>Ga0070686_100000066_pt1 | contig 79941 bp, 76 predicted proteins | sample KBSS23LmetaG_FD_65654 | JGI IMG/M metagenome (GOLD analysis project Ga0070686, IMG submission 65654) | Switchgrass rhizosphere microbial communities from Kellogg Biological Station, Michigan, USA - KBS S2-3L metaG | ecosystem: Host-associated > Plants > Roots > Rhizosphere ...
AAGGACCCCGTTCGACTTGCATGTGTTAAGCGCGCCGCCAGCGTTCGTCCTGAGCCAGGATCAAACTCTCCATGAGTTGAACAGCTCTTTGGAACAAACGTTGTTACGCTTGTTCGGAATACCGTTGACTAGATCTCGTTTCCGGCCTTTCGGCCGGCCCAGAGGACGGTACGCCCCCGGCGAGACCCGCACGGACATCCCACACCCTGATTGTCAATCATCGGACGCGAGCCATGCTCGCGGCAAGAGAGTAATGATAATGGGAGAGGGGCCTGGGGTCAACCCCTGCCGCGGCCCGGCTTCGGGGCTCCGGGGCGGCGCGGGACCGACGAAAAGGCCGGCGCGCGCGGGTGCGGGCGCCGGCCGGGGGGGGGACCACCGTGGGGTCGGGAGCCGCCGGTTGGGCGGGAGACGCCTCAGAACTCGTCGGCGGCGCCTTCTTCCTCGTCCTCCCAGCTCTCTTCCTCGTCCCACTCGTCGTCGTCGTCGTCCCAATCGTCGTCGTCGTCCCAGTCGTCCTCTTCCTCGAGGTCGTCCTCGTCGTCCCAGCCCTCTTCGCGGTCGGCGTCCCAGCCCTCTTCTTCTTCCTCCTCGAACCGAGCGACGAAGCTCTCCTCGAGCGCGAGCTCCTCACCGATCGCCGGGTGAGCCATCACGTTCGGCATTCCGCAGTCTCCTGTGGTGGACGATTGGTTGGGTGGTGTGCCCCCCGGGCCGGGACGGCAAGGTCGGTGCCGCCTGCGTACCCCCGTTCGGCGGGAAAGTAAAGAGCCTCCGAAGGGTGTCAAGGCCTTTGTGCGGCGCCGCCGACCGCCGCCGGCCGGCCGCCGCGCCGGGGGCGGGCCGCCGGCCGGCCGGGGGGTGTCAGAATCGCGCCCGCGGGACCGTTGCATGCATGCGTGTACGGATGCACCGCAGGAAGCGCGGACGCGTGCCCCGTCCCCCGCGCCCGCCACCCTCGTGCACGGAAATCCCCGCGCCCGGCCGACCCCCGGCCAGGCCGCTGCCCGCCACACAAGGAGGACGTCGTGAGAACTCTGCCTCGGCCCCTGGGCCTCGCGCTGGCCTCGCTTGCGCTGGCGGCCTGCCAGAGCGGTCCGGAGACGCACCTGGCTTCACCGGCGCCGTCGCCGGGGAGCGCGACGTTCTCGGGGGTGGTGCTCGAGGGCGACCAGCTGGCGGCCGGCGAGTCGCTGCTGCGCTCGCTGGTGGGCCGCATGTCGAACTTCGAGGTGCTGCGCTCCAACCGCGGCTGCCCCGAGGTGCACCTGCGCGGTCGGCAGACGATCCTGGCCTCTCCCGGCCCCTCCATCTACGTGGACGGCGCGCGGGCGGTGAACACCTGCGTGCTCGACGAGATCGCGCCCAGCGAGGTGCGCCGCGTGGAGGTGTACCCCCTGGGCGTGCACAACGGCTACGCCGCCGACCGCAACGGCCTGATCCTCGTGTTCCTGCGCGACGGCACCGACAGCTGAGCCGCTCCCGGCTCTTGCCGGTCGGAGCGTGCGGGATCGGGACGTCTGGAGCCGGCGGAGGCGCATCCGCCGGCTTCGCCGCGTGCCGGAGCGATGACACGCTCCACATCTCCCCGTCGTTCGTTCATCGGAGAGAACCAGGCGAGCAAGATCACCCTGTCTTGATCACACCTGAAGTAGAGCGTCCGTTCCACCCACCGAGCGTCGAGTAGAGATGCCGTTGTGGTTCTCTGCTGACTCTGCTGACCCTGCGTGAGGCAAAGACGTTCCCGGATCGCGCCGTGAGCAGCGGGTGCCACGGCCGACCCAGGGCCCCCGAGCCACCCGGGCGAATCGGCGTCGGGCCCGGGACACACGAACGCCCCCGGCGGATCGGGATCCGCCGGGGGCGTTCTGTCCATCCATCCCCCGAAGGGGACGTCAGGCTGGCATCACAGGCCGTTCGGGCCGGCCACCTGCCACCAGAGCGGCTTGTCGTACAGCGTGCCGCCGCCGTTGGCCGCGACCGCCGCGCTCCAGTTCTCCACGTTGGTCGACTGCTCCGACGCGGGGTAGAACACGCGGTAGGGGATCTGCTGCACCGAAGCGCCCGGCGACGGGGTGAGGTACGGCGCGTGCTGGCCGTTCACCGTCTCGCGGCGCCACGAGGCGAACTGCTCGGGGCCGTTGCCGTACAGTGAGATCCACTTCTGCATGTAGATGCTGCGCAGCCCGTGGTACGCAACCTCGGGCTGCGCCAGGTACGCATCGATCTCGTCGCTGTCGATGCCGTGCTGCTGCATCGACGCGCGGATCCCCGCCGCGTACAGCGCGGCGGCGTTCTCGGCGGTCCAGCCGCGGACCGCGGCCTCGGCCCGAAGGAACAGGACCTCGGAGTAGGTCATGATCGTCGACGGCGCCGTGGGATCGTTGCGGAACGCCGAGCCGATCGGCGAAAGCGCGTCGAAGTCCTCGGCGGTCTCCGTGCCGTTCTGGTACCCGCAGTAGTCGCCGCCGCCGGCGCAGCCGTTCGGCGCCGGGTCGGCATACACCATCAGGCGCGGGTCGTTGAGGGCGAGGAGCGAGTCGACCATGGTGGAGCTGATCACCTGGTCGTAGCGCCCGCCCTCGTGGAACACCGCGTAGATGGGGTTGTCACTCGGCACCGCGCCGGTGTAGTGCAGCGCCGCGTTGTCGGCGTTGCTGGTGAACACCCCGCCCGGAGCGGCCAGCGCGGCCAGGAACTCGGTCCGGGCCTTGGTGCCGTCCACGTTCGAGATGCGCATGGCCATGCGCAGCCGCAGCGAGTTGGAGAACTTCCTCCACGCCGTGGGGCTGCCGCCGTAGATCTCGTCCTCGGAGCCGAAGCTGGTCCCCGCGGGCTGGATCATGGAGCTGGCCGAGGTCAGCTTGGCGAGCATCCCGTAGTAGATGTCCTTCTGCGCGTCGTACGTCGGGCGCGCGTTGGCCGAGCCCTGCAGCGCGGCCGAGTACGGCACGTTGCCCCAGGTGTCGGTGAGGATCTGGAACGTCCACTGCTGCAGGATGGTCCCGATCGCGACCCAGTTGGGCCGGCTCAGGCTGTCGCCCTGCTGGATGATGCGCTGCATGTCGGCCAGCGAGGTCGAGTAGAACCCCGCCCAGTGCGCGTCGATGGTGGTCGAGCGCAGCTCGTACCAGTCCTCGTCGATGTACTGGATCTTGGCGAAGCTCTGCGACCACAGCCCGAACATGGTCAGGTTGAAGTTCGACCCGAGCGCGCGGTTGACCGCCGTGGCCTCCGCGTTCGGGAGCAGCGTCGTGGCCGACACGAACGGTGGGTTGTTCGGGTCCACGTTCAGGTCGGTCAGCCCGTCGTTGCACGCACCGGCCGACAGGGCCAGCGCGAGCGCCGGGGCGACCGCCCGGAGAGTTCTCTTCATCATGGTCTCCATGGATGGCTCGGCGCTCACGGAGTCAGCGAGACGGTGAAGCCGACGCTGCGGGGCGTCGGAAGCTGCTCACCCTCGATGCCCTGCACGTTGCTGGCGTCGAACGCGGTCTCGGGGTCGATGTTCGGGACCTTGGAGCTCAGCCACAGGTTGCGGCCGATGGCCGAGACCGTGAGCCCGCTCACGCCCAGGCGGCGCACCGTCGACTGCGGCACGGTGTACGCCAGCGACAGCTCGCGCAGCTTCCAGAAGCTGGCGTCGTACACGTGCGCGGCGTTGATGTAGTACAGGCTCTCGTTGTAGTTCTGGGCGATGACGTTGGTGGTGTTGGGCACGTAGTTGCCGTGCTCGTCCACCTGCACGCCGCTCACCACCAGGCCCGGGTTGTTCCAGTCCACCTCGCGGCCCTTGAGCGTGCTCGAGAACACGCCGGTGTAGTTGCCCCACATGTTCGACGTGGAGAACAGCTGCCCGCCCTGGTGCGTGTCGAGGAGGAACGACAGCTCCATGTTGCGGAAGCGGAAGTGGTTGTTGATCCCGCCGACCCAGTCGGGCTGGTAGTTGCCCAGCACGCGGCGGACCGGGTCCTGCTGCGGCAGGCCGTCGGCGCCCACGATCAGCTGGCCGAAGAACGGGCTGTCCTCGTCCTCCACGCGCAGGTAGTCGGTGCCGAACAGGGTGCCGTAGGGCTCACCCTTGCGCGCTTCCACGTTCACGCCCCAGTACGTTCCCAGCACCAGCGACTTGGTGTCGCCGTTCAGGTCGAGAACCCGGCTCTTGTTGTGGCCGAAGTTCACCGTCATGTCCCACTGGAAGTTGCTCTTCTGGATCGGGACGAAGCGGGCCTGCACCTCCACGCCGCGGTTGCCGATGGCGCCCGCGTTGAGGAAGAGGCGGCTGTACCCCGAGGCCGGCGACACCGGCACGGCCAGGATCTCGTCGCGCGTGGTCTTGTCGTAGTACGCCACGTCGAGGTTCACGCGGCCGTCGAAGAAGCCGAGCTCGGTGCCCACTTCCCAGCTGGTGGTGCTCTCGGGCTTCAGGTTCGGGTTGTTCAGCGTGTCCGACAGGGTGAACGTCGGGTGCGCGTCGAACTGCTGCTGCGGCGAGAAGGTGGTGATCAGCGAGTACGCGGGCGCGTCGTTGCCCACGCGCGTCCACCCGGCGCGCAGCTTGCCCGAGCTCAGCACGCTTCCCGACAGGTTCAGCGCGTCGGTGAAGACGAAGCTCCCCGAGATCGACGGGTAGAAGTACGAGTTGTTCCCCGCCGGGAGCGTCGACGACCAGTCGTTGCGGCCGGTGAGGTTCACGAACAGGTAGTCGTGGTAGCCGAACTGCACGTCACCGTAGGCCGAGTTCACCTGGCGGCGAATCAGCGCGTTGGTCACGTACGGCGTCTCCAGCGAGTTGGCCAGGTTGTACGTGCCGGGGGTTCCCAGCGCCCGGACCCAGGCGTAGTTGTCGGTGAACCGGTCCCAGCGGCGGTTGCCGCCGAAGTTGGTCACCACGCTGAAATTCTCGGTCAGGTACTTGTTGGCCGTGAGCAGGAAGTCGGCGTTGGTCTCCTGGTTCGTGAACACGTTCTGCTCGAACGAGCCGAACTCGCCCGGCGCGTCGGCCAGGCGGCCCACGTAGAAGCCGAACGAACCGGGCGCGACGTTGAACTCGCGCTCGTTGGTGTAGTAGTCGGTGCCCACGCGCCCCATCAGCTTCAGCCAGTCGGTGAACTGGTAGGTGCTCTGCACGTGGCCGATCACGCGGTCGCGGCGATCCGCGTTGTGCGACTCGAAGACGTTGTAGAACGGGTTCGGGTGATAGTTGTAGTTCCAACTGATCATGTTCCCGTCGGCGTCCTTGTAGTGCTCGCGCAGGTAGTTCACGTCCACCTGCCGGCCGAACCACACGAAGCCCATCATCGGGTTGTAGTCGTCGTACCCGGTGCCGGGGCGGTTGTCGGCGGTGTTGTGCACGTACTGCGCGCCGGCGTTGGCCGTCAAGCGGCTGGTCAGGTCGAGCCCGCCGTTGAGCGACAGCGTCTTGCGGCCGAACTCGGTGGTGGGCGTGATGCCGTCCTGGCTCCAGTTGGTGCCCGACAGGCGCACGTTGGCGCGGTCGCTCGCCGTGGCCAGCGACACGCTGGTGATCAGCGTGCGACCGGTCTCGAAGTAGTCGGCCACGTTGTTCGGGAACGCCTGCAGCGGCACCGAGTCACCGTTGCTGTTGAACTGGCGCGCCAGGGTGCCCATCTTCGGGCCCCAGCTCTCGTCCACGCCGTCGGCGCGGCCGCCGCCGGCGCCGTTGACGAAGTCGAAGCGGCCGTTGTAGCCCTGCGAGTACTGGTTCTGGTAGCTGGGCAGGCGCAGCGGCGACTCGGCCGACACGCTCTGCGTGACCGACAGCCCGAGCCCCGTGGTGCGGCGGCCGCTCTTGGTGGTGATGATCACGGCGCCGTTGGCCGCGCGGGCGCCGTACAGCGCCGCGGCGTTGGGCCCCTTGAGCACCGTCACCGACTCGATGTCCTGCGGGTTGATGTCGGAGGCGGTGTTGCCGTAGTCGATGCCGCCGTACCCGGTGTTGCGGTCGGAGGTGTTGTCGATCGGCACGCCGTCCACCACGAAGAGCGGCTGGTTGTTGCCGCTGATGGAGGTGGCGCCGCGGATGACGATGCGCGAGCTGCCGCCCTGCGGGCCCGCGTTGGTCACGGTCACGCCGGCCACGCGGCCCGAGAGCGTGTTGACCACGTTCTGGTCGGGCACGCGGTTCAGCTCGGTGCTGTTGACGGCCTGGGCCGAGTAGCCGAGCGAGCGCTGCGAGCGGGTGATGCCCAGCGCGGTGACCACGACGCCCTGGAGGGCCACGGCCTGGCTGGTGACGGTGAAGTTCTGCGCGACCTGCGACCCGGCGCCCAGCGAAACGCTGTGGCTGACCGTGGCGATGCCCTGCCGCGACGCGGTGATGGTGTAGGGGCGCACGCCGGTCAGGCGGCTCCCGGGGATCACCAGCCGGTAGGTGCCGTCCGCCGAAGTCGAGGCGCCCACGTTCAGGCTCTCGATCCGGACCAGCACGGCGCTCTCCGGCCCGCCGCTTGCGTTGGTGACCCGCCCGCTGACCGTCGCATTTTCCTGCGCCGCCAGGAGCGTGGGCACCGAAGCTACGGCCACCAGCGTGGCGAGTAGCCGACGGAGCTGTCTCATAGGTTCGTCCTCCTCAGAGTCGGGCGGCGCGTGAGTGCGTCCGCCCCGTAGTCGTTCCCGCGCGCAGGCCACGTGCTGGCGGCCCGCGGGATGCTGGCGTGGGTTCTCCCCCACGTCGGGCGCCCTGCGCGGCTACGTGCGCCCGCGTATGGGGGCACGCCCGTGCGACGCCGTCGCGCGCCGGTCCTCCCTTCCTGGACGAGGGGTGAATGGGTGATGGGCGGCCATCGTATGGCCGCCCTTGCATTTCGTGTCGTTGGCGCTCCCGGCCGGTGGCGGCCCGCGCCGTTCGAACGTCCGCACGAACCCGGAAAGGTCCCGGGGAGCGGCATCTTGGGTGCGTGGAAGTTGCCTCTTTAATAGGCCCCCGCCCCGCCTCAGTCAACCCCCGGTGCGTTCCCTTGCGGCCGGAACCGGGGGCAGCGGCACGCCCGCGGCGCCGGCCGCGCTTTCACGCCGCGAGGTCAGCGGTGGCCCAGGCTCTTCACGGAGATGGCTCCGGACGGGTGGCCCGGCCCGAAGCGGTAGCTGGCCGCGGCCACGTCGAGGTACTCCACGCTCTCCGTCTGCACCACCAGGATCTCGCGGAGCTGGTTGATGTCGCCCAGGAACCCGCCGTCGAGATAGACCTTGGGCGCCGGGCTCGACGAGGCCATGTCGGCCGGGGTCTGGGGCGTGAGGGCGCTGGCCTCGCCGCTCCCCTCGCCGGGGGCGCCGCGGGCGCCGCCGGTGGCCGGCCTCCCCGCGCGGACGGCGCCCTCGCCGCGGCCGCGCAGCCAGGTGGGGTGCGTGGCCTGCAGCAGCTCGTACAGGGTGGAGGCCGTCGAGGCGCGCAGCTCGTCGGAGGTGACCATGGCGCCCATGGCGCTCACGGGCACCGCCGGCGCCGGGCCGGCGTCCAGCGAGCGGGGAGCCCCGTGGCCCAGCACGGCCCCCGCCAGCGCGCCCACCGCGCTGCCACCCAGCGCGAAGCTCATGCGGCGGTGGGCGAACTCGGAGTTGCTGCTCTTGTCCCAGTCGCTCCAGGCCACCTGCGAGGCCAGGTACCCCGCGCCCGCGCCCAGGACGGCGCCGCCCAGCGCGTGCAGCGCGGTGCGCGAAGCCGTGCGGCCACGGGCGGCGTCAAGCCGCGCGACCTGGGGCTGCACGGCGGCCGGCTCCGCGGCCCCGGGCTCCAGCCGCAGCTCCGCGGCGCCCAGCCTCGACCGCTGCTGCGCCGCGGCCGGGGCGGCGGCGGCCGACGCGGCCACGAGCACGAGCACCATCCGGTTGATCATGAGTTCTGTCGCCTGGAAGGGTTGAGCATGGCCGTACCGCTTACAACGTCTCCAGCCGGCACGATGTGACACCGCGTTCGGCAGGGTGTCCGCTCGCGTCCGGGCGTCCTCCGGGCCGCCGTTTCGCCGCCGGCCGTGTGGCGGACGCCGCCAGGCAGGGTGGCACGGACGAACGATCGGCTCAGGGAGATTGAGGATACAGTTTCGTGACGGTGCGGGGGGGCGCACAAGGGGGGTGGGACAGACGGCAAACCCCTCGCCCGAAGTGGCTCGGGCGAGGGGTTGGGCGGCGGCGCGCGCGAGCCGCTCAGGCCGAGGCGCGCGACGCCTTCTTGCGGTCGTTGGCGTTCAGCAGCCGCTTGCGCAGCCGCAGGCTCTTGGGCGTCACCTCGATCAGCTCGTCGTCGGCAATGTAGCCCATCGCGTCTTCGAGCGTCATCACGCGCGGGGGCTCCAGGAGCACGTTGTCGTCGCTCCCCGAGGCGCGCATGTTGGTGAGCTTCTTCCCCTTGGTCACGTTCACCTCCATGTCGCCGGGGCGGCTGTTCTCGCCCACGATCATCCCCTCGTACACCGGCACGCCGGGCTCGATGAAGAAGGTGGAGCGCTCCTGCAGGTTCCCCAGCGAGAAGGCCACCGACTCGCCGCTCATCATGCTCACCAGCACGCCGCGGCTGCGGGTGCTCATCCCGCCCACGTACGGGCCGTACTCCATGAAGCGGTGGTGCAGCATCCCCTCGCCGCGGGTGTCGGTGAGGAACTCGCTGCGGTAGCCGAAAAGGGCGCGCGCGGGCGCCTTGTACACCAGGCGCACCAGCCCGCCGCCGGGGTTCTTCATCTCCAGCATCTCGGCGCGGCGCTGCCCCATCTTCTCGATCACCGGCCCCATGTGCGTCTCGGGAAGGTCGATGGTGACCTCCTCGTAGGGCTCCTGGAGCTGGCCGGTGGCGCTCTTCTTCAGGATCACGCGCGGGCGGCTGACGGCGAACTCGTAGCCCTCGCGGCGCATGGTCTCCATCAGGATCCCCAGGTGCAGCTCGCCGCGGCCGCTCACGGTGAGGGTGTCGGGGCTGTCGGTCTCTTCCACGCGCAGCGCCACGTTGCTCTCCAGCTCCTTGAAGAGCCGGTCGCGCACCTGGCGGCTGGTGACGTACTTCCCCTCGCGCCCGGCGAAGGGCGAGTTGTTCAGCATGATGTCCACCGACACGGTGGGCTCTTCCACGGCGATCCCCTCCAGCGCCTCGGGGTTCTCGGCGTCGCACACGGTGGCGCCGATCTCCACGTCGGTGAGCCCCGCCAGCGCCACCACGTCGCCGGCCGAGGCCGACTCGGTCTCGTGGCGCTCCAAGCCGTCGAAGGTGAACAGCTTGCTGATCTTGCTGCGCGTCATCTGCGCGGTGTTGTCGCCGTGCGTCACCAGCACCACGGTGTCGCCCACCCGGGCGGTGCCGCGCTCGATCTTGCCGATGGCCAGGCGGCCCAGGTACGGCGAGTAGTCGATGGTGGACACCAGCATCTGGTACGGGCCCTCCTGCGTGCTGGGCGGGGGAATGGTCTCCAGGATGGTGTCGAACAGCGGCTTGAGGCCCACGCGCGCTTCCTCGGGGCTGTGCATGGCCACGCCCTCGCGGCCCACGGCGTAGAGGAAGGGGCAGTCGAGCTGGTGGTCGTCGGCCTCCAACTCCATGAACAGCTCCAGCACCTCGTCGTGCACGCGGTGCGGGTCGGCGTCGCCGCGGTCGATCTTGTTGATCACCACGATCGGCTGCAGCCCCAGCTCCATCGCCTTGCGGGTGACGAAGCGGGTCTGCGGCATGGGGCCCTCGGCCGCGTCCACCAGCAGCACCACGCCGTCCACCATGCGCAGGATGCGCTCGACCTCGCCGCCGAAGTCACTGTGCCCCGGGGTGTCCACGATGTTGATCTTGGTGTCGCCCCAGCGCACCGACAGGTTCTTGGCCAGGATGGTGATCCCCCGCTCGCGCTCGAGCGGGTTGGAGTCCATCACGCGCTCCTGGACGTGCTGGTTCTCGCGGAAGGTGCCGGCCTGGCGGAGCATGTGGTCCACCAGGGTGGTCTTGCCGTGGTCTACGTGCGCGATGATCGCGATGTTCCGGATCTGCATGTTCCCAGAGGGGACAGGGTACAGGGGACAGGGGACAGCCTGCTGTCGTCCACGCGGCTGATGTCTGCCCGCCGCCGTCCTCGATGTCTCGTTTGGTTTTAAAGCACGAGACGGGCGCCTCGCCTCGAGGTGCCCGCCTGCGCCGTACAGCCATGTAAATTAGCGAATTTGCGGCGATCCGTCCACCCCTTGGGGCTAGAACGCGAGCGTGAACTGCCCGAGCGAACCGTTGTAGATCAGGATGCAGTCGCGCAGGATGTCGCGCCCGATCAGCGCGTCGATGCCCTGCAGCGCAAGATGAGCCGAAAGTACGGGCACGGCGGGGATCACCAGCGGGGAGTGATGCGACCCCGTGCCGGGAACCACGATGCTGACGTCGTACTGCTCGGCCGTGTGGGGGGCCGGGCCGGTCTAAGGCGTATGGACGGTGACCGAGCCGGTCGGCGTAAGCCCGAGCGAGGCGAGAATCCCCGGATCGACGCAGGAACTGCTCGCACCGGTGTCGACCAGGGCGCGGATCGGTGCTCCGTTGGGGATCTCGCGGCCGGCCGTCATCAATGCATCGCGCCGGGCAAGGCTCACGCCGACGAACACCGTCAGAACGGGCCCGTTCGCGGGGTCGAGCAGAGGCGTGAACTGGGCCACGGTCAGGCGGCCGGAAGCGACACCAGCGCACGCGCGAGGAACAGCACCTGCTCGGTACTCTGCACCTGCTTGACGAGGAACGGATCCAGCCCGAACTCACGGTACCCCTGCCGGAGGGCATCCTCATACGTCGCGAACGTGCCGACCACCTCGCTGCCGTGAATCAGCACGTACTTGCCTTCATGGGGCGCCAGCTCCGGCAGCTTGGCCCTGTAGGCGGCCAGTTCCTGTTCAAGCGGCATTCGTTCTCCCCCTCGGCGTTGGCTGACGTATTCTCACCTCTGCACGATGCCGCCGGTCGCGAAAACCGTCAAGCACCCGTGAGCAGGCGCCAAGCGTGCGCGGAGCACGTCACCGAAGACGTCGAGTCGCCGGCCCGCGCGGATGGCCGGCTTCACCCGATGCCGTGCTCGATGCGACCCGCCGTCACTCCGGTTCGGCGCTGCAGAACCCCGGGTAGCGGGTGACGAACCCCGCCCCGTCCACCTGCAGCTCGCGGACGAAGGCGCCGCCGCCGCTGTCGTAGCGATAGCTCCGCTCGCCCGTGCGGCGGTATACCTGCGGCAGCGGCTCCAGCGTGAAGTCCGGAAACCGCAGCCACGCGGCGCGCACCTCCGCCTCCGCGCCCATGGCGAGACCAAGCCGGCGAATCGGCAGGAGGTTGGTGGAGGGGCTGAAGTTGAGGTCCACGTCGATGCATCCCTGCACCTGCGGCTGGGGCCGGCCGTTCAGCGTCCAGCGCCCGGCCAGATCCACTTCGATCGAGAGGTCGACCTCCTCCCCGCCGAGCCACCCCTCCACGCGCGCCGAGCACGTCCGCCAGGCCGCGTCACAGCCGACGCGGTAGTCGAGCCGGCACGGCCGGCCCTCGTGCGCGAACACGGCGCTCCCCGCGAGCAGCCATCCATCCCCGTGCGGAGCCAGCCGGGCCGAGTCGTGCCCCGGGGTGTCGACCCGCCGCCACAGGATCGTCGCGTCGCCAGACATTCCCGTCACCCGCGAGACAGGAGGAACCAGTTGACGAACGACGCTGCCAGCGCCGTCGCCAACACCGCCCACCAGCGCGGGGTGATGAGCTGCATCCCCTGCAACCCCGACACGTCCTCGCCACGGGCGACGCGCTCTTCGCGGTAGCCGGGGATGGCGAGCAGCGCGATCCCGAGCACCAGGAAGGCGGGGAAGATGAGGGCGGCCTTGCGGTAGTAGTAGCCGCGGGTGAGCGCGGTGTACCACGTCCACGCCAGGAACCCGGCGGAGAGCAGCGCGATCAGCGCGCCGCCGACGCGCTGCCGTCCCCTGGGTACTCCATTCGTTCCGTGCGAGGCCGCCTGGATCTCCATCGCGATCGTCTCCGAGAAGGAATCAGCTCTGGCCCGCGCGCGAGGCCGCCCAGTGGTACGCGACCATCTTGTACACGAGCTTGGCGGCCACGAAGTCGGGCGCGGCGTTGCCGCCGATGGGGGCCAGCTCCACCACGTCGGCGGCCACCACGTTCTTCTCGGCGAACACGCGCCGCAGCAGCTTCATGGTGGGATACCAGGTCAGCCCGCCCGGCTCGGGGGTGCCCGTGGCCGGCATCAGCGAGGGGTCGAAGTAGTCCACGTCGAAGGTGACGTACACGTCGTCGCCCAGCGCCTGTAGCGCGCGGTCGATCCACGCCTCGTTGTCCCACATCTCGTCGGCGAAGATGGTGGTGATGCTCCCCTCGCGCTCGCGGATCAGCGCCCGCTCTTCCGACGTGATCGCGCGGATGCCCACCTGCACCAGGCTCGCGCAGTCGATGCAGCGCGCCATCACCGAGGCGTGCGAGAAGGGCGACCCCTCGTACTCCAACCGCAGGTCGCCATGGGCGTCGAACTGGAGGATGGAGAGGCGCCGGCCCTCGGGGAGCCGTGCCGCCGCCGCCTGCACCGGCGCGCTGCTGATGGAGTGCTCGCCGCCCAGGATGATGGTCAAGCGCTCGCCCGCGGCCTCGTACACCGCGTCGCACGCCCGGCGCAGCTCGCCCACCGCTGCCTCGGGGCCGGCGGAGGAGAGGTGCAGCGCGGGAAGCGTCACCACGCCGATCTCCGGCCCCGGCTCGGCGTCAAGCTCCTGGTCGTACAGCTCGATGAAGCGCGAGGCCTGGATGATGGCGTCGGGGCCCAGCTTGGTGCCGCCCTGGTAGCTGACGGTGGCCTCGTAGGGCACGGGGAGGATCACCACGCCGGCGCGCTCCCAGGTGGCGGGCTCGCCCTCGAGCCCCAGGAAGTTGCGCGGCAGCTCCCAGGGAAGGTCCTGGAGCGCGGCGGGGATGTCGTTGCTCATGTCGTGGAGACCGCGGTCGTGAGTTGACGGATGTGAAGCGTGCGAAAAGAAGCCCCCCGGCGCCCGGCGTCAACCTCACCCGCATAGTTTGCGACTCCGGTGAAAGGCGGGCGACAACCGTGGCCTCCCGAGCACCACGGCCGCGGGCGACGCTGAACGCCAGGGGGCGCCGGGCCGGTCGGTCCCGCGCGTCTCGCCCCGCGGTGCTGAGCCGGCACCGGGTCGACGGAGGCCTGCGCGGCGTGACAACGACGCAGCCTCCATCGTCACCAGAAAGCGAGGCCAGCCGGACCCCGCATCGTCCCGTGCGTTCTCCGTCCTTCCCCTGGCCCCTCGTGACTGCCGTCCCGCGCGGCTGCGTGCGACGCGCCCGACACACTGGCCCCGGCAGAATACGCATCCATGCCATGGGACGCGGCTTTGGCGACAACGGCGGAGCGCTGCGGGGCGATCGTGGATACGTTCGGATGCGCCGCGGGAACGATCATGATGGCCGCGAGCGCCGCACCCTTCCAACCGGGGAGACGCACGCATGAAGCGCTGGTTCCAGGCAGCATCCGCCCTCGTCCTGTTCGCCGCCGCCGCGTGCGGCGGCGAGCCCACCGCCGCCCGCACGGCCTCGTCGCGCCGCGCGGATCTCACACCGCTGAGCGTGAGCATCAGCGGGCCTTCGCGAGTGCGCACGAACGTCACGTGCACGTGGACCGCCAGCGTCTCCGGCGGCACCGCACCCTACACGTACCAGTGGGTGGGCGGCTCCGGGGGGTACTACGATCTTGCTCAGAGCTACCAGGCGTACTTCTCGTCGACGGACGGCCTGACGGTCTTCGTCGAGGACGCCAACGGGCAGATCGCGCAGGGGAACCTGGGTGTGTTCGCGAGCCCCTCGGGCCCACTCTGCTGACGGACGACGGGAGACGACGAAGGGGAGGCGCCGAAGCCGGCGCCTCCCCTTCTTTCGTTTAGCCGGCCGCGGAACGGCTCAGGCCACTTCAAGCACCGGACAGGCCAGCCCCTCGTACTTCACCGTCACCCCGGCACGCTGGCAGTCGGCGCAGAGGCCGTAGATCTCCAGGCGGTGGCGGGTGGCCAGGAAGCCGTGGCTCGCGGCCACGTCGTCCTGGATGCGCCCGATCTCGGGGCGCTCGAACTCGACCACGGCGCGGCAGTGCGTGCACACCAGGTGCTCGTGCACCGGCTGGTGGCCGAACAGGTGCTCGTAGCGCTTGAAGCCGTCGCCGAAGTCGTGGTCCTCCACCAGCCCGCTGCGCACCAGGATCTCCATGGTGCGGTAGATGGTGGCCTTGCCGATGCGCTCGCCGCGCTCCTTGAGCCGCGCCTCGATCTCTTCCACCGACAGGTGCTCGCGGGAGCCGAACACCACGTCGGCCACCACCTCGCGCTGCGGCGTGACCGGCAGCCCCTGCTGGCGCAGGTAGCGCCGAAAGAGCGGCAGGTAAGGCGACTGGCTGGGGATCGTGTGGACGGACATCGGCTCTTTCGGTCGGGTGCGGCGGCCGCGCGGGGATCGGCCCAGCGAATTCGTAACGATAATGATTATCGGCAGGGGGCGTCAACTGCCGGCGGGCGCGCCCAGCTCGTCGAGCAGCGCGCGCCACGCTCCGGCGTCGCCGCCGGTCTCGCGGACGTCGGGCGCGTCGCTGCCGGCTTCGAGCCGCCGCACCACGCCGTCCACGATGCGGTCCACGCGGTCGGGGGGCACGGTGCCCTGCTCTTCCAGCGCGTCGGTGCGCGTGGTCTTGCCGCCCTTGCCAGTCTCCGCGTCGTAGCGCAGCGTCCAGATGGTGCGCCTCGCGTCCGCCGCGTCTTCGGCCGAGACCACGAGCACGGCCAGCCCCGTCTCGCGCGCCGCCACCTGGCGCGGCGGGAAGATCCACACCTGTGCCACGCGCTCGGGCGCGATCCGCCCTGCCACGCCGGCCAGCGCCGCGCCCAGATGCGGGTTCTGCGTGTCCCTGGCGTTGGGTACGGGCGGCAGCATCCGTGGGGAAGCTCGGTCGAGGGGTTCGGTACGAACGTCGCGGCCGGCAATATAGCGGCGCGGGCAAGCACCGGCGCGCGAATCGCCGCGGACATGAATCCATCGGGCGAGCGAGCACCGCGGCTGGCGCTCTACCCTCCTCGTCCCACGGCGGAGCAGCGGAGAGAGCGCAAGGGACGGAGGACCGGCGTGCGGTTCTCCGCTCCCCCCGCGTTCCCTCCGCTGTTCCGTGCCCACCGCCGTCGCCGCCGATCCTCCCGGGGATGCGGGCAACCCGAGACGCAACGAAGCCGCGCCGGGCGAGGGACCCGGCGCGGCTTCGTCGCTGCGCTCAACGGTCCACGGTCCAGATCAGGATCGCCCCGCACTCGGAGGTGACCTCGCCGAACTGGGGCGGGCCGTCGCGCGGGTCGTGCTCGGCCTGCGCCAGGTCGCCCAGGTACACGGCGCCGTTGTACTCCACCGGAACGCCGTCCACGAACAGGTCCGGCACGCACACGCCCCCGTCCTCGGAGGCGGCGTCGGCGTTGGGGTCGGCCAGCACGCGGCCGCGCACCTGCGGGATGTTCATGTCGCGCACCGGGGCCGTGAGCTCGTTCACCGTCTGCGCGTGCATCCCCAGCGCCGTGCGCAGCGCCTTCTCGTCGATCCCGCCCACGCCGTCGGAGCCCACGCCGCCGGCCCCCGCGCCACGTGGCCGCGCGACCACCGCCATGGCCGGCAGCGGCACCACCTCGGGATCCAGCACCACCTCCAGGCTCAGCACGTGCCCGGGCACCAGGCCGATCGCGGGCGACACGGTGCGCCGCCCCAGCATCGACACCTCGAGCACGTGCGTGCCCCCGCCCACGGAGCGCAGGCGGAGCGCGCCGCGGGCGTCGCTCACCCCGGCGCTCACGCCGTCGAGCCGCACCGAGGCGCCGGGGAGCGGCGCGCCGGTCTCGCCGTCGGTCACCAGGAGGTCGAGGGTGGCGCGCTCCTGCGCGTGCGCGGGGTGAGCCCACAGCAGCGCGGCCATGGCGGCGAGGGCGAGGCGGCGCAGGGCGGCGAATGAGAGAGGGGTCGGCGTGTTCATGGGGTCAGCCGATCTGTGGAAAGGACGGTACGGCGGATCGTGAAGCGAATGTTTGGCCGGACGGCGCCGGGTGCCCGCGGATGGCGCAGGAAGCACGGGCGGGGCGCCTCGATCGAACCAGCGGCATGGACCGGAAGCATCCGTCGGGACCTCCACGTGGGGAAATCCGAAATCTTCCGCACGGCGGCGCAGGCATCGCGTGGCCGGCGGCGAGCCGGCGACGGACCCCGCCGCGCATCCGACCGTCCAGAAAACGGGCCCGGATCTGCCCGATCCTCAGCCGCCATGCCGTTTTCTGCCGTCCGCCACCGTCCACCCTGGCGGACGGCGGGTGTCCTCAGGAAGCGGCGGCCTGGTGCCGGCCGGCGGCCTCGGCCTCCACGTAATGCCGCAGGACGTGCAGAAAATCCTGCGCGTTGGTGATCACCCCGAATGCCTGATGCGTGCCACGGTCCTTGAGCTTGCTCACCACGAACTCGCTGCTGTCCACGCAGATGGTGGTGAGCGGCCGCACCTCGCCCGAATCTTCACGGTACACGTACGAGGGGAGCATGTTTCCGGTTGCGATCGAATGCAGCGCCGTGGCGATCATGATCACCCCCGTGGCCTTGCGGGTGTGCTCCTTCATGGCCTCCTGACCGGCCACCACGTCGGTGATGGTGTCGGGGAGCGGGCCGTCGTCGCGGATGGAGCCGGTGAGCACGTACGGCACGCCGCAGGTGACCAGCGCGTGCATGATGCCGGTGCCGATGATCCCCTGCTCCACGGCGGCGGGGATGGAGCCGGCCCGGCGCACCCGGTTGATGGCGCGCATGTGGAAGGCGTGGCCGCCCTCCATGGGCACGCCGCGGCTGTTCATCCCCAGCGTGGTGCCCATGGTGTCGGCCTCGATGTCGTGCACGGCCACCGCGTTGCCCCCGAACAGCACCCCCACGTAGCCGTTGCGGACGAACCAGGCCAGCGTGTCGCGCCCGCGCGAGTGGAGCACCGCGGGGCCCACCACCCAGATGAAGTGCCCGCCGCGCTCCCTTTCGTCCACCAGGATGCGCGCCATCTCGGGGTAGTCGGTGGGCTTCTCGCGGCTCACCTCGCTGGACATGAACTTGAACTCGCCTTCGGGCCCCGGGTCGGGGTCGCCCAGCAGCCCGGCGGCGTGCACGAAGATCCCCTCCGCCCCGTCCTCGGCCAGCCCCATCGCCACCTTCTGGCCCTGGCGCACGTAGCGGCCCTCCAGCACGCGGGGCACGCCGTCGGGGTCCAGCACCACGCCCGAGTCCATGCGCGGGTCGCGCGGCAGCTTCCACTCCCCCTCGATGCGCAGGTAGGTGGGGAGGTTGGTCGTGCTGAAGAAGCCCTCGGGGAGCACGCCGTCGGCCGGCGCGGGGGCCCAGCGGGCGTCGGGTGCGTCGGCGAAGCGCGGCTGCGAGAAGTCGGGACGGCGGTACATCAAACCGTTTGGGCTCGGGGCTGCAAAGGGAGGCGGGTCGGGCGCGGGCAAGCTAGCGCCCGGCCCGGCCGCGTTCAAGCCGCCGCCCGGGGCCCGGCGCCGTCCGCTCCGCCGGATCCGTTCATCCCCCTCCGGCCGAGCGAGCGTGCATCCCCACGGACGAAGGCGACCCGCACGGAGCCGCGGAAGAGGCGGGGAAGTGCTTGTCGTTCCTTCGTTTCCCCGCTGCTCCGCGGACCCGTGCCGGCGCGGTCTCCTGCGGTTCCATGGGCGATCGCCCGGTCGGGGCACCGGGCCGGACGGCCGCGATCCGCGACGCGGAAGCGGCGCGCGGCGCACCACTTTCGCGCGGGGGGCGGAGCGTGCATTATCACCGCCGTCCAGAACCACTTACGCCGAAACGACAGGAGGCCGAGATCGCGAAGCAACCCGAGGCCGAGACCGCCGCCAGCACGTGGAGCATCGACGACTCCCGCGACCTGTACAACATCGAGGGTTGGGGGATCGGATACTTCGGCGTGAACGAGAAGGGGCACGTGACCGTGCACCCCACGCGCGACGAGACGCGCGGGATCGACCTGTTCGAGTTCGCCGTGGACATGCAGGCACAGGGGATCGGGATGCCGCTCCTGCTGCGCTTCAGCGACATCCTGCGCACGCGCGTGCAGACGCTGTCGGAGAAGTTCGGCAACGCCATCCGCGAGTTCGGCTACGAGGGCGGCTACACCACCGTCTACCCGGTCAAGGTGAACCAGCAGCGCCACGTGGTGGAGGAGATCGCCGAGTATGGGCGGCCCTACGGCGTGGGGCTGGAGGTGGGGAGCAAGCCCGAGCTGATGGCCGTGCTGGCGCTCACCGAGCGGTCCGACCACCTGATCGTGTGCAACGGCTACAAGGACGAGGAATACGTGCGCCTGGCGCTGATGGGCCAGCGCCTGGGCCACGCCGTGATGATCGTGGTGGAGAAGATCAGCGAGGTGGACACCATCCTCCGCGTGGCCGAGGAGATGGAGATCGTGCCCACCATCGGCATCCGCATCAAGCTCTCGACCGCGGGCTCGGGGAAGTGGAGCGAGAGCGCGGGCGAGAAGAGCAAGTTCGGCCTCAACTCGGCGCAGCTGGTGAAGGTGCTGGAGAAGCTGGAGACGGCGGGGAAGCTCGACATCCTCAAGCTGATCCACTTCCACCTGGGCTCGCAGATCCCCGACATCCGCAACATCAAGCTGGGGATGGCCGAGGTGTCGCGGTACTACGTGGAGCTGCGGCAGCTGGGGGTGGACGTGCAGTACGTGGACGTGGGCGGCGGGCTGGGTGTGGACTACGACGGCAGCCGCTCGGTGCGGCAGGCCAGCGTGAACTACTCGATCCAGGAGTACGCCAACGACATCATCTACTCGCTGGCCGAGGCGGCGCGCGAGAACGAGGTGCCCATGCCGCACGTGATCAGCGAGAGCGGGCGCGCCCTCACCGCGCACCACGCGCTGCTGCTGATCAACGTGATCGACCTGGAGACGCAGGCGCCCGACGTGGTGGAGGAGGTGGGCGACGACGAGCACGCGCTGGTGCAGGAGCTGGCGGCCACGTACCGGCAGGTGGGCGCGCGCAACCTCAAGGACGTGGACGTGCGCAACCTGCGCGAGGTGTACCACGACGCCGCTTTCGCCAAGGAGCAGACGCAGCAGCACTTCAACGCGGGCACCATGACGCTGCGCGAGCGAGCGGCGGCCGAGCGGATCTGGCTGGCCGTGATGAACCGCGTGGCGGTGCTCGCCGCGCAGGACCCCGACGAGTACGAGGACATCCTCCCCGAGCTCGAGGCGGTGCTGATCGACCGCTACTTCTGCAACTTCTCGCTCTTCCAGAGCCTGCCCGACAGCTGGGCCATCGACCAGCTCTTCCCCATCATGCCGATCCACCGGCTGAACGAGGAGCCCACGCGCCGCGGCACGCTGCAGGACATGACCTGCGACAGCGACGGCAAGATCGACCACTTCACCGGGTGGCGGAAGGCCAAGCCCAGCCTGGAGCTGCACGCCTTCCGGCCCGAGGAGCCGTACATCCTGGGGATCTTCCTGACCGGCGCCTACCAGGAGATCCTGGGCGACCTGCACAACCTGTTCGGCGACACCAACGCCGTGCACGTGCGCCTGAACGAGGGCGGCTACGAGATCGGCGACATGGTGCACGGCGACACGGTGACCGAGGTGCTGAACTACGTGCAGTTCAACGCGCAGGACCTCGTCGCCACCTTCCGCCGCAAGGTGCAGAACGCCAGGCTCAAGCGTGCCGAGGCGAACACCTTCATCGCCGACTACGTGGCGGGGCTGGACGGCTACACGTATCTCGAGGAGTAGGCGCGGGCGGGAGGTGCGCGGCGAGTGCGTGCGTAGCTGGATCGAACGGCGGAGCCTCCGGTGGCTCCGCCGTTGCGCGTTCGGCCACATTCGACGGTTTGGCCCTGCTGGACGACACCCTCCTCGGTTGCGCACCGCGCGGCGCATTTTCGCACGGGCGCACCGGTCTGAAACCCGTGCGCCCGCGCCACCGTACGGCTCATTCGTGAAACGCCTGCGGGCCACGAGAGAGCCACCCCGACCACCGAGTTCCGAACCATGGCGAGCTATCGCAACCCCGGCACGGCCGCGGTCCTGAGCCTGCTGATCCCCGGTCTGGGGCAGCTGTACAACGGCAAGATCCTGCGCGCCATCTTCTGGTTCATCATCACCCCCGGCCTGTGGATCGGCTCGGGCGGGCTGCTGGGGTGGGTGTGCCACCTCATCGCCGCCTACACGGCGCACAGCTACGCGAGCAAGCACCCGTACGGCGACTGAGCCCGATACCGAGACCAGATCCGCATGATCGCGGGTGCATTCAGGTCCGCTGGGGTCACTCGGAGGCACGGAGAAACCCCGGCAGTGACTCCGTGTCTCCGTGCCTCTGTGTGACACTTCAGCCGGCCAGCGGAACGATAACGACGAGGGGCGCGCCATCGCCTGGCGCGCCCCTCGTCTATTTCGCCTGGCTCCGGCGCATCCGGTCGCGCTACCCCCGCAATGCGTCGTGCACGGCGGCGATCACGGGCGGGGCGACCTTCGCGGCGGGGCCGTCCACCAGCGCGCCGGCGGCCTTCACGTGGCCGCCTCCGCCGAACTTGCGCGCCAGGCGGTTCACGTCGGCGTGGCCGTTGGAGCGGAACGAGATCTTGGTCTTCCCGTCGTCGGTCTCGCGGAAGAGGAGCGCCACCTCGGTGCCGGCGATCGAGCGCGCGTGCTCGATCAGCCCGTCGAAGTCCTCGCCGTCGGCGTTCAGGCGCTCGGCGGTCTCGCGCGTGACCATCATCCAGGCCAGCCCCACCTCCTCGTCGAACTGCAGCGTGGCCAGCGCCTCGCGCAGCAGCTCCAGCCGGCGCAGCGGCGCGGTGGCGAACAGGCGGCGGTACACCACCTCGGGATCGATGCCGCGGCCCAGCAGGTCGGCGGCCACGGCGTGCGCGCGCGGCGTGGTGTTGCTGTAGCGGAAGCTCCCCGTGTCGCTCACCAGCGCCACGTAGGCCCCCAGCGCCGCGGAGGTCGGCACCTCGTCGCCGCTCACGGTGATCAGGTCGAACACCATCTCGCCGGTGGCCGCGGCCGAGGGGTCCTGCACGGCGGTGTCGCCCACCACCTCGCGGCCGGCGGGGTGGTGGTCCACCACCAGCGTGAGCGCGGGCGGCAGGCGCGGGGCCAGGTCGCCCACGCGCTGGGGCTCGCTGGTGTCCAGCACCAGGAACAGGTCGGCGTCTTCCAGCGCCGCCTCGCCCTCGGGGGTGCCCAGCTCGGCCACCACGTCCTGGCGGTGCAGCAGGAAGCGGAAGGTCTGCGGGAACTCGGTGGGGTTCACGATGGTGGCCTCCACCCCCTGCTCCTCGAGCCACGCCGCCACCGCCGCCTCCGAGCCGCACCCGTCGCCGTCGGCGTTCACGTGCGTGGTGAGCACCACGTGGCGCGCGCCCAGCAGCCGCTGCGCCACGCGGCGCAGGGTGAACGAGCGGGAGTCGGGTACGTCCAGCAGGCCGGGCGTGTGCGCCATCGTGCGGTCGTCAAGGCGGAGTGGGAGGGCGAGCCACGGGATGCTACGCGCCACGCCCCCAACGCGCAATCCGGCGAGTGTCCGTGCCAGGTCGAACGGAGGGCTCGCGGGGCAACGAGCGGACGTGCGCCGTCCTCGCGCTCGGGGAGGCCCATACGGCCGGTTCGGGCGTGTTCGGCGCCGAGACGCCGGACCGGGCTGCGCGCGCGGTAGGGCACGATACCGCCGTGCCCAACCGCGCCGGGCCCACGCCGGCCCGCCCAGAGAGATCCCCCCGGCCGATGCGACCGGGCGAGCGGTCCGCCGCGTTCCCGGCCCTCCGGGCGCGCATCCCTCACGCGATCGGCGCAGATCGTCAGACGACGGCAGGGACGCGCGCCCCCCTCGCGACGACCTCCCCGCTCCAACGCCGTACCGATTTGTCCGTCCTCAGGCACCAGGCGCGGCGTCGCCGAGACCGCGCTTGCAACTTCCCCGCGCCGCGCGGTGTCTCAGCCTCGCGGGCCGGCAGACGCGGGCATCGTCCGCGCGTCGGGGCGCACCGCCGTCCACCCGGCGAGGGCGCCGGCGCGAGCGGCCGAACGCCGCCGCGGGCCGAGCGACGTGCCCCGGTGGCGGCCGGGCCGACGCCGAAGGCGCCACCGGGCGCGGTCGCGTGCTTGACGGGCCGGGCACAACCCCCCAGTTTGCTAGTCTTTCCCGGCCGTGAACGTCCGTAGCGCCACCGAGGCGGGTTGCCCCACGCCATCCAGGCACGCTCCCCGCCCGCACCTCCGCCACACAGCCCCGGCGCAGCACGGCCCGTGCAGCGGTTCGAACAGACACTCGAACGGTCCCCCCTGCGGGACCACCCGCGGCGCGCCGCACCTGCGCGGCGCCCGGCCAACCCCATGGCGGACCGATCCACGCCTCCGCCTCCACAGGAGACTCCATGAGCCTTTTCGCCCGAAAGTCCATCGACGAGCTGCGGCAGGACGCGTTCGCCGAGGGCGAGCACTCCCTGAAACGGTCGCTCACGGCGACCAACCTGGTGCTGCTCGGCATCGGCGCCATCATCGGCGCGGGCATCTTCGTGCTCACCGGCACGGCCGCGGCGCTCTACGCCGGGCCGGCGATCTGGATCTCCTTCGTGGTGGCGGGGCTGGGCTGCCTCTTCGCGGGGCTGTGCTACGCCGAGTTCGCGGCCATGATCCCCATCGCGGGGAGCGCCTACACCTACGGGTACGCCACCCTGGGCGAGCTGATCGCCTGGATCATCGGGTGGGACCTGATCCTCGAGTACCTGTTCGGCGCCTCCACGGTGGCCGTGGGCTGGTCGGGGTACTTCACCGCCTTCCTGGCCGAGCTGGGCTTCCACATCCCCACCGCCATCTCCACGGCGCCCTTCGAGCTGGTGGAGGGGCACATCCAGCGCACCGGCGCCTTCATGAACCTGCCGGCGGTGGTGCTGGTGCTGCTGATGACCTGCCTGCTGGTGATCGGCATCCAGGAGTCGGCGCGCTTCAACAACGTCATCGTGTACGTCAAGGTCGCCATCGTGCTGCTGGTGATCGGCTTCGGCTTCAAGTACGTGAACACCGCCAACTGGCACCCGATGATCCCGGCCAACACGGGTGAGTTCGGGCACTACGGGATCAGCGGCATCGTGCGCGGCGCCGCGGTGGTGTTCTTCGCCTACATCGGCTTCGACGCGGTGTCCACCGCGGCGCAGGAGGCGAAGAACCCGCAGCGTGACATGCCCATCGGCATGCTGGGCTCGCTGGCCATCTGCACCGTGCTGTACATCCTGATGTCACTGGTGATGACCGGGATGGTGAGCTACACCAAGCTGAACGTGCCCCACCCGGTGTTCGTGGCCATCGACGCGGCCCCCGCGCTGCACTGGCTCACCTACCTGATCAACGTGGGCGCCATCGCGGGCCTCGCCTCGGTGGTGCTGGTGATGCTGATGGGCCAGCCGCGCATCTTCTACAGCATGTCGCGCGACGGCCTGCTGCCGCCGGTGTTCGGCAAGGTGCACCCCCGCTTCCGCACGCCCTACATCACCACCATCGTGACCGGCGTGGTGGCGGCGATCATCGCGGGGCTCTTCCCCATCGGCGTGCTGGGCGAGCTGGTGTCGATCGGCACCCTGCTGGCCTTCGTGATCGTGTGCGGCGGCGTGATCTTCCTGCGCTACAAGGAGCCCAACCGCGAGCGCCCCTTCAAGACGCCGCTGGTGCCGCTGGTGCCGATCCTGGGCATCGCCATCTGCGGCTACATGATGGCCTCGCTCCCGGCCGACACCTGGCTGCGCCTGGTGATCTGGATGGCGCTGGGGCTGGTCATCTACTTCGCCTACAGCCGCAGCCACAGCGTGCTGGCGCGCACCGGCCACTCGTCGCACGGCGACCTGCGGCCGCCCCCGGGCGACAGCTACACCGACTCGCGCTGACGCCGTAGCGGCTCGACCCGAAAAGCCCCGGCCCGCCTCCACTGGCGGGCCGGGGCTTCTTCATGGACGCCGGAAAGGAGCGGGGGGGACTGGCGAAACAGCCGCTTTCCTGTATCTTCACGGGCCGCGCGGCGCAGGTGGGGCCCAGCCCCGGGCCCGCCGCGAGGCGGACCCTTCTGTGTCGTGCGCCCCCCTCGGCAAGCGAGGTGAGGGCGCACCGGGCTTTTCGCGTTTCAGCCAACGTCCATGACACCCATTCTGTACATTGCCCCCGCCCTGGGCGTGGTGGCGCTCATCTACACCTTCTGGCGCTCGCAGTGGGTCATCCGGCAGGACGCCGGCAACGAGACCATGCGCGAGATCGCCGGCCACATCGCCGCCGGCGCGCGCGCCTTCCTGTTCGCCGAGTACCGCGTGCTCGCCATCTTCGCGGTGATCGCGGGGCTGGGGCTGTTCTTCCTGGGCTCCACCAGCGAGAACTCGAGCCCGCTGATCGTGGTGTCGTTCGTGATCGGCGCGCTCTTCTCGGTGGCCGCCGGGTGGATCGGGATGAACATCGCCACCAAGGCCAACGTGCGCACCGCCAGCGCGGCGCGCACCTCGCTGGCCCGCGCGCTCGACGTGTCCTTCGCCGGCGGCTCGGTGATGGGGATGGGCGTGGCCGGGCTTGCCGTGCTGGGGCTGGGCGGCCTGTTCATCCTGCTCTATGCCTACTTCCAGCCGCAGAGCGCGTTCGGCCCCGACATGGAGCGCACCCTCGAGGTGCTCACCGGCTTCTCGCTGGGCGCCGAGAGCATCGCGCTGTTCGCCCGCGTCGGCGGCGGCATCTACACCAAGGCGGCCGACGTGGGCGCCGACCTGGTGGGCAAGGTGGAGGCGGGGATCCCCGAGGACGACCCGCGCAACCCGGCCACCATCGCCGACAACGTGGGCGACAACGTGGGCGACGTGGCGGGCATGGGCGCCGACCTGTTCGGCAGCTACGTGGCCACCATCCTCGCCACCATGGTGCTGGGCCGCGAGATCCACCTCCCCTACGACGACACCTTCAAGGGGCTGTCGGCCATCATGCTGCCGATGGTGATCGCCGGGATGGGGATCATCTTCTCGCTGGTGGGGATCCTGCTGGTGCGGGTCAAGGACGAGAACGGCAACGTGCAGCAGGCGCTGAACATCGGGAACTGGGCCTCGATCGCGCTCACCGGCATCGCCTCGTTCTTCGTGATCCAGTGGATGCTTCCCGGCGGGCCGATCACCATGGGCCGCGTGGGCTCGGAGCCGTTCACGGCCATGGGCGTGTTCGCCGCGGTGGCGATCGGCCTGGTGGTGGGCGCGCTGATGAGCATGATCACCGAGTACTACACGGCGATGGGCAAGCGCCCGGTGCTCTCGATCGTGCGCGGCTCGTCCACCGGCCACGCCACCAACGTGATCGGCGGCCTGGCGGTGGGAATGGAGAGCACCACGCTTCCCATCCTGGTGCTGGCGGCGGGGATCATCGGCAGCTTCGAGGCGGCCGGCCTGTACGGCGTGGCGATCGCCGCGGCGGGGATGATGGCGACCACCGCCATGCAGCTGGCCATCGACGCCTTCGGCCCCATCGCCGACAACGCGGGCGGCATCGCCGAGATGAGCCACCTCCCCAAGGAGGTGCGCGGGCGCACCGACGTGCTGGACGCGGTGGGCAACACCACGGCGGCCACCGGCAAGGGCTTCGCCATCGCCTCGGCGGCGCTCACCTCGCTGGCGCTCTTCGCGGCGTTCATGGGGACCGCCAAGATCGAGCACATCGACATCTCCAACGCGCGGGTGCTGGGCGGCCTGTTCGTGGGGGCGATGATCCCCTTCATCTTCTCGTCGCTGGCCATCAGCGCGGTGGGCCGCGCGGCCATGGCCATGGTGCAGGAGGTCCGCCGGCAGTTCCGCGAGATCCCCGGCATCCTGGAGGGCACGGGCAAGCCCGAGTACGAGCGCTGCGTGGCGATCAGCACCCAGGCGGCCATCCGCGAGATGATCGCGCCGGGCGCCATCGCGCTGATCGCGCCGGTGCTGGTGGGCTTCACCATGGGCCCCGAGGTGCTGGGCGGGATGCTGGCGGGCGTGACCGTGAGCGGCGTGCTGATGGCCATGTTCCAGAGCAACGCCGGCGGCGCCTGGGACAACGCCAAGAAGAGCTTCGAGAAGGGCGTGGAGATCGAGGGGCAGACGGTGTACAAGGGGAGCGACGCGCACAAGGCCGCCGTGACCGGCGACACCGTGGGCGACCCGTTCAAGGACACCTCGGGCCCGTCGATGAACATCCTGATCAAGCTGATGTCCATCGTGTCGCTGGTGATCGCCCCGCACATCGCGGTGCACGACGTGGCCGCACCCGCGCCGGCCGCGATGGCCCCCGCGGCGGTGGAGACGGTCGCGCAGGCGGCGCCTTCGGCTCCCGCGCCGGTAGCCCTGGCGCGCTGAAGCGCCTGGCATCTCCCGATGGCACGACGGCCCGGCGGATCCTTCCGCCGGGCCGTTTTCATCTCCCCCATTCCCTGTCGCCTCCCCTCCCCCGGCCTCGATTCACCTGCCTGACCCGGTGGTGCGGGGCCGCCCGCGTCCACCGCGCGGCCCTCTTCAGGACCGTCGCTTCCGGGTGGATCGCTGGAGCTCGGAGGCCATGCCAGACGAGCGAATCGTCGCAATCCGTATCAGTACCGTCACGCCCAACAAAAGTGTTGTACACCGTCTGTTTACAGCGTAGATTATTTTCCCCATCCCTATCCGGCTCGGTCCCCTCCCCCTCGGCGCGTGCCGCGGGGCTACCCGGAGCCACCCCGATGGCAGCGAAATCGGTCCTCATCGTGGACGACGACCCCGACCAGCACGTGCTGGTGGGGATGTACCTGGAGCACGCGGGCTACGCCGTGCTTCACGCCCATGACGGCGGCGAAGGGTACGAGGCGGCGGTGGCGCGCCGGCCGGCGCTGGTGCTGCTGGACATGCGCATGCCGCGCACCGACGGCGAGTGGGCGTTCCGGCAGCTGCGCGCCGACCCCGCCACGCGCGAGATCCCCGTGGTCGCCGTCACCGCCGACGTGCTGGACTGGCCCGAGTCGCGCTCGCTGCGCGAAGGGTTCTCGGGGCACGTGACCAAGCCGTGCGACCTGTCGCGCATCCGCGACGTGGTTCAGCGCGTGATCGGCCGGGCCGACGCGCCCGCACCGGCGCGGCCCGGCACCTTCGTGGCCGCCACCATGCACTGACCTCCGCCGATGGACGGTGGAGTGGAACCGCGCCGGAGCACACGCTCCGGCGCGCTTCTTCGTTGTCACGTCTTCCCTCGCTTACGGTCCCCTTCGTCTGACATGGCGACCGATCACGCAAGCCGCACGTCGGTCCCGTTCCCGCCACGTACGCGGCTGAATCCGGGAAGGGACTTGTCTCACGCAGAGTCAGCAGAGTCAGCAGAGAACAGCGGTTTTCGCTGCTGACTCTGCTGAGTGTGCGTGAGGACTTCGCTGTTGGTCCTTCGCGATGTTTCCATCAACGTTCCACGCGGATCTCGTATGATCGTCGCCGCTGCAGATGCGGCGGACGGAGGAATCCTTCTCGCCGGCAACGCAGCGAGCCCGTCCCAAAGCTGGGGCGGGCTCCTGTCCGTCCGTGGACCGCGACGCCGATCAGCGCGGCGGGGTGGCCCCGCGCCGGATCGCTGCCGCGGTCGCGGTATCCGCCTGCTTCGCCGGGGGCGGAGCGCTGCGGACCACGGTGTCGGTGCGCGGCGTCGGGCGCGGGACGGGCGGCGCAGCGCGGCGGGCAGGCGGCACGGACCGGGCCGGCGGGGCGGCGCGGCGGACGGGGGGTGCGGCGGGCGCCGGGCGGGCGGGTACGGGCTGGTCGCCCGCATCCACCTCCGCCTCCGCGTCGTCGCTCGCTGCATCGCCGCCGTCCTCGCCCAGGTCGCGGCGGGCGGGGGCGTTGTTGCCGCGGATCTCGGCGCCGCCCAGCACCAGGCCGCGCACGGGGAGGCCGTCGGGGAGCATCTGCTCGATCATCGACACGCGGATCGGGCGCGCGTCCACGTTCACGTCCACGAAGCGGATGGTGTCGGCCAGGATGAAGCCGAAGTTGCCGTCGATGCGCGTGCCCGGCGCGTGCAGCCGCGTGTTGCGGGCGTCGATCATCAGCCCCTCGGGGCGGTTCTCGATCAGCAGGTTCATCCGACCGGCCAGGTTCCCGGGGAACTTCGGGTACAGCCACTGGAAGTCCCTGAAGGTCACCGAGTCGCCGCGCAGGGCGATGTCGTACATCGGCCCCTGCGCGGGGTTGAACCAGCGGGGGTAGTTGTCGAAGCGCACCACCCCCGACACGGCCATCTTCGTCCCCTGCAGCCGCGCCTCGGGGAGGTCGAACTCGGCGAACCCGGTCTTGAGCCCGTTGTAGCCGCCGTACCCGGTGCTCCCCATCTCGGCCCCCGGCAGCGAGAAGGTGCCGCGCAGGAAGCGAATGACGATGGGCTGCCGGTAGAACTGCACGCTGCCGCGCAGCGTGTCGATCCGCGCGGTGGTCCCCAGCTGTGAGCCCGGCCCGAAGCGGACGCGGGTGAGCACGCCGTAGAGCTGCGTCAGGTCCACCGTGCGCACGTAGCCGCGGGGAACCTGGCGGATGATCACGGTGCCCGAGTCGGACAGGAACGAGCGGATCAGGCGCTGCTGCTCGCGCGCGGGAAGCGTGGTGTCGGCGCGGAAGGGCGTCTCCACGCGCACGGTGCCGTCGATCATGCGCACGAACGCCAGCCCCGTGGAGCGCTCCAGGCGCGGGCGGGTGGTGTCGCGCACGGTGGTGTCGCGGAAGATCTGCTGGTAGTTCCACAGCGAGTCGCCCGGCAGCTTGAACACCCAGATGCGCGGCCGGTACATGGTGAGCGAGTCGATCTCGATGCGCGGCGCCAGCAGCGTGCGCACGTCGTACTTCGCGTAGGCGCTGTCGGCCAGGATGAAGGCGCGCCCCTCGGTGTCGCGCAGCGAGATGCCGTAGAGCTTGGCGCCCTCGAACAGGTTTCCGTCCACCCGCGCCACCACCAGCCTGCCGCCCTGGATCGACCCGCCCAGCGCCTTGAGCGTCTGGTTGAGCACCCACTGGTGCCCCGGCCGGGTGCGGGCCACGATGTTGGCCACCAGGAACGCCAGCGTGGCGCCCAGGAGAATCCCCCCCAGCGCCCAGCTCAGCATCCGCATCCCGCGCGTGCGTGCCATCGGCCGCTAGCCCTCCCCCGCCCCGCCGCGGAGCAGGGTGAGCGGCCGCCCGGCGCTGGGCAGGCGGCGCGGCGGCAGCTCGTCGCCGCGGCCGCGCAGCGCGCGCACCACGTAGACCGAGGCGGCCACCCCCACGGCCAGCAAAGCGCCGGCGGCGGCGATGCGCGTCCAGTCGGGCCCCGTGTATTTCATGCTCGCGGCTCCGCGCGGTCGTCCTGGAAAAGGGCCGCCACCTGCGCGCGCCCGTTGGCGTCCAGCGGCGGGCGCCCGCGGCGGAAGAAGAGGTGGCGGCTGGTGGGCACGAAGTCGCCCGCGTCGTCGAAGTACATGTAGTGCGTCACGCGGATGGTGGTTCCGTCCAGCCGCAGCACGTTGAGCGAGTTCTTCTCGCGCTCGCGGGCGCGGCCCCGGCGCGAGGTGCTGGTCCCGCTCTGCACCAGCGCGATCCCGTGCTCGCGGTCTTCCCCGGCGTACACGTCGAGCGAGTTGCCGATGTAGGCACGGTGCAGGTGCCCGCCCATCACCAGGTCCACCTTGAGGGCGGTGAACGCGTCCAGCGTGCGCTGCGCCTTCTGGATCACCTCGCCGCCCTCGAAGTCGGGCGCGGGGGCCAGGTTGTGGTGCGTGACCACGATGCGCAGCTCGTCGTCGGGCAGGCCCTCGAACGCCTTCCGCACGAACTCGATCTGCCACCGGCGGATCCGCCCGTTGGTGATCTGCCGGTGCGGGTCGGTGGAGTGGATCGCCACGATGGTGGCGCCCGGGATGCGCGTGACCGTGTCGAGCTCCTGCTGGATGTGCTTCCGGTAGTGGCCGTAGGGCTCCAGCAGCCGCTCGGCCACCCGGTAGAGCGGCACGTCGTGGTTGCCGGGGGTGACCACCGTGGGCACGCGCGGAAAGCGGTCGAGGAACGCGCGGGCGGCGGCGAACTGCTCTTCTTTCGCCCGCTGCGTGAAGTCGCCCGAGGCGATGATGGCCGTGGGCCGCAGCGACGCGGCGAACTTCTGCAGCGCCTCGCCCACCCGCTCCACGAACGGCGGGCCGAAGTGCAGGTCGGAAACGTGGAGGAGCGTGATCAACCGGCGGCCGGGCTTCGGGTCAGGGGCGTTCCTGCATGAACCAGCAGAGTAGATGCGACGCGCGTGCCAGTCGCTTCAGGGGTTAAGGAATAGGGGACAGGGGACAGGGGACAGCCAGCCGGGCGGTGGATGCGGGCTGCCGACGTCTTCGCGATCGACCGGAGTGCGCGGCCGCGGGCGAGCCGGTGTCTCTCATCCTCGCTACGGGTGAGGAGGCGGATGAGAATCGACGGCTATCCGCGGACGAGGCCGGGGAACGGCAGGTCGGCGCGCGCGTTCAGTTCCAGCCCGGCCGTCTCGCCTCGCTCGAAGCGGAAGAGGCCGGCTCGGGCGATCATCGCGGCGTTGTCGGTGGACAGGCGCGGGCTGGGAGCGTACAGCTCGCCCGCGGGGCCCAGCCGGCGTGCGATCTCTTCGCGCAGCGCGCGGCTGTTGGCCACGCCGCCGCCCAGGACCACGCGGCGGCAGCGGGTTTCCTTCACCGCGCGCATCGTCTTGCTCGCCAGCACGTCCACCACGGCGGCCTGGAACGAGGCGGCCACGTGCGGCACCTCCTCCGCCAGCCGCCCCTGCTGCTCCAGGTCGCGCACGAGAAGGCGCAGCGCGTTCTTCAGCCCGCTGAACGACATCTCGTAGAAGCCCGGCTCGCCTGGCCGCTGGCCGCGGTTGAGCAGCGGGCGCGGGAGCGGGTGGCGCTTGGGGTCGCCGTCGGCCGCGGCCTTCTGGATCGACGGGCCACCGGGGTACTCCAGGCCCAGGATCTTGGCGGCCTTGTCGAACGCCTCGCCGGCCGCGTCGTCCCGTGTTGCGCCCAGAAGGTGATACTCACCCCACGCCGGCACCCACAGGAGCATGGTGTGGCCGCCGGAGACCAGGAGCGCCACGAAGGGCGGCCTGGCGCCCGGGTGGTCGAGCTGGGTGGCGAAGAGGTGCGCCTCCATGTGGTGCACGCCGATCACCGGCTTCCCCTCGGCCCACGCCGCCGCCTTGGCCCAGGCCACGCCCACGAGGAGCGCGCCGATCAGCCCCGGGCCGGCGGTCACCGCGAAGGCGTCCACGTCGCCCAGGGCCACGCCGGCCTCGCGCAGGGCGCCCTCCACCACGTCGTCCAGCGTGCGCAGGTGCGCGCGGCTGGCCAGCTCGGGCACCACGCCACCGTAAAGGCGGTGGACGTCCTGGGTGAAGATGACGTGCCCCAGCAGCTCGCCCTCGCCCCGCAGCACCGCCGCCGAGGTCTCGTCGCACGACGTCTCGATCCCCAGCACCAGCGGAGCCGTCACCGCGGCCTCGCGGGCCGCGTGGGAGCGGGAGCGGCCGACGCAGGGGCCGGCTGAGTGGCGGGTGAGGTCGGCGGCGGCGGCGCGTCGGCAGCGCGGGCGATGCGCACGCGGTTGGGCACGGCGCGCGCCGAGGTGCCGGGCGCGATGCCCAGGATGGTGACGGGGACCGCCACGCCGCCGGGCGGAACGTCGCGGGGGATGGAGTCGAGCACCACCACCGCGCGCACGTCGCGCAGCGTGAGGCGCGCCACGGCGCGCTCGGCGCCCGACACGTGCACCTCCACCTGGCCGGGCATGGGCACGTAGCCGTCGGGCACCGCCACGGGCATCACGGGGAACGCACGGTCCACGCGGCGGTCCACCCGCCCCGACACGCGCACCTCCTGCGTGGATACGCGGAGGCCGGAGAGCCCGCCGGTGTCCAGGTTCACGGTCTGCGAGAAGGTGCTGTCGTCGCGCACGATCTCGAACGCGCGCGTGCGCACCGCCTCCACCTGCGAGAGCGCGGCCTCGGGGCCGGTGACCTCCACAGTGGCGGGGGTCACGCGCGGGGTGTCCTCCAGCACGAAGTGCTCGGCCGAGCGGGTGCCGATCCGCGCGTGCACGGGCACCGTGCGCGTGACCTGGCGCTGCAGGTCGAGCCGCACCACGGCGGGGCGCACGTCGGTGGCCTCCACCCCGCGCAGCCCCTCGGGAAAGCGCACCATCCCGGGGTCGAGGGCGAAGGTGCGGGCGTTGCCCACGTTGCGCACGGCCAGCACCAGCGTGGGCTGCTCCAGCGCCAGCTCCCACAGCTCGCGGCCGGCCCCGCGAAAGCGCACGCGCACGGTCGCCGGCTCGGCGCCGCCGGCCAGCACGTAGTCGGCGTCGCGCACCACGGCGTCCACCCGCACGGGGATCCACTGCGACGTCACCTGCTCGGCCGTCACCACCACCCACAGGAGGATGGCCAGCGCCAGCGAGGTCAGCTTCAGCCGCCACTGGTAGGTGAGCCTGCGCGCGGTGAGCCGCACCCTCACTCCTTCATCATCCGGCGGATCAGCGCGACGGTGGAGGGGTCGTCCCACTCGGTGGCGCCGATCACCTTCTTCACGATCTTGCCGCTGCGGTCCACCAGGAAGCTCTCGGGCACGCCGGTGGTGCGGTAGTCGCGCGCCACGGCGCCGCCCGGGTCCTGCCACACGTCGAAGGTGAGGCCGAACTCGCGCGCGAAGCCGGCCACGTCGCCGCCCTGGCGGCCGTCGGGGTCGAGCTGGCCGGGGCGGGCGTCGATGCTCACCGCCACGATGCGCAGTCCCTCGGGGCGCAGCGTCTGGTAGAGGCGCTGCATGGACGGCATCTCCTGCTGGCAGGGGCCGCACCAGGTGGCCCAGATGTTCAGCAGCACGATCTGCCCGCGCAGCTGCGACAGCGCCACCGGCTTGCCGCGCATGTCGGTGGCGTGCACCTCGGGCGCGGCGCTCCCCACCTCCACCGGCAGGAAGCGGTCGCGCATCGTCCACCCCACGGCCACGAGGCCCGCCAGCACCGCCACCACCGCGGCCACCACGATCCACTGCCGCCTGTTGCTCTCGCTCGTCATCAGCTCGCCCGTGGAAGTTGCATTCGGATCGCCAGGAGTCGGTGCCGGGACGGCACGCGGAACAGCCGGTTCCGGGCGTGTCCCTCCGCTGCGCTCCGGGCCGGGCTTCGCGAACGATACCGCCGTTGCCAACGGCGCCGAGCCGCCGCCGCGCCCGGGTCTTTCGCCCGTCCTCGAACGGGGATGCGGGCGCGCCGGCGTCTCGGCCCTCCGGGCGCGAATCCCTCACGCAACCGTCCCGTCCGCGCGTCGTGGAGCGCGTGGGATGCGTGTCGTCCATGATGATCCGCCCCCAACAACGACGCGGCACTCGCATCCCAATTGGCGAACCTTGCACGTGGGTGCGGTCGGCGCCGTCCAGCGCGTGCGCCGACGGACGCGTCCCGGTTCTACCCGCGATCGCGGCCGCGTGTCCCCGTGCCGGGGGCCGGCGGCGGGGCGGGCTCGGGCTGCGGCTCGGGCTCGGGCTGGCCCTCCGTGGGCTCGGCGGCGGCGGCGCTGTCGGCCGGGGCGGCCGCGGCGGCGCTGTCGGGGGGCGGCGCGGGGTTGGGGTCGCTGCCGCTCAGCGTCACGCGCACCGCGCTGCCCATGCGGATGCTGTCGCCCGCCTCGGGGCTCTGCGCCACCACGCTGCCCGTCGGCGCGGTGGCCTCGGGGTCGTAGCTCACGCGCCCCAGCCGCAGCCCGGCAGCCTCCAGCTTCGCCGCCGCGTCGTCCTGCGTGGCGCCCACCACGCTGGGCGCCAGCATCATCGGCGGTCCGGCGCTGATGCTGAGGATCACGATCCCCGGCATGGGCACCTGCGTGCCGGCGCGGGGCTCCATCCCCAGCAGCGACCCCTCTTCCTTCATGTTCTGCAGGGTGCGCAGCCGCACCTGGAAGCCCATCCGCTGCAGCAGCGAGATCGCCTCGTCCTTGTCCAGCCCTTCGACCGACGGAACGGGCCGCCGGTCGGGGCCCGCGCTCAGGATGATGCGCACGTCGCTGCCGCGCGCGGCCTCCTGCCCGGGGAGCGGCACCTGGCTGAGCACGCGGTTCTGGGCCACGCGCGGGTTGTTGAGCGTGGTGCCGCGGGTGAACTCGAGCCCCGCCTTGGACAGCGCGCGCCGCGCGGCCGATTGCGTCATCCCCCGCACGTCGGGCACGGTGACGATGGCCGAGCGCCCGAAGCCGGGGAAGAAGAGCAGGGTGATGAACAGGTAGCCGATGAAGAAGCCGCCCAGCCCGCAGTAGATGATGTACTTGAGCAGGCGGCGCTCGTCGAAGTACGCCTTCACCCGCCGGCGCACGCCGGCCGCGGAGGGGCGCCGCGGCGTCTTCGGCGTGTCGCGCACGGGCGGCCTCACGCGCTCCTCCGCAGCCGCGCGGCGAAGGCGCCGTCCACGCCCTGCCGCTGCGGCAGCACGCACAGGCGCCCCGCGGCGTCCAGCACCTCGGGCGGCACGACGCCGGCCGGCGGGTCGGCGCTGAACTGGGGATGACGGGCCAGGAAGTCCTCCACTCGCTCCTCGTTCTCCTCGCGCTCCAGCGAGCATGTGCTGTACACCAGCAGCCCGCCCGGCTTCACCAGCGCCGCGGCGGCGTCCAGCAATTCGGCCTGCAGCGCCACCAGCGCGGCCAGGTCGCCCGCGTCCACGCGCCAGCGCCCGTCGGGGTGGCGGCGGAAGGTGCCAGTGCCCGTGCACGGCGCGTCCAGCAGAACCGCGTCGCTCTCGCGAAACGGCGGCGTGCGCCCGTCGGCCACCACCGCGCCGATGCGGCTGCCCCAGCCCACGCGCGCCGCGTTCTCGGCCACGCGCCGCAGCCGCCGGTGCGACAGGTCGGCCGCGGCCACGTGCGCGGCGCGGCCCGCCATCCCCAGCGCCTTGCCGCCCGGCGCGGCGCACAGGTCGATCACCGCGGCCCCCTCGGGCACGTGCGCGTAGCGCACCACCAGCGCGGCCGCCGGGTCCTGCACCACCGCCGGCACCGCGGCCAGCGCCTCGGCGGCCGTTGCGGGGGGAAGGATGCGCAGCGAGTCGGGCGAGAACTCCACCGGCTCCGACGCGACGCCCGCCTCGCCCAGCCGCGCACGCGCCTCGTCGGTGGAGATGCCGAGGGGGCGGATGTACAGCTCGGGGCGAAGGTTGTCGGCCTCCACCAGCGCCCGCGCACCGTCCGCGCCCCACCGCTCCACCCAGCGCTCCACCAGCCAGCGCGGGTGCGAACCCCAGGTGCTCAGGTGGCCTGCGGGGTCGGGCCCCAGGTCGGGAAAGCGGATCCCCTCGCCGCGGCGCTGCAGGTTCTGGAGCACGCCGTTGACGAGGCCGGAGACGCGCCCCGCGCCCGCCATCCGCGCCAGCTCCACCGACTGCGAGACGGCGGCGTAGGGGGGCACGCTCCCCATCTCTAGCAGCTGGTAGGCGCCCAGGCGAAGCACGTCCAGCACGTCGGGCTCCACGGACGTGATCCCGTCGCGCAGCAGCGTGCCCAGCATGTGGTCGATGCGGCCGCGCAGGCGGAAGGTGCCGTACACCAGCTCCTGCGTCCACGCGCGGTCGCGCGGGTCGAGCCGGGCGGCGGCGGCGTCCAGCGCGCGGTCGGCCAGGTCGCCGCCGCGCACGCGCTGCATCACCTCGAGCGCCGCGCGGCGGGGCGCGGTGACGTTGCCGGCCATCTCGCGGCCCCTCAGCCCAGCATCCCCCCGAGCGGCGACGACGGCACCGCCCGCTCCCGGCGCGGCATCCGGCCGGCCAGGTACGCCAGCCGCCCGGCCTCCGTCGCCAGCGCCATCGCGCGGCTCATGCGCATGGGGTCCTGCGCCTCGGCCAGCGCGGTGTTCATCAGGATGCCGTCCACCCCCTGCTCCATGGTCACGGCCGCGTCGCTCGCGGTGCCCACCCCGGCGTCCACGATCACGGGAACCGAGAGGCGCGCCTTGATCGTGCGGATGTTGAACGGGTTCACCAGCCCCAAGCCGCTGCCGATGGGCGAGGCCAGCGGCATCACCGCGGCGCAGCCGGCGTCTTCCAGCCGCAGCGCGGTGATCAGGTCGTCGTTGGTGTAGGCGAGGACGGTGAAGCCGTCGGCCGCCAGCTCCTTCGCGGCGCGCAGCGTGGCCTCGGCGTCGGGAAGCAGCGTCTCCTGGTCGCCGATCACCTCCAGCTTCACCCAGTCGGTGAAGCCGGCGGCGCGCGCCAGGCGCGCGTAGCGCACGGCGTCCTCGGCCGTGTAGCACCCGGCGGTGTTGGGGAGCAGCAGGTACTGCTCGGGGTCGAGGTGGAAGAGGATGCCCTCGTCCTTCGTACGGTCGAGGTCCACGCGGCGCACGGCCACGGTCACCACCTCGGCGCCCGAGGCTTCGATCGCGGCCACCATCTGCTCGTTGGAGCGGTACTTCCCCGTCCCCACCATCAGGCGCGAGCGCAAGCTGCGGCCGGCGATCGCCAGCGGCTCGTCCATCACCAGCGGCTCGGCGATCACGGTTGCCATGCGGTTGTACCTCGGTAGAACGGTGGATCAGGTTCGTCTTGTACGTATGGACGGGATCGAGCGTCCGCGTCTCAGCCAGCCATCTCGCGGCCGCTGCCGGCCCCCCACCCCCGCTTCGCGGTACCCTCCCCCCAAAACAACCTGGGGGGAGGGTGCTCTCGCCGCCTGCACCGTCCGGTGCATGCCTCGGATCGCACCGCTGACGGAGAGCGCGCGAATGTCGGCGCGGGAGTCCGCGAAGCGGACTTTGGGCCGTCGTTGCCGCGAATTCATTCGCCTGGCGGTCAGTCGCGAGGCGCCAGCGCACTGCGAACTGCCCTTCAGCCCCCGCCCACGAAGTGCACCAGCTCGTACGCATCCCCCGGCTCCACCTGCGCGTCGGGAAGGGCGTCGCGGCGGAGGATGTGGCCGTTGCGCTCCACCACCACCATCCGCGGGTGCAGGCCCAGGTGCTCCAGCAGCGCGGCCACGCTGAGCCCCGCGGGCACCGCGCGCTCGTCGCCATTCACGCGGATGGTCACCTCCGCGGCGATCTGCAGCTCTGCCATGCCTCGATGTATGCAAGCGCCGCCGAACCCGGCGACGGCTGGTCCCAGATGCCCCGGATGGCGGCAATCCCCGCCGCGCCGGCCCCGCGAAGCTCGCCCACCCGCCCCGGCGTCACCCCGCCAATCGCGATCACCGGGCGGCCCAGCGCCGCCATCGTCTCGATCAACCCCAACCCCGCGCCGGGCCGAGCCGGATGCGAGGGCGTCGGATAGATGGAGCCCGCCAGCAGCCAGTCGGCCCCCGCGGCGACGGCCTCGCGCGCCTCGTCCGCCGTGTGGACGGAGGCGCCGATCCGCACTCCGTCGCCCACCAGCCGCCGCGCGTCGGCCGCGGCGAGGCTGCGGCGGGCGAGCTGGATGGCGCCGGCGCCGGCTGCGAGCGCCACGTCCACGCGGTCGTTGACGACCAGAAAGGAGCCGGTGGCGCGCGCGATCTCCATCAACCGAACCGCGATCTCGTGCATGCGGCGCCCCGATGCGGCGGGTGCGCGAAGGTGCAGCGCCACGCTCGCCCCGCCCGCCGCCAGCACCTCGCTCGCCCTGTCGGCGAAGCCCGCCCGTGCGACCACGGCGTCGTCGGTCACCACGTGCAGCGGCGGGATCATCGCGCAGCCCCGATCTCCAGCGGCATCAGCATCGATGTCCAAGCGACGGCGAGACGCGACGGCGGGGATCAGCCTTCCACACCGAAGCGGTCGCCCACGGCCACGCCGCGGCCGCGCACCCACTCGCCGGCGGGCATGCGGCGCTTGCCCGGCGGCTGCACCTCCGAGACGCGGACCGAGCCCTGGCCGCAGGCGACCAGGACACCGGCCTCGCCCACCTCCAGCACGGTGCCGGGCTCGCCGCCCTGCACCTCCAGCTTCGGCCGGAAGAGCTTGACCGGGCCGCGCGCGCCCAGCGGGCTCCACGCGCCGGGCACGTCGTCCAGCCCGCGCATCCAGCGCGACACGTCGCCGGCGGGAAGCGTCCAGTCGAGGCGGGCGGTCTCGCGGTCGAGCTTGGGTGCGTAGGTGGCCCGGGCGTGGTCCTGGTCCTGGCGCACGAGCTGCCCCGCCTCCAACAGCGCCAGCGCCTCCAGCAGCGCCTCGGCGCCCACCTCGGCCAGGCGCCCCGCCAGCTCGCTGGCCGACTCGTCGGCCTCGATCGGCTCTTCCACGCGCAGCAGCGCGGGGCCCGAGTCGAGCCCCGCGTCCATCTGCATGATGGTGACGCCGGTCACGTCGAAGCCGCGGATGATGGACCACTGCACCGGCGCCGCGCCGCGCAGCTCGGGGAGGAGCGAGCCGTGGATGTTGACCGAGCCCAGCCGCGGCACCGCCAGCACCTCGGGCCTCAGGATCTGCCCGTAGGCGACGACGACCGAGATGTCGGCGTCGAGCGCGCGCAGCTGGGCCACGAACTCGTCGCCGCGCGCGCGCTCGGGCTGCAGCACGGGGATCCCCTCGCGCTGTGCCTCCACCTTCACGGGCGACGGCGTAAGCGCGCGGCCGCGGCCGGCGGGGCGGTCGGGCTGGGTGACCACGGCGGCGAGGTCGTGCCCCTCGTCGCCCAGGGCGCGCAGCGCGGGGAGCGAGAACTCGGGCGTGCCCCAGAAGATCACCTTCACGGGCCGGCCTGCTTGCGGTACTTGCGCAGCACCATGTTGCGCTTGAGCGGCGACAAGCGGTCGATGAACAGCACGCCGTCCAGGTGGTCGATCTCGTGCTGCAGGCAGCGCGCGAGCATGTCCTCGGCCTCGATGCGCACCGGCTTGCCGTGGCGGTCCTGCCCCTCCACCACCACGCGCCAGGGCCGCTCCACCACCCCGGTCACGCCGGGGATGCTCAGGCACCCCTCTTCGGTCTTGTCGGTGTCGGTGCCGAACTCCACCACGCGCGGGTTGAAGAGGGCGTAGGGGCCCAGCTCCTTGCCGCCCTCGTCGTTCACGTCCACCACCACCAGGCGCTGCGAGATGCCCACCTGCGGCGCGGCCAGGCCGATGCCCTTGGCATCGTACATGGTCTCGAACATGTCGGCGATCAGGGTGTCGAACTCGGGGCCGGGCGTCTCCACGGGGTCGGCGTGGCGGCGCAGCACCTCCGAGCCCAGCAGCTCGATCTTCAGCAGCGGCATGGCGTCACTTCCGCTCGGTGGTGGTCACTTCGCCGCCCGCCGTGGTGCGCTTGACGATGCGGCTGCGGTCCACCACCACGGTGGCGGTGCCGCTCTTGATCTGCACCGAGTCGTCCTTGAGCGCGGTGATCTCGCCCATCAGGCCGCCGGCGGTGACCACCTGGTCGCCCTTCTGCAGCGCCTCCACCAGGTTCTGGTGCGCCTTGATCTGGCGCCGCTGCGGCACCACCAGGATGAAGTAGAAGACCGCCAGGATCGCAAGCGGCATGATCAGCGTGGCCAGCGAGCTCGCGCCCTGCGCCTGGGCCAGCATCATCAGTGCGGTGTTCATGTATGTCGGTCTCTCCGTGATCGGTGATTTCGGTCGATGGATGGCCGGCCCCGCGGGCCCTCACCCTGGCTCGTTCCTCGCCTGTCCCTCCCCCAAAACGGCCTGGGGGAGCGACGTGCTCGCTTCGCTCGTACGCCCGGGGGCGGATTCGGTGCCGTCGGGCGGTTCCGCTCTCGGCGAAGCTGGCTGCTTGCGATGACGGCGGCGTGGGAGTCCGCGGAGCGGACTTCGGGCCGTCGTTGCCGCGGATTCATCCGCCTCCCAGCCTCGGCCCAGCCAGACTCCGCCGCCCTCGCCTACCCCTTCACCGCCGCCGCCTTCCCCGCGGCGAACCGATCGAGCCAGGCGCGGCTCCAGCCGGCATAGTCGCCGGCCAGGATGTGCTCGCGCGCCTGGTTGGCCAGGTTCACCAGGAAGTGCAGGTTGTGGATCGACAGCAGCCGCATGCTCAGCCCCTCGCCGGCCACGAACAGGTGCCGCAGGTAGGCCCGCGTGTAGGTGCGGCAGGTGTAGCAGCCGCACTCGGGGTCCAGCGGGCCGGCGTCGGTCAGGAAGCGGCGCTGCTTGATGTTCACCTGCCCCTCGGCCGTGATCCACACCGCGCCGTTGCGCCCGTTGCGGGTGGGCGCCACGCAGTCGAACATGTCGATGCCGCGCCCGATCGCCTCCAGCAGGTCGTCGGGGTAGCCCACGCCCATCAGGTAGCGCGGCAGCCGGTCGGGAAGCTCGGGGCGCACCGCGTCGAGCATGTCGTGCATCTGCGGCTTGGGCTCGCCCACGCTCAGGCCGCCGATGGCGATCCCGTCCCAATCGCCGCTCGCCAGCGTGCCGCGGGCCGACGCGACCCGGAGGTCGGCGTGGATGCCGCCCTGCACGATGGGGAACAGCGTCTGCCGCGGCTCGGGGTCGTCGGCCCGGCCTCGCTCGAAGGCGGTGCGGCAGCGCGCCAGCCAGCGCAGCGTGCGCTCGTACGCCTCGGTGGCCAGCTCGCGGCTGCTCTGCCCCGGCGGGCACTGGTCGAAGGCCATGATGATGTCGGCCCCCAGCGCCCGCTCGATCTCCATCACCCGCTCGGGGGTGAACAGGTGGCGCGAGCCGTCGATGTGGCTCTGGAACTCCACCCCGTCCTCGCCGATGGTGCTGATGTCGCTGAGCGAGAACACCTGGAAGCCGCCCGAGTCGGTCAGGATCGGCTTCTTCCACCCCCCGAACCCGTGAAGGCCGCCCATCTGCTGGACGACGTCGTGCCCGGGGCGCAGGTACAGGTGGTAGGTGTTGCCCAGGATGATCTGGGCGCCCAGCCCCTCCACCTCTTCGGCGGTGAGCGTCTTGACCGTGGCCTGCGTGCCCACGGGCATGAACACCGGCGTGCGCACCTGGCCGTGCGGCAGGTTGAGCACGCCGGCGCGCGCGGGGCCGTCGGTGGCCTGGACCTGGAACTCGAACAGCGGTCGGCTTCCGGCTCGGTTTGCACAGGGGCCCGGCGCGGGCCTGGGCGCGCGCGGGCGGATCGTTCGTAAGCCGGTAGTTTGGCGGAGGATGGGCTGAAAGGCAAGGCGCGGCAACGAAGTCGCAGCCGAAACACGAGGCCCGCCGCCCATTGGTGAGGGCAGCGGGCCGGCGACATTCTCGGGTGGAGCCGCGATACCGGCCGGGGCACAGGCGAGCCCCGACCGGCGCCGCTCAAGTTGCGACGATCAACCGCGCGACGGCTCGCTCCTTTGGCCGCACCCGCATCTCCACGTCCTGGTCCAGCGCGTTGAGGAAGCGTACCAGCCGGTCGAGGGTGAAGCCTTCCAGCTTGCCGCGGCGGAGATCGGAGATCCGGGGCTGCGAGGTGCGCAGCAGCCGCGCGGCCTCGGCCTGTGAAAGCCCGCGTTCGCCCAGCATCCGCCCGATCTCGATGGCCACATCGGCCTTGGCCAGGAGCTCCGCTGCATCGGGGAGCCCAAGATCAGCGAAGACATTCCCACTGCTGGCGCGACTGACGCTCTGATCCATGTCCGCGCTTTCACCAGCGGTGATCCACCTCATACGCCTCCAGATGTACCGAGCGCGACATACCCCTGACTGCAACTCCGGCCGGGCCGCCTGGACGGCCCGGCCGGAGCACACCGCCGATGCGCCGCTCAGTTCCAGGGCGGCGGACAGGTGCAGAGCGAGTCCGGGCAGTAGCTCTTGTACGAGTTGGCCGCGCACCAGGGGTTGGTCGGAACGAGGTGCCCCTGCACGGTGCCCTTGCCGGCCGGCACCTCCACGGTGTCGAACGACGTCACCGACAGCGACTCGAGGTTGAGCGCGAGCTTCTTCATCGGCTGCTCCGGGTAGTGTGGATGAGTTGAGGAGAGACCGATACTAGAACCGCCGATATTCGCTCGCAAGGCAGCGAGCGGGCCGAGGCGTCGTGACAGGTCCACTCCGGATGGCGCCCTCCAGCGGAGAAAGGACATGCACCGTGGACCATCCGATCTCTCCGCCCGGAGCCGCGCCCTCGCTGCCTCTACCGCTCGCTGGGAGCGAAGCCCAGCCCCTCGCGGTCGGGGCAAACGAACAGCGCCTCTGCGCCGAACGTGGCCACGCGGTCCGCTTCCGCGCCGAAGAAGGCGGCGAGCGGGTGGCCGGCCCAGCGGCGGCGCAGCGCGGGCGACGCGGCCACGATGCGGGCGTCCACGCCGGCGCCGCGCTTGGCGCGCAGCAGCGCCAGCAGCATCGCGGCGGCGGCGGGGCGGACGTCGCGCACGTTCGCCGCGTCGAGCACCAGCGGGCGCGTGCCCCCGGCCAGCAGCCCGGCCAGCACCGCCGCCTGCGTGTCCACCATCTCCGGCAGCGGCAGCGCCATCTCGCCGCCGTCGTCGATCGTCGGGTCCACCAGCTCCAGCATGGCCGTCTCGTCCAGCTCCGTCATCAGGTGCGGCATGCGCTCTCCTCCAGGTCAGCGGTGATCGTCCCAAGATGCAAGCTCGCGGCGGCGCTTGTCGCTCCCATGGCGAACCCGTCACGAGCGTGTATCTCCGCGCTCCGCCTGTGGCCCCGGGGCCGGGCGCCGGCCGCCCGCCCGGATCGTGCCCGAAGGCACGGAGATGCATGGGCATGCATTCATCTTCGCTTCCCGGAAGTGGGGCACGGAGATCGCGTACCCCCCGCCGGTTGTGCCGAACCCCGTTTGACTTGTCGGGAGAGCCGCGCGCCGTACATTGCCTGTCCGCTCGGTAGCGAGACCCATCCATCCCTGCTCGACCGCCCTTTTTCTTCGAGGCTTTCCCGATGCCCGACGGTACCCTGCTCCCCGCCGTGCTGGCCGAGGACGACGGCCGCCTGCTGGACGACTGGATGCGCGAGCAGCTTGCCTCCAGCAGCGTGCGCCGCGACCTGATCAGCGAGACCGAGCTGCGCCAGCAGTCGGCCGAGTTCCTGGGCGCGTTCGGCCAGTCGGTGCAGACCGGCAGCCTCCGCTCGGTGGACGGCCCCGAATGGGCGCCGGTGCGCGACCTGCTGGCGTCGGTGTCGCGCAGCCGCGCGCTGCAGGGCTTCAGCCCGTCCGACACGGCCTACTTCGTCTTTTCGCTCAAGCAGGCGCTGTTCACCCGGCTGGCTTCGCGCGTCGCGCCCGAGCAGCTGGCCGCCGAGGCGTGGACGGCCAGCACCCTGCTCGACCGGCTGGGGCTGTACGTCACCGAGGTGTTCCAGAAGAGCCGCGAGGAGGTGATCGCACGCCAGCAGGAAGAGCTGATGGAGCTGTCCACCCCCGTGGTGAAGGTGTGGGAGGGGGTGGTGGCCGTGCCGCTGATCGGCACGCTCGACAGCGCGCGCACGCAGGTGGTGATGGAGAACCTGCTCGGCCGGATCGTGGAGTACGGCGCCTCGGTGGCCATCATCGACATCACCGGCGTGCCCACGGTGGACACCCTGGTGGCGCAGCACCTGATCAAGACCGTGGCGGCCGCGCGGCTGATGGGGGCCGAGTGCATCATCAGCGGCATCCGCCCGCAGATCGCCCAGACCATCGTGCACCTGGGCGTGGTGCTCGAGAACGTGACCACCAAGGCATCGCTCGCCGACGCCATCCTGGTGGCGCTCAAGGCCACCGGCTACACGGTGACCCGCCTCGCGCCGCGGAGCTAGCCGATGGACCGCATTCCCATCCTCAAGATGGGCCGCTTCCTGCTGGTCACCATCCAGGTGGACATGCACGACCGGCTGGCCCTCACGCTCCAGGACGACCTCACCGAGCGCATCGTCAAGGATGGCACCCGCGGCGTGCTGATCGACATCTCCAGCCTGGAGATCGTGGATTCGTTCATCGGACGGGTGCTGGGGAACATCGCGGCCATGTCGCGCGTGCTCGACGCCAAGACGGTGGTGACGGGAATGCAGCCCGCGGTGGCCATCACCCTGGTGGAGCTGGGGCTGACGCTGCCGGGCGTGCGCACGGCGCTCAACGTGGAGCGTGGAATGGAGCTGCTGCAGGGCGAGCTCGACCAGGAAGGCCTCGCCACCGTGGAGACCGATGCTGATCCGCAAGGCTGACGCGCGGCCCCTGCGCAACGAGGACGACGTGGTGTTCTCGCGGCAGGCGGTGCGGAGCTGGGCCGTGGAGATCGCGCTGTCGCTGGTGGACCAGACCAAGCTGGTGACCGCGGCCAGCGAGCTCGCGCGCAACACCGTGGTGTACGGCGGCGGCGGCACGCTCACGCTGGAGCAGGTGGAAGACGGCGCCCGCCGCGGGCTGCGGCTGGTGTTCGAGGACCAGGGCCCCGGCATCCCCGACATCGAGCGCGCGCTGCAGGACGGCTTCACCTCGGGTGGGGGCCTGGGGCTGGGCCTGGGCGGCGCGAAGCGGCTGGTGAACGAGTTCCACATCGACTCCCGTCCGGGTGAAGGGACCCGCATCACGGTGGTGAAATGGAAGTAGCCACCGACGCGGTGCCGGTGGCCGCCGGCGACGCCAGCGGCGCGGGCGAGGTGCGTCGGCGGGTCGCCCGCATCACGGGGGCGCTGGGCTTCGGCGAGACCGAGGCCGGGCGCGCCGCGCTGCTGGCCACCGAGGCCGCCACCAACCTGGCCAAGCACGCCACCGCCGGCGGCACCGTGTTCGTGCGCCCCTGCCAGCGCGGCGGCATGGCGGGCATCGAGCTGCTGGCCGTGGACGCGGGGCCCGGGATGGCCGACCCCGCCGCCTCGTCGCGCGACGGGCACAGCACCGCCGGGAGCCCCGGCACGGGGCTCGGGGCGCTGCGCCGCCAGAGCGACGAGTTCGAGCTGTTCACGCTTCCCGGCCGCGGCACGGTGGTCCTCTGCCGGGTGTGGCCCGAGCCGCCGCCCGCGCCGGCGGTGCCGGGGCTGGTGGTGGGCGCCGTGTCGGTGCCCAAGCCCGGCCAGGCGGTGTGCGGCGACGCGTGGAGCTCGGCCGAGGGGCCGGGGCGCACCATCGTGATGGTGGCCGACGGGCTGGGGCACGGCCCCGACGCGGCGGCGGCCTCGCGCGAGGCGGCCCGCGTCTTCGCCCTCCACTCGGCCGAGTCGCCGGCGCGGCTGCTGGAGCGGCTGCACGCGGCGCTGCGCCCCACGCGCGGCGCGGCCGTGGCCATCGCCGAGGTGAGCACCGCGGCGGGGCGGGTGCGCTACGCCGGGGTGGGCAACATCTCGGGCGCGGTGCTGATGCCGGGGCGCAGCCAGAGCATGGTGTCGCACAACGGCATCGTGGGGCACGAGATGCGCAAGCTGCACGAGTTCGAGTACCCCTGGGTGCGGGCCGCGCTGCTGGTGATGCACTCCGACGGCGTGAACACGCGGTGGGACCTGGACCGCTACCCCGGCCTGCACGGACGCGACCCGTCGATCGTGGCCGCCGTGCTGCACCGCGACTTCTGCCGCGGCACCGACGACGCCACGGTGGTGGCCGCGCGCGAGCCCGCCTCGTGAGCGCGTCCGCGACCCTGGTGACGGTGGCGCTGCGCGCCGACGCCGACGTGGTGCTGGCGCGGCAGCGCGCGCGCCAGGTGGCCGAGCTGGTGGGCTTCGACGTGCAGGACCAGACGCGCTTCGCGACGGCCGTGAGCGAGATCGCGCGCAACGCGGTGCGCTACGCGGGCGGAGGCCGGCTGGAGCTGCGCGTGGACGGCGCCTCGGGCGGCCCGCAGCTCCTGGTGGCCCACGTGAGCGACCGCGGCCCGGGGATCGCCGCCCTGGACGACGTGCTGGCCGGGCGCTACCAGTCGGCCACCGGGATGGGGATGGGGATGGCCGGCACGCGGCGGCTGATGGACGCCTTCAGCGTGGACACGCGGCCGGGCGAGGGGACGATCGTCGAGCTGGGCAAGCGCCTCCCCCGCACCGCCCCCGCGGTGGACGACGCGGCGCGCGGCCGGGTGGCGGCGGCGCTGGCGCGGCTGGCCCCGCCCGACCCGCTGGACGAGGTGCAGCGGCAGAACCGCGAGCTGATCGCGGCGCTGGGCGAGGCGCGCTCGCGCCAGGACGAGATGCAGCACCTGAACAAGGAGCTGGAAGACACCAACCGCGGCGTGGTGGCGCTCTATGCCGAGCTGGACGGGCGGATGGAGCAGCTGCGCCGGGCCAACGCGCTGCGGGCGCAGTTCATGAGCTACATGAGCCACGAGTTCCGCACACCGCTCGACTCGATGCTGGCGCTGACCGGGCTGCTGCTGGACCGGGTGGATGGCGAGCTGACCGGCGAGCAGGAGAAGCAGGTGGCGTTCGTGCGCCGCTCCGCGCGCGACCTGCTGAACCTGGTGGACGACCTGCTCGACACCGCCCGCGTGGACGCCGGCAAGATTGCCGTGCGCGCCACCCGCTTCAGCGTGCCCGACCTGTTCAACCTGCTACGCGCCACCCTGCGCCCGCTGCTGGCCGGCGAGACCACGCAGCTGGTGTTCGAGAGCGCCGGCGGCCTCCCCGAGCTGGAGACCGACGAGGCCAAGGTCGCGCAGGTGCTGCGCAACTTCATCTCCAACGCCCTCAAGTTCACCGAGGGCGGCGAGGTGCGGGTGACGGCGCGCGAGCTGGACGGCGGCTGGCTCGAGTTCGCCGTGGCCGACACGGGGATCGGCATCTCGCCCGAAGACAGCGAGCGGGTGTTCGAGGACTTCGCGCAGGTGGACGGCGCCCTGCAGCGCCGCCGCCGGGGCACCGGGCTGGGGCTGCCGCTCTCGCGCAAGCTGGCCGGGCTGCTGGGCGGCCGGGTGGAGGTGCAGAGCGAGGTGGGCCGGGGCTCCACGTTCACGCTGGCGCTGCCGGTGGTGTACGTGGAGCCGGCGGACGCGGATGCCGCGGGCGACGAGGCGGGGCCGTACCCCGGCCCCGACGCGGCGTGGGACCCGGAGGGCGCCCATGCCTGAGACACCCGGGCGCGAGGGCGTGCACCGGCAGGTGCTGGTGCTCAACGTGGACGACTACGAGGCCGGCCGCTACGCCACCTCGCGCGTGCTGCGTCAGGCCGGCTTCGACGTGCTGGAGGCCGCCACCGGCAGCGAGGGGCTGCGCATGGCCGACGAGGAGGCCGAGCGCGTGGACCTGGTGCTGCTGGACGTGAACCTCCCCGACGTGCACGGCTTCGAGGTGTGCCGGCGCATCAAGGCCAACCCGCGCACCGCGGGCGTGCCCGTGCTCTACCTGTCGGCCGCCTACCGCAGCGCCGAGCACCGGGTGACGGGGCTCGACCTGGGCGCCGACGGCTACCTGACGCAGCCGGTGGAGCCGCGCGAGCTGGTGGCCACGGTCAACGCCCTGCTGCGCGCCCGCGAGGTGGACGAGGCGGTGCGCCGCAGCGAGGAGCGCTTCCGCGCGCTGGTGGCCGGCACCAGCGACGTGATCTGGACGGCCCAGCCCGATGGCGGCGGCGAGAGCGGCGCGGGGTGGAGCGCCTTCACCGGGGGCGACGGCTCGGGCGACCTGTGGCTGGACGCGCTGCACCCGGGCGACCGCGAGCGCGTCCGCGGCGCCTGGGGCCAGGCGGTGGCGCAGCGCGCCCGCTACCGCGCCGAGTACCGCCTGCGCCGCGCCGACGGCGAGTACCGCGACGTGGTGTCCACCGCTGTGCCGGTGGTGGACGGCGCGGGCGCCGTGCGCGAATGGATGGGCTCGATCGTGGACGTGACCGAGCAGCGCCGCCAGGAGGAGTGGCAGCGCGTGTTCGCGGACGCCAGCGCGCTGCTGGCCGGCTCGATGGACGCGGAAGCCGGGCTGCCGCGCGTGGCCGAGGCGGCGCTGGGGCCGCTGCTGGCCGCCTGGGTCGCGGTGGACCTGTGCGACGAGGCCGGCGCGCCGCGCCGCGCCGCGTGGGCCGCGGCCGGTTCGCTCCCGGCCGCCGCGCGCGAAGCGCTGGACGCCGCGCTGCCGGTGGAGGAGGGCGGCTGCGGCGCGGCCGAGGTGGCGCGCACCCGGGCCGCGCGGAGCCTGGCGCCCCCCGCGGGGTCGCCGCTGGCGGCGGTGGGGATCCGCTCGGTGGTATCGGCGCCGCTGATGGCGCGCGGGCAGCTGCTGGGCGTGGTGACGCTGGCGGCCGCGGAGAGCATGTCCTCCCACGGCGACTTCGACCTGGCGCAGCTCACCGAGCTGGGCCGGCGCATCGCGCTGGCGCTGGACAACGGGCGGCTCTACCAGGCGGCGCTCACCGCCAATGCCGCCAAGGGGCAGTTCCTGGCGGTGATGAGCCACGAGCTGCGTACCCCGCTCAACGCCATCATCGGCTATGCCGACCTGCTGGACGCCGGGGTGGCCGGCGACCTGAACGACGCCCAGCGCGAGCACCTGGACCGTGTTCGCGCCGGGAGCAAGCACCTGCTGCGGCTGATCGAGGACGTGCTGCTCTTCTCGCGCCTGGAGGTGGGGCGCGAGACGGTGTATGCCGAGGAGGTGGAGATGGGCGCGCTGCTGCGCGAGTCGGCGGCGCTGGTGAAGCCGCTGGCCAGCCAGAAGCGGCTGGAGCTGCGGGTGGAGGCGCCGAGCGAGCCGCTGGTGGCCGTCACCGACGCGGGGAAGGTGCACCAGATCGTGCTGAACCTCCTCTCCAACGCGGTCAAGTTCACCGACGGCGGCGAGATCCACGCACGGCTGGCGGCGGGCGACGGCGAGGCGGTGATCACCGTGTCCGACACGGGGATCGGCATCGCGCCCGAGCACCGCGAGCGCATCTTCGACGTGTTCAGCCAGGTGGAGCAGGCGCCCACGCGGCGGGTGGGCGGCACCGGGCTGGGGCTTTCCGTCACGCGCAACCTGGCGCGCCTGCTGGGCGGCGACGTGACGGTGCAGAGCCGCTTCCCCGGCGGCAGCGTCTTTACCGTGCGAATCCCCCTCGTCCTCCCCGACGTCCCCCCGGACTTACCCGATCCGGTGGACTGACTCGGCGGGCCAGGTGGTCGGGAGATGTAAAAGCAGGGGAGCAGAGAGCCAACCATCGTTCTCTGCTCCCCTGATTTTGTACCGGCTCATCAGGCATCCTCCGAAATCGGTTCGCCAGGGTTTCTCACAGAGGCCACAGAGGACACGGAGAAAACCCTGGTGTCCCCTTGTAGCCTCCGTGAGAGACACGTCGAGCCGGAGCCGAAACGATGCCCGGGACGCAGTATCACACTCAGCCCTCCACTCATGTCATCCTGAGCGTCGCCACTGCGCCGAAATCAGAGTCCGCACCGGGTTCTGGTGGCGACCGAAGGATCCATCGCCGCGGCGGCACGATCGTCTTTCGCAACCCTCGATCGTCCGTCCAGCCGACATCATCCGCTGATCGATGCAGACGACGGCCTCGCCACATCGTCAATACTCGTTCTGGTACGAGACGAACTTGAAGCGGCCGTCGCGCTCGATGATTGTGCTGAACAACCGCTCCTCCTTCGTCCCCCCGTCGGTGCGAACGGTGACGGTGCAGCGGTCCCACAGCCGGTTCGCGCCCTCGACCCGCGGTTCGGGCGCGCAGCGGGAGGAGATGTAGCCCAGGGGCTTCCCCGCGCGGCGGGCGAAGAGGCGTCCGATCCCCTTCTCGCTCTCCTGCATGGTGAGGAACCACAGCAGCGCGGGCGACATGCGGCGCGGCGGGTGGGTGAACTCGGTGGACGGGTAGTAGAGGTACGCGAACTCCGCGCGCGACACGATCATCCGCCGTACCGCCGCCGTGTCCGCGCGCTCCACCGCCCGCACGAAGCCGCGCACCAGCGCCTGGCGCGACGCCGCACCGCGCTCCAGCCCGCCTGGCTCCGCCAGACCCTCGCGGAAGCGACGCTCCTCCTCCTCCGGCGGCAGGATGCTGTCCACGTGCATCCCCGGCACCGGTGCCGGCGCGGCGGCGACCGGACGCTGGGCCGGCGTGGCGGCGTGCGCATCCCCCGCGTCCCCCCCGCACGACCACACGCAGGGGAGCAGGAGGGAAAGCGCCAGGACGGCGGTCCGCATCGACATCTTCATCATCGAATTCGATTCTCTTCCAGACGCTGGAAACTGCTGATTTCACACGGAGTCAGCGGAGTTGGCGGAGTTGGCGGACCCAGTCGCCGCGCGCTCCGCTCACTCCGCTGACTCCGCTCACTCCGTGTGAAACAATGCCGGCCTGGCCCGCACGCCCCAGCCGCGGGCCCGGGCTACGTCAGTTGCGGGCGTAGACCGTCCAGCCCTGCCACCACTTGGCGCCCGCCGGGTCCACCGCGCCGCGGTAGGCGGTGGCGGTCACCACCGTGCCGGCCTTGGTCGCCAGCGCGCCGGTGAAGGCAGCGAGCCCGCCCGTGCGCGCCGGCGAGGCGGCCGCCGGAGTCCAGTCGAACGAGGCGTCGGTGGGCACCGCCGCGCCGGCCGGGAAGGTGGTGAACAGGCTGGCCGTGCTCGCCGCCGACGACTCGATGGCGTTGGCCGTCTGGTCCACCGAGTAGCGCTCGGTGCCGGCCTCGAAGAGCGCGCTGTTCTCGGCCGAAAGGATCCCCTTGATCTGCAGGTCGCCCGCGGTGATGCGGTCGTTGGTCGCCGCGTCGCGGACCGACATCGCCACCGGCCAGCGCGCCACCACGCCGTTCACGTAGAAGCCGCCGGTGCCGCGCCGCAGCACCATCCCGCGCCCGCCCGCCGCCGGCAGGCTCACGCCGGTGCCGGCCGCGCCCACCAGGGTGAAGTTGGCGAAGAGGGGAATCGTGTAGGGCTGCGAGACGAAGCCGTTGACGCAGTTGGCGCCGTTGCAGCCGTCGTTCTCGATCCCCTGCGGGTCGCTGGAGGTGTTCCCCGCCCCGTTGCGCGGCGGGATGATGGTGCTCTGGAAGGCGATCAGGAACTGGTTGCGCCCCGAGAACCCTTCCGACGCGTCGAAGTGGTCGTCGCCGCTCTCGTAGCTCACCAGGTGGTTGGCGTCCACCGCGCCGCCGAACCACTCGTAGCTGTCGTCCAGCCCGGCAAGCGCCTGCAGGTACGACAGCCGCGTGCCCGAACCCACCGCCGCGAAGGTGAAGGCGTTCAGCTCCTGGTCGGGCGCCGGGCCGAAGCCCGCGAACTCCACTCGCACGTACTTCAGCTCGCCGCTGTCGTCGGCGTTGTTGGTGCCGCCCGAGTAGGTCACGGCGTAGTTGGTGCCGCCGGTGTTGGAGCCTTCCAGCAGGATCGGATCGGCGCGGTTGATCACGCCGTTGCCCACGATGATCAGGCCGCCCCAGTCGCCCGGCTGGCGCTGGCCCGCGGGGCGGTTGGAGGTGAACACGATCGGCTTGGCGGCCGTGCCCACGGCCAGGATCTTGGCCCCGCGCAGGATGAACAGCGCCGAGTTGGGCAGCCCCTCGATGCGCGTGCCCTCCTCGATGGTGAGCGTGGCGCCGTTGGCCACGTGCACGAACGCGCCCAGGATGTACACGGTGTCGCTGTCGAAGCGGCGGTTGCTGGTGATGTCGGTGCTGAGCGTCACCACCGGGCGGTTGAGGAGGGTCACGGCCTGGGGCGCCGTGTAGTCGCTCTTCTCGGCGCCGCGCATGGCGGCCACGCGGTAGCTGTAGGTGCCCGAGGGCTCCAGCCCCGTGTCGGTGAACGGCGAGGAGCTGGTGGTGCCCACCGCGGTGAAGGTGGTGCCGTTGCCGCTGGCGCGCTCGATCTCGTACCCGCTGGCGCCCGGCACGGCGTTGAAGGTGACGGTCACCGAGGTGGGGCTGCTGGCGGTCACGGCCAGCCCGGTGGGCGCGAACAGGTCGTCGCTGGTGCCGGTCCCCGAATCGCAGGCGGCAAGGGCGGCGGCCGCGAGGCACGCGCCGAACAGCCGGCGGAAACGCTGGATCATTGCTTCACCTGGTACATGGTTGAGATGAGAAACGGCGGCGCTCTCCCGAGCCCCGCCGTATTCTCGCCCCCCGCTGTATCCGCTCGACGGGTTCCATGTCGCGATCGTGTCACGTCTCCCCGGTCTCCCCGTCACCGCCGCGTCCGAAGCGGAACAGCAACCGCATGAACACGGAGGGAGCGGAGAACGGCCGGAGGGAGCGGAGGGGCTTCGCCGCACACGAAGCCCTCCGCTCCCTCCGTTCTACTCCGCAGCTCCGCGTTCACGCAGTTCAGCCGTGCCCGCCGTCACGATCAGCGATGCGGCTACTGCCGCACCGTCACGCCGATGCCCAGCGAGCGGCCGGTGGTGTAGCGCTCGCGCACCAGGTTCCCCTGCAGGATCTCGTAGGGCGAGTCGAGCAGGTTGCCGGCGTCCAGCTTCAGGTCCACCGCGCGGCGCAGCGGCATGCGCAGCGAGAAGTCGAGCACCTGGCGCGGCTGCTCGTAGCTGTCGGGAAGCGGGCGCTCGGCCGCGCTCACGATGCGGCGACCCACCACGTTGTACAGCAGCGTGGCGCTGGTGCCGCGCTCCTCGCCCGTCCAGGTGAGGCCCGCGTTCACCACGTAGGGCGCCTGCCCCACCATCGGCCGCTTCGAGTTGGTCTGGCTGCTGATGTCGGTGCCGATGTCGATGCGGCTCTTCATCAGCGTGGCGTTGGTGAACACGCTCATCCGCTCCAGCCAGGGCGCCACGAAGCCCAGCTGCCGCCGCGCCTCGAGCTCCACGCCGTAGTTGCGCGCGCCGCGGGCGTTCACGAAGGTCACGATGGGCGTGCCCGAGGTGGCCAGGTACACCCGCTCGATCGGGTCGGTGAAGCTCTTCGCGAACAGCGCCACGCTCAGCACCTCGCCGCTGTTGGGGTACAGCTCCCAGCGCAGGTCGAAGTTGTCGATGGTGGTGCGCCGCAGCTCCTCGTTGCCCCGCACCTCCTCGTCGCCCAGCACGTTGCGGTAGAGGATGGGCGCGATCTCGCGGTACTCGGGGCGGCTCAGCGTGCGGCTGAAGGAGAGCCGCAGGTTCTGCACGTCGCTCACGCTCCAGTTGAGCGCCAGCGACGGCAGCACGTCGGTGTAGGTGGGGTTCGCCGTCACCACGTCGCCGAAGGTGGGGGTGGCGTTCACCGTCACCGCCGAGCGTTCGACCCGCGCCCCGCCAACCACGCGAAGAGAGGGCGTCACGAACAGCTCCAGCATCCCGTAGCCCGCCTGCAGCCGGTCGCGCGCGTCGTACGAGCCGCCGGCCGACAGCGAGGTGATGTTCAGCGCCGCCTGCCCGGCGGCCGTCAGGTGCCCGTCGAAGATCTGCTCGGGCGCGCCCTCGCGCTGCTCGCGCGGCAGCGTGCCCGGCGCCGAGATGCTGTAGCTGCGGTTCTCGGCCTGGCGGTCGGTGGCGCGGAACAGGCCGCCCACCTTCAGCCGGTGCGCGCGCGAGCCGCGCCCAAGCATCGCCTGCCAGTCGGCGCCGCCCTCCCAGGCGCTCTCGTGCAGGTTGCCGAAGGTGCGCACCGCCGCCTCGTTGCTCCCGCCGTACCACGCCGGCGCCAGCTGCACCCCCGTGGCCGGGTCGGTCTCGGCCGAGTACACGATCTCCGAGCGGTCGGGCTCCACGCGGTCCACCGCGCTGTTGGAGAGCGACCAGGTGAGGGTGTTGCGGCCGAACAGCAGGTGCTCGCCGCGCAGCTGGTTGGCGCGCACCGTGCGCTCCACGAAGCGCAGCCGCTCGATCAGCAGGGGGATGCGGGCCAGGTTCTCGGTGCTCCCCAGCTCGCTGCGCCCCTCGTTGTCGGCGCTGCGGTTGTACGAGTTGTTCAGGTCGATGCGCGAGCCCGTGCCCAGCCGGTAGCTCAGGTTGGCCACGCCGCCCCAGAGCACGCCGGTCGACGCGCTGGTCCCCTCGAAGCGCGACGCCTCCACCGCGCCGCCCTGGGCGTCGGGCTGCGCCGTGGCGCGCACCTCGTCCAGGTGCGCCTCGTAGGTGTGCGCGTAGGTGCCGCTGGCGATCAGCCCCAGGTCACGCCCGAACACGCCGGTCGACCCGCCGAACGACAGCGCGGCCGAGGTGTTGGGCTTCCCCTCTTCCGGACGGGTCGACCAGGCGTTGCGCAGCGAGCCGATCAGCCGGTTCTTGTCGTCGGCCGTCAGCCGGCTCCCCAGGTCGGTGTACTGCACGATGGAAGGCAGGCGGCGCGCGGAGCCCGCGAAGCCCAGCCACTCCTGCCCCACGGTGGGCGCGAAGGGAAGGCGGCGCCCGGTGACGGCGCTGTTGAAGCCGCTGGAGAGCGACAGGTTGAAGAACGGCCGCGCCGGGGCCTCGCGGGTGCGGATGTTCACCTGCGCGCCGCTGAAGTCGCCCGGCTGGTCGGGGGTGAAGGTCTTGCTGGTGGTGATGGCCTGCAGCAGGCTGGAGGGGAACAGGTCCAGCGGCACCACCTTGCGCTCGGGCTCGGGGCTGGGGATGCGCGCGCCGTTCAGCGACGCGGTGGTGTAGCGCTCGCCCAGGCCGCGCACGAACACGTACTTGCCGTCCTGCACCGTGACCCCGCTCACCCGCTGCACCGCCCGCGCGGCGTCGTTGTCGGGCGAGCGGGCGATCTGCTCGGAGGTGACCGAGTTGACCACGCCGGTGGCGGTGCGCTGCTCGTCCAGCGCGCGGTTCACGCTGCCGCGCTCGCGGGTGGCCGTGGCGGTGATCCCGCCCAGGCGCAGCCCCTGCGGCGCCAGCGTCAGGTCCACGCTGGCCGCCGCGCCGGCGGTCACCCGCACGCCCGCCACCGTCTTGGGCGCGTAGGACAGGAGGTTGACCGTCAGCGAGTGCTCGCCGGCGGGCACGTTGCGCAACGAATAGCGCCCGTCGACGCCCGAGAGCGCGGCGAGCTGGGTGCCCTGCACCGCCACCCGCGCGGCGGGGAGCGGGCGCCCGGTCTGCGAATCGAGAACCCGCCCGGCCACCTGGCCCGTACCCTGGGCGGCGGCGCGAAGCGGGAAGGAAGCAAGCGTCAGGAGCAACGCCGCGAGCGTCAGCCTGAGCGATCGGCCTGGCATGGGTTCGGTACCCTCGGAAGCGGGTGAACGGGCGGCCGGGAGCTCCGGCACGCGAGTCGACCCCGAGTCTACCGGCCGTCCGCATCGGCCCGCGCTCCGTTTCGTCACCGTCGCGTCACGAGTGTGCCATGGTGGTGTGATGGTTCGCCGCCGGCGTGCGGCGGCGAGGCGCGAAACCCGTGGAAAAGTGCCGTTACGCTCGTGTTCCGCGGGGTCGGTCGCCGGGGCCGGCGCTGTAACGGATGGGGAACGGCGGGGCCTGGGCGTGTCCCTCCGCTGCGCTCCGGGCCGGGCTGCGCGCTGCGTAGGGCACGATACCGCCGTGCCCAACGCAGCCGGGCCCACGGCGGCCCGCCCAGGAACCTTCTCGTCTGAGGCGACGGTGCCGGCGGTCCGCCGCGTTCCCGGCCCTCCGGGCGCGCATCCCTCACGCAACCGCCCCTCCACGCACTTCCCGCCACGACAGGGCGGTTGACACCCCCAGCGCGGCGCCGCAAACTCCCCTCGTTCATTGCAGCCCCACATTTTTCTCGATGCCACCGTCCCGCGTCCACACCCCGACGGGCCGGCATCATCCCTCCCTACGATCACACACCAGGAGATTCATGAGCAACCCAACGAAGCCCCGGCGGCTGGACGCGGCGGCGCAGTGCAGCGTGAGCGCGGTCGGCATCAGCGACGGGCCGGCGCTGCCGCCGGTGAGCTACGCCGCGGTGGGGCAGCAGGCGCCCGTGCTGCTCGACACCCCCGCCGGCGCCCTGCCGCAGGCCGACGCGGTGGTGATCACCTGGGCCGGCGCCGAGTGGGCGGCGCTGCAGCAGGTGTTCTGCGGCGGCACCCAGGCGATGCCCTACGCCCAGCGGAAGACGAGCGCGTGGCCGGGGTGGCAGCAGTTGGTGGAGGGCGCGAGCGCCGGCGGGTGCGGGTGCTACGGCGGGAAGGACTGCTACTGGGGATACTACCGGCTGGTGCAGGTCGCGGGGCGAAGCGTGCTGCTGTGGAAGTCGAACGTGCACCTCGACGAGTCGGGCGGAACGGGCCAGCCGTGCCTGGAGCAGATGATGGGGATGCTGCTCGACCAGGTGCAGCCCCGGCTCGTCCTTTCGCTGGGCACCGCGGGCGGGTCGCGGCCGGAGGACGCGATCGGCACGGTGAACATCGTCAACGCGGCCACGCTCGACATGGGCGGCGATCCGTCCACCTGGCCCACCTACGCCAACGCGTGGCAGCCCAGCCACGCGGTGCTCGGCGCCAGCGGGTTCGAAAGTCTCCTCTTCCCCACCCCCACCACCCCGGCCGACCTGGAGTCGCTGGCCGCGCAGTTCGACAAGACCTGCGGCACCACCTTTTCGCTGGCCGACCTCGACCCGGGTGGCGTGGACTTCGGCCAGACGCCGCCGGCGGTGAACGACCTGACACCCGCCGGAACGCCGCTGCTCACCACCAACTCCTTCGTCACCGGCACCACGTCGGGGCAGTACGACGCCTACGCGGTGATCGAGATGGACGACGCGGTGCTGTGGAGCGTCTGCCAGCCGCGGAACGTAGCGTTCGGCTCCGTCCGCAACGTGAGCGACCCGGTGCAGAACGCCAGCCTCCCGCCTGAAACGCAGGGGAACTGGGGCGAGATCCTGTACAACACCTACGGCTTCTACACCAGCTACAACGGCGCCCTGGCCGCCTGGGCCATCCTCTGCGCCGAGGGAGCCGGGTCCGCGAGCTGAGCGCGACCCACCCGATCCATCGGCCGGGCACGACGACGGGCCGCGAGGATTCTCGCGGCCCGTCGTCATCCCCCCGTCCTCCAGCCCTATCCGAATCCGCGTGAACCGTTGACGTCACGCCGGAAGAAGTTCCAGCGATTCATCACGCAGAGTCAGCAGAGTTAGCGGACAAAACCGCTGTTCTCTGCTGACTCTGCTGACCCTGCGTGAGACAAGACTTTTCCCGGATCTGGGATCACGCGATGCCGGGCCGAGGTCCGGGCGGGCGAGGTCCTGCCGACCGTGGAAGCCGGGCCGGGTTCCTACTTCGCCGCCACCTCGCGGCTCAGGCGGTACATCTCGGCGGCGCGCTCGGGGTTGCCCTTGCGGTCGAAGGCGATGCCCATGGCGTAGTAGGCCTTGCTGCTCTCGGGCACGATACGCACGGCGGCCTCCAGCACCTCGATGGCGCCGTCGCTGTCGGCCGTCTGGTTCAGCGCCTCGCCCAGCAGCAGGTAGGCGGCGCCGTTCTCGGGCGCCAGCTCCACGGCGCGGCGCAGGCTGAGCACCGCCGCGGGATAGTTGCCGCGCTTGAACAGCGCCTGCCCCAGCTGCAGGAACACCGGCGGATGGTCGGGCGCCAGCTTCTCGGCGCGGCGGAGCTCCTTCTCGGCGGCCTCGTACTTCCCCTGCGCTGCCAGGGCGGTGGCCAGCCCCATCAGCCCGCGCAGGCTGTCGGGGCGCGCCGCCACCACCGCGGCGAACGCCTCGGCGGCGCCGGCGTGGCTGCCGGCCTCGGCCAGCGCGTCGCCCTGCTCCAGCTTTTCCACCAGCTGCGGATCCAGCGGCACCTCGGGCGCGGCGGCGCGCGCGCGGCGGCCGGCGCGCGCGGGCTTGCCGTTGTCGGGCGCGGCCGCGGGCTGCTGCGGCGCGGCCTCGGCAGGCGCGTCGTTCGGGGTGTCCACGGGGTCCTGCTCCTGCGTCTTGCGGGCCATCGTACGTCCGGGGTATCGCGGGGTCATGCCGTGCTGCTCGGGTCCTGCGTCACGCGTCGATCGTCCAGCTCGTCCGCCGTCTCGTCCAGCACCCAGCGGCAGTATTCCGGCAGGCCACCATCCACCGGCAGCGCCAGCAGCTCGGGCACGTCGTAGGGGTGCAGCACCGCCGCGCGCTCCAGCAGCCGCGGCACCAGGGCCTCGCGCGTCTTCATCACCACCAGGCACTCGGCCTCGGTGTGCACCGCGCCCTGCCAGCGGTAGATGGAGGTCGCGCCGGGAAGCACGTTGGCGCAGGCGATCAGCCGCTCCTCCACCAGCGCCCGGGCCACGCGCCCGGCGCTCTCCGCGTCGGGCGCCGTCATCAGCACCACGCGCAGCGCGCCTGCCGCCGGCGCGCCGCTCAGAGGTCCAGCCGCAGGTCGGGCCCGCCTGCGGGCGGCGCCTCGTCGGGCTCGCCGTCGCCGGTCAGCTCCGACAGCGTCTTGCGCGCGTGCGTCACGTGGCGCTGCGCGTTGGCGTGCTGCGGCGGCCGGGCCAGGAAGGCGCGCAGGTGCGCCACGGCCTCGTCGGTGTTGCCGCCCTGCATCAGCAGGAAAGCCAGCCCGTAGTGCGCGCCGCTGGCGTGCGGCTTCAGCTCCAGCACCCGGCGATAGGTGCGGATGGCCTCGTCGGTCATCCCGATGCGCGTGTACGCCACCGCGATCTGCTGCAGCACGTCGGTGTCGTTGGGGCTTTCGCGCAGCGCCAGGCGAAACGAGGTCAGCGCCTCGTGGAACTTCTCTTCCTGGAGAAGGATGGACCCTTCTTCATAGTAATCCGGGTCCTTCGCCGCTGACCCGGAGCGGCCGTTGATCAGCTTGGTGAACCAGGACATTTCGCGGCTGTCAGGCGTGGTCGCGGGGCTACAGGAGGCCGGCCGGCGGAGCGTGCGAGCGGGGCCATTCCCCGGGCCGCGCGGGCACGGCCCGAGACAGGTCAAGTTACCGGCACGCCCGCGCCATGGCAACCGAAACGACGGCTCACCGCACCGCGTTGACCCGGAGGCGAACGGGCTCGCCCACCCAGCGCGCCACCACGGTGCCCTCCTGGTCTAGCATCACCTGCGCGCCCAGCCGCGAGAGCGTGTCGGCGGTGCCGGGCGCGGCGCCCTCCACCACCAGGCGCGCCCCCGGCTGCAGCACGCGCAGCCCCTCCCTCAGCGCCGCCTCGCCCGCGCCGCCGGTGAGCGCCACGCCGCGCAGGCTCTGCCCGCGGAAGGGCAGCGGCGCGCTCGCGCCCACCATCCGGGTGACGCCCGCGTGCCCGTCCACGTCACCCGGTTGCGCCGCCAGCGCGATCACCTCCACCTCGGGCACCAGCGCCGCGACCCCGGCCGCCAGCGCCGCCCCGGGCCCCGCGATCAGCACCTTCCCCTGCGCGTCCGCCAGCCCCAGCAGTGCCGCCAGCCGCACCGCCGCCTCCTCCCCGCCCTCTCCGGCCGACGCCCTCAGAGCCACGGCATCCGTATCCGCATCGGCACCCGTGGCGGACGTGCCGGGGAGCCGCACGTCCACCACTCCGTTGCGGACCGGGTACTGCTCGCGGCAGTTGGCGCAGCCGAGCCGCCCCTCCAGCACGCGCCGCTCGCTGATGCGGTCGGCCAGCAGGATCAGCCCGAACTCGGGCCCGCAGCGCGGGCAGGTGAGGATGTCGGTCAGCAGGATGTGCATCGTCCCCGTTCTTCCACTGGACGGCACGCCGGCCGCAGGTTCTCCGCCGTGCCCGTCACACGAGAGCCCCCGCCCGCCCGGCCGAGGGCCCGCCGTCTCGTCGTCCTCCCACCCCTCGCCCGGCCCGAGACTCGTATCCGCTCACTCCACGCTTTCCGCCAAGCCGGCTACCAGGTGGGCTTCAAAGAGTACTGCGCGTACTGGTTGGGCGTTTCCCACACGCGCACGTAGGCCAGGTGCGGGCCCAGCTCGCCCAGCCCTTCCTGCATCTGCTGAAAGATCCAGCGTGCCTGGTTCTCGGCGCTCGGCTCCAGCGTGGTGAACGGCTCGAGGTCGTTGATGTTCTCGTGGTCGAGCCGCCCGGCGATCTCGCGCAGCACGCGCTTGGCGTCGCCGAAGTCGTAGGCCATCCCGCCCTCGCCCACGTCGTCGAAGGCCATCCCGGCCTCCACCTCGTAGCGGTGGCCGTGCAGTTTCTCGCACTTGCCCTTGTAGTTGCGCAGGAAGTGCGCGGCGTCGTAGTGCGCCTTTACGTTCAGCAGAAACATCGTCAGCCCGCGGCCTCGACCGCGATGGTGGGGATCTGTACGTGGCGCGGCTGGCACGCGGCGAACATCACCACGCGCGCCACGTCCTGGGCGCGGAGCATGGCCGCGCGCGGCGGCAGGCCGGGGCGCGTGTCGGGGTCCACCGGGTCCCACAGCGCGGTGTCGGTGGCCGCGGGCTCCACCAGCGTGGCGCGCACGCCGGTGCCGCGCACTTCGTGCAGCAGCACCTCGTGCAGCCCGCGCAGGCCGAACTTGCTGGCGCCGTAGGCCCCGTTCTCGGGGAATGCCACGCGGCCGGCCACCGAGCCCAGGTGGATCAGGTGCCCCGAGCGGCGCCGCAGCATGGGCGGCAGGAAGGCGCGCATCAGCAGGAACGGCCCGCGCAGGTTCACCGCGATCTGCCGGTCGAAGTCGGCCGGGTCGGTCTCGGCGATCGGCGCGAGCGAGAAGGCGCCGGCGCTGCTCACCAGGATGTCGGGCGCGTCGCCCAGCAGCTCGGTCACGTAGGTGGAGATCGCGTGCACGCCGGCCGGCTCGCCCACGTCGCCGGGGATCGCATGGCCGCCCACCTCGGCCGCGGCGGCGGAGAGCGCCTCGCCGCCGCGCGCCACCATCCCCACCCACGCGCCGGCGCCGGCCATCAGCCGCGCGACCTCCAGCCCGATGCCGCGCGACGCGCCGGTGACCACCACCGTCTTCCCCGCCAGCTCCTCCGCCATCCGCCATCCTCCGTCGTCACCCGTCCACACCCTGGACGATCTGCCGCTCGACGGCTCGACCGCTCGACCGCCGTCCGTCGCCGGTCACCGGCGCGAGCACCGCCGCCCGGCGGGCGAGGGGCGCACAACATAGTCGCGCCGCACGTACGGCGCGACCATCGCGAGCCTTCATCCCCCGGCCGCTTCCCGCGAACCGCGGACGGCGTGCTCCCCGTCCGATCGAGCGATTCGACGCCGCGCCTAATTAGATCCCGGGCCCGCCCGACGGGTGCACCAGGCGAAGGAACTCCTCGCGGGTGCGGATGTCGTCCAGGAACACGCCCTTCATGGCGCTGGTGATGGTGCGAGAGTTCTGCTTCTCCACACCGCGCATCATCATGCACAGGTGCGCCGCCTCGATCACCACGCCCACGCCCTGCGGCTCCAGGGTTTCCATGATGGCACTGGCCACCTGCTCGGTGAGCCGCTCCTGCACCTGCAGCCGCCGCGCGAACACCTCCACCACCCGCGGGATCTTGGACAGCCCCACGATCCGCCCGTTGGGGATGTACGCCACGTGCACCTTGCCGAAGAACGGAAGGAGGTGGTGCTCGCACAGCGAGTACATCTCGATGTCCTTGACGATCACCATGTTGTGGTGGTCCTCCTCGAAGATCGCCCCGCGGATGACGTCGTCCACCGACAGCTCGTAGCCGCGGGTGAGCCAGCGCATCGACTTCTCCACGCGCTCGGGGGTGCGCAGCAGCCCGTCGCGATCCGGGTCTTCGCCCAGCGCGGCCAGCTGCTCGCGCACCGTGGCGCGGTAGCGCTCCTCGCCGCCGGGGCGGTCCACCGGGCGGCCGTCGGGCCTGCCGTGCACGATGCCGTCGATGTGGGTGCTCATGCGTGTGCCTTCATTCTCCCCAGTATTCCGCCCAGTTGCGGGGTGTCTCGTACAGCACCAGCCGGGCGAGCCGGCCGCGCGGGATGCGCGGCGCCAGCTGCCTCCACAGCTCCACCACCAGGTTCTCGGTGGAGGGAATAACCCCGGCGAGCCACGGCACGTCCAGGTTCAGGTTGTGGTGGTCCACGTCCTTCAGCACCTCGGCCGCCGCGTCGCGCACGGCGCCCAGGTCCACCAGGTAGCCGGTGGCCGGGTCGGGCTCCCCCTCCACGGTGATGTCGAGGTCGTAGTTGTGCCCATGCCAGTTCGGGCTGTTGCACGGCCCGAAGATGCGCTGGTTCTCCTCGTCGGAGAGCGCCGGGTTGTGCAGGCGGTGCGCCGCGTTGAAGTGCACCCGCCGGGTCACGCGGACGATGGGCACGCCGGATCTCCCCTGGCTGCGTGTGAAAAAGGCCAGCCCCGAGGTGAATCGGAGGCCGGCCTGGATCGGAAACGGCGGGGAGGATTCTGAAGCCGTGTGCAAGACACTGTGGGTGCCCCCTCGTCGAGCTTCCGCCTTCCCGCGACGGGGCGTGGCGTTGGCCGTAGAAGAAGGCCCCGGCTTCTGAACTGTCGGCTCAGAGATGGTTCTCCCCGCCACTTCCGAATCCGGCAACTATAGCAATCCACTGGTGTCGGGTCAAGGCGACGCCACCACGGCCTGCCCGGCAGCCGGCGCTCGGCCCTATGGACTTCGCGCGAGGCCAATATATATTGTCACTTTGCTCATGTTGAAGCCTATCCCGCACGATTCTTTCCATTCGCACACCCCATCATGCTTCCCTCTCCTGCCGAAATATTCGAGCGCCTGGCGCGTGGCGGCCACCGCATCACCACCAGCCGCCGCGCGGTGATCCACGCGCTGCACGCCGCGGGTGGCGCCGTGACCGTGCGCGAACTGCACTCCGCGCTGGCCGCCGAAGCCGACCTGGTGACCGTGTACCGCACCCTTTCGTGGCTCGCGAGCCTGCGGATCGCGCGGCAGGTGGCCACCGGAGGCGGCGCCGAGCGCTTCGAGCTGGCGTGCGAGGGCGAGCACACGCACCACCTGTGCTGCCAGGGGTGCCGGCGGGTGTTCACCGTGCCGGCCTGCGGTCTCGACGCCGACGTGGCCGCCCGGATCCAGCACGACCACGGCTTCACCGTTTCCGACCACACCGTCACCTTCCACGGCACCTGCCCCGACTGCTCCGCGGCGTGACCCGTCCCCCACACCCCCTTCGATCCGCCGTCCGCCTCCCCACCCTCCCCGAAATCCCCCGGTTCACCGTTCCATGCACGAGAGGACGGGGGATGGAACGTCCTGCGTTCCCCCCCATCCGCCGTCCCGTTCACTGCGCGGCTCCGCCCCCCGCCGCGCGTTCCACGCACCCGTCGCTGCCCACCGGTGCGCGGAAGCGGTTAGATTCAGCGCCGTGGCACTCCCGCCACGCCTTCCCCGGCGAACGAAAGGGCCATGTCCGCAATCGGGCTGGAAATCGCGCTGATCCTGGTGCTGATCGTGTTGAACGGTGTGTTCTCCATGTCGGAGATCGCGGTGGTCTCGTCGCGCCGCACGCGGCTGCAGGAGCGCGCCGAGGCGGGTGACGCGGGCGCGCGCCGGGCGCTGGCGCTCACGCACGAGCCCACGCGCTTCCTTTCCACCGTGCAAATCGGGATCACGCTGATCGGGACCCTGGCGGGCGCGTTCGGCGGTGCCACCCTGTCGGAGGAGCTGGCGCCGACGATCGCGCGCGCGCCCCTGCTGGCGCCCTACGCGCACACGCTGGCGCTGGGGGCGGTGGTGCTGGTGATCACCTACCTGTCGCTGGTGATCGGCGAGCTGGTGCCCAAGCGCATCGGCCTGAACGCACCCGAACGCATCGCCGCCGCCGTGGCCGGGCCCATGAACGTGGTGTCGATCCTGGCCGCGCCCGCGGTGAAGATGCTCACCGTGAGCACCGAGCTGCTGCTGAAGCTGCTGGGAGTCCGCAGGGCCGAGGAGACGCCGGTGAGCGAGGCCGAGATCTCGGTGATGATGGAACAGGCCACTCAGGCCGGCGTGTTCCACGAGCAGGAGCAGGAGCTGGTGGAGCGGGTGTTCTGGCTGGGCGACCAGCGCGTGGGCGCCGTGATGACGCCGCGCCACCGCCTGGTGTGGCTCGACCTGCAGGACGCGCCGGAAGAGAACTGGCGGCGCATGGTGGAGCACCGCCACTCGCGCTACCTGCTGTGCGACGGCGGCCTCGACGCGGTGCGCGGGATGGTGGACGTGAAGGACCTGTGGGCCGCGCGCCTGGCCGCCGCCGAGGTGGCGCTGGCCGACCAGGCCAGGCCGCCGCTGTTCATCCCCGCCAGCATGCGGGCGCTGCACCTGCTGGAGCGCTTCCGCGAGAGCGGCGTGCACCTGGCCGTGGTGGTGGACGAGTACGGCGGCGTGGAGGGGGTGGTGACGCTCAACGACCTGCTGCAGGAGATCGCGGGAGACCTGACCGTGGCGGGCACCGGCCAGCCCCCCGTGGTGCGCCGCGACGACGGATCGCTGCTGGTGGACGGCTCGTACCCGGTGGACGACTTCCGCGAGGCGCTGGAGCTTCCCGAGCGACGCGGCGAGCCGCGCGAGTACCGCACGGTGGGTGGCCTGGTTTTCACGATGATGGGCCACGTGCCCACCCCCGGCGAGCACGTGGACCACGAAGGATGGCGCCTGGAGGTGATGGACATGGACGGCAACCGGGTGGACAAGGTCCTCGCCACCCGCAACGTGCCGGCCGAGCCGTAGCTGTCCTGCTTATCTGCGATTCCGCTCGCTTTGAGTCGCAGATGCGCACGAAACCTGAAACTGTTGACATCCGGATTGTGAGGCACAATCCTGTTCGGCCCTGACGTACAGAAGCGCAGCCGTAAGGTGCGCAACTTACATCGACGCCGGAGAGGAGTCGTATGCTTTCGCTGGAAGAAAGACTACGGGAACTGGAGGAGCCACCCGGTGCGGAGCTGCTGGACATGGACGCCGTCTTGCGGCGTGTCGGGTACACGATGAGGGTGGAGGGATTCCACCGCGTCTATTATCATGAAAGCTGGCAGTCGGCGTGGACCATCCGGAACGACGGCAGCTTGATCCCTCCGTTCTATGCTCGGAGGGTGGTCGATTTCCTGAGGCTGAAGCTCAAGGAGGAGGACGATCGATGACCACGCACGTTGAGCATCCCATCGTGATCACGCGTGACCGCCTCGGCGACGGAACCGAGTGCTTCGTCGCCGAGGACCCGGCACTCCCCGGTTGCGTCTCCTATGGAAAAACTCCGGATGAAGCCATGGAGATGCTGGAGGATGCCCGCCGCGCCTATCTGCGCGTGGTCCCACGAGCCAACAGTGATCGCTGAGGGTTAGACCATGCGTCGGAGGATGGAGAGCCCCGGCCCGCGCTGCGGACCGGGGCTCTCGCCGTTCAACCAGCGGACGCGGGCCCTACCGCGCCAGCTTGCGGATGCCCCACGCCACCAGCGCCAGCACGCCCGAGACGCAGATCATGGCCGGGCCCGTGGGCAGGTCGTAGGGCACCGAGAGGGTGAAGCCGATCAGGGCGGCGAGCAGCGCCGACACCACCGACCAGGCGAACACCCCCGCCATCCCCCGCCCCAGCAGCAGCCCGGTGACCGCGGGAAGCACCAGGAAGTTGAACACCAGCATCACCCCCGCGAACTGCATGGCGAAGGCGATCACCAGCCCCAGGGTGAGGTACAGCAGCAGGTTCCAGCCGCCCACGCGGTAGCCCAGCGTGCGCGCCGTCTCGCGGTCGAACGAGACGAAGAGGAACTCCTTGTAGAAGAGCACGTGCAGCAGCAGCACGGGCACCGACACGCCCAGCAGCACCAGCGTGTCCTTGCGGGTGATGCCCAGGATGTTGCCCTGCAGGAAGATGTCGTGCGCCTCGCCGGTGCTGGCCTTGGCGACCAGAAGGATCCCCGCGGCGGCCGCCACCGCGTAGGTCACGCCGATGGTCGCGTCGGGCGGGACGGGGCCGCGGCCGCCGCCCTCGGCGCCGAAGAAGGCGGCGCCGGCGAGCGTCACCACCAGCGCCATGGCCACCGGGTGCGCCCCCAGCGCGTGCATCGCGCCGAAGCCCGAGAGGAAGAGCGCCAGCGCGATCCCGGCCGAGGACAGCTGCGCCAGCGCCGCGCCCACGAACACGATGCGGCGCAGCACCACGTACACGCCCAGCACCGAGCAGGCCAGCGCGATCACCAGCGCCCCGTAGAGCGACTCGCGGAAGAGGAGGACGGCGTCAAGCACGGCGCACCTCCTCGCCCGGGGCGAAGCGCCGCGCCAGCACGATGCGGTGCCCCTCGAACGAGTCGACCTCCACGGGGATGCCATACATGTCGGAGAGCACCGGCTCGGTCATGATCTCGTCCACCGTGCCGATGCGGAAGCCGCCGCCCACCACCAGGGCGATGCGCGCCACGTAGTTGGCCACCTCGTTGAGCGCGTGGCTCACCATGATGGCGGTGAGCCCGTCGCGCTCGTGCAGCTCGCGCACGAGCCCCAGGATCTGCGTGGTGGACACCAGGTCCATCCCGTTGGTGGGCTCGTCGAGCACCAGGATGTTGGGCTCGCCCACCAGCGCCCGGGCGATCAGCGCGCGCTGCTTCTGCCCGCCCGACAGGTCGCGCAGCGGGCGGGCCGCCAGGTCGGGGATGCCCACGTGCTCGAGCGCGGCCATCGCCCGCGCCCGGTCGTCCTTCCCCGGCCGGCGCCCCAGGCCGATGCGGTCGTAGCGACCCATCAGCACCACGTCGAGCACCTTGAGCGGAAAGTTGTAGTCCACCTGGTCGCGCTGCGGCACGTAGCCGAAGCGCAGCCCGGGCGCGCGCGTGACGGTGCCGTCCAGGGGCCTCAGCGACCCCAGCAGCGCGCGCAGCACCGTGGTCTTCCCCGCCCCGTTGGGGCCCACCATCCCCAGGAAGTCGCCCTCGTTGACCGAGAAGGTGAGGCCGGAGAGGACCGGGCGGCGCCCGTAGCCCAGCGCCGCCCGGTCGAAGGTCACCAGCGGGCTCATCGCACCGCCGCGGCGAGCTGGCCCACGTCGTTCTGCATCAGCTGGATGTAGTCGGTGATGGTGCGCACGCCGCCGACGGAGGGAGGCAGCACCAGCACCCGGGCACCGGTGCGCTGGGCCACGAAGTCGGCCGTGCGGCGGTCGTAGTAGGGCTCCATCACGATCACCTTGGCACCGGTGCGGCGCATGGTGGCGATCAGCCCCGCCAGGTGCGACGGCGAGGGCGGCACCCCCGGCTTGGGCTCCATGAAGCCCACGATGTTCATCCCGTTGTACTCGGCGAAGTAGCGCCAGCTGGTGTGCCACGCCACCACCGGCTTGCCGCGGATCGCGGCGATCTGCGGTGCCCAGCCGCGCTCGGCGGCGTTCAGGCGCGCCTCCCACGCCGCGTAGTTGCGCGCGAAGACCGCCGCGTCGGCCGGGGCCAGGCGGCTGAAGCGGTCGCGGAAGAGGCGGGCGATGCGCCGGCCGTTCTCGGGATCGAGCCAGTAGTGCGGGTTGCCGGCCGGGTGCACGTCGCCCTGGCTGCGGTCCACGCTGCCGCCGGGCCGGTCGAGCACGCGGATGGCGGTGGACACGTCGAGGTAGCCGGTGCCGCCCTGGCTGATCTTCGGGTTGCGCGCGCCCTGCACCAGCAGCGGCATCCACCCGATCTCCAGGTCGAGCCCCACGAACGCGAACACGTCGGCGCCCCGCAGCTGCAGGATGAAGCTGGGCTTGGCCTCCACGAAGTGCGGGTCCTGGTAGCCCTCGCTGATGTGCACCACCTGGCAGCGGTTGCCGCACACCTCGCTGGCCAGGTCGGCCAGGTCGGTGGTGCTGGTCACCACCTTGAGCGGCCGCTGCGCCGCGGCGGGGCCGGCCAGTGCCAGCAGCCCCGCGGCCAGTGCGACTGTTTTCTTCATCGAACCGTGCATCGTACGTCTCCTCGAACGAAAGAATCGAATCGTCCCGCCGCCGCCCGGGTGAGCGGCGGCGGGAACGTCGGTCGGTCACAACGCCGGTCGGTCAGAACGGGTGCGGCTTGTGCGGCCCCAGCGCGAAGGTGGCCTGCAGCAGGATGCGGTTGACGCCGTCGCCCAGCGCGGGGTTCAGCCGCTCGTAGGCCGCGGTAAGCTTGCTGAACTCGCTGGGGAAGAACTCCAGGTAGCCGCTCCCCGCCGTCAGCGCGTCGCCGTCGGGCGTGGTGGGGTCCTGCACCCAGTCGAAGCGCGCGCCCAGGAAGGTGCGCTGCGAGAGCTGGTAGCGGCCGAAGGCGTAGGCGCCAGTGTAGTCGCGCCGCGGGCCTTCGAAGGTGGCGGTGGTGCCGTCGGGGAGGAGCACCGTCTCGCCCGGGTCGGTGTTCAGCTGGTGCATCACCTCGCCCTGAAGGATCAGCGACCGGTAGAGCCCCTGCTGCAGCGGCCGCCAGCGGTAGGTGAGGTCGGCGCCCAGCGTGGTCTGGCGGGTGGCGAAGGCGTTGACCACGTCTTCGCCGACGATCGCGAGCGGGTGCGCCACCTTGCCCGTCATGGCGCTGAAGCTCAGCTCCATGTTGGCCGCCTGCGAGAAGTCGACGTAGTTGCGCAGCCGCGCCGAGTAGCCCAGCCCGCCCAGCCGCTTGTTCACCGGCTCCGCCGTGCGCAGCTCTTCGTCGGTCTCGCCCAGCCGGTCCACCGCGGTCACCTGCAGCTCCTGGTAGAAGCCGAAGGGCGAGAACACGCGGCCGGCGTACAGCCCCGTCCCCTTCAGCCCCTCGGGGCCGAAGAAGCTCTGGATCACCCAGGGGTATTCCACCGTGTGCAGGTCGTGCCGGTGGGTGGTGTTCTGCTTGCCGAAGGGCATCAGGAAGCGGCCGATGCGCCCGTCAAGGTTCCACGGCAGCGCGGTGGCCGTCAGGTACGCCTGCTCGATCGAGATTCCTTCCAGGTCGCTGATCCCCAGGAACACGTCGCCGCGGAAGTAGGGGTCCACGGCGGCCTGGATGGCGATCTCCACCTCGCGCACGGCGAAGCGCTCGCCGCCCTCCTGCGTGCTCCCCTCGGGCGACAGGTCGCCCACGAAGTCGCCCACCACGCTGATGTCGGGAAGGAGCCGCTGCGGCGGGCCGGCGCCTGCGTTGCCGGCGGGCTCCGCGGCGGCCGCGGCGCCGGGCGCGGTGTCGCCGGCGGCCTGCATGCCCTGCAGCTCGCGCACGATCGCGGCGCTGTCGGCCGCGGCGGCCGAGTCGCGCTGGGCCTGGGTACGCGTGCTGTCCTGCTGCGCGGCCGCGCCACGCGCCACCAGCAGCGCGAGCGCGACGGAACAGAGGGTCGTCCTCATGGTTTGGTCCGGGTACGATGTCTCGTTCGCGGGCTCCGGACGGTCCGGAGCCGCATCAATCGTCCGCCGCCACGCCGCGGATCGACGCTCACCGGCCAGCCTGGCTGGTCGGCGCGAGATCACGAGACGCGGAGCATGCCCGGCGGCCCGTACCGCGGCCGCGGGGGTTTGTCAGACGATGGAGACGGGGGGAGCGCGCGCGTTGAGGCCCGAGCGGGCGGGCGCGGCATGGAGCGTGGCGAGCGGGGCGGCCGGCGCCGTGTGCGGCGCGGCGGTGAGCACGGGCGACGCGGCCGCTTCGGGCACCGCGTTGCCGTGCGCCACCTGGCACAGGGTGCACGCCTGCTCGTCGTGGAGCGAGAGGGTGACCTCGTGCCGCTCGCCCGAGATTCCGGGGAGGTGCGGGTCCGCACGGAGCCAGCCGTGCAGCGCCGGCCCGGCAACGGTGCCGAGCAGGTGCAGCATTGCCGCCAGCAGCAGGGCTGCGCGGCGAAGGCGAGTGGAGGCTCCGGACGGAATCATGGCTCGCGGCTTACCCCTCGGCGAGGCGAGGTGTTCCGGGTGGGGTGGTCGGCGCGCACGGCGAGCGGTCCGCTCAGACGCCGGATGCCGACGCCGTGGGTTGCGGATCGAGCCACCAGGTGCCGCGCCCGCCCGCCAGCAGGTGGTCGAGCCAGCGTTCGTACCACTCGAGAAAGGTCACGCCCAGCGGGACGAAGCCGCCGCGCGCGTCGATCCACATGGTTCCGCGCGCCGGGCCGGTGACCACCAGGAAGTGCAGGTACCGGCATCCCTCGTCGCACAGCACGAGCGCGCCGGCGCCCTGCCGCGCGATGTGCAGGTCCATCTCCGCCTCGGTCGCGTCGGGCGCGTCCATGCGCAGCCAGAAGGCGATCTCCGCCGGATCGATGTCGGGGTTGTACTTGCACCTGTGCGGAAACGGCAGTCGCAGCAGCGTGGGGGCGAGGTCGAGCCGCGACCGCCCGAGCGCCGCGGCCAGGGAGAAGACGCCGAACGCCGGCCCCGCGCCGCCATCACCGATATGGGTGACGAAGCGGCGGTACTCCTCCGGGAAGCGGACGCCGAGCCTCGCCTCCGCCGCCTCGATCTCGGCCGGAGAGAGCGGCGCGCTCATCCGCAGCTCGTGCGATTCCACGCCGAACGGCCGCGCGCCCTGTTCCCGCACCAGGCGCAGCTTGCCCTCGATCCGCTCCAGCGCCTCGTCCGTCATCCGCCGTCTCCGTTGGGATCCTTCCACATCCAGCTCGAGATCACCGCGCTCGCGACGGCGGCTCGTCGGCTGGTGGAATGGAGGTACGGCGAACGGGTTGCGGAGGTTCCCGGCCAGCGGCGTGAGCGACAACCCGGCGTCGTCCATCATCCCCGCCTTGCTCAGCCCTCCGCGAACGACCTGAGCCGGGCGATGTTGCGGCGGTCCAGCGTCACCTGGTCCTTGGGGTCTTCCGGGAGCTCCTTGGGCGTCTCGATCACCTTGGGCACGGCGGCGAAGCGCTCGTCGCTCATGATGCGGCGAAAGGGCTCTTCGCCCAGCGAGCCTTCGCCGATGCCGGCGTGGCGGTCGCGCTTGCTGGCGAACGGCGTGGCCGAGTCGTTCAGGTGGAAGAGGCGCAGCCGCTCCAGCCCGATCGTGTCCGCGAAGCGGGCGACCACCCCGTCGTAGTCCTCGCGCAGATCGTAGCCGGCGGCGTAGACGTGGCAGGTGTCCACGCACACGCCCACGCGCCCCTGCACGGCGGGGCCCATCCGGTCGATCATCTGCCGCAGCTCCTCGAAGCGCGAGCCCAGCACCTTGCCCGAGCCGGCGGTCGTCTCCAGCAGCACCTCCACCGTGCCGCCCTCTTCCACCATCGCCTGCTCGATCAGCTCGGCGTTCTGCCAGAGGCCGCGGGTGAAGTCGCCGTCGGTGGCGTTGCCGGGGTGCGTGACCAGCGCGTCGAGCCCGAGGCGGTTCGCGCGGCGCAGCTCGCCGCGGAAGGCGGCCAGCGAGCGTTCGCGCAGCACGGGGTCGGCCGTGGCCAGGTTGATGAGGTAGCTGTCGTGCGCGTTGGCGTAGGCCACGCCGTGCGCGTGGATGCCGCCGCGGTACAGGTCGCACTCCTCGTCGGCGACGTCTACCTCGGCCCAGCGGTTGGGCTGCTTGGTGAAGATCTGGATGGCGGTGGCGCCGATGTCGGCGGCGCGCTGCGGCGCGTTGCGGCACCCGCCCGCGGTGGACACGTGGGCTCCCAGCAGAAGCACTTCGGCTCGCTCGTGACGGCGTGATCGGTGAACGGAGAAGTGCGCGAAGGTAGACGCAGCGAACGGCCGTGTCAACGCATCTGCGGGATGTCGAAGCGGCGCCGGCCGGGATCAGCTCCCCGCCCGCGCCGCCTTGCCGTTCAACCGCGATCACCGTCCCCCCTCTCGGTCCCGGTGACGCCGAAACGCATCGACGAACGTCTCCGCCGCGCCAGCAGCCGCGGAAAGTGTTGGGAAGCTTCGGCGTGCGCTGTGGATCAATTTTTTTTGAAAGTGGACACCTCTACGTCTCGCGGCTTCCAGAAACGCGAAAGTGTGGAGGAATGCTCCACCTGAGCCACGCAGTTGGCGGTCTCGGCGCGTGCGATCGATCACCCCATGCAGCGCGTCTTCGACGGGTTCAGACGCACGCGCCGCCATCGTCAACTGCGTGGATCAGGGGGAACCCACCACGCCGAGGGCTCAACGCGCGAACGACACCCATCCTGCGACGGGTGTCGAACGCTCCTGGGCGACAGGGCGAGGTCACGCCATCACCGCCCGTATCGGCGGACGATCATCGCTTCACCGACCGGGTGGATGGAGCGAGCTGAATCGCGCTCTTTCCGCATTGATCAGAGCAGAATTAACCGGTGGTGTCCAGTTTCTAAAAAACTGATCCACAGCGCACGCTGGAGCTCCCAACATTTTCCGCGAGCGCTGGCGCGAACGGTGACGGTGGAGCCAGCGCTCGCGTCGCCCGGCTCAGAGCAGCGCCGGGAGCGCCGCGCGGGGGCTCGCCGCGGGCGACTTCGCGGCGCGGCCTTCACGCGCGCCGCCGCAGATCACGGCGGTGCCCTCGGGGCGGTACCCGGCCGTGGGCGTCTGCGAGAACCAGCCGCCGGGCGAGTTCGAGAACGCGCGCACCTGCACGCCAGGGAAGAGCGCCGTCACCATGCACGACTCCAGCCCGCCGTCCACCCGCACGCGGCCCGCGCGGAGCGGCTCCAGCGAGAGCGAGCCGATCTGGTACATCATCGGCGTGCCGCCCAGTGAAAGGACGTAGGCGCGCATCGCCGCCCGCAGCGCGCGGCCGATCTCGTCGTTGGCGGAAGTGGCGGCCACGCCGTTGCGGCGGCGCGGCAGGCGGGTGGCGCGGGCGGGGCTGTCGATCTGGGTGCTCATGCCGGTTCTCGTGGATGAGAGGTGGCTGGCGCGCGGTGTGGATGGCGAATTGTCCGCGGCGGGTGCCCACGAGAAAGGCACGGGCGGGGCCAGATTTGCCCTGTTAGGGTAAGAGACGCGGCATCAACCGGTTACGATTTGCGCACCGGGGCGCGGAGCCCGTGGCGAGCCACGGAGTGTGACGCGCGATGCAACGAATCGTTGCAAAGCACTGGGATCGCCGCCGGAGCCTCGATCCGCTTCGGCCGCATCGTCCCTATGTCGTCCGGTCTCATGATCATCGCACGACATCTCGATTCGAAGCGCGGGGTGCGATCGGCTGGACGGAAAACGGCGCGGCCCGGGATCGCTCCCGGCCCGCGCCGCTCTTCATCTACCTGGGCGGAGAGCTACCGCCCGCCCGTGCGGCCGCCGCTCACCAGGATGGTGTGGCGCCGCTGGAGTTGCGCCACGCTCAGCTCCTCGCGCGGAAGTTGACGATCGTCTGGGTGCCGTCGGGGCGGCGGGCGGTGATCGACACCACCTGGCCCGGCCGCACCGCCGCCACCGCCGCCCGGAGATCCGCCTCGGTGCCGATCGCCCGGCCGTTGAAGCGGTCGATCACCAGCCCGGGGAAGAGCTGCCCCGCCGCGGGGCCCTGCGGGTCCACCGCGCTCACCACCACGCCGTCGGCCGAGCGCGCCTTGAGCTGCGCGGCGATGTCGGGCGTCATCTGCTGCGCGCGGAAGCCCACCTTGTCGGTCGCGTCGGCCGAGGCGGCATCGGCGCCGTCGCCGCCGCGGGGGGTGGCCTCGCGGGCCATCTCGCCCAGGCGCAGGGTGGCCTGTCGGCGGTCGCCGTAGCGGATGTAGTCCACCTTCACGGTCTCGCCCGGCGCCTTGCGCATCACCATCTCCATCACGTCGCCGCGGGTCTGCACCGGGCGGCCGTCGATGCCCACGATCACGTCGCCCATCTGCAGGCCGGCCGCGCGGGCAGCCTCCTGCGGCTCGCTGGCCACCACCGCGCCATCGGGCGAGGGGAGGCGGAACACCTCGGCGTCGGCGGTGGTCACGTCGCGGATCTCCACGCCCATCTTGGGGCGGTGCACCACGCCGTACTTCACCAGGTCGTCGGCCACGCGCCGGGCCAGGTTGATGGGCACCGCGAAGCCGTAGCCCGAGTAGTAGCCGGTGGGGCTGGCGATGGCGCTGTTGACGCCCACCACGCGGCCCTGCAGGTCGACCAGCGGGCCGCCCGAGTTGCCGGGGTTGATGGCGGCGTCGGTCTGGATGTAGTGCTCCAGCGGGTTGTCGGCCCCGTTGGTGCGGTCCATGATGCCGATGCTGCGGCCCTTGGCGCTCACGATGCCGGCCGTGGTGGTCTGCCCCAGCTGCATCGGGTAGCCCAGCGCCAGCACCCAGTCGCCCGTCTCCAGCTGGTCGCTGTCGCCCAGGCGCGCCACCGGCAGGCCGCGGGCGTCGATCTTGATCACCGCCACGTCGGTGTTGGGGTCGCGCCCCACCACGCGGGCGTCGTACTCGCGCTTGTCGCTCAGCACCACCTTGACCCGGCTGGCGTCGTCCACCACGTGGTTGTTGGTCACCACGTAGCCGTCGGCCGAAAGGATGAAGCCCGAGCCCGAGCCCTGCTGCGGGGGCACGCGCATGCGGCCGCCGCCGAACATGTCCTCGAAGGGCGTGCCGCGGAACTCGGGCGGGATCTGCTGCGACACGGTGCGCGCCGCCGTCTCCACGCGCACCTGCACCACGGCGCCCAGCGCGGCGTGGCTGGCTGCGCGGAAGGCCGTGCTGAGCCCCGCCGCCGAGGGGTCGGGCTGCACCAGCGGCGCCGCCCCGGTGCGCGCCACCTGCGCGCCCGCGTCGGGGATGGGGTCCTTCATCACGTCGGCCAGCGTGGCGCCGGCGCCCAGCCCGGCGGCCAGAACGCCGGGCACTACGAGCTTGCGAAGTTTCGTGTTCATCGGTCTGTTCTATCCCGTGTCCAGGAACGGTTGTGGGATGTGCTGGCACTCGGTACCCAATCTGTCCCCCACCCGTTCGCAAGGTCCATTAGACGCCGGTTAGACGAGGATTAGCCGCTCTTAATCCTCGCCCCCAGGCGGCCCCAAACGCCGGGTCGCGTGTACAGGGGCACGGGCGGAAACGGTCCGCGGCCCCGAGGCCGGCTTCCTGGATGCCGTGGCGCTGGATCGCCAGAGACTGGACCGGGGGACGATCCCGCGTTTTCCGTCCGTCGCTCTCGCACTCTCGTACCGCGTACTTTCGTACTTTCGCGCTCCGTTCTTTCGCACTCTCGCACTCTTCCGCCATGCGAATCCTGATCGTCGAAGACAACCCGCGCATCGCCGGCTTCCTGCAGAAGGGGCTGCGCGAGGAGGGGTACGTGGTGGACGTGGCGGGCGACGGCGACACCGCCTTCGAGCGCGCCACGCAGCAGGGCTTCGACGCCGCCGTGGTGGACGTGATGATCCCCGGCCGCACCGGCTTCGAGCTGGTGAGGGACCTGCGCCAGGCCGGCGTTCCCCTCCCCGTGCTCCTGCTCACCGCCAAGGACCGGACCGAGGACAAGGTGGCGGGGCTCGACTCGGGGGCCGACGACTACCTGACCAAGCCGTTCGAGTTCTCGGAGCTCACGGCCCGGCTGCGCGCGCTGCTGCGCAGGACGGCCGGCACCGGCGCGCCCGCGTCGCTCAAGGTGGGCGACCTGGAGATGGACCCCGCCACGCGCGACGTGCGCCGCGACGGCGGCGCGGTGGAGCTGACGCCCAAGGAGTTCGCGCTCCTCGAGTTCCTGATGCGCAACGCCGACCGCCCGCTGAGCCGCGCCACGCTGATGGAGCACGTGTGGGGGATCCGCTTCGACCCCGGCACCAACATCGTGGACGTGTGCGTCAACTCGCTGCGCAACAAGCTGCAGGACCGCGACCGCGAGCTGATCCAGACGGTGCGCGGCGTGGGCTACGTGGTGCGCAACCCCGGCGACGGGCGCGCGTCCGCCGAGCGGGCGGCCGAATGATGTCCACCCAGCCCCGCCCGCGCGCCGCGGTGGTGACCGCGCCCGAGCTGCCGGCGGGCCCGGGCAGCGGCACACCGCCGCCGTCGCCCATGCGGGGGCGCTCGCACTCGCTGCGGCGCGAGATCGTGGTGGGCTACACCGCGGTGCTGGTGACGGCGCTGGCCTTCTTCGCCGGCGCCACCTACCTGATCATGCGGCAGACGCTGGCGCGCGCCGGCACCCAGTCGCTGCGGCAAACGGCGCTGGCGGCCGAGCAGCTGATCGCCCCGCCCAACATCCCCCGCATCGCCGTGCGCGAAGACCCGCTCCCCCCCGCGCCGGGCGACGTGGAGGCGCTCCGGCGGCGCACGCGGCTGGCCACGGGCGAGGTGGTGGACATCTACGTGGCGCGTACGGGCGACGTGGAGAAGAAGGCGGTGCGCTCGTTCGCGGTGATCGCGCTGCTGCTGATCCCGGTGACGGCGCTGGCGGCGGCGCTGGTGGGCTACTCGGTGGCCAACCGCGTGCTGCAGCCGCTCAACCGCCTGCTGCTGGCCACGCGCGAGATCGGCATCACCGGGCTGTCGCGGCGGGTGGAAGAGCCCGAGCACCCGGCCGAGCTGCGCGAGCTGTCGATGGCGGTGAACGGGATGCTCGGGCGCCTGGAGCGGGCGGTGGAAGCGCTGCGCAGCTTCACCGCCGACGCCAGCCACGAGCTGCGCACCCCGCTCACCGCCATCCGCGGCACCGCCGAGGTGGCGCTGGCGCGGCCGCGCAGCGAGCCCGAGCTGCGCGAAACGCTGGAGGAGGTGCTGGAAGAGACGCGCACGATGCTGAACCTGGTGGAAGACCTGCTCACCCTGGCGCGCGGCGACCAGAGCGTGGCCCCGGCCATGGAGCGGGTGGACCTGGCCGCCGTGCTGCGCGACGTGCAGGACGTGGGCGAGGCGCTGGCCATGGGCAAGCCGGTGGAGGTGCGGCTGCAGACGCCCGACGCGCTCCCGCTCACCGGCGCGGCCGGGCCGCTGCGCCGCCTGTTTCTCAACCTGGTGTCCAACGCGGTCAAGTTCACCGACCGCGGCACCGTCTCCATCGTCTCGCGCGTGGTGGACGAGCCGGCGGCACCCGCGCCCCTGCCCGTCGCGGGGCAGGACGAGGCACCGCCCGCGCGCGCCGCGGCCGCCCGTCGCTGGGCCGAGGTGGTGGTGGAAGACACCGGCAGCGGCATCGCCCCCGAGGCGCTGCCGCGCGTGTTCGACCGCTTCTACCGCGCCGACGCCGCCCGCGAGCGCAGCGGCGGCACCGGCCTGGGGCTGGCCATCGCCAACATGATCGCCCAGCAGCACGGCGGGAAGATCACGGCCGAGAGCGAGCCCGGCCGCGGCAGCCGCTTCACCGTGCGGCTGCCCGCGCAGGTGTAGCGTCCGTCTGGCGGATCAAAGGGCTGGGACAGGACGGGAAAGAGGCCGCTCGGGGAGAGCGGCCTCTTTCGCATGCCTGAACATCGCGCGGGTCGAGCCTCATACCACGTTGCGGAGTTCCGTTCAGGATCGAGATCCGTAAATCTTCTCACGCAGAGGAGCAGAGGAGCAGAGGAGCAGAGGAGCAGAGAAGAGACACTCAGTCGGCCGCCGTCGTTCTCTGCTTCTCTGCTGCTCTGCGTGAGATTCCTTCGCCGGTGGAATCGGAATGATGCTCGGGAATGCGAATATCATGCAGTCTTGTGAGGCTTCCCGTAGTCGACGCCGCGGCTTCAGCTCCCCTGCGGCACCGCCATCACCCGGTTGATGAACACCTCGGCGCGCTCCAGCACGGCGCGCTTGCCGGGAAAGCGCAGCAGCCGGTGCGCCTCCTCGTAGGGCGCCCAGCGATACGCTTCGGCCTCGTGCGAGATGGTGACGGCGTCGGTGTGGCTTTCGGCCACGAAGTAGACCACGCGCTTCACGATCAGCACGCGGGCCTCGCCCTTGCCCTGCGTGAACACGTAGCGCTCTTCCTCGCGGAAGCCGGGGATCACGCGGTAGTCGCCCTCGCGCACCCCGGCCTCTTCCTGCAGCTCGCGCTCGGCCGCGATCTCGTCGGTCTCGCCCGCCTCCACACCGCCCTTGGGGAATTCCCAGATGGGCCGCCGCGTCAGCGCCGAGCGCACCAGCAGGTAGCGCCGCTCGCCGCCGTCCACGTGGAACAGCACGATGCCTGCGGCCGTCTGTGACACCCTCCTCAAGTCCAGCCTCCGGGCGGGGCCGTGCGCAGTGAAAACCCGGCGCCAATCTGCTACGGAAAACGCCTTCAGGCAACGGGCATTGCTTTTGCGCCGCGCCGTGCTGCCGCACGCATTTGTGCCCTCCGGAGCGCATGGCCGACCACGACACCCGTTTCAACCCCTCGCCCGCGGACCCCGCGCAAGCGGCGGAATCGATCGGCGAGCTGTTCCGCCGCCTGGGCGCCGACGCGGCCAGCCTGGTGCGCCAGGAGCTCGCGCTGGCCCGCGCCGAGCTGCGGCAGAGCGCGCGCTCGCTGGTGGGCAGCGCCGCGCGGCTGGCCATCGGCGGCGTGACCGCGGCGGTCGGCGGGCTGGTGCTGCTCGAGGCGCTGGTCTTCGGCGTGGGCGGCCTGCTGGGGGGCCGCTACTGGCTCGCCGCGCTGATCGTGGGCGCCGTGCTCGTCGCCATCGGCGCCGTCCTCCTGCTCGGCGCGCTGCGCGCCATGCGGTCACGATCGCTCGCGCCCGGGCGGACGGTGGCGACGCTGCGCGAGACGGGGGATTGGGCGAAGGCCGAGATGAAGGCGCCTCGCTCCACCCTCGGCCGCGGGTCGATATCGCCGGACGGATACGTGGCGGAGCTCGCCGTGGCCCGCGGCGGCGGATCCGCCGTCCAGACGTCCCAAGCCGCCGACGCCGCCAACGCGGACCTGGGCGAGCGGACGCCGATGCGGCGGGGCGCGGGGAGCCCCACGAAGGGCGCGGACGCGCCGCCCCTTTCGTGGCCGCTGTGGAAGCGCGTGTGGACCAGGTACAGGAGCGACGACGTGGCGAACCAGGCCGCCAAGGTCGCCTACTTCTTCTTCATGTCGCTGCCGCCGCTGCTGATGGCCACCTTCGGCCTGGCCGGCATCTTCGGCGGCGACGACACGGCGGCGTGGCTCACCGCCAACCTGCAGCGCAACCTGCCCGCCGAGGCCGGCGTGCTGGTGAACGGCTTCGTGACCGAGGTGGTGCACAAGCAGCACCCCGGCCTCCTGTCCATCGGCCTGCTGCTGTCGCTGTGGGCCGGCGCCAACGTGTTCATGGCGCTGGAAGACACGCTGAACGCCGCCTACGGCGTCACCTGTGCCCGCGGCTTCGTCAAGCGGCGGCTGGTGGCGCTGGCGGCGCTGCTGGCCGTGGGGCTGCTCTTCCTGGCGGGGAGCGCCGCCCTCTTGGCCGGGCCGGCCATCGCGAAGGCGCTGGGGCTGGGCATCGCCTGGTCCATCCTGCAGTGGCCGGTGGGGCTGGCGCTGGTGGTGGGCGCGTTCTGGACGGTCTACTACCTCCTCCCCAACCGCGACCAGCGCGGCTGCAAGGCCGTTCTGCTCAAGAGCTCGGCGATCGCGGCGGCGCTGTGGCTGCTGGCCACGCTCGGCTTCCGCCTGTACGCGGCTAATTTCGGCTCGTACGGAAAGACCTACGGCGTGCTGGGGGGGATGATCGTGCTGCTGCTGTGGATGGACTACACCTCCCTGGTGATCCTCCTGGGCGGCGAGGTCAGCTCCGAGATGGAACGCTCGGCCTGATCCCGATCCCCCGCACCGGATCGGGCCACCCCCGCGCATTCGGATGGACCGCCACGGAAAGATGTCACACAGAGCAGAGAAAACGGAGGAAAGACGAGCAGCGCTCCGGTTCCTCCGCTCCTCCCTGTGACCGAACCGTCTCCCCGGGGCGCACGATCGGACATCCTCAGCGCCCCACCGGATCCGGCTTCACCGGGCGCAAGGCGTGTCCGGCGCAGGGGAGGACGGATCTTCGCGCTCCCATCGCGCACACCGGCGTTCGCCGCGATTGTCGTTTGCCGAGCGGCCGGCTACGTTGCAGCCATTGTTGTTTCCGCAACGCCCCGCAAGGCGCCGCGCCACCACTCCACGCAACGCCCGCCCACGCGGCCGGCGCCACCGGATGTCCACGCAGACCACGCCCGCAGCCCCACGGCCACCTTTGGCCCCGGCGCACCTCGCCGCCGCGGCGCGCCTCGCCGCGCGGGCCGCGGGCGCGCCGATGGGCGCCGTCCTGGCCGGTGGCGTGGTGCACCTGCACGCGGCGGCGGAGCTCGGCAACGCCCAGCGCGAAGCGCTCGACGGGCTCTGCCGGCGCGCGGCGGCAGCGGGGGGCGACGGGCTCTTCCTGGCCGGGGAGGCGGACGAGACGCCCGGAATCGGCGCGTTCGCCGGGGTGCCGCTGGCGGGCGGGGGGTGCGTGGCCGTCGCCGACGTCCAGCCGCGCGACTGGAGCGAAGGCGACCGCGCCGCGCTGGCCGACGCGGCCGCCCTGCTCGCGGGCGCCGGACGGAGCCGCACGTCGGCGTCGCGGCGGGGGATCGGGGTGTTCCGCGCGATCTTCGAGGGATCGGCCTCGGGGATCGCGGTGCTGGACCTGGGCGGGCGG
>Ga0070686_100000067_pt1 | contig 78391 bp, 84 predicted proteins | sample KBSS23LmetaG_FD_65654 | JGI IMG/M metagenome (GOLD analysis project Ga0070686, IMG submission 65654) | Switchgrass rhizosphere microbial communities from Kellogg Biological Station, Michigan, USA - KBS S2-3L metaG | ecosystem: Host-associated > Plants > Roots > Rhizosphere ...
TGGATGCCGTGACGGGCGGCGACATTGTTGAACCAGCCAAACTCCACGTCATGAATCCTGAGCTTCAATACCGGGCGCCCGAGATCGTCCACCAGATGTCCGCGTTCATCCTCCTTCACCTCGATGTGTGTCAGCTCATGGTCGAGAATGGCCTTGCGCTCTGCGTCCCCAACCTCTTTCCAATGATCGCCATCGAGAACAATCTCGGCGTCCCCGCGGCCCACGGACCTGTCCTTGAGCGAAATCTTCTTGCATTGACCCAGCGCGCGGCGCCCGCGGACAGTGATGGCGTTGTTGATCGGCTCGCCGCTCTTCTCGTCGAGATCCGCATGGGCGAAGATGAAATCGATCTTGACGCCCGCCTTCAGGATCGGCGCGTGATTTTCAAACTCCTCGAGGATGGCATTGGCCATGTCTTCGACGTTTTTCGGGGCTCTTTGGTAGGTGGGCATAGTGGTGTTGAGGTTCGTTACGCATTGCGAGCGTCAGCGTGCCCACACTATTTGTCAAGCGGTCTTTTGGCTTCGCGGTATGGCTTGAGTGCGTCACGCAATTTATTCAGGCGAGCGCACATCTCCTGGCCGTCTCTTTCGTTGTCAGCACTGATGTCCACAGGCCAATCGGCTGTCGCGCCCGAGTTGTCGTGAAGGAATTCTTCAAGCTCGTCGGCAGCGACGACGATCTTGATAAGTTTGGCGAGATCGAACGAATCCAGGTTCATGCCGCCCTTCGCCGCGGGTAGCAATGCGTGCAGAGATATTTTCCAGAATACCGGCGCCCGCATCTCTGGCACTTGCCCTTGCGCTTGTTGCGGATTTGAGCAAGGCGCTGGCGCGAGATTTTGATCCTGGGATTGTCAGGATGAGGATAGAGATAAACACCGTTGACGTTTGGCATAATGACCGCCGTCCGTCGTGAAGACCAGCGAAGTTGAGCGAGACTACCGACGCCTGTTGCATTTTGTCAAGGTGCTGAAACACCGCTTGACATCTTTTCAGTAAACCGTATCTTGCGCACGTCAATCGTGTACCATTCGTGTAGGGCGCGGGGTTGTCGTGACCTCGCGCCCGTTTTCTTGTGTCCGGGCCGAATTGCTACGTCTTCCATGGTCCCAACTGGAGCCTTCCAGCGTGGGTGTATCTGGGCGAGTTAATGTCCGTTCGTCCACACGGCTCCCTGACGCGGCTCATGCGCCAAGCCCTGGACAAACGCTTGTCGGAACTCGGCACCAGCAACGGCCAGGATTGGTTCATCACCAAGACCGCGCTCAAAGACAACGCAGACAGATTGGAAGAAGGACTCCTTCCCGAAGACGCGATTTCCTGGGTAAGCAATGTCGGCCGCGTCACGCTGACCGAACAGCCAAAGGACATGGAAGGGCTGTACGAGGAACTGGTCCGGGCAGGCTTTGCGAAAACAGTCCCCAAGGCGCAACTGCTCTACGGGATACTGTGCCAGCAGTTCCTTCACCGCATCGTCGTCGAGAACAAACCCGTGGATCTCGGGTTCGCAAAGATTCAGGCCACCCCATTGCGCTCGGATTTCATGAGGCTCTTTTCCGCGCATACAATGCGCCGCATCCTGTACGCATCTTCCAAGGAAAAGATCGTACGCCAGGCGCTCCGCGATGGACGTCTCATGTTCCTTAACAAGACCAGGAAAATCGTTCTCTGGAACATTGCCGTGCGCCACAGTCACGCGTGGTGGCAGGGTATCCGAAAATCTGAACTGGCCTTGTTGAAACAGCAGGGCAGAGTCCATTACCTGCTCAACGTGAAGGATCGGTTGCGTGCCGCGGAACCCATTCTCTATGAGATTTTCACGGATTACATTGCGCAAGCGCATCGGCCGGCTCTTAAAATTCCTGCGCGCACTGGCAAACGCGATCACAAGAAACGCTTCGTCAAACCGTCCCTCAGAACGGTTAAAAGACTTTTTCGCCTCCGCAAGAAACCTCGCCCTGTGGCTGTTCTTGGGGAAACGAGCGCCCCGCCACCTGTGGAGCAGCCGAATGCGATCGTGCATGAGGTGCCAAGTGTACAATCGCCGCTTGCAGACGTGTGGCACTCCGGGGGACACGTGGACAAACCCGCTGACAAAGAACACTGAGCAGCTCGGCTGTTTGTGCTGGGCGCCGGCGAAAAGTTCGCTGAAGGATTCTGACTGCTGGCTGTTCCAGAAAACGGGCGGTCAGGTGGAAGGGAGCGGATGGAAGCCGGGCACGAACGGTTCGGAGTTTGCCGCTTGACAATTTGGCTGCGCAATCCAGTCTCGGCGCGTGAGCGACCGACTGCAAATCCTGACGGGCGACTGTCGCAAAGTTCTGAAAACTCTTCCAGACTCGAGCGTCCAGATGTGCGTGACCAGCCCCCCGTACTGGGGCCAACGTGATTACGATCACCCGGATCAAATCGGGCTCGAGCGCACGGTCGGGGATTGGGTGAAAGAGATGGTGAAAGTTTTTCGCGAGGTTCGCCGGGTTCTTCGAGATGATGGAACGCTGTGGCTCAATCTGGGCGACAGTTACACGGCCAGCGGTTGTGGCTGCGACACGGGCCGAAGCGGGCTGCAGGGGAGCACTGAATCCCAGGATCAAAGTAAGCTGGCAAAAAGTGGGAATCGGATCGGCAATCGATCCAGCTTCAGGCGCGACCGCCAGGCGTTTCGATCAGTGCCGCACAAGGCCGCCGCAAAACTACCGAGCAAAAATCTGATCGGGCTGCCGTGGATCGTTGCCTTCGCGCTCCAGGCAGATGGATGGATCCTTCGTTCGGACATTATCTGGCACAAACCAAACCCTATGCCCGAGAGCGTCACGGACCGACCTACCAAGTCGCATGAATACATTTTCCTGTTCAGCAAGAGGAAGAGTTACTTTTACGACATGGAGGCGATCAAGGAGCCCGTGAACGGCAACGCGCACTCCCGCGGTAACGGCGTCAATCCGAAGGCCACAAAGGACGCCAAAGGCTCAAAACAGAATGCCAGCTTCTCGGGCGCCGTGACTGAGTTGGTCGCCAATCGGAATAAACGGACAGTTTGGACGGTGCCCACATTCGCATTCCCTGGAAACCATTATGCGACTTTCCCGCCTGCGCTGATCAAGCCGTGCATCCTGGCCGGTTGCCCCACTGGCGGAGTGGTTCTCGATCCATTCGGTGGATCCGGTACGGCCGGCATGGTTGCGCTGGAACTTGGTCGAAGAGCGATTCTCGTGGAATTAAATCCTGAATATGCCCGAGAGGCCGATCAGCGTTGCCATGTCACGCCCGGGCTCCCGCTTGGCGTGTAATCGCTTGCCCTGACCGACTTTTTGGCGCATAGAAGTTTCGTGTCCACGGTCAAAGACAAGCCAATCGTTCTAAAGGTCGAGGTGCCTGGCAGCGGAAAGCCACTCAACGGCGCCGAAGGAGACGAAGCCGCCGCAGAACTCGGGCTGGCCCGCGTTTCAAACAAGCTCGTCAAAACCATGGCCCGGCTGGGCGTTGACATTGAACTGGCCGGCATCGTTCACACCGACCGCGGGTTCGCCTTCGCCACGAAGGAAGGGCTGTGGGAATGCGCCGATGCGCTCAAAGGGAAAATCAACAAGACCGCCAAGCTGGAGGATCTTTGCGAAATCGCGACGGCCCTCGGGAAGATCGCCAAAGGGATCTCCGTCCTGTCAGGTAAAAACATCGGCGGCGAGGACGCCCCGAAACCACCTGACAAACCGCGGCAATCCTTCATCCCAGGCCAGACGGTCGAATTTCACCAGCATACGCACGTCCACAACGAAAAACCATGAGGTTGCTGGAGAAAATCAATCGCTTCCCCCCGCGCATCGTTCGGTTGATCGCCGCCGATCTCACGACGCGACAGATCGCGCTGCGTTCCGGCATCCCGCGTTCGACCGTCCACCAAGTGTTTTTGAAGGATGACTGGAACCAGGTCACGAATGAAGTCACTGACCGAATTACCATGGCCTGTGGCGTCAACTTACTCACGCACAAGCGGCACAGGCAGAATCTAAAGAATAGGTTGCGGTCGATTGGTAAACTCGCCAAGAGGATCAAGCCGACCCAACGGAAGATGTTGAACCGGCTGCTATCGGTCAAAGCCGCATAGACACGAGCCTCGGCTTCCCGTCCCCGACCGTGGGTTTGAACGCGGTCTCCGCAAGCTCCTGAGCGCCCTCCATTAGTAAAACATAGGTCGCCGCGTCAAGAATGTGGCGATGGATGCCGGTCACTTTCCCGTCCTTGTCGGTGGCGGCGTTCTCGATGGCGGCGATCAATCGCGGACACTGGCTGCTGATGAAACAGCGTTTTTCTTTGATGAGCCGGCGCAGCAATCGTTGCCGCGTTAAAACGCTCCCATTCGGTTTGTGAACGCCTTGAAAATTTATCGCTCCGTGAGTGCTGGCCAAAATCTCAAGATTGTCGAAACCGATCCCGGTCGGACGGTACACCGTCAAAGCTGAATCGTCCGCATAATGCGTCCAACCGAACTTGCGTGCGTACAGCTTTTCAAGATCAGTCATCAGTCTCAGCATTTCCACTCCCAGATCAGAGATTTTGATCCGTTCCCCGATTGACTCGATTTCCCTCAAGAACATCCAGACAGGCCACTCGACATCATTCAGGCTTACGATGCGCTTCTCTACAATCGTGAACCCGTGATTAACGCTCCCTCCGATGTCGGCTCCGGTGTAAAGGTCCGAAGTCGTTGGCGATAACTCGATCTTCTCACCCTTTTCAGGGTCCTCCTCGATGACGTGAATGTCGCGACTGAACACGTCGGCGAAGATTCGGTTGGCGCCGCCGCTGCCGGCCACCCATTTGCCCTCGACGTCTCGCGCGTACTCGCCCGGGTCGCCTGAGTGCAGGGCCTTGCGATCCTCGATTTGATCCGTAGTCAGCCCCTCGTTGTCCTCGAGGAAAAATTCCATGAGACGAAGCGATTTCTCGAATTTTTCCCGGCAACGTTTGATCTCCTCGCCCTGCGCCCTGTTGTTGTCGGCGCCGGTCAGCGTCACGGCGGACCAGTCGCGTTTGTACCAGAACTTGTATATCCACGATTCCTCGCCCTCAACGGCCGGGTTGGTGTCCGCCAGCCACAGATGCTGCCACGGTTTCAAATGGGGCATTCGAAGCTGCTCCCACGAGACAGTGAAGATCCGCGGGTCCTTGAAGTTGCCCAGCTCGATCAGCCGGATCCCGCTCCAAAATGAATCCTTGAGCTTGGTCTCGATCTCGCAGTCATGTTCAACGGACAGAATGCGTATCTCGCTTTCCCCGCCCCACGCGTTGCTAAACCGACAAAACGGCGTGCGCGTCCGACCGTCAGTCTTGAACCCCGGGATCCCGTCGCCGTCGCGCGTCGTGTATTCGAACCCGATGCCGGCATCGATCCACCGCGGCAGCACGTATTCCGTGAGCCGTTGTTGCGTCCCTGAGTCCGTGGTGTTGCGCAGTGTCTTGTTGATGATGGCAAACCGGCCATTTGGTGTCTCCCAGAGGTGGCGGATCATCCTGTCGTCGCACCCGAAGCTCTTGGCGCTGTAACGCGGGCCGCTCACCAGAACCGCCGTTGGCGAGTTCGGATGATTTTTGCCGGCATCCTGCTCCGTCCCGATGTTGAACAGGATTCGCTGCTTTGTGTAGAGCCAGTCCGGGCTCCATGGCTGTGACATGCCGGAAATCTGCCTTGCCATCGGTGCCGTGGCGAGCCTACGTTGGCGACCATGAACGCACTCGTGATTTCCCAAGAGACTCTGGACGACCAACTGCCCCAATGCAAAGACGGTGAGACGGGCGATTTCACGATAAAAGGCGGCACGCTCACAATGGTCCCGGGCGTCGGCGCCGTCGTGTCTGGCGATAACATCACCAAATCCGGCTACGAGAACGAGGGCGGCGCCGAGACCGAGGCCGAAGGAGGCATCGAGGAACCCAAGATGTCGCCGGCGGCGATGGCGGTCGTGGGGCGCAAAGGCGCAGTCGTGGCACGCAGGGGCTACTGAACGATTCCATGATCGATGTCCGGATCCTAAAGAAACACGGCTGTTCCGCGGAGGCGTGGAGAAAAATCTTCGAAGGGCGTATTCGCGAGCGCCCGCAGCGAAAGAACGGCATCGTCGAGAAAACTGCCGCGCAAAAGGACAAGATTGACGCCCTGATGGAGCGCATCTGGGATCGAATTGTTTGCGGCCGGGACTGGAATTTCGCCAACTTCACCACGATCCACGCGATGGACCTGATCTGGGACGCCCCGTTCCGGCAGGTGAGTCCGACGCTGATTTCGTCCGTGTGCGCCAAGCACGGGAAGAACACTGAGGAGGTAAAGAGCGCCCTCAAGGGGCTGGGGCTGGATCTAGACTCGGTGCTCGTGCCGACAGACAAGCGCGACCCGAAGACGGGCGAATTGATTCAGGCCGTCAACGTCCCGAGCTTCTTTTCCGTCATGGTCCCGCTGGCGCGCGCCATGGCGACGTCCCGCCGGGCGCGGATGATCAACGACCGCAACCGCGATCCGTTCTTCGAATTCAAGGCGGCCACGCAGAGCAAGCTGAACCGCGTGCGCTGTGAGGTGCTCACCAGCCGCATCCAGGAGACATCCAAGGCGTACGACTACCTCGGCATCGTCAACCAGGCCGTGCTCCAGATGTTCCTTTACCCGACGGGCTGCCTGTTGTTCACGAAGGAGGAATATGATTCCTGCGAGCAAATGCGGCTCGACAAGGACGGCAAGGAGGATAAATACATCGTGCGCGAGGGCCTCCGCTATCACACGCCGCATCCAGCCCGGACGTATTGCGACATGGCGCACCCGATGCGCACGTTCAACACGGACACGGGCTGCGAGTTTGCCGGCCACTGGCAGGTCCTTCGCTATGGCGATATTTACGACAACGACGGGTTTTACAACAAGGACAAGATCAACATCGGCGGGCTGGGCTGGTTCAATTCATTCCCGTCCTTCTGGCAAACCGTTTACACCGGTTGCACCCTCAAGATTCCGAGCGTCGATTTCACGGGGAAACCCGAGGACCGGGAGGAGTTCATCTCGAATTCGTTTTACAGCGGCGACATGCGCGATCATTCCGTGATGCTGTGCGAGCATCGCGAGAAACTGATCCCGAAGGATTGGGGACTGGGCGATTACCCATACCCAATCTGGTGCCGGTTCGTCGTGGCCGGGGACGGCACGATCGTTTACGCGGCGCCCATGGGTTACACGCCCGTCTGCGTGTTCAAGGACAACGGCGACGACAAGCGCGTGGCTGATGCCTCGCTGGTGCTGCAGCTCGCTCCCTATCAGGACCAGCTCTCCAACCTGTTCACCCAGTTCCTGCTGGCTGTGAAACAGAATCTGGCGAATTTCACGATGGTGGACGGGGCCATCGTCGACGACGCGACGATCAAGAAGCTCACCAACGACGGGGAAACCTATTTCCGCGGGCTGAACATTTTCCGTTACGACAGCAAGACCTTGTTCCGATTGCAGGCCGACGCGCGGCAGGCCGTGATCTCACATCGTTTCGCGCCGATGGATATAAATGGCATTGTTTTGGCAATGAAATTGACCATCGACATGGCCGAGCGCGTGTTGCAGTTCAGCGCCCAGGAAGTCGCCCAGGCGGCGAGCCACGAGCAGACCAAGGCCGAAATCGATCACGTTGCCGCCTCGACAACGAACATCGTTGAATACACCGGGATCCCGCTCGACGCCGGCATGAACGCGATGGCGCACCAGAATTACGAGGCGCTGATGAACTACGGGCAGGATGAGTTCTACGCGCAGATCCCCAGCGACCACGAACTCACCGAGGAGCAGCTCACGGCTTTGGGCATCACGCAGGACGAGGACGACAAGGAAGAGACGCGCGACAAAAAGGTCCGCGTAAAGATCAAAAAGAAATCGGCGATGCAATTGGACAGCTTCGCCACCGTGCCGCCGACCAACAAGCGGCAGACCAACTGGGAAGCAGCCCAGGCGATTTCACAGTTTTACGCCACAATCCTCAACAATCCCGTGGTACAGATGGCGCTCGGGCCAAAGCAAATGGTCGAGATCGCCAATCAAATTGCCAAACTGGCCGGGTTGCACCTCGACGCCGACCTGCGCGATATGACCGCCGAGAACCAGAAGAAACAGGCAAGCGACCTGCTCAAACAGGCCGTTGATGCCGTTTTGGGCATTGTCCGAACCGAAACCAAGCAGGGTTTGGAGGTGATCATGTCCGAGATAAAAGACGTGACAATGAAGGTCGACGCGCTTACCAAGGCGTTCGCACAGCATGTTGCTTCAACTTCAAACCCGCTCGCTGGACCCGACGGAGGCGGCATCCCTCCAGTCATGGCTCCAGTCGCCCCAGTCGCTCCTGTTCCGGCAGTTGCTCCAAACCCAATGCTTGCTGGCGCAGTTTGAGGCAGGCCAGGAGGCCACGAAGTGCGCCAACCTGTCGGCCGAGGTCATGGCCGCGGCGCTCAAGGAACACGTCGAGGCGGCGGATCGATTTGAGCGGATGCTCGACTACATGGATTCGCTGAAGTCCGGAAAGGTCGAGCCGAAGCTTTTGGTCAACGCAACCCCTGAATCCCTACCGACATGATCCGAGACTAACCAACAAGCTCCCATTCCTTCCACTCAACGCACCTGAATAATCATGCCACGCCAATTTGCTGATGATAAGCCGAAGAAACCCACTGCGGACGACAAGGCCAAAGTCGAACCGAAGGTCGAAACACCCGCAGAGAAGCCGGTCGAAAAGGCCGAGGAGAAGAAGGCCACGCCGACCGCCGAGGAACTCGCGGCGCGCGCAGAGGAGATCTCGGCGTCGATGTTCCCAGTGCCTGGCAAAAAGAAGCCGGAAACGAAACCGCCCGTCGCTGACGAAAAGCCCAACGAACCCGAGGTTACAAAGGAAACGACCGAGAAACCACCGGAGGCGAAACCTGAGCCCGAGAAAAAGCCAGCGGCCAAGAAACCGCTCCCGCCACCAATCTCCGAAGCCGTAAAACCTGAGTCGCTTCAGGCTCCTGCAGCGCAACCGGAAGTCAAACCTCCGGTTACGACCGATCTCAACGAGGACGACGAGGAAACGCTTGCCGCCCTGGCCCGCATGGAGCGCGACGGCAAAGCCCCCCGCGGAATTGTTGATCGCACGAAACGCTTCTGGGCCGATGAAGCCGATTACATCGCCGCATGGGAAAAGGCCAACCCTGGCGCAGTTTTCGATCTCAACGATGAAACCCATGCCGAGTTCTACGATAAGAACGAGCCCCGGTACGACGAGCAGGAATTCAAGCGCGCGGCCAAACTGAACCTGAAGGAACAGAGCAAACGCGAGATCAAGGAGGAACTCAAAAAGGAGACCGAAGCCGAGACGTACGAGCGCGAGATGCGCGAGCACGTCCCCAAGAACGCCGCAGCAGTCAGCACCGCCCTCACAGAGATGGTTGCCGATGCCGGCTTCAAGGATTTGCTCAAAGACGGCAAACTCACGAAGGAAGTCGAAGCGGAGATCGACAAGGCCAGCCCTCACGCGCGCGCGATCCTGCATGAAGAAGCCCAGTTGCTCGCCGCGCAGATTTCCGAGGTCGACAAGCTCGAGCGCTTCGCCGGGAAGTACCAAATGGATCCGAATTTTTCCGTGAAGGTCGCCAGCGGTGCCTACGTGCAACCGCACCGGATGCTCGCCGATTTCGTTCAAAACCTGGAACGCGAGATCGCCGCGCTGCCACCGGAGGAGACCGCCCGCGACGGGAAACGCTTCGTCACCCAGGAGGAATTCATGCGCGAAGTCGACAAGATCAGGGCGTCGCCCGCGCCGCCCGCGGCCAAGTCGAAAGCGTTCGATGCGCTCTCCGCCGGCTACTACACGATCGGCTGGGAAGACATACGCGTGGCCCTCATTTCCCAGCACTCGACGCGCGCACGGGCCAAAATCGACACTTTTGGCGGAATCAAAAAGTCAGATCCAGTGTCTCAACCGGCAAAAACAAGTGCCGCAGCGACACCAGCGGCCACGCCCGAAACCAGAGCCGCTTTCAGGCCTCCGTCGGTCTCTTCGGCGTCCGATAACACGGACACGACAAAAAAGGCGCCGCATCAAAGCGGAAAAACTGCCGACGACGTTGCCAGAAGCATGTGGGGCTAAGAGAGTTGTTGCGAAAGCGCGAGGCAATTACGCCCGCCATTTCGCACAACTCTTATGGCCTTGCCTGACAACGTAGTCATCTCGGAGCGGTTCACAAAGCAGTGTTCCCCGGTCATCTCGACCAATTACGACACCTGCGGAACCGTCACCCGCGCAACCGTCGCGCATCTCACCCCGGCCGACCTGGACGCCATCTTCTCCCCGGGCGGTCTGTTCGCCGATCTCGACGCATGGTTCAAGCACTCCATCGAAATGAAGGCGTGCGGCGTACGCATCAACACGATGTACGACTGGATCATGGCCAACGCCGATCGCACCGAGTATCGCAACGCCGTGTCCGGCACCAAGGGCGTCAAAACCGAATCTCTCCTGCACCCGTTCATCCTCGGGTCACAGGAAACCGTCCTCAACCCGTCGTACTGGAAGGTTGTCGCTGGCGCCGCCGGCACGACCATTGAAGCCTCTGCCGGCATTCCGACCACCCTGGCCACCCAGTCTGGCGCCGGTACCACGACGTTCCTGAAACAAGGAGCTGTCGCTGGGGGAACGAATCCGGACTCGCAGACTACCGAGGACGGATCCACGGTCATCGCCTACAACACGACTGGCGTGCGCTGGATCCGGCTCACGAACCGTTTCGGCATCCCGGCCGACCCGGGCCTGTTCCTCCCGCGTAACACCATCCATCTGTTCACGCGCAGCGCGGCCGGTGTATCGCAGCACGGCCAATGGCGCATCCTCAACTCCGTCGCCGGCACAACGGCCGACGGCAACGCCGCGATCGACGTCGCCATTTACAACGAGAACGGCGGCAGCGCCGAAGCCTACGACACCACGCCCAGCTCGACGCTCGGCGGCGTCGTCGTGCCAGGCGTCAACAACGTCGATGACTACGAGAAATGGTGCCACAACCGCACCACGCTCGACCCGCGCAAGCGCGTGCTGTTCTGGGTGCAAACGTTCCGTAACTCGCGCTGCGTCGATTCCGAGTATCAGGCCGTGTTCAAAAAGCTCCTGATGACGAACCCGGCCTTCAAGGAATTCGGTGACCTCGATCTGGCCGAGCGCAATCGCCAGGACGAAGCCGCTGCCCAACGTGAGTTCGTCAACTCGTTCTTCTTCAACAAGCCGATCTCCGCCAACCAGACGCAGGCGCTCTGGCAGAACCTCGAGCCCATTTATTCCACGGAGGCCTCCGGGCTCACACTCGGCCTGGGCGGCAAGCTCATGGGCCGGCGCGCGAACTTCGTCGGCGTCAAGGAACAGCTCAGGGAGTGCGGTCGCGTGTTCGACCTCCAGAACCAGGCGCTGCGCATCGAGGAATGGCTGGACCTCAACTACAACATCAAACGCGCCCGCGAGACCGGCATGAACGGCAAGAAGGTCACGGACATCGACTGGTGGACCAATTCCCAGTTCCGCGCCCTGTTCCAACAGGCGTATGTCGAATACGCTGCGGCCAAGTGGGGTGCGCAGGCGCGCTGGGATTTCGAGTACAACAAGGTCAGCGAGGCTGGCATTCTGTTCGATTCCTACACGTTCCAGTATCCGTCTGGAATCCGGATCAACCTCTTGTCGAACGATTTCTTCGACGATTTCCTCGACCAGTTCTATGACCAGTCCATGACCAGCCGCGGCAATCTGATGCTCGCCCTGGACATCGGCAAGCCTGGCCCCAACGGCGGCACGATCTTTTACTCGCAGATCGCCGCCAACCGCATGACGACCCAGACCGCCACGATCGAACAAGCCGCGCGCCTGGACTCGACGCTGCGCTGCGTCATGAAAATGCCGTCGCTCGAACAGACGCTCATGTCTGAGAGCGGCACAGTCGTTGTGAGCTGTCCGTTACATTCTGCATGGATCGAAGGAATTTCTCTGGCGAAACCCACCGCAACGGGCAAATCCGCTGCGCCCACCTACACGGATCTCTACTGATCCCGAACGACATTTCACAGCCCGCTGGCGAACCCGGCGGGCTTTTTGTTTGCCGCTTGACAATTCGATCAGTGATCCGCAGCGTCGGCTCGCGTGAATTACTACAATGAGAATGATCCCAAGGCTGCTGCGTGGCTTCGGGAATTGATTCGCGCCGGGGAGATTTCAATGGGGGAAGTGGACGAGCGCAGTATAGTCGAAGTCAAAACTCATGAACTCAAAGGATATGCCCAATGCCATTGGTTTGCCGGAATTGGCGGTTGGTCTCTTGCCCTTCGACTTGCCAGATGGCCCGACGACAAGCCCGTCTGGACAGCCTCGCTCCCATGCCAACCATTCAGCACAGCCGGGGATCAGCGAGCGGAAGCGGACGAGCGCCACCTCTGGCCAGTGTTCGCCGAGCTTGTTCGGCACGGGCAGCCTTCAATCGCGTTTGGAGAGCAGGTTGCGAGCAAACTTGGACGTGAATGGCTCGCTGGAGTTCGAGATGATTTGGAAGGAATGGGGTATGAAGTCGGGGCTTCCGATCTGTGCGCTGCGAGCGTCGGAGCGCCGCACAGACGACAACGGCTCTACTGGGTGGCCCACTCCATCCGCGATCGACTCAGTTCGCGGGGTGGAGTCCAAGGAGGCGCGAAAGGCACGGGGATCACACACGGGCACGACGTTGAACGATGCGGCAGCAATGGCTCCCTGGCCGACGTGCAGCGCGCGGGATTACAAGAGCGGGGAGAGTATCAAGGAATTGACAAACTCCAGGCCGTTGAGCGAAACGGTTCTGCTGGCAGCGTGGCACACTCCGCATTGTCCTCGAAAGAACGACTCACAATTCAGCGCAAGCAGTTATCTGGATCGGCAGCTTGGAACGCGTTCGACGTCATCCACTGCCTCGACGGAAAAGCGCGGCGCGTTGAATCCGGAACATTCCCGCTGGCTCATGGGGTACCCGGCCGCGTGGGGCTCCTGCGGGGATACGGGAATAGCATCGTGCCGCAAATCGCGGAAGTCTTCATCCGTTCCTGTATCGAAGCCATAGGCATCTGAATCCGCCTTGCGTTCCCTCGTCTGTCGCGGTTACGGTGCGGCCATGATTCAGTATTTCAAGAAGTACTCGCCACAGCAGGCAATCATCTTCTCCGACGGCAGCGGTTTCAGGGGGTTCCAGCTTGTCAATAACGAGATCGGGATCCTAGCTACCGAGGACCCGCGCATCATCCGTGAGATTGAGGCGTGCATCGCCGGCCAGCGCGGCGGGGCGGAGAAGATCACGGGCGAGGAGTTTCTCGAACTACAGAGTCAAAAAAAAAGCAATTTACAAGCGCCCTGGAGAGAGGAGTGGCAGCCTCGCAAGCTTCCGCCCACAGCGTCAGGCGGCTCCCTAAACCCGCGGGCTGCTGTGGCCGCTGAACCGGCGCCGGCGCCGCGGGCCGTGCCGCCGGCGGATGCGGAGAAAAGTTTCAAGCCGAAGACGAGCAAAAGCAAATCGTGAAATCCACGAAAAAGAAATACGCCAACGAATCTCCCGAGGCTAGGGCGCATAGGTTCGCCAGGATGAAGGAGTATCGCGCAAAAAACCTTGAGAGATTGAGGCAGCATGATCGCCTTTATTATCGGAGAGTCCGCAGGGCGGACCCTGAAATCATCAAGCGGGATAACGAGAGGGGTAGAAAATACTATTACGCCCACAAGGAAGAGGTGCACGCTAGAACAAAGCGCTGGCAATCTAAAAATCGAGACAAAACCAATGCCTACACCCAGAAATGGGTGCGAAATAACAGGGAACGCCATAGAGCCACGAAGAATAAGCGCGAGCGACTGAAGCGATTGAACGATCCGCTTTACAGATTCATTTGCAGGATGCGGATTTCAGTGCATAAAAGGCTGGCTGATTTCAAACTCAGGAAGCGCAACAAATCTTCCGAATTGCACGGCTGCGACACGAAGACTTTGGTGGCATTCGTTGAGTCTCAGTTCGAGCCCGGAATGAGTTGGAAGAATAGGGGCAAGGCGTGGCATTTGGATCATGTCGTACCGCTGAAACTTTTCAATTTGGAGAATAAGGACGAACTGCTTGCTGCTTTTCACTTCAGCAACCTGCGTCCGACTTGGACGCTGGACAATCTGCGCAAAGGCTCCAGCATCCGCGCAGAGGTAATAAGAAGTCAGTTAACGCTGATTTCGCACAGTGGGTTGAAATCAAAAGCGGAGGAGCTTTTGGCGCAATGTTAAGTTACGCCCAATTCAGGACTCAAATTAGGCAAGAACTTTATCCTTTTCCGGGTGAGCCTAAGAGTCTTCGGCCAGCGCACGACAAGGCGTTTCTCGAGGCGATGATCGCGCTTCAGCGTTGGGTGCCAGAGTTGCGCGTCAACCATACGTCGGTATTTCCCGCGTGTTCGACGTACGTGCAGTGCGCGCTGTCGGTCGTCGAGGCACCGGTCGGTGAGATCAAGAAGGTTTACACGATCGCGGGCGGAGAGTGGTGCGACAAGGTTTACTATTCTTCGCGCGCGCACATGGAGGTGCTCAAATGGCAGCGCTGCCTGCTGACGCGGTTCACGTCCCCAGAGAACGCCGGAATGCCCGCGCTCCAGCAGGGATTCAGATTTTCGGAAGCTTCCACGGATTCCCCCGCGGGACGCGCGCGTGCGGGCATCTGGTCGATCAACCGCAAGCGGTTCCACCTGGCGCCTTGGCTTCAAAGCAATGAATCGCTGGTGATAGAGTGGGACGGCGAAAAGAAGGAATGGCTCGACGACGATGTTCTGGACCAGAACTACTTCGACGCCGAAGCGGCGGCCGTCGTGAAGCTTTACGTGCAGAAGTCGCACGAGCGGGATTTCGGGTGCGACATGGCCAAGATACGGATGCTGGAGCAGGACTACGGGCAGAAGCTCGGCGAACTCATGCACGGCTGGCGGGAGAAGACGCGCAACCAGGAGAACACGGACGCCGAGGAATTGAACGTGTGCTCGCCGACGAGTGCGGATCTCGCGGACGATGCACCTATGGTTCCCACTGATCAGACGATTGTCGCCTACATAGCGGACATTGACGGCGGCGCCGCCACTGTCGAAGTGGCGAACTTGGTGAAGTCGTGGGGCCCGGCTTATATCGTGAGCGGCGGCGACAATTGGTACGGCAGCGCGATTACGAAGGAAGCTTTGGACGCCTCAGTCGGTCCCAGTTACGGAGATTACATTTTCCCCTACTTGGGCACGCTGGCCACCGGGGCAGAACGGACGAACGCATTCTTTCCGGCTGTAGGTGATCATGACCGGGATCCCGTCGGCCGGCTGCCGGTGTTCCTGAACTATTTCAACCTGCACAAGCCGTATTACGATTTCGTCCAGGGGCACGTTCACTGGTTCATCGTGGACAACGGGCTGAACCAGGCTGACGTGCTCGTCCAGGCGGACGGGAACACGTCCACCAGCGTGCAGGGCGAGGCGTTCAGGCTGAAAATGGCTCTTTCGACGGCGCGCTGGAAGATTGTCGTCATTGGGGCGCCACCCCATTCTTCCATCAAGGAGAGCAACACGGCATACGCTGCGCTGCGCTGGCCCTACAAGGCGTGGGGCGCGGATTTGGTGCTGACCGGCGACGATCACCTTTACGAGCGCCTACTGGCACCCGAGGGCTATCCGCTCATCGTAGCCGGCTGGAGCGGCCGGGCGCTGGTAGCCAGCGGTTCACCGATCCCCTACAGCCTCGTGCAGTATGACGCGGATTTCGGGGCGCTGAAGATCACCGTGTCGTGCGACGAGTTCAAGGTCGAGGCGATCAACCGGGTTGGGGTGCTCATCGACACGCTTTTGTTGACTAAACCATGATCGACATCCCCAAATTTGAGGACGACGGCACCGGTTACCCGAAGGTAAAACCTTGCTGGATTCCTTCGCAGATCCCGCACACGATCAAGGCGACGCTTGTTTGTCCGAACGGGCACCACGGCAGCATCGTTTCGCATGAAATCGCCGCCGACGGAACCGTTACTCCATCCTGCGTCTGCCCGCGTGAGGGCTGCACTTTTCACGAGCACGTTCGATTTCTGGATTGGAAGCCATGAAACGCCGTTCATTTTTCAGCCGGATTGCAGGGTTCGTCGCCGCTGTGGCGATTGCGCCAGAAATTGCGTTTCGGTCGAAGTTGCCACTTCCGGGTGCGGCGCATTTGCAGTTGGAATCCGTCCAAGTGGCATTTTGGACACAGGACGCTCGCTATTCGAGATGCGTGGATCCTGAATACGAGAAACTTCTCCGTAATCTGGAGAGCCGACCAACATCAGCCCTTAACGTGCCGAACATGTTCGATTTCCTGAAAGAGCACACCAAGGCATGAAGTTCGACCAACTCGACAACCAGCCGTGCCTGCTCCCCCAGGTGAACGAGGAATCGTGTGAAAGCACGAGGCTACCGGTCCAGGAGGGGCGCCTCGAGCTGCGTCCCGAGGTTGCCGTCGTGGCAGTTCTGGGCACCGTACAATATCGAACCTTCCTGATCGCCAACGGCGTCGAACGCGAGGTCACATCCGGGCTCAGCTATCGCTCTGGCAGCACCGTAATCGCAGTCATCGGCGCCATCGGCGGCAACGCCACGGGCATCTCGGTCGGCATAGTCACGATCTCGGTCGAATGGCAGGGCCTCGAGGCGTTCGCCCAGCTTCAGGTCGTTGACTCCTGCGACAACATTTCGAACGGGCTGGAGATCGTCATCGACAACTCGGAGTCGATGAATCAGGCGTTTGGCGCGCCATACGGCACCAAGCTTGATTTCGCGAAGTTCCTCGCCAAACAGTTCGCCGGAGAGGTCGACGTGCGCAAGGACATCGTTGGGCTGACCACGTTCGCCGTGTCGGGCCAGGTTGTGGCGCCTTTGACGGCCGATAACATCGCCGTCGGGACCGCCATCATGGGTGTCGGCTTCGTTCCGGAGCAGACAGACATCCATGCGGGGCTCGAAACGGCCATCGCGGAACTCGCCGCGGCGAACGTCGACCGCCGCGTTATCCTGCTGATCACGGACGGCCAGCATAACGACGACATCGAGCCGCTGCAGACAGCCCTCCAGTTCCGGTCCGGCGGCGGGGTTCTCATCGTCATTGGCCTGCGCGCCGGCCTGGAGGCGTTCATGCGCCTAGAGAAACTCGCCAACGGCGGTTTCTTCATCTCGGCCTACGACGGGCCCACCGCGGAGGACGCCAAACGTTACGTGAGCGGGTTGAAAGGCTACCTGTGCGCTGGCAACTGTTGCCCGGAAGGTGACGTCATCGTTGGCCAGGGCAGGCTCGACTACGAGGATTGGCTCAACTGGGATAACATCGGAAACGTCGACCTGATTGGGAACGGATTTTACGATCTTATCCCAGGGCACGGTCTATTCGTGGATCTCGTGGGAAGCTCGGCGCCATGGCAGGGCGGGTTGATCAGCAAGAAATCGTTCACGTTCCAAAACGGCGTCAACTACAAGCTGAGTTACAAACTGGCCGGCAATCAGCGCGCGGACGCCACGGGCTACTCGGTCAAGGTCAATGCCGGCAGCGTCGCGACCGCCACGCACGCGATGAACGATTGGCGCCAGGACTTTACGACCTACGACTTGAGTTTCGTGGGCGATGGCACTTCCGGCCAACTGATCTTCATCCAGGAAACGGTCTCGCCTGCGCCGGCGGCTCAAGCCTTCGGGGTTTTGCTTGATGACGTCACGCTCATCAACGATGACACGGACGAAATTCTGTTCACCGAAAGTTTCGACAACGAGAATCTGACTTACGTGCCGCCCGCTTGCGGCATGGGCACAGTCTACGGACAGGGTTACGGTGGCGGTTACGCCTACGGGACGTGCTGCTACGGTTACGGGTGCCTGGCTGAACCGGTCAAACAGCAGAACCCGGATCCCATGCCGCCAACGGATCCCGAGACGGAGCCCGATCCGTTCTGGATCAGCACGCAGTCCTACACGGCAAGCTGCCCCGTTGGAACCACGGGCGCCGACGTGACACGCTCGGCGAGCTACAAGAGTTTCATCAGCGCGGCCGATGCCAACGCAAAAGCCCTGGCGCTGGCTCAGACCGCAGCCGAGGCGGCGCTGAACTGTGTGAGCCCGCCCGTCAACGGCGATCTCATCAACATGCACGCCATCCGCGGCAGGCATACGACAAAGATAGGCTTTGCCGCATTCGGAAAGACGTCCGGCGACGTCTGGAACGCATGGAGCGCCTCCGATTACAACAACGATACCCTGTTGAAATCGGACGGGACCGCCTCCTTCGTCACCATCCGAAAGTGTGAAGTCGGCGATTTCACGCAAACGGAACTCGGCGCGGTCAATTTCGATGTGTCGCTCGACCATCCGGACGCCATGTACAAGATGGGCCAGGCGTTCTATCGCAACGATTCAATCACGCCGAAGGACGAGGCGCTGTTCTTCGACGGATTACCCGAGGGCAATTATGAGGTCTACGTTTACGGCCACGGCGCTGACAACGCGCTGCAGGTCGGCCATTACCAGGTTCGCACCGGTAAACTCACAGGAGATCTGGCATCTGGATTCGTGCTCGATCCTTTCACCAACACCGTTTACCCAACGCTCGACACGTCGAACACGGACAGCTACCTCGACACCGCCTGGGCCGAAAACGTCCAGTTCGTGAAATACTCAGTCACGATCGGCGCAGGGCAGACCGGCATCTGCATCATTTCCGCCAGCGCATCCGGCGTGGATCCCGGGCGAATCAGCGTGCTCATGGGCGTGCAGATTCACCGCTTGACATAAACGGTTCAATCGGGTTTTCTACGGTCATGCGTTTAGAGCCGCAATGGTCCCTCCAAACACTTTGCACCCGCTGCCGTCTGGCGGCGATTTCAAATCAGCCGCGCTCTAACGTTCGGGAGTCGGGTGCTTTTCCAAATGCGCAGAACGGTTTGGTTTGGTATGGCAAGCCCTCTGGCGCATTACTCCAAAACACATGAAGACAGCAGAAAAAAAGCTCACTGCCATCGGCGGCGAGTCACCAACGAACGGCGCACAGCATGGGATCGAACTTCAAATTCCATTCCGATGCGAAGTGACGGTTGAAGGTGTTGCTCCAATTCTTTTCCACGCGTGGAACGTGGAGAGCGTCGATTCAAAATCAAAAGCCAAAAAAGGCTCTGCCGAAAAGAAAAGTGACGACGTGGAAAGCTACGTTTACCGGAATGATGAAAAGGAGGTTTGCATTCCAGGCGAGTATTTACGAGGCGCGATCGTAAATGCTGCAAAATTCCAACAAGATCCTCGCAGCCCAAGGAAGTCGGCTGCTGATCTTTTCAAGGCCGCGATCGTCTCGCTGACGCCGCTCGCTTCCTTGGGGGCAAAGGATTGGGATTATTTGGACAAGAGAAGGGTCACAATCCAGCGAAACGCGATAACACGCTGTCGCCCTGCGATGCGCGAGGGCTGGTCTGCAAAATTTATCCTCATGGTGAATTTGCCGGAGTACGTAGGTCAGGAACTTTTGAACGCTACCATCCAGCAGGCCGGAAAGCTGATTGGTCTTGGTGACTTTCGTCCGAGTTTCGGGCGATTCATCGTCACACGGTTTGTCGTGTTGAACGATTAATTCGGTGTCGGTGTGGTTGGGCAAGGCTCGGCGTGTTGAGGCTTGGTGCGGTGGCATCGAGATGTGGCCATGCAAGGTGTGGTTCGGTCAGCCGTGGCGCGGTCAGGTTCGGTCAGGCGCGGTTTGGTCCACTACGGTTTGGCCGGGTGGGGTGAGGCGCGTTCAGGTAAGCATGGGCGAGCTACGGTACGGTCTGGTTCGGGACTCGAAAGAGTCCGGTCGGGTGAGGTCGGGCGGGGTATGGCAGGGTGAGCTATGGCACGGTGGGTTTGGGTAGGATTGAGTCGGGTAAGGCAAGGCGGGCATGGGTATGGTACGGTTCGGGCGCGAAAGCGCCGGTATGGTTTGCTATGGCGGGGCCGGGCGTGGCCAGGTGAGGTTCGGCGGGGTGTGGTAATCCCAGGCACGGTCGGACGTGGTAAGCTTCCGCGCGGTGCGGTTCGCAATGGCAAGCTATGGTTTGGTGGCGGGGCGTTGCCTCTTGACAAAGGCTTCGCCCCGCCTTCAGCATCAAGATTCCAGATGACAGCAACTTTTAAACACAGCGGCGACCTGGGCGATATTATTTACAGCCTTCCGACAGTTAGGCATTTTGGTGGTGGGGATTTTTGGATCGCGGCTTCAAACTTCACGAGGGTTGAACTGACGCCAAACAACTGGCATGGCATTGACCGTTTGTTAGCCCGCCAACCGTATATAAGAAGCGTTCGCTCATATCGAATGGGAGAGTACGCGGTTTTCAATTTGGACTCGTTTCGCGGCCCGCTGAATCTTGCGCTTCGAAAACATGAGCAGATGGACAAGAGCCTCTGCGATTGGGTTTTGGAGACCCACAACGTTCCCCTGACCGCGAAGGAGACCGCATGGCTCACCGTCGAGCCGAAGACCGTTGCTCCGGTCGTCATTAACCGCACGGGCGCAGGACGGACGCGCAACGCCTGCTATCACAATTTCAAATTTCCGTGGCACAAAGTCTGGAAGAAATACGGACGTGACGCGGTGTTCATCGGGACGTGGGCAGAGTACGAGATGTTTTGCGGATCGTGCGGCGAGGTGCCGTATCACGAGACGAAGGATCTGCTCGAGGCCGCGCAGGTGATTGCCGGCGCCAAACTGTTCGTAGGGAACCAGAGCGTCTGCCACGCGATTGCCCAGGGCTTGTTTCAGCGTGTCCTGCTCGAAGTCTGGGTTGAGGGCGCCAATTCGACGTTCCTGCGTGAAGGCGTGACGAATGGTTTCGATGAGAAGGTGGAGTTGCCTGAAATATGAAGGAGAAAACCGTTCTCGTTACTGGTTGCTTCGACGTGCTCCACCGCGGGCATATTGAGCTTTTGTATATCGCCGCCGAACACGGAAAAGTCGTTGTGGGCATCAATGACGACGAGAGTGTTCAAAAACTCAAGGGACCGAAAAGGCCCGTGAATAATGAGGTGGACAGGCTGTTTCTGATAGAAGCACTTGGCAGCGTGACCTACGGGTTCATCATTTTCGACGTGAAAGTGGACAAGGCGATCATGGACATCAAGCCGGACATTTGGATGAAAGGCGGCGATTACACGATGGAAACTCTGAACAAGGACGAGGTTGAGGCTGCGCGGAATGTTGGAGCGGAGATCATCATTATTCCAACGTGCAAGGGCTATTCGACAACCGAGACACTCAAGAAACTGGAGGCAGAATGAGCGAAACAGCCAAACACCGCGATCAGGTCGCGGAATTCACTGTGGGCAACGGCGTGGACCTTGGATCATCCGGGGACGGGATCGTGCCATGGGCAATCCAGGTTGACCTGCCGACCGACGAATATCTCCGATACAACCCAAAGCGCCCGCAGGATGCGATACACTGGCGCGGCAGCGCGCTTCACCTGCCGTTTCAGGATCGGGTGCTCGACTTCGTCCATTCGTCGCATCTCCTCGAGGACTTCGAAGACTGGGGCCCGATACTCAAGGAATGGGACCGGGTGCTGAAGATCGGCGGTTACATGATCATCGCCGTGCCGGACCATGCTCGGTTCCGCGCGGCCGTCGCCCGCGGGCAGGGGGACAATCTCAATCACAAGCACGAATCGCACGTCGGAGAGCTGCCGAAGTATCTGCACACTTACAAAACACTCATCGACAGGTTTGTGAGCAGTGATCCAAACGAGTATTCGATCCTCTATGTCGGCGTCAAAAATCCTGTATGAAAGCACAAGTTATCACCGTCTCTAGCCACGATCCCGTCCAGTCCTATTATCACTTCGGCGCCTTCAAAAAGAGCCTGGCGAGGTTCGGCGTGGAGCCGACCATCCTCGGCCCGGGCGAGCCGTGGCGAGGGCTGATGACCAAACCGCGGCTTCTGCAGAAGTTTTTGAGCGAGAGCCGGCATAAAAGCGACAACATTATCGTGACCGATGCCTGGGACATCATTTTCACCGCGCATCCCGACGAGGTGTGGGCGGCGAAGGAATTCGATGCGCCGGACGCCGTGATGTTCAACGCCGAGATGGGTTGCTTCCCGCGGGCTGATCTGGCTGACAGGTTCCCTGACCCGGGCACCCCTTACCGATTCCCGAACTCAGGGTTCATGGCCGGCACGGCGAGCCAAATCCTTGCCATCCTCGACAGCATGAACCTGAACGCCATTCGAGATGACACGCAGGAGCCCGACGGCTCATGGTTCAACCCGAACGATCAGGAGTATTACACGCTGGCGTTCCTCCAGCAGCCGGTGAAGATGGTTCTGGATACGCACGCGCGCGTTTGTCAGTCATTCTCTGGAAGTGCGCTCAGCGATTACGTCCTAGTCGATGAGGGTCGCGTCACAAACAAGCGTACGGGTTGCAAACCACTCGTTTGGCATTTCAACGGGAACTCGAAGAACGACATTTTGCCTGAACTCCTGAAGCACAACCACCTTGCATGAACCTCCTCACGCTCACTGGTAAAATCAACGTCCAGGGCTTCCTCCACGAAGCCGAAATGGAAAAGCTCGTCGAGCTGGGCATCAACAAGGACGTGCTCGAGGTGGGCAGCTTCATGGGCTTGTCGGCCTATTGCTTTGCCATCGTCGCCAAGAGCGTCATGTGCGTGGACACATTTTCCGCAGCTACAGACGGCCAACGGCAGGAAAGCACCCTTCAGACGCTCGCCGCCTTCGATGAAGCTGTTGCGAGGTTTTCCAACGTGAAACGGTTTGTTGGCAAATCTGAGCGCGCTGCCAGCCACTACGGCGTCGCCGGCCAGTTCGATCTCGTCTTCCTCGACGCCATGCACACCTACGAGGACGTAAAGTATGACATCGAACGCTGGTGGCCACGCGTGCGCAACGGCGGGATAATGGCGTTCCACGATTACGGCCACGATAATTATCCAGGCGTAAAACAAGCGGTCGATGAAAAGTTCGGGGAGGCGCCGGACGGCACTACGATTGTCACCTTGAGGTGGATCGAGAAGAAGTGACATGCTCGCCGGGTGAAACCGATTTGTTTGATTATTCCGCCGAGTCCATTCCTCGTTGACGAGCGCGTATTTCCAAGCCTCGGAATCCTGAAAGTTGCTGCCTGTTTGGAGGAAGCCGGAATCGCAGTGGAGATGGTGGACCTGTCCGGCGTTGAGAATCACGAGGAAGCCATCATCGCGCACGTCAAGGATTCAACCGCTACGCAATTCGGAATCACAGCCACTTCGCCCCAGTTGCCCGCCGCGCTCGCCATCTGCCGTGCAATCCGATCGATCCGCAGTGACGCCAAAATAATCCTCGGAGGACCGCACATTACCCTCATCTGCGCCGCGCTGAAGCTGGAGAGAAAAAACAACTCACTCGGGCGCGCCGAGCGAGCCTTCACTGTGCTCTCAAAGGAATTCGATGTCCTCGTGGCTGGAGATGGCGAGGATGCTATTTTGGTAGCTGTTGAAAACAATTCCCCAGGCCTGATAGATGCAGATGATCCGAAGGGTTCTCTGTTCATGACGAACGAGCGATTAAACACAACCCCGTGGCCGGCGAGACACCTGTTGGACATGGATAGCTATGTGTTCAAAATTGAGGGCGTAAAGGCAACATCCGCCATTTTCCAAAACGGCTGTCCGTTCCCGTGCAATTTCTGCTCAGGAAGATTGAGCCCAATGCTCCGAAGGATACGGACAAGAACCACCGAAAACGTCATCTCGGAAATGGAATTACTTTATCGCAAGTATTCCATCAAGGCAGTGATGTGCTTTGACGATGAGCTCAACGTCAACCCAAAGATGATCGAACTGATGGACGCCCTTACGGCCCTGCAAGGGCGACTCGGCGTGGAATTTAAAATGCGGGGATTCATCAAGTCTCAGCTTTTTACGGATGCACAAGCTCAAGCCATGAACCGCGCCGGGTTCAAGTGGATTTTGGTCGGATTCGAGGCGGGCTCGGATCGCATCCTGGAGAACATAAACAAGCGCGCAACGAAGGCCGAGAACACACGCTGCATGGAGATCGCCCGCCGAAACGGACTCAAAGTGAAAGCGTTAATGTCTCTGGGCCACGCCGGCGAAACGGAGCAAACCATATCGGAAACAAAGGACTGGCTGCTTGAGGTTAAACCCGACGACTTCGACGCCACGGTGATCACAACTTACCCTGGCAGTCCTTACTGGGACGAGGCCGTTCCGCATTCAACTCTCCCAAACGTCTGGACGTTCACGGCCCCGAAGTCCGGGGACAGGCTTCACTCAATGGATGTGGACTTCACCAAAGACGTCCTGTTCTATAAGGGGGCCATTGGGGAATACAAATCATTCGTGTTTACCGACCATCTTGGGGCGGACGATCTCGTCAGGCTGCGTGACAATCTTGAGCGCGAAATCCGGGCCACGCTGAATATCCCATACAACGCCGGTGCCCCTGGGATTCGATTTGAAGCCAGCATGGGAATGACAAAACTTCCTTCGAACATCTTGAAAACCTCAAAGCTCGAGCATGAACCTAATTGCTGAAACACAGTCAGTCCGCACCAAGAACGTAATCCAAAAACGCAGCCTGATCCCCACTCCAACGCCTGTTCCTGGGGCACGCTGGATCCCATTGACCAAGGGCTTGTTCGCGCTGGTTGACGAGAAGGACTATGAGGCAGCGAACCGCTTTGCGTGGACGGCAGACATAAATCCAAGGACCGCTTACGCGTACTGCAAAAGAGGTGGTGAGATTTTCTGGCTTCACAGGATCTTGATGAGTGCCCCGGAAAACATGCAGGTAGATCACAGGGACGGCAACGGGCTAGACTGTCGGCGGGATAATATGCGGGTATGCAGTCTTAAAAATAACCACCGCAATATCAGGAAAACCATTGTTAAAACCTCTTCAAAGTTCAAGGGCGTATCTTGGGACAAAACACGGGAAAAGTGGTCCGCCAAGATCAAGTTCAATGGAAAGACAATAAATCTCGGCAGGTTCGAAGACGAGGACGAGGCTGGGAAAGCATACGATGAATCAGCCGGGAGACTCTTTGGGGAATTTGCACTGCTGAACTTTCCATGAAAATCGGCATCTTTCTATCGAGTCTCGGCGGTAGTCCGCTGCAGGCCGGGCTGGAGCGTGGGTTTGTCCAGTTGGGGCATGAATTGGTGGACGGCGGGAAGCCGTGCGATCTGCTCGTTGTTTTCAATCAAACAGCTCATGATCCGTCGTATTGCTACCCCGGCTTTCCGGACCATACCGGGCCGATGGCGTTCATCGACTGCGCGGAGTATGGGTATTTCAGGCGACTGCCAGGCATCGTTGGCCATTATTGGAACGCATTCGCCGCGGGCTCAATGGTTCACGACACGAAGAACGTCGTGCAGCAGACACGGTTGAAGAACTGGCTCGAGGGAAGGAGCTTCCCTTACTTCATTCGCGAGTTCAGCAAGCACGTCGTTTTCCCGATCAACTATCACCCGATCGATTACCCGCTTTATTACCACAGCGAATGCCACCAGAAGCCGGACCGCGAGGAGTATTTGAAGCGCGAACTCGACCTGTTCGTGAGCTGGGGGGCGAGTCATCCCTGGCGGATGCAGATCACGCAGGCGCTGCGGGATTGCCACACGCGCTGCGAAATCTTGGTCCTCGAGGAGAACGGGACGCCGCGGATGCGGCAGCGTGATTTCTTCCAGCGCACGCGCGCGGCGAAGTGCTCGGTGTCGTTCGACGGTTACGGGTCGTCGTCCTTCCGGCTGCACGAGGTGCTTGTGCGATGCCTGCTGTTGGCCGGACCCATGAGCATTGACCGTTACGCCCCGCTGGTGGACGGGGTGCATTTCATGGAATACGCGGTCGATGCGGTCGGCGAGGATTTCGTTGGGACGAACGTGTGCAAGGTGCTTCGGCAGGCGCTGGCGGACCCGGAGGGAAGCTTTCGGATGTACGACGCGGGTTACAGACATTGCATGGAGCACTACACCGAAAAGGCGACCGCCGAATACGTCCTGCGCACCGTCGAGGCGCACGACTGGACGAAGGTAACGCCGCTTGACAATCCTGCGTGAGCGCGGCAGCGTCACAGCCATGAACGACGCGACGGACGAAGCTCCGATTCCATCCCTCCCGATTCTTTCCGAAGAAGAAACGTTGAAGCAACCTCGTCAATACCTGAGCCGCTATTGCCCGTCGTGTGGATTCAAGGGTTGTTTCCGCGTCCCTGACGGTCTTTATCTCATAGCGGCACAACTCCACTGTGAGAGATGCGGACGATCCACTCGCGCCAAACTTAAATGGGACACGGGTTTGCTTCGCAGGATCTGGTGGTGGATCCGATGCCGCCATACCCGAATCAATTTAGGATGAAACGCCTCACGTTGGTTGCCAGCATCGACAACGCGACCGGCTACGGTCTGCACGCGATCCAGATCGTGCGCGACATCGAGCGGTTGACAGGCGCGCACGTTGCCATCCGGCCGATCCAGCAGAAGCAGATGTTTGGATCGAACATCCCGACCGACATTCGGCAGCGGTTCGTCAACGGCCCGCAGCCCGAAGAGTGGGAGCTTGTCCTGTCGCCACCATACTTCCGACCGACGCCCGGGAAGAAAACCGCCTACTTTTCGATGTGGGAAGCGACACGGCTCCCTCCCGGCGGCGCCGCGGTCCTGAACCTCGCCGAGATCGTCATCGTGCCGACGTCCTGGGGCGCCTCGTGCTTCTCGGCGTCAGGCGTGGATCGTACGATGAGGATCGTGCCGCTGGGCATCGACGACAAGGTTTTCCACTTTCGCGCGCAGAGCTTGGCCAGCGAGCCTGCGAAGGCTGGAGTGCGCGCCGTGTTCGGGACTGCCGGCCGCATGTCCCACGGCGGGATCCGAAAGGGCATCAACGAGGTAATCGACCTGTTCCAGCGTGCGTTCCCGACGGAGGGCGACGTCCTGTTGCGCGTGAAAGTTCACCCTGACTGCCCGGTGACGCGACTGTCCGACCCGCGCATCGAGATCAAAGCAGCGCACCTGCCCGACGAGCAGCTCGCCGACTGGTTCTCGGCGCTGACGTGCTTCGTATCGGGCGCCCGCGGCGAGGGCTGGGGGCTGTTCCAACAGCAGGCGATGGCCACCGGGCGCCCGGTCGTCGCCGCGCGCTTTGCCGGCCTGGCCGACTTCCTGACGCCGGATAACGGTTTCTGTGTGCCGTTCGTCCTCGGGGCGGCAGAACAGGCGTACGCGGGCTGCGGGCACTGGGCATGGCCGTCTGACCAAGGGTTCATCGAGGCGATGCGCACGATCTATCGCGAGCCGCACCTCGCCGCGGCCAAAGGCGCCCAGGCGTCGAAGGACGTCGCGCACCTGACGTGGGAGAACTCGAACCTACGGTTGATTGATGTATTACAAGAAGTGGGGGCACTATGACCAGTTTCATTGACGGTCCCGCGAAAGGTCAGCATTTGATGCTGAAGCGGGCGGCGCGGTTCATTCGCGTCGTCGATGAGGTTGGCAAGTGGGACGCCCTCGATCAGCCGGAAGACACGCCAAAGGCGACGGAGAAGATTTACGCCTACCAGGTTCACGGCGATGTCAGAGCCTGCCACATCAATAGAGGCGGAGGTCGGGGCGGGTTTTATCCAATCGCGGAGTATCGTTTTATCGTCGATCAGCCGGACGATGCGACGATGCGCGACGCTGATCGATGGCGGGCTTGGTGTGAAGCCCGAAAACCTTGATGCTTGCCTCAGAGCCCGTTCGGCGGTAGTACGGGCGCAATGGCCGCCACCATTCCGCCGAAACCCTCAGAGTTTGCTGCCGTCGTGGTTGAACCCACGGACACGCTCGCCGTGGCGTTCGTCAAAGTCTTCATCCGCTTCCCGGTCTTGCTGTTGCGCTGGTACATGGCCTGGTACAATGCCGACGGCTCGTTCACGACCGAGTTCAAGACGAAACTCTGTGCCGGATGGGCTGATTGCCCGGAGGAAACCGCCTGATGCCTACGCCAGTTTCGCCGTCTGAAATTAAATCCACTATCCCGTCCGCGAGCGGCAGCTTTTGCGCGAAGTTCCTTCAGGTGCTGCAACTCCCGAAACTGTTTTCGACCTGGTACAGCTACGTTTACAACGAGGATCTGTCCTTCACGGATGACTTCAAAGCCGATCTCTGTCTCGTGCGATGCACATGCAGCGGCGGGGGCAGCACTCCGCCCGACGGTGGCGTCCCTGGCGGACCGATCGCGCCGACCAACGTTCAGGCCACGGACGGCGCATTCAGCACGAAGGTCGTCGTCACATGGAATTCGGTGACGGCCGCCACGAGCTACGAGATCTTGCGCGGTACAGTGAACGATTTCTCGATGGCGACCGTCATCGGCACGACGACGGGCAATCTGGTGGTGACTTTCGAGGACACGGCCGTCACGGAGGCGCAGGTCTACTACTACTGGGTGCGCGCGTATAACGGCACGCTCCGCGGGGCGTCCAGTTCTCCGGATACCGGCTACGCTGTCGGCGCTTTGTCAGCGGTCACGGATCTCAAGGCCAGCCGCGGGTTCTACCAGTCGACCGTGACTGGGCTCACGACCGGGACAGGCACGATCGCGCTCGTGTTCACGGCCGCTTCTGGCGCCAATGCCTACGACATCTATCGCGGCACTACCAACGTGTTCTCGGCGGCAACGAAGATCGATTCGAACCGAATGCCGTTCGATACTTCCAGGAAGACAACGCAATGCGTTCCTACCCCATGCACAAGTCCGATTTTCGTGAATAACGGCGGGCATTTGTTGTATTACGACAAACCGGCGAGCATCGCCCAAAAGTATTACTACTGGGTCGTCGCCAAGATGGTTTCCGGGTCAATCGTGCAGGCGGTTTCTGAGGCTTCGAACACTGCGTATGGCTGGATCGTCCTCGACAGCACGGCCGGCACGCAGGTTCTGGGCTACGACATCGTTGCCCATGCCTCGCCCGTCCCGAACTCGAGGACAAGGGCCTACGTCGTCCTTGTTGGGCCAACGGCCGGCGGCGCCGGCGGCAACGACTCGTTTGGGGGTGGTGGTGGCGGCGGCGGGGCGATCATCGCTGGCTACTTCAACATGGTGGCGGGCCCCAACCGTCGCTGGAAAATGATCACGAGTTCGGTCGCCGGCGGGGCGTCGGCAGCCAACGGGACCGATTCGATCGTCGCTGAACTTCAATATGACGACGGCGGCGGCATTTTTGCCACAATCCTGGACACCTCGATTGCCGGCAAAGGTCTGTGGAATGCCGGTGGCGGCGGCGCCGGCGGCGCCGGGTCAGTCGGCTCTGTAATCGGAGCGGTGACCGATCCCGAGACCGAGCCCGGGTTCGCGGGGGAAGCCGCGTCCGGAACGTTTGGCGGCCGCGGCGGATGCGATTTCGGGTTCCTGCGGTCAAACCCTCACAACTTCCCGAACGCGTTCAACATCACCACGGAGACGACCAGGTTAACCCAGGGCGGCGGCGGTTCGGATGCGCTGCCTGGCGCCGGGGCCTCCGCCGATGGCGGCATCGGGTCGACCGGTTACGCAATCATCGTCTATTTCTGATGCCTTGCGATTCGAGCATTCCAATTGTCCCGGTCAGCGGTTTTTTGGATCGCCGCAGCACGGTCGATTTGGTGCCATTCGGGGGCTATCGCCGGGCCGACAACGTAGATGTCACCACCAAGCAGCGCCTGTGTCGCGCCCGCGGGTGGACCAAACATCGCGACGCGGACCCTTACAACAATCAGGACCTGCACAATCAGCTCGTCGTCCCGGGGCTCGAGCAGTCGCCGACCTTGCTCTATCAGGCCCGCACAGGTGCTGGCTTCACGAAACTGTTCGCGGCCACACAGAACCGGATTTATTCGGAGGTACCAGCCACGGGCAACTGGCGGTTGCTTTCCGACGAGTTTGGCGGTGAACCAGAGGATTGTTCGGAAACGCTGTGGAGCGCCGGACATGTCGGCCAGATCGTCGTTTTCAGTAACAACGTTGATGCACCGGTCTCGACGTTCATCGATCAACCTCCGATCGAGCCCAACAGCCAAAGCGTGAGCCCCATTCGAGACTTGGAGCGGCTCAACGTGACGCGGGTTGGGCTCGTCATCGCGTGGAACAACGTGATGTTCTACATGGACGTCGAACAGGACGGGGTCCGCGTCCGAAATCGCGTGCTGTGGAGCGATTACAAGCGTCCGCTCTCGATCGTACCCAACAAGGGCATCAGCCTGGCCGGCACGAGCGATTTGCTGTCAGGCGAGATCATCCTCGGCGCGGCGCCCATGGCCGACGCGCTCATGATTTATACGAGCATGAGGATCTGGGAGGTGCGCGTCAGCGGCGATGACAACGTGTTCTCGTTCAACAAACGGTACACGCACGAAGAGGGCAGCCGATGTCTGGCCTACAAACGCACGCTTGTAACGACTGGCTCAAGTCATTATTACATGGGACGAGACGGGATTTACCGCTACTCGTTTTATGTCACGGAACCGGAACTTGTTGAGTATATCCATCGGGCGAGTGCCGTCATTTTTGACGACATCAACACGGCTGCGTGCAATGCGCATTGTGCGGAGTTTTTCCCCGATCGGCGACAGGTTTGGTTCTCGTGGGCGCGCGCCGGCGAGGCGTGTCCTGGCAATACGCTGGTTGTCGGGACCGAGTTTCCATTTTGCTCTGTCATCGACGAAGGTTTCACCGCGTTCGTTAACACGGAACCGCACAATAACCTGATCCTGCGCGATTGGATTCGGGACCTCTGCATCTGCACCACGGCGGAGCTTGTCGAGAACGGGTTCGGATTCATCAACGAAGGCGGTTACTGCACTCCCCAGAGTGACCCGGAATGCCCGACGCGGCCGCACTCGTTTTACACGCAGACGCCGCGCTACGAGGCGGACATCGACGTCACAACCGAGGAATGGACCCAGGCCACGCCCGATGCGGACTCGTTTGCGTCCCTGTTCCAGACGCTGACAGTTGATCAGCTTTGCAACACGGAATTCCTGGCCGGCGAATGCAACGCCAGCGCGACCTTCGTCATGGCCAGCAGTCATGACAAATGCCTCAAGGACGCCGCAGAAGTGTTTTACCGTGAACACTGCACGTCCACGGTCGGCTGTGGGACCTACTCGAAGGACGGCTACAAGAGCCTGCTGACGTCCGGGGCCCTGCATTTCAACGCGCCTGACCGGGAAAAGATTGCGTCCTGCTTTCAGGTCGAGGCGCACCCGGAACCGGCAACGGTTCCTGGGCAGATGATATTTCGAATTGGGGTGGCAACGCAGGCCATCGACCCGATCACGGCGTCCGGGCGCTGCATGATCGCCTGGGAGGAACAGGACCCGTTCGTGCTCGAGTGCCAAAGTGACCTGACGCTGGCTCAATCCCGGGCTGAAGGCACGTTTCCGGACCAGCCGTTTGCCTGGCCGCTGTTTGCCAAGGGTTTTTACCTGTATTACGAGATCGAGATCGGCAATCCGCGCTCGACACCGCGCGACACCGGCGCCGCCGTCTGCATTTCGCGCTACGATCTGACGGCCCGGCAGTTGAGCAAGTGTTGAATCGTCTTGCGTGACAGCCGTTTCAGGTGTCCACTCAAAACGTTATGCCAGATTTTGATGCCGGAACGTATAACCCAGCCGGGGGCTCTCCTGCGGCCGATTTGAGTATCACGTTCGGCGGGACCACGGCGGCAGCAATACTCGGAGGCCCTATGAGTGATTTTTTTGCTCCAACTTACATTCCGAACGGCGGGCATCCGCCTGGCGGGCCGACCTTGCCGGCTGGCCTGGGCGGGGGCGGACGCCAGGAGGTTTACATCGATCGCGCTCCTTATCCTCCGGACGATCCCACAAAACCTGCCGTGAATTACCCTGCTGGTGGTGGACCGGAGCAGCAGTGGGATGTTGCGAGCCAAAGCTGGACTTGATCACTATGAAATTTCTTACTTCGCTCCTTCTTCTTGTCGCTACGACCTGTTTCGCGGCCGTGCCTGATTACAAGGCATTTCGAGGAACGGGCGGCATTCTTGTTGTCTCAAATCCTCCGACAGGCACAATCACCATTGACGGCGGTAGCGTCGTGGCGAGTGGTACCAATTCCACGATCAGGATTTCAACCAATGCAGTTCTGCTTACGACTTCCACTCAGGTCAACTTTGGGTTCGGTTTGACCGGGGTTGTGGTCGGAGCCACGGCGCATGTTGGAACAGACCCGAATCTTATCGGGATTTACACCACCAATGAATGTTTCGTCTCAACGAACCTGAACACGAACATCCTCATCGCGGTGAACTTCGGGACGGCGGGGGCCAACGGAATCTATAACTGGAATGGCACGAGTCGGTTTACCAACGGGGTGAATGTGCTGTATCTCGATACGGGTTATGGCGGGTGGATCATCAGCAATTCTGTGAGCGGGGTGCTCTATGATTCGTTCCTCAATCCTTCGCTGGGCGGAATTCAGACGTGGGATGACGTGGTGAATGGAGCGGGACCCCTGGGGACGACTTACTACGGTCCGATTACCAATTGTTTCACGCGCGAAGGGACCGTTTACGCGATGAATTTTGCTGCGGTGACCACGAACTTGTACGTGGAACTCACCGGCAACGACACGAACGCCGTACGTGGGCGTCTCGATCGACCATGGAAGAGTGTGAGGGCAGCAACGATTGCCGCGCGGCGTGGTGATCGCATCATTGTGGGCATGGGTATTTTCCCTGAGACAGACGGGCAAACCCTCATTCTCACCAATCGCTGTTTCCTGATTGGGTCCGGAGCGGGCTCAACAATCATCGGCACGATGGGCTCGGGGGAGGATTCGCTGTTCCTGTGCTCTGACACCGTCATCTCTGGATTCACGTTCAATGGGAAGGTGGTTGTGGGCGACGGCCAGGCGTTCACCAGCGGCGCATCGCTGGGGGAAGCGACCAATGTGTTCCTCAAGGGCATCACGGCTAATGGATTTGCAGACGGCCTTGGCCTGGACACATGGCGGGATGTGCGGGTTGAGGATTGCCTGTTCACAGACATTTTTGACGGTGTGGCAAACTGGGACAATCGCGGGTTGCCACAGACTGCCACGTTCAGGAACGTGCATGTTGTCAGCAAGTTCGAGACAGGCGGATTCAACCCGGTCCACGGCGTGTCATGGCTGGCTGGCACCCTCATCTGGGATGGAGGCTCCATCACCGTGAGCAACGGCGTCACCCATAACACGGGCATTTACGTTCCAATCAGCACCAACGCCACTCCGAAAGTTTTCCTGAACGGCGTGCGCATTCTGCATTCAACCACGAATATTGCCACCTCCTGTGCGGTTTGGAACTCCAACTACGCGAACGTGCTCATCACCGGCGCTTACGTCAACGAGGTTCAACCGCAGCTGGTCAACAGCATGATCACCAATCAGCCGAGTGACCATGTGGTGAACGTGACCAACGCCAACGCGATTGCGAACGGAGGCCGCACTAATTTCCTCATCGACACGACAGTGTTCGGGGCAGGTTTTCTGGCTGGCAAGTACTCGGTAACGATCTACGACAGCGGGCACACGGCGCAGACAACGAACGTTTGGATCTTCACGCAGGGTAATCAGAAGATCGATGGGGTCTTAACGAGGACCAACATTATCTTAAATGGAGGCTCGATGACTCTCGCCGTCGGTGGCGCCGGTGGAACCAACTGGGTAATAACTGTGCTGCCACCCCTTCCGCTTCCGCAGTTCGCAAATTTCAATGGGGGATTCGCTTTGGTGAGCGATGAACAAACCATTGTGGAAACCGGGGTGACCACAACGGAATTGGAATTTCTCTCCGGCGTCACCTCTCCGATCCAGGCGCAGCTTTCGAATGACGTGCGGGTTGCGGCCGGCGCGAATGTGACGGTCACAAAATCCGGCGCTGGCGGCATCATGACCTACACGGTTGCAGCAACGGGTGGAGCGGGTTCCACGGCGTTCAGCAACCTTGTCGACGTATCCCTGGGTAGCCTTGGCGGACCTCTTCTCGATGGTGACACATTGTTTTACAATCTGGCTGGGGGCTTCTGGTACAATCAAAATCCGTTCTTCCAAATTACCTATACGATTACCGTGTTGACCAACATCACCATAAATGTCGGCACCAACATGGAGCAAAGCGTTGCCGTTCAAACGAGCAATTCCTTTGGAGTGGTTTACAGCGGGACGCCAATGCCCGGCGAGAGATACCACATCGCAGTGTTCAACACCAATAGGGTCGTGGACATCAACATGACCAACAACTCCTACAATCCGTTGGTGGCCAGCAACGTCACGATCTACACGATCAAATCGAACTCCATCGCGTCGTTCACCTTCATCAATCGAACCAATTGGAACGCAGCCGGGACGAACCGCTGGGAATTGGATCGGGAGATCGCTCAGGAGATGGAGCTTGTTCCGGGTTCAAACATCACGTTCACAACAAACGCGTTCAGCAGCACGGTCACTGTGTCTTCCTCCGCTGGTGGCGGCAATGTAAGCTCCAATTCATCTGGTGGCATTACTGCCATTGGAGTGTCTACCAACCTTTCACCAATGTACATAACGATGAACGGTGGATCGGTTAATTACATTTCCTACACTCCTAGCACCCTGTCGTTTGGTTCCACGGATGTCGGCGTTCAGGATATTTTCTGGACGACAGCAAACGCCCAGTACCAGCTTGCATACGGCGTGGATTACAACGGACTGATTCCGTTGGGCGGTGCGAACGCTCTGGGAAGTGCGACACATCCATGGGATACATTCTTTGTGACCGGCGCTGGTAACACTCCAGCGGCAGGAAAAGTTTGGACAGCGATCGGAACATCTGGAGCTGGAGGATGGAGCAATGCGCCCGCAAGTTCTCCAACCACTACGCGAGGCGACATGATTTACCGTGGGGCCAGCGCGGACGAACGACTGCCAATGTCCAACACCATTGGCGCAGTTCTGACATCTGACGGCACGGACCCTTATTGGTCAACCGGACCGGACCTATTCCGATTCTCTGACGAGTTCATGTATTCCACGACTTCTGATGTGGGAATCTGGCTGAAATTGGGGACTGTGTCCGTGCTTGCGGAATACGGAAACACGAACCATTGGGGCGTAATACGGACTCGCTCCAGTTCTGGCACTAGAACTCAAGCCGGATACGAACAGGCGCAGAGAGCTATTGTTCTGGGAAATGCACAACCATTCATGTGTGAATGGATTGTGAAAGTCACGGCTCTGTCTGCGGCGGGACGGGACTATAGCTGGCTCGCAGGGCTTGGCGACACATCTGGAAGCGTTACGACGAATCAAACCGACGGCGTTTACTTTTCTCAAAACCAGAATTTTAATAGCGGAAACTGGCAATGCATTTGCGTGTATGGTGGAGTTTCGACGACGAACAACAGCTCTGTAATACCTGTGGCCGATACATGGACTCGGCTGAGGATAACATTGGACAGCGCCACAAATGTTGTCTTCTCTGTGGATGGCGTGTCTGTGGCAACAAACGCAAACAGCAACGTCCCGGTCGGTGCGGGCCACGGAGTCGGCGCGATGCACTTCGTTCAGCCTCACGATTCTCAAGCTGTGAACATCGACTTGTTCACGGATTACTTCCAAGCGGTTGCGAAACTCAAATACCGATGAGGGTCATTCTCTCAATTCTGTTGAGCTGTCTCTCCGCTTCTGGCGCAAGTTACTTCATTGACTTCACGGGAGGCAATGACGGCTCGGCAGGAACATCGTCCGGGACGGCTTGGAAGACATTTGCGCCAGCTACGAATGTGGGGAATGGCATCGTATCGGGAGACACAGTGTTCCTTAAGCGAGGCGAAGTATGGACGGACACATTCTCATTCCCTACGAATGGAGTGACGCTGGATGCCTACGGTTCAGGGGCGCTGCCCGTTATTAAAGGCGGAGGAACATTACGACGAGTCGTAAACGTGGGAGTGATGAGCAACACCATCACTCGAAACATCCAGATTCAGGACGGAGGCGGCGGAACGGGTGCAAATTGGCTGGCGAACAATGGAACTAATTGGTTGCTTGATTGCGTAATCTCAAATCACACGGCTGATGCGTGCGCCTCTGGCAATGGAGACTCGCATAGCGTTGTAAGTAATTGCTTCATCGCAAAAGCATTTGATGACGGCCTTACGCTTCACACCACGTCCAGCGCGGAGATGTATAGCTGCATTGTCTCAAACTGCACCCAGGGATTGAACAATTCGGGCACGGACATGAGCCTTATCGTTACTGACTGCCTGTTTAAAGACAACGCGAATGACGTAGGTGGTTTGAGCATTTGTCCGGCGACATTCAGCAGGTGTCGATTCGCGGGGAAAACCGGAGGAAGCTTCGTATTCATCAAGGACGATTCTGGCAGCACGATCAATTTCAACTATTGCACCTTCGACGGATCGCAGGGAACCGGAGCGGCGGATGCGGAATTCACGCCGCAAGGAGTAGGCGAGATTCATCTGAACAACTGCGTGCTGTATGGCGGCGGTGTGGCGGGCAAGATGTCGCTGGATACAACTTCGGTGGTGAAGATGACCAACTGTATCTTGTCCGGCTGGGCACGGGCGGCGGCGTTCTCGGTTGGCTCAGTGATGACGCACGACCATTGCATCTTCTATAATGTGGCAATCACGAACTGGACTAGCTGCACATCGTTCATCGGGACGGCTGACCCGCTATTCATATCCAGTTCCAATTTTCGTCTGCAAGCAGGCTCTCCAGCCATCAACGCTGGAACGTATATCGGGCTTGCAACCGATTTAGACGGCAACCCTGTCTCAAACCCGCCTGAAGTTGGCGCTTACGAGTTCGGCGTTGTGTATCCGCGCACAGCCGGACTGAGAGGGTTGCGTGGCTTTTAAGCTGCTCATACTTCTGTTCATAGCGTCGCAGTCCATTGCGGGTCAATGGGTCATGAACACGAATTTGCACCTGACTGGACAGGCCAGTGCGGGAAGTGGGTTGACGTATTTCTGGAGTTACTATGACGGCGCAGATTCTCCCGATGGCTCATATCTGGGCTGGATGAGCTATGACAATTCGCCCACTACCTTTATTCCAGCCGATGTGCCGCTGGGGAGAACAAATCCGGCCGGAACATATTACGTGATACTCAAGACGTATCAGTACTACGGCCCAACGAACTGCCTTGTTACGCTTGGAGACGGCTCGGCTGTGTCGCAAAACGCGATCAACGCAGACGACAACGGAAGGTGGGGTTTCCCTGTGGCTGTGACCAGCACGGTCTCGTTTACCAATATCCTGTTGCAGTTCCGCAAGGTAGATTCAGATCCGACGGTGACGGAAAAGGTGATGCTCCAAGGACTTTACATCACGACGAATCAAAACGAAGCAATGGCATTTGCCGGGCAGACGCAGGATCGTGTCATCAATTTCGCCCATGCAGTCACAACTAATGACAGCGCAGGCATCATCGGGAACTGGCTGGAAGACAGCTCGTTTGAGCTGTGGCCTTCTCATGGATGGGCGTTCGAGGCTTACTTCGGCAGTGTGGCAGGAACAAACAATGGCGCATACTCTCAGGATTATGCGCAAGCGGATATGCTGAGCACGAACGCGATGCACGGCGGCCGCAGCTTGCACGTGACGGAGGGGGGTTACGTGTTTTCTCGGATCATGCGGCTGCGCGGGGATCGTTCCTATACGCTCTCGTCATGGCTTCAGCGCACCAACTCGACCACTCAAGTGACCTTCAGCCTGGCGCCCACCACCGCGGTGCCCACGAATCTGGTCGCGGCAACGAATCTTCAGTTCGTCGTACCAGCTTCTGACACGAACCGGCTGTGGGTCAGGTATTCAACGAACATGGTTCTATGGAGGTATCCGTCTGAATACTTTCAGCTAACCATTTCGTGCGGAACGGGGGACCATTCGGAGTTGCCGACAGACGTTTTCATTGATGGCGTGCAGATTGAAGAGGGCGCGCTGACGACTTACTCGCCGCGCTACGCTGCCGAGTTTGCCCTGCATACCACGAATCTGGTGAACATTTTTTCCAACGGGCCACCGGTCATTCAGGTGTGCGGGTTCAACAATGCCGCCAGTAGTGCGGCTAGGTTGTTTGCTTTTGAGGTTTACGATCACGCCAATCGGATGCTGACGAACGGCCAGTTTTCGATTACCTGCGGGGCGTCCAATGTGGTGACCAACGTGCTGACGCTGGTGACGGTGACTAATCAGGGAAGTTTTCGGATGGTGGGATGGATGGATGGCGCGCCGGATTATCGGGACGAGCTTATCTTCGGCACCATCAACGCGCCAGTGATGTCCACGAATTATCTTTTGGGAACACACAGTCACCATCTAGCATTCAATGCGCGGATGCTGTCGGCAATGGGGATAAAGTTCAATCGCGGATTGTCTCCCGGTGGAACCTTTAGATGGACGACGGACGAGCCGACGCAGGGCAACTTCTTTTGGTCGGATGGCCGGATCGACTCGCAGGCAACCAATGGCATCGATATACTAGCTTCGATGGGCACCAACGAGGAGTGGCCAGCTTGGGCAAACGATTCGACGAACGGATTCTTCATGCTGCCACATTACTCGAATTGGGTGTATCAGGTGGTGAATCGGTATAAGACGAAGATCCATTATTGGGAGTTCTGGAATGAGCCCCAGTACACTTTCAGCACCAATTTCATGGCGCTGATGCACACTAACTTCATCGCGGCAGTTCACAATGCAGATGCGAACGCGAAGATTGTCGGCATCGGAGGTAACTACGATACTCTCACGGCAACAAACACATGGGCGCTTCTGAACAGTGCGTATCAGTCGCAGGTTGAGTTTATCTCTACGCACCTTTACCCAACAGATTTGGGGCCGATGGTGGTTGATTATGACGAAGGGCCAAAAACATGGTCTAGGGCACCGCTTGGGGGCAAGGAGATATGGAACACGGAAACTGGCAACAAGGATTTATTTTACGGTTTTACTGAGGTTTACGGCTTCGATCCGACTGGTGACTATTACGATCCGTTCGAGAGGGCGTCGCGGCACGACCTTCCGAAGTATCGCGGGGTCGAGATGGTTTCCATTAACTTCCTTCGGGATGTTGGGGTTGGGTTCGGCAAGTATTTTTACTACGACTTCAGGGTTCGGAACAACCCGGCTTACCAGAACACTGAGTATAGCGCACTGGAGTTTAACAACGCCATCCGCCCCAAGCTGATTGCGATCGCGATTCAAAACCAATTCCTTGGGTATGCGCGAGGGCGCGGCGGCGTGACGAACTCGGCTAACAGCAACATTGAGGCTTACACCGCAACCAACCTGACGAGCGGCGATGTGTATGGCTTTCTGTGGAGTAGCGACAGGACGAATCGTTATCTGACTGTGACCAACACGAGCTTCACGCAATACGACGTGATGTGCAATCCGGTCACGTTCACCAACTCTCGCGTTTACTGCGGGCGGATGCCGACATTCCTGAAGGCGTCGGGGATGAGCATTCAAACCCTGTCGAACACGCTCCGATTCGCTACCGTCACAAATATCTCGGACTCGCAGCCGCCAATGGCTTCCGTGGACATGTCGCCGAACGGCTTGGTTACTGCGACCAATTTCCCACTACGCTTCAAATTTGGTGCGTTGGATGAAACTACAATTTACACCAATGCCTATGCCTACAGGCTGTATCCATCTACGTCATGGTCAGGCTGGAGTGGATCTAATTATGTAGAGTACTCGTCGGTGGAATCTGGCACGCATCGTCTTGAGGTCAAAGCGATCGACGGATCTGGGAATGAGAGCGACACTGTGAATGGGCCGGCATTCACGTTGGGGGCTGAATTCACCACCTCCCGCATTCGCGGAATAAGTTTGCGAGCCAGATAATTTATGAACCTCGGAGTTGAACAGTCGAAGCGCGACAAAGTTAACCACAACCGATGGCGTGCCGAGTTGCGGGAATCTTTGGCTGTTCAACCCGCTGATCGCACGTTAACTTGAAACCATGAAAAAGATCGCAATCGCAATCGCGCTGGCTGCTGCGCTGGCAAGCTGCCAGGCCCAGCGGGTGGCGCTGAGATTCGAGACGTTCGTAATCGGCAACGAAACCAACGAGTACGCTCTCGTCTCTTCGGAGCAGCTTTCCAACCATCAATGTTCGATTTACATTCACTCGAGCGAATACCCGACATACATCGCCGCCGGGTTCGCGTGCTACAACCAGCTTCAGTGGGTGGGATATGGCACCGCAGAAACGGATAACGAGTGGATGTTCGGATGGTCGATCAATACGCCATGCTCGGGCGCGGGCGCCCTGCTGGCAACCCCACAGCTCATGGAGGAGAAAGACATCCCTGGTTCCATCGCCCGATACCGAATGACAATTGACGGAATCGAACACAGGATAGTTCCGTTCAAAGATCAAACTGGCTGGAAATCGTTCAGGTTCTTGTGTGTCCCAACCCGCTAAATCAACCATCAAATGAATGACCTTCAAGCAATGGGAAGAATGGCAGCGGTGGAGAGGGTCCACTGAAGAACGCATGAAAAGCGCTGAAGAAAAACTTTGTGAGCAGGATGAGAAGCTGGCCGAACTTCAAAATGCCGTCTCAGCGGTTCTCCAGAAGATTGCTGTCCCGCTGTTTTTCGTGTCCATTGGCGGCGTAGTGCTCGGCGGAATCGTGGTGGCTCTGGTTGGTAAACTGTTGACCAAATGATTTATGAAAAGCTGGAAAACAACAACGGGCGGTGTGCTCCTCGCCATAGGCGGCTGGGCAACGACTCAGTCAACTCCATGGTGGCTTTACAAGGCGGGTGGCGTTCTTAGCGCAGTCGGCGCGTTGCTCCTTGGCGGCGCCGCCCGCGACAACAACGTGCCGTCATCCGCCGTGCCGAAAGCTGCCGAGAAAGATGCACAGATAAAGGCTGACACTCAATTCATCAACAAACCAACACCACCAACATGAAAAAACTCGTATATCCCGCAATCCTGGCACTGGGCCTCATCGGCTCCGGCTGTGCAGTCATGAAGGGCGTCGTCAAAGACGTGGCGGCCGTCATCGAGAAAGCCGTTGACGTGCCGATCGGCGTTTACACCAACAGCGTCGACTCCGCAAAGAGCCTCATCGGCAAGTAATGTGGGCGACCGCTGTCAAACTGGCGCTGTCGGTTCTGGGCTTCTTCTTCGAACGTTTCAAGAAGAGGGCTGAGGACACGCCGGAAAATAAGCGCGATGAAATCGATCAAGCCATCAACGATGGTGACGAGGGCCAGGTTAACAAGCTTCTTGATGACGCTGTGTCTGGCGACGGGGTGCGGCCTGCTGACAAAAACCCGCGTCCGAGTGATCCCTGCTGACAAGGCCGTCGTCAGGATGCCCATGGGCGTGCCGTTCACCCCCACGAACGGCAGCGGTTATTTCGTCCCCGACGCTCGAATGCAGGACATCCTGAAGCGCGGTTTGATTGGCACCAATGGCAACTGAATCCGAAAGAGCTGAACTCGCCCGACTGGCTGGAAGCTCCTCGCCGCTGGTGCAGGTGGTTCAATTCCCGAAGCTGGCTGATGCCCTCGGACCGTTCCTGCCGCGGGCGGCCATAGCCTTGCGCGATTGGGACGAGAAAGTTGAAGTGTGGCGCAAGAGCGTGCTGGCACAGCGCGAAACCGGTGGGTCACTGCCGACGCCACCGACACCTTAATCATTGCACCTGCATAGATTCGGCGTAAAGGTTCTACCGAAATGGCCGACTCCATACTTGACCTGACACGACAACCTTGGATCCCAGCCAATGATCGTGGACTTGGCAGCACGGGCGGCTCGGTTCCCTGGTGGCTAACGCCTGTGCGCGGGCTCGGAAATTCTTCTCCGCTTCTGACTCCGTTCGCCATTCCGAGCGCGCCAAATCCAAATTCACTTTCTCCGCTTTCGCCAAGCGCAGGCACGACGGCCACCGGCTCATCGGTTGGTCCGTTCACGGCTGAAACGCTGGTCAAAAATCCGGAGCTGGCGAACATCTTAAAGAAGCTCTACGGCGACATCGGCAACATTTCGACCGACCCGAACGTCAATCAGACGGTGCTCCAGAAGAACGTGAAGGACCCCGGGGTTGAGGCGGCCGGTCAGGCGGCACTCACCCAACAGCAGGCTGACGCTCACAACAATGCCCAATCGATCGCTGACTTTGCCAAGAGCTACATGGCTGCACAACCTGAAGCTCAGGCGCGCGCGGAACAGGAAGCGGCAAATATCGGCCGCGTACAGTCCGGCGCCCTCGCCGCGGACCTCGCCGCCAACCAACGGTCCAGCGACATCAACAGCACCCAGAATCTGATGCGCAGGCTGGGCGCTTTGGCTGGCACCCAGAATCTTGGCGATCTTTCCCGCGGCGGCGTGACGAACTCGAACGCCAACGCGAACATCCTTCAGGCTGCCGCGCAGGCTTCACTGGCGCGTGATGCAGCATCACTGGCTGGCCATCGCCAGAACCTGATGGACGTGCAGAACCTTCAGATCGGAACGGCCGGTCTGCCACAGAGGATTCTGGACGCCGTGCTGCAGCGGCAACTGACCCCAATTCAGGCCGGCCAGGCATCGAGCGCGGCGGACCTCAACAGGCTGCAAGCCATCTCCGGACTGCTCGCCGGCAACAGCGTGTTCACGCCGCAATCGCGCAGCGGCATGATTCAGCAGATCCAGCAACTTCTCGGTGCCCAGGCGAACATCGATCCGTCGGCGTATTACCGGTTCGTGCGGGGCGATTTCCCGAATCAATATCCGGGGGCCGTGCGGCAACAGGACCTCAGTCTGCCGCCAATCTCAGGCGGCGGATACAGCGGGATGAACTTCCAGGACATCCTGGCCGCGCTCCAGGCTGGCGGCGGAGGTGCCGGCGCCTATGGGGTTCCCGGCGCTCAGCCGTTTATCAACGCGCCCGGAGATCTCACCCCGGCCATCCGGGCTCGAGCAGCGGCGCCGGCGCCGGTCCCGCGGTTGACGCCCGCGCCCAATCCGATGCGCGACGCGCTTTTCAACGATTACACGTCGGGCACAGGCAGCAGCAATAACGCCTCGGCGATCATGAACTGGCTTTATCAGCTTTCGCCCGAGCAACTGGCGGGCGTGCCGGCGGGAGGGTTTGAGTAATGGCCATCGTTTACGCCGATTCGCCCGGGGCCGCATTCTCGCAGGCTGCAAATCTCGACCAGCAGCGCGTTCAGAATTATCTGAACAGCATCGCGGCGAATCGAAACGCGCAGTTGCAGGGCTGGCAGGCGGCCGAGCGGCAGGCTGCGGTCGCCCAGGAATTGCAGCAGCGCGAGCAGCAGCAAATGATGCAGCTCGCCCAGCAGGCTGCCCAAGCTCAGGAAAGGCAGCGTCAATTTGCCGAAAACATGGGGTTATCCCGGGCCAATCTCGCCGAGATTACCAGGCACAACATTGCGAGCGAAGGAAAGCCGAACGCCAGCGAAGAGGCGCTGCAATTCAAAAAGCAGAAGGACGAACAAGCGCAGAACGAGCAGGCGGATTACGCGGCCAACGTGGCCGATTTGCTCAATCGCCATGCGGGACTACAGAAGTTGCTTGCACAGGTTCCGACGACACCGGAAGCGCGCGGCGCGGCCGTTGGTGGGGCCACCGGTGAAGGGTTCATGCCGAAGACCGAAAACAACCTGTTGCGGGCAGCGGCTTATGTGGTGCCGTTCCTGCCCACGTTCAATCGCGCGCAGGACACCAAAGCCAGCAAGGAAGCTGAGGTCAAACAGAACATCGCGGCCACAGTTGCTGGATTGCCCGCGGACTTCAGCGGTGCCGATTCCATCGAGGATTACGCGAAGATCGCGGCGGCGGCCATCAACGCGCGTATCGCTCAGTTGCCGGAGAAACCGAAGGGAGATCTCGCTGGCCTCATTGGTGTCAACGATCAAGGCGTGCATGTCCCGCTGATTCAACGCCCGACGCCTGCCCCGCTGGAACTCACGCCCGCAGAACGGCCGGCCAATGAGTCCGTGAGCGCGCCGGCGGCGATTCCTGCCCCACCACCACCGATCGCGCAGCCATCGCTTCCTTACTTTCGCAATGACACAGAGATAAAGGCCGCCAGGATTCCGAGTGGAACGAGCATCATGCTTTGGGATCAATCGCAGAAGAGATACCGGCGCGCGGTGTGGGAGTAACATGCCAGCCGTTTTTGTTGATGAGGAACCGCAGGCCCATTTCGTAGACGACGCAGGGCCAGCGGAGGGTCGCGCCAAGTTCCTGGAAGATCTGCCGGCGCCGACACCTCCACCCATTCCCGTCGAGCAGATAAGGACGATCCTTGAACCTGGCGTCACAGAGGGTAAAAGCGCCGAACAGGCCGACATTGAAAGGGCCAACAAAATTGGGGCCCCGCAGGTCGAGCTGAACAAACAGTCTGCGCCGTTCAATCTGCGCGAGCACCTTACGCTGGCCCGGGAGCGGCCGAGTGACAAACTCCAGTACTGGGCGCAACGGATCCCGTGGAGCCCCGCGGGTATCATTCAGCCATTGGAGGTGAAATCAGCGGCGGACCGTATTCAGGCCGGGATCGGAGAACCGAAGGATTTTGAGAAGCTGTCCGACTTCATTGTCTCGGCGGAGAGACAGCAGAACGCGGGAGTGATTAGCAAGGCCGTTGACATCGCCACTGCGCTGCCCGCTTTCGCTGCGGAATTTTCAGCCACAGGCGGAGCGTTCACGGGGACCCGCGCGGCCGCACAAAGGGCAGGTCTTGCCGCCCTGGAAGAGTCCGCGAAAGCCGTTGCCGGAAAGGCCGCGCGCTACGTGGCAACGAAAGCTGCCGAGGCACCTGCATTTATTGCCGGTGCGGCTGCGCAAACTCTCGCCAACCCGAAGCTCATTGCTGAGAACTTTGTCCAGAACGAGCTGAATCGCGTGAAGTTTAAGGAAGGCGATCAGGGCCAGATTGAGACGATCATAAAGGACGACGACGTCGGCTTTGCCGGGAACCTGCGTAACTCTTTCCTGAAGGCCGGCTTTGACATCGGCACAGAATACGCGGGCGAACTCCTTCACCCACTCAAGGCGGCCATCGCTGCGCGGTGGATGAATGCGGTGCCAGGGCGAACGCCTGGAGCACTTCAGAAGGCGCTTGATGCTAGCGGATGGCACGGGGTGCTGGGCGAAATGTTTGAGGAACGGTTGAACGAGTTTGCGGCACCGCTCTACGGCGAGAATTATCAACCACCAAGCCCTCAGCAGCTCATGGCTGAGGCGCTGGCTTTCAGCGTGCCAGGCACTGCTGAACGGCTTTTATCTGGCCGCGGGCCAGCTATCGAGAAAGGTAAACAAAATGCCACTACGCAAAGGCCCGAACAGCCACGGACACAACGTGGAGAAACTGATGCAGGAATACAACCAGTCGGGGAAAATCGGGTCAACGCACCCGTCGAGCAGCCACCACGCACTCCGGATAGCGAACGCAATCGCGTACCGCCTGGAGAAGTCGCCCCGCAAGTCGAAACTCGGCCGGGGGCGCCGGTAACGACGAAGGCGCCGTTGGCTGTTCGCATCCTGACGGCTCGAGGTGTAGCGCCGGACGTCGCTGAATTTGTGGCCGCGCGCGCAGGCGACAAGCCTGCCAACGAGACGGCGGAGGATTACCGGACGCGCGTCAACGGGCTGCATGACGAGTTTGGATTCAAGGTCCCGACCGAGGTAAACCCGGCCAGCAGCGAGGCGAGTCTCCGGGCGGCTGCTGCGGCCGAAGGATTCACCGAGGAACAGATCCAGAACACGCTCGCGAAAGCGAAGGCTGCCGATACCGCCGTTCACGCGGCGAACACGGCGCTTATCGGTCGGATTCAGGCGGCGCGACAGCCAGCGACAGTCACGCCTGAACCACCAAAGCCCCAGCGCGTGGACGTCCCTGGCGTCGGCGCCGTGAACATTCAATATCCGGCTGGTTCTGTCCGTTCCGGGGAGGACAAGGCCGGAGACAAGTGGCAGGTCACGATGCCCGCGCACTACGGCGACATCGTTGGCACGAAGGGCAAGGACAAAGATCGCATCGACATCTATGTCGGGCCGAACGCCCAGGCGCCGGGACCGGTTTACGTCGTCAACCAGTACAATCCGGAAACTGGAAAGTTCGATGAGCACAAGGTGATGGCTGGCTTTCCGTCGTTGCCAGATGCCACGGCCGCCTACGACGCGGCGTTTTCTGACGGGTCTGGACCTGCACGAAGGCAGTCCGTTCAGACATTCTCGCCGGAACAATTCCAGACGTGGCTGAAGGAAGGTGATCATTCGAAGCCGGCCGGCGGCGAGAGGATCGATTTGCAGCCGCCCCCGAAGCTCGTAACTAAGCCGGTCGCTCCTGCAACGAAACCACCAGTTCCTGAGACGAAAGCACCAATTCCTGCAACGATCCCTCCTGTTGGTGCAACAAAACCGCCTGTTGGTGAGACGCAAGCCCCGAAATCTGTAACGGGTGAGACACAACCGATTTCACCGCCAGCCGCTCCACCGGCCGGTGCTCCACCCGTTGTGGATGTTACTGCCAAACCTAGCGCGACTCGGGCGCCGGAAGCGGCGGCGGTGACTCAGGCAAAGCTCGACGACATACGGAAGCGTCGCGAGGCGATTCAGGCAAAGTTGAGGAAGAAGCTGGGTCAGACCAACATCAGCGTTGATCCAGAGATCGCGACGCTCGTCGCTGAGCTGGCGGTCAACTACACCGAGGAGGGCGTCGTTCGTTTCGCCGATTTCGCGCGCCGGGTTAAGGAAGAGCTTCCGGACATCTGGGAGCGACTCAAGCACTACCTGGGCGGCGCGTGGCGCACGGCGGGCGAGCAGAACATGGAATTGGACGAGGTAACCCGCGAGCAGGGCAAGGCTGCGATTCAGGCCCTCGAGGCTGAGACACCCCTCCCAAAAGAGGAAGGGGTCAAATCGCCAGAAGTCCAGCCCACCAAAAAGGAGGGCGAGGAGAATACCGAAGTCGGCATCATCCAAGACGCGCATCGCGTTGCACAGAACGCTACCGATCCGCTACGGGCGTACCGCGAACTGGTGCGGCTTTACAGCGAGCAGCCCCGACTTGGCACCCGCACGGTCACGAGCAAGACCAATCAGGCTTACTCGACGCCCCCTCCGCTTGCCTACCTCGCCGGCCGACTGGCGGACTTGCGGAACGGAAAAGTAATCGCAGAGCCAACGGCAGGAAACGGGATGCTGCTGATTGAGACCAATCCTACGGCCAGGTTGCTTGCGAACGAACTTGACGCTGATCGGGCTGATCGGCTGCGCAAGAGCTTTCCGCGTGCAGACATCAGCCAGATGGACGCGTCCACCGAGGACTTCCACAACTACTTAGATGGATGGTCGCCAGACCGGGTGATCGCCAACCCGCCTTTTGGCGGCGTCATCGAGGAAGGAACCTCTCAGACAAAACGGTTCCCGATCATCAATGCCTCGACGAAGAAAGGCGAGACGCCAAGCATCGATCTGGCCATTGCCCTCAATTCTCTCGATGCAATGACGCAGGATGGCAAGGCAGTAATCATCATCGGCTCAAAGACCGGCAGCATGGCCGCTAACTTCGGCAGCGATGCCGCCCGTGCCCAGGCTTACCGCAGGCCCGAGATGCTGGAATTTTTCCGTCGATTCAACGTCAAAGACTGGTTCACGGTCAGCGGGGATCTCTACAAGAAGATGGGCGCCGGTTGGCCTGTGGATGTTATTGTGATCGACGGAAAGACGCCCACGCCGTTGCCATCAGAAGGCGGGCTGCAACGTCCGTGGATTACGCCGCCGCCAGTTTTCAACTCGTGGCATGACCTGGAAGGGAAATTAAATGATGCTCAATTACAACCAACAAGAGAGCCTAGCCCGACGCCTGGCGGAAGCAGTGGTGCTGAAAGTGCTGGCGCAGGCCAGGGAGGACCCGCAGTCCGCCCTGGGGGAACTCAAAGCCCTCGTCCACCACTTGGAAACGAACCCACCGTTCCTGCGCCTGGACGACCTCAAGAGCCGACACGCCCTGGAATCCCAACTGGTAGGCCTGCCGTCGTTCCAGAGAGCCGTCCAGAACTTCCAACAGGAGGCGGTGGACTGGGACAAGCTTCCGCCGAAGGATCCGCTGAAATTAACCCGGGCATGGCGCGTTTGGTCGAGGGAAAGGTTGTTCTAAACGTCCCGTATCGATCGGTGTCGAAGAACGCCGATCCGAAATTGGTCGTGCCGGCGAACATAGCGGACTCCATGCAGCGTGCTGTGCGCCAGTTGGAAATCGACGTTGGCAAGCCGGTAGATGAATACCTCGCCGAGAAGATGAAGTGGACGCGCGAGGAACTATTTAAGCGATTATCCAGCGCACAGATCGAGGCGGTTGCGCTGTTCGTTCGGAACTCTGAAAACCGCGGCACTGGATTGATCAACTCCGACCAGACAGGTGTAGGTAAAGGCCGAACGGTCGCAAGCGTGATGGACTACGCTCCGAAGGTCGGAAAGATTCCGATCTTCATCACCCAGGGAAAACATCTCTACACGGACATGGCGGGGCGCGACCTTCCAAGCATTGGGAACAAGAAGTTTAGACCATTTATCACCGACTCTGATTACGAGTACGAGAACGGAGAGGGCACCAGTATTTCAGACAAGCCCGGCGCAGCAGCGCAACGTGAAGCCATGGAAGAGATCGCGCGCACCGGAAAGCTCCCGCCCGGCGTTCATGGCATATTCACGACCTACTACCAGTTGCAGGCGGACAAGCCACAGGGTTACAGCGAAACCCCGCAGGCGCGCGCACGGCGCAAACGCAGGCTGACAGCCCGTCCTGACGGTCCCAGGTTGGCCATGCTGCGCGCGCTGGCTCCGAACGCGATCTTCGTGTTGGACGAGGCGCACCAAGCTGCGGGCATCGACTCGGACGTTGGTCTCTCGTTGCAATCCATCCTGCCGAATGCCGCCGGGGTCTATTACTCATCGGCGACATTCGCAAAGCGACCAGACAACCTGACTCTGTACGCAATCGGCACCGCTCTTCGGCTTGCTGGTTTGAGCCGCACTGAGATGACCGAGTTGTTCAAGAGCGGCGGTGTCCCGATGCAGCAGGCCTTGACATCGATGCTTGCCGAGGAAGGCGAATTCGTTCGCCGCGAACAGGATATGTCGGGCGTGAAATTCGACTTCACGCCAGTCAGCTCTTCGCCCGAGGAAGAGGCGCAATCTGCGGACACTTACACCAGTTTCCTGCGCGACCTGCACGACATCGCAGATCAGGTCAACGCCGCTGCTGCCGGTTTCGTCGATGACGTCAACCAGACGCGCCCGGACGAGGCGCAGGTTGATCTGTCCGGCGTAAACTTCGGTTCACGACTGTTCAACTTGTCGAACCAGTACCTGTTCAGCCTTCGGTCGGATGCCACGGCAAACGAGGCGATTGCCGCACTGAAACGCGGACAGAAACCGTTCGTCGCAGTGTTCAATACAATGGCCGGTCCGATAGCCAACCTGCACGAAATGGGTTTGCCTTTGGATTTCGGCGGTTTGTTGCGCCGGGAGATGGCGAAAATGCTGGAAGTCACAATTCGAGATCCGCTCGAAGACTCCGGAAAGCGCGTCGTCATCCTGAAACCAGAAGACCTTCCAGACGGCGGAGCCAAGTACCGTCAAATCGAAGAGCAGATCAAGGCGACCGACTTCGGGTCCATGCCTATCTCTCCAATTGATGCGATCAAAAAGAAGATTCAGCAGGCAGGATATTCCATCGGCGAAATCACCGCGCGCGACGGTGAACTCACCGAAGAAGGCGGTGTCGTCAAAATTAGCAAGCGCGACCGCAGCACGCGCAACAGGATACTGCACGAGTACAACAATGCCGACGTAAAAGGCGGAAAGGCTGTCACTGGGCTGGATGCGCTAATTGTCAATGGCTCCGGAAGCACCGGGCTTTCCGCCCATACCGATCCAAAGTTCAGGGATCAGCGGCAGCGGTACATGATCGTCGCCCAGGCAGCACCCGACATCAACGTGTTCATGCAGATGATCGGTCGCGTAATGAGGTTCGGACAAACGAGCCTGCCGGCCTATAAGGTGCTGATGACGAACCTCGCTGCAGAGAAACGGTTTATGACCATGCTTCGGGGCAAGCTCACGAGCCTGAATGCAAACACGTCCGCAGAGACAGAGAGCGGGATCACACAGGGCGGCTTGGCCGACGATGTGTTCAATGCAATCGGCGATGAGGTTGTCGGCGAGGTCATGTTGGCACACCCAGACTTGGCGCAGTTGGCGCGCATCCCGTTGCCGAACCCGATGGAAGCTGACAGTTTCGAGAACTTCGCGCGTTACGCGACCGGTAGATTCGTCCTCCTTCCGAATGACGATGCGGCTCGGTTGTGGCGGGACATCTCAGAGATTTACGACGCCCGCATCCGCGCGCTAGACGAGGCAGGCGAAAACCCATTGAAAGCCAACGTGCAGGATCTGCGCGCGAAAACGACCGGTATCGCGGAAATAGTTCCCGGCACTGGAAGCACCGCCTTCGACGGTCCAGTGAAGCTTGAGCGCATCGACATCAAGCCCGCAAAGAAGCCCTACACCCACGAGCAAGCTGTAGCCGAGTCAGAGAAGAACTCTGACGAGAACGAGAAGGCCGCAGAGGAATGGTTTGCCAAGCAAGCAACGGCCATGCGCGAGCGCATCGAAACGATGGAAAAGCGCGAAGCCAAACAGGAACAGATTGATCGCACTCGGCAGACATTGCAGGCCGTGTACGAGACGGTCACTGCGGCAAGTCGCCTGCTTGGCCAAACGGTCGGCGTGGATCCTGGAGGTACCGGGCACCCTCTGTTCTATGCAGTCCCAATCGCGCTCGAACTCAAATCTCGTGACCAAAGCGATTTTAGCTCGAACTCGAAGCACACGCTCAAGCTGGCGACAAACACGCTTCGGCGCACGATTCACCTACCCCTCTCGCAACTGAACAGCCTAAAGCTGGTCGAGGAATCCGATCCTGCCGAACAGTTCGACAACAACAGCGAAAGTACGAGCACGCGCTACGTCGCCACCGGCAATCTGCTGAAAGGCTATGCCGCAGCAAAGGGGATGTCGGCCCACATTACCAAGCCCGCGGTAACGATGTATTCCACTCGCCGCGGGGCGCTCAAGACGGGCGTGTTGCTCGGAGCCGCTTTTAATCCGAGTACCGGCGTTGCTGGTGGACGCGCAGCGGTGAATAAGCCTGACGACTTCGCGACGCTGATGGATCGGCGGACGCCGATGGCCGCCGGTCCCGTTGAAATCACCGGGACCATCGTCACCGTCCCGTCAGGCACCTCAACCAGGAACATTTGGGGCGACCGGACTTTTCAGAATTTCTTTCAGCAGAGTCCAGTTGAGCGAGCAGGCCAGTTTCGAGGCGTCATGGATCGTCGTATGGCCTTCGACTTCTTTCGCTACCTCGCGAGCAAGGGGTTGTCTATTGTCGAGAAACAGAGCGAGGGCACCACTCGGGCGATCGAGTTTGCTGAGCCGCCGCCTGAAACCACGGCATCCGACGTCGCAAACAAGATCGCCGACGCCTTGGGGAATCTGAAGTCCGGCCAAGAACCAGGCCAACTTCACCTTTTCGGCGTCATTCCCGCCGTCTGGGACAAGGCGATCGAGATTGCCCAGGGCATCATCCGCGCCGGCGGCAAGGTGGCTGATGCGGTGGCAAAGGCCATCGAATACATCCGGGCAAACCACAAAGGCGACTGGGACGAGGCAGGCGCGCGCGGAGCGCTGGAGTCTGCGAGTCAGGGCAAGCCGGCCACGGAGGAAGGTCTTACTGAGCCAGCCGAAGGCGAACAACCGCCCGTCGTGGACGATCACTGGGTCCCGACGCAGGTCAAAGGCATGACGTGGTACGTGCGCGACCGGGACAAACTCTCCCCGGAGAGCACCGCGCGCTCAATCGATGCCGCGGAGGCTGCTTTCACGCAGGCTGGGCTCAAGTCCGAGCGCCGGACCATGTTCGACACGGGAGATAGCCAGACCAAAAGCATCCTGTTCATTCCGGAGACGGAGAATGCCGACGAGAAGGGGCGCAAACTGGCCGAGGTGCTCGAGCGCGAGATTGCGACCCAGCGGGAGGCCGGCAAGGGCGCCGACCACGTCTCGACCCTCATCAATTCCGTGCGGGAGGGCTTCGACCAGCCCGGATCCGCCTTCCGCCAGATGAGTCAGCAGGTCCGGAACCGACTGTTTGCGCTCGCCCAGGAGGAAGCGAGCTGGCGCGGCCGTGCCCTGCGTGCGCTGGCCAACTCCAAAGCCGACATTATCCGCATCGCGCGCAATGTCGACGTCTACCTGCAGCGCATCTATTCGACGGCTTTTGCTGACAAGGCACCGGGCGCCCCCGCGGGCGCCAGCGACATCGCTGATGACCTGCGGGCGTCATTGCGCGAGGTCCTGACCGACGAGGAAATTGACCGACTGCCGGAACTCATCGCGGATCCAGCGCAGCGCGAGCGCATCAAGGCCGCGCTCAAAAAGGCGCTGGAAAAGGTGGCACCGAAAGGCGCTAAACGTTTTGGCCGCAGGAACTGGCGCACGATCGAATCTCTAATCCAGGGCGGCATCCTTGATGACACCGAATGGTTCAAGGAACTGGCGCGCAAACGGGGCTGGAAGGTCCCGACTGACGCCGAGATCGAACAGATGCGCAAGCTGGCCGACGAGGAGCAGGCGCTTCGAAAACCGACCGACGCCGAGCTGGCCAAGGTCGGAGAGGACCCGAAGGCGCGCGAACGGCTGTTGGCCGACATCGAGGCGGCCACCAGGGAGACGCGGTTCAAGCTGCAGAAGCGCCTAGCGGTGATGTGGAGCGAGATGACGAAACCGGTTTCTCTACGGGACTATTGGGCGCAAAGGCAGAATAACGCCCGGTTCCTGAACGAGCTGATGACGGCCAACCTGCTGTTCCGGGCGTCGTTCGTCAGCAAGCAGGCTATCGACGTGGCGACACAGTGGTTCTGGAGGATGCCCATGCGCGCCGTCGCACAGGCATTGACCCTGCGTAAGAACGATTTGGCCGCTGGCAAGCAGGTTCGATTCTGGGATGACGCCCAAGCGGCGCTCAAGGACATCTACGGGGATTCCATCAAAAGCCTGAAGGTGGCGACTGCGAAGGCGCGCGCGGCGCTCGCCGGGCGGGTGGAGATCCGGAACGTGGATCGCCTCATGGGCAGCGTGTCGGCTCTGGACCGGCTGTGGCTGCGTGCGGACCGCGCGGCGGAGGACGGGCGCAACGCGGAGGCCTTTATGTGGCGCGCCGTGGCTGCCATCGGCTTTTCGTACAAGGTCGCCGGGGCGTTCGATTATCTGCACGGGACGCCGGCCGAGTGGAATGAGCGCAGGTTCCGTGTCATCGAAGCCCTTCGCGAGACCGGTGTCGACGCCGCAGCCGCCCGAGTGCAGGCCGATTGGGTGATGGACGGCGCCCTGGCTGAATATCCCGAGGCGGTTGCCATGACGCGCTCGATGCTCGAAGCCCGGGGGATCCCGTTTACTGAACAGCAGTTGCGCGAGGACGCATGGAACATGGTCGAGCGCCGGCAATACCAGCGGATCGGCGATCTCGGGCTGCCCGTGGACGCCATCCGAGAACAGTCAGATCTCTACCGTAACACCTTGGGCTGGAACGAACGTGAAATGCGCGGGCCTGGCGGACTCGTCGGGACGCTCGTGCATGGCGTCGGCGCCATTGGGGAAGGAATCGGCATCCCTTTGGCCATGGGCCGGTTCGGCAACGCCATTGCGATCGGCATCAACCGGCAGTTGCACAAGACGCCGCTGTACGCACTGGCCAACATCCGCCTGCCGTTCCTCCGCGGTGGTCAGGAGTCGTCGCCGTGGTCACGGACCATGACGGACATCTACGAGCGACGCCTCGAGGCTGTGGCCGGCACGATGCTCGGCAGCACCATGCTGACATTGGCTGCGGCTGGACTGCTGAAGGTCTGGCTGAAACCACCTCCCGATAAGGAGGAGCGCGAGCTGTGGGAGCGCGAAGGCCATAAGGCGGGCACGGTCGAGATCCCCATGGGCGACGGCAAGTATCAGGTCTGGAGCCTCACAGCGGGGCCGTTCGCGCTCGTGGCGCCCTATCTGGCGGCCGGTGGGGCAATCAACGACCTGACGGTCAAACGCGAGAAACAGCAGGCCAAGCTCAATGCCGAGGCGGCGAAGAAGGGGCTGACACCGGCCCAACTGCCCCCGCCGGACATCTCGGACTGGTTTGGGGTGGCCGCCCAAGCTGCCCAAGCATCGGTCCTCGGCAATCGAACGGCCTCCGGCTGGTTCAACAGCATCACTGACTACGGCACGCCCAACGTGAAGAAGTTCGTGGCCAGCCAATTCACGCCCATGGTGCCCGGATTGCCGGCGCTGCAGGAGGTTTCCCGCATGGCCGGCGTCATAATCGACCCGAAAAAGGCCGATGTCATGGATTTCCTGGTGCCGCTGCCGACGTCCAAGGCGCGAAAATACAACATGCTCGGGGATCCCGTGGGTACCCAGGACGACCTGCAGCGCGTCGTCCAGACGCTCACGGGCGGCACGTACCCGTCGATCTCGCCGGGCCAGGCGCACGAGGCGGACGCCTACAAGGCGCTCTTCGCCACCGGTTACAGGCCTCCGAGCATCGACCCGAACGCGGGCCATGCCATCGGCGGGGACTTCAGGCCGTTCACGGAGTCAGAACTCGAGCGCTACACCGCGGCGCGCAGCCGGAATCTGCGCGAGGAACTCGGCCGGCTGGGCCCCACGGCTGACGCCAAGGACGCCCGGGAGGCTTACCAGCGCGCGAACGACGCAGCGCTGCGGGAGACTGGAGTCACGGTCGCCACCAGGACGACAACGCCCAGCGGCGCCACGGTCACGAGGGCAGCGTCGTCCCGTGGAGGCGTGGGAGTTCCGACCAGGACGACGGAAGCCCGAAGTGGGACCGGCGGCAGGGCAGCGCGCGGGTTGTCACGCGGGCTGCGTGGAGTGCGATTTGGACGGCGGGGACTGGCCAGAGCTTCGAGGATTCGGCTGCAACCGCGTCTTGGGCGTGGACGTGCCCGCGGGTTGCGCGGATTGTCGCGCGCGCGGGTCAGTTCTGCTCGGGTTTGATACCTCTGCGAAAGATCTTCGGCAGCCAGATGGTGTCCGGCGCCTTCTCCTCCACGGGCTTTCCTTCCTGCTTCGCCTGACGGGCAAGGAGTTCCTCGATCTTCAAATCGACCAGCGCCTCGGTGTTCTCGACCCAATCGAGGTGCTTGGCCGCCTTCAACTGCGCACGGAGCCTGGTCTTGAGCTTTCGCAGGGCGGCGATGATCTCGGGATAGGTCGCTGCGCGCAGGGCCTCGTCGTGGCGAAACAGAGTGTATTCGCGCTCGATGATCTTGTTGACGGCCGCCTGCTCTACCTCTAATCGTCGCTCACGTTGCTGTTTAGGTGACATTTTCGGCTATGTTCAATCTCGCACTGGTTTCGTATCGCGGCGGCAATGCTCGGGTCAATGTTGAAGAGTTTCGGCGGAGGCACGGTTGCTATCTCGCCGCGCAGCCATTGCCAGACGGCGCGAGCATATTCGGATTCAGGCGTGCTGCTCATGGGTCGGCGCGCCGATTCCAGCACCGCTGAAGCTCTGCCATCATTTCCTCTTTCGTCATCGGCTTCACGTCTGAATCGCACAGCATCATTTCGGCATTGCATCCGCCGGAACAATAGATGGCAACGCCGCTTTCAATGTTTCCCCGTGCTAGTGAACGGAAAGCTCTATGATGATCGGTCTCCGCCGGGCAGCCGCAAAATGGACAGGGTAAAAGATTCATAGCGCCAGTCGTTTCGCCCGCAGCTCGAGGATCTGCTCCTGCGTGTGGTTGCGGAACCATTCGCCGCGCAGTGCCTCGGGTCCAGAGTCGCAGGTGCGATCCTCGGTCGGCAAGGTCAATGGATAGTTCAGCACCAGCAGATCTAAATCGGTAAATCCTCGTCCATCAAACACGCTGAAATCCTGCCGAAGAAGTTCGCGCATCATGTTCGCGGGCGACTTGTAGGTGTAAATGACGCGCCCCTGGGTGTCGTAGCTGACGAACGCAGGCACCCACGGTTTTCGCCGCGGCATCTGTTCGGCCCGAATCGCCGGTAGGATTGTCGGCGTGACGAGAAGTATGTCCTCGTGGCCGCGGGGATAGTGCGCGTTCCATCGTGCCCAGATGTGCTCAGGCTGCCCGGAGGACTTCAGGACGTGCGTGAGATCGAGCAGTTCCCTGTCGCACGACTGGGGCGTTACGATGATCGGCTCGAAGCCTGCGTCCCTCCAACTGCGATTCCATTGGCAGAGCATCTGAGTGTGCGGGATGTCGGCGCCGGCGCGCGCCCAGCAAAACACTTTCAAGATAGCCTCCTGAACGAAATCACGTACACGAAAGGATTCGCCGCCCACGAACAGCCCTTGCGGGGAAGATTGATCATGTTCCAGCCGGAAGCCCACAAAACTTTGTGGCTCTGGTAAACTTTCTGATCAAATGCCGACACTGGGTTGTTGCCAAATTTGTCGCTGTGCATCCGCAGGACCGCACCCTCGCGGTGAACGGCGTTCTTTGTGATGTCTTGAAGGCGCTCGACTTGAACGGCTTCGATTTGCAGTGTGATACGACAGGCTTCACGCGGCATGAATAAGGACGGCTTCCATTTGCACTTCTCATCATCTGGGAGATTGAAGTTTGCTCGATAGAGGTAATGGTCGGGAATTCCAGTCGAAATCCCAGTAGCTTTTTCCCACGCCCAAGCATCGAACCATGTTTCCCTCACCCAGATTGTTGCGCCGGGCTGATACTTTGTCGCAACTCGTATGGCCTTGAGCATTGACGCCTGATCGGTGTGGACGTATGGCGCTCCGTAGCCAAGACGTTGCAGAACCTTGCCGCCATGCCACTCCCATGAGTCGCCGCTTGCACCAGTAAATTGCGGCAGCGGCATGACAACCCTACGGGTTTCCGTCTTTCGTCCTTCCAGAATCGCGTTCACCATCGGCGCGGAGAAAAGCATGGGGATCTCGTTCATGCGATGGCCGCGCGTTTGTCTTCCAAACTGACATGGCTGTAGGACTGGAGCACTCGAAGAGATTGACCGGTGATCGAGCGCACGACGGAAATCGGAACACCTTTGTTGAGCAGGTTCGACACCCGGCCGTGGCGAATGTGGTGGATGGACTTGTTCACCCCGGCTTTGCGCGAAAGCTTGATGAACTCAGCACTCAGAGTCTTGTGCTGATCATACGCGTGCTTCTGCGCCATGGTCGGGCACACGAACGATTGATCCCCCTCGACGCACGGTGGCGTGTCGCGCATCGCGTGGACCAGTTCGAGGCTGATCGGGATCTCGACGAGCTTGCCGAAGCGCTGCGTCTTGATCGGCACCCTTCGGATGACGCACTCGACGATGCTGACCTCGTGCCAGCGCAACGTGGCGACGTCGCCCAGGCGGAGCCCGGTCTCCCACGCACAAAGGATCGCGTAAACCCAATCGCGGCGCCCATCGGCCCGGGCTTGCGCCAGCAGCTTCGTGATCTCCTCCGCCGTGATAGGCTGCCGCTCGACGGTCGGGATCGCGAATCGTTTCAGCTTCGGGACCGGGTTCGCATCGACGACCCCGGCCTCGATGAGCCAGGCGAACAGCGCCTGAACGGTTGAATAATATGCGGCTGCCGTTCGTCTGCCGCGGCCGGTCTTGAGCAGGTGCCCGAGAAAGGATTTGCAGACCAGCGCGGTGATCGGTTTCTGGCCGGCGAACTTCGCGAACACCTCGAGGCGCTCACGGTAGGCGCGGATTGTGGAGTCAGACAAAAGCCCGGTCTGCGCCTCGAGGAAAGTTTGGATGCGCTCGCGAATCATTTGTTGGTGATGGTGATTTCGATGCGCTCGCCATTCGTTGGCTTTCCGGAAATCTGGACAAAGGTATTTGTTCCCACGAGTACGATGTTCTTCGCCTTCTCCCTGTAATAATCAATTCGGTGCTTGATGTAGAAAACCTGGCTGACGATGACCAGAAGCAGGACGCAAAGTTTCAATGTCAGGAGTTTTTCTTTCATGGATTCACGCGGTTTCTAAAAATCCCTTTAACTTTTCAATCCTTTTCGGGTGGCGAAGCAGTGACAATCCTTTGTTAAAAATCTGCCTGGCCCGCGCTCCGGTTACTCCCAGCGTTTTCCCAGCAGACTCGACTGTTGCGCCGTTGGCAATTTCCCACAGTGCTTCCTTGTTCCGATCCGGTATGTCCGACATGGCGGCATCAAGGGCGTCCTTTTCCTCTAATAGCGTATCTGGTGCTTGAAGTAATAACGCCTCAGGACAATCCAGCAGATTTTCAAGCTGCACATCTGCGGTCTGCTCTCTTTTGAAGCCCGACCTCAGCCCGCGAAATGTTTCCGGCCATTGCTCCAGCACATCAAGGTATTCTCCTGCTTCACCGAAAGCGATCTGGATCGCGGTTGCTTGCTTTGGCGTTGGGCGCTGAACCAAGTTTACGATTTTACCGATTATATACGGAGTCACCTTTGAACGCCGCGCCAATTCCTTTTGGGACCAACCAAGTTTCTGCAACAACTGGTACAGAAGCCCGTGCTTGTATTTCGTTATCGCAGTGATTTGCATGACGCGAATCTGTGGATGTGCTGAACGATTGTCAAGCGGAATTCAGACTTCAGCCGCGCTCTTAACCTGATGGACGAGCCTCCTGCCATTGCGCAGCATCGCAAGCCGTTCCTCCTCGGTCGTGATTGAATCCGAGTAACCGCTGAACACGCTGGGCAAGTTGGCGATCACGCTGTAGCTGTCGGCGCCGAACTTGTCCCAGATGCGGCAACCGATCTCGACGTCCCATGCGCGGGACTCCTTCGCGACGCTCGTGACGTGGAACCCATCGCCATCTGGAAGCGCTGCCTGCGGTTGGCGCGATACGACGCCGAACGTGCCGAACTGATGATCCTGCGGTCCCTTGGCCAGTGGCGCCCGCTCGCCTTCTGTGAACAGCTTGCGATACCATGCACAGTCGATGACGGTCCCGCTCCCGTAGCAGAACACGCAGGAATCCTGTCGATCATTCGAGCCCTTGTTGCCGAACGCCAGGACAGGGACGTGCATGTGCGTCGCGACCGGGTAGTTCCTGCGCGAATTGTTCGCGACGAGTTCCTCCCAGCGCAGTGCGGCCTCGCGACCGGCCGTGCAGGGGTTGTGGACTGCGACCGACCCGCCGATGATTGCCGGCATTGGCTGGCGGAAATACTCGTCGAAGATCGCGCCGTCCCAGTTGTCGCCCATGACGCGGGAATCAGCCTCGAGGTAGAGGACGTGCGAGTAACCGGCGCGCAACGCCATCTCCATCCCCGTGAAAAAAATGAGGTTCGAGACGCTGAACGATTTATCGCCTTTCACGCTCTCTGGATTGCCGGGGATGCGTTTGACGTCCGGCCAGGCATGGTCGGAGAACAGGAGCAGCTCGTGCGTTGTCTTGAATTTGCGGATGTTCCGCAGAAAAGGCTCGGCGTATGGCAGGACTGGCGGCGGTACGTAGGCCAACACCGCCCTCACAGCTTGCCCTCCTGCTTCTCGATCTTCACCTTGACCATCCACGCGTGAAACTCGTTGGTGATTCCACCCTCAACCCAGCGGATGAGATAGCAGTCGTTCGTGTGCAGGACGGCATCAATGCAGTTGGTCATCTCCCAAGCGTTGGGGCCGTCGCCGACCGTGACGGTGTAGAAAACTGTCTTCGCTGGCCGATGACGCAGAAGCGAAATGCCGGAGCACGCCGCAATAAACACGAGCGCAATGATGAGGATGTGGTTGCGATTCATTGGCGGAGAGTCGTGAGGCCGCGCCGAATTGTCAAGCGGTTGTTGACTTACATCGGAAATCGTGGACACTCGCCAAATGTCGAAACGCCACAAGATCAAATCCGCGCAGGTAACGAAGGAGGGGAAGGATTACGAGACCGACCTGAGTCAAAAGAAATTAACGGACCAAGAGATCCGCGATCACTTGCCAGCCGTTTGGAAAGAAAGAGCGGAAGCTGGAAAACGTGCCGTGTCCGTCCCAATTCCCGGCAGCGACCATTATACTTGACCCCATGAACCGCGTCGCTACGCTGGTTTTATGCAGCAGTTGTCTGTCACTTTCATCGTCCCCGCTAATCCGTCAACGGGTTGCTTCTCGCGTGCGAACGCGGACTGCTGCATGGCGGGGGCGATGTTTTACAAAATGCAGCATGAAGACAATACCACTCACTCAAGGAAAGTTCGCAATCGTCGATGACGAGGATTTTGAATGGTTAAGCAGTTATAGCTGGTCTTTCCACCACGCGGGTTACGCACAGCGTGGCGATATAAGCGGCGGTAAATTGCGCATGGTTTTTATGCACCGGCAAATTCTCGGCACTCCAAAAGGGGTTGACACCGATCACGTTAACGGAGATGGGCTAGATAACCGAAAGTCCAATTTAAGAAAAGCCACGAGATCTGAAAATCTCTACAACCAAGGAGTGCCGGCTCACAACACCACCGGATTTAAGGGCGTATGCTTCAATAAACGGTGCGGTAAATTTCAGGCTGAGATCCGGGTTTCTGGAAAGCCCCGACGCCTTGGTCTATTTGTAACCAAGGAAGAAGCCCATGCCGCATATTGCATGGCTGCGAAAAAGCTGCACGGAAAATTCGCAAGACTCAAGTAATGTCCAATTTCTTCGCAGACTGGACGCCAGAGAAAGTCCGCCAGCACAATGAGCGCGTTAAAACTCGTCATCCAGGGAATCGGCAGGCCGTCCTCTTTCAAGAACTCGAAGATGATTTGCCAGCCGAAAGGATACAGCCGTCCAATTCTGATTACCGACCCGAAGATCCGAAAGTGGATGGACAAGGCAACCCGTCTTATCGAATCGCAGTTACGGTCCTGGTTAGCGACTACAGGGACCTCGACCTCGACGGATGCGGAAGTACGATCCAGGATTGTATCATCGCTGCCGTTGGAAGACTCTTACGTTTGGGTCGAGTCGATCTCCGTAAACTGGCGAAGAGTCAGGAAAGGCGAAGAGGGCGCCGAAATCGTGATTGAGCGCGTGGCGCCTCAGTGACCCTTGTTCCCGTAGCCGTGCCCGGGCGGAAACTTCGGGATGGAAGGCGGGGATGGCGGGAGGTTGACTTCAATGTCCGCGGTCGAACTGACCGAACCTCCGTCGTGATGGTCGGGCCGGATGAGCGCGCCGGCAGCTGCGATGCCTCCGCCCGTCGCTGCGCCAGGCACGAGTCCAGGACCGGAGAATGCGTGGGGAAGAGTCCAGTTGGTCGTGCCGGCAGGACGAAGCGCGACGACGGTTACCGAGGGGGCAAAGAAGCCAGTGGAGCGATAGGCGCGGATCTCAGCGCCGTCGGGCAGTTTGGCCTTGCTGTAGGTCATGGGCCCCACGCAGCCGACGAGCAGGAGATTGACGAGCGCCAGGAAGGTAAGGGCGATAAGCACGAATCGGTTTCGCATGGTGGCGAAAGTAGGATGGACTCTGCGGCGCAGGCAAGGGTAATCTCGGGGCATGAACCATCCAGGTTTTAAAGCGGCAGCCCGATCGATCGCACGACGTGAAGGTTACTCACTCAGCCGGGCCAACAGGATTCTGGCTGCAGGTGCCCGCGGTGCCAGCAAGGCTGCCGTTCGGCGCAATCCCAGGCTGCTGCGGGTCCGCCGCGGTCGGCGATAGCGTGAACTCGACGGGGAACTTGTATTGCTCGGACTTCCCTTCCCACGCGGTGTAGGCGCCGACGCCGCGGGCGACGAGCGCCTCGACGGTCGTGGTGCCGAACCATTTCGAGTAGGTGAGAACCTTCTTTGCCCAGAACCCGCCCGGGTGACGGATGAGTTTCCCGTCGTTGGTGCGCGCGAAGTCGATCGCGTCGCGCATGGTCTTCGAGAGTTTCGGAGTCATGCTGATGCAAGTTGCCCGATTTTCTGGATCGGAAACTGTTTGATGTTCCAAACGCCGTCAGGAAGTCGTCCCTGCCGACCGTCGTACATCGAGCAATCCTGTTTCACGTAGCAAGGAACGACCGCGATTGCGCACTGAGCCGCAATGTCGATAATCGCCTCTGCCCCGCAATCACGCCTATTCGCGCCACTCTCGCCGCCAACGATCACCCAGTCTACTTTCGGTCCGCGGGAAGGTTCTTTGCCAAGCGCCGTATAATCGCAGTGCGGAACATGCACGGGACTGCCTGTCCAATCCCAGCAGAGCCCCATGCCGTCGTCGTGGCCTTTGTTAGCGGACAGATCAACCTCTTCCAAGAGTGGCTCAACGCTCAGAAATCGAACGGCCGCCGGCGTCGCCAGCAACTGAGGGATCCTCTCGTTGGCTCGCTTCTGATCTTCAACAGAGACGCCGAGCCAGAGGTTTGGCGGCGGGATCGGATTTGTCTTTCGCGTCCAGCGAACGATCATGTCCATGGCTGCGCGCGCTGTGTCCCATGCAGCCATGACGCGCTCTTCCCAAAGCTCGATGCGCTTCGTTAGCATGAGCACGTCCACGTTCGGAGCGTCGTTGATGGCGCCCAGACAATCCGCCAGCGTCTCGGGCATCCACGCACGATCCAGCCAATCGGAGTTGCTGTCGGCGAACAAACGGATCCTGCGGAACAGTCCTCCGCATTCGCAAACACCGCGCAGAACGAGTCGAGCAAACGGCGCTGTCTCTCCGCACAGGTCGCAGATGCAAAGCTTGTTCAGCCGGCGGATCTTCTTGGCGAACTCAGCCACTGGATACCGCGTTGCGTTTGGTCCCCAAGTCTCGATTCCGCGGTGACGCAGCACTCGAGCGCGCGTCCCTACTTGGGCGTAACAGTTCTTGCAACCAGGGCTCACCTTGTCACAGCCAGTCACGGCATTGGTCGTATCATCGCACCAGCCTATCGGATTCGTGAGTTTCATGCGCTCGCCCTTTTCCCGTTCATCAGTTCAACGATCTCGCGTGATGTCATCTCGATCGCCCCGTTCTTGATCGCCTCGGTCCGCTTGCTCAGGCACACGTCGAAGTGCTCCTTGCTTGTGCCCTTTTTCTGGAGCCACCGGTGCGCCACGCCTATCTTCGTCGCCATAGCCAAAAGTTCCTCCGTCGTGTCGGCCGCCATGTGGCACATCTGCATCCGCCCGAATCGCGCCCGGAAATCGTCCACGTAGACACTCATAAATCGTCTCTGATTTTGAGTGCATGAACGAAGGTTTGCCACGCGATGTCCTCAAGCAGCGCAAGCTCGGGCAGCGTCAGCCGGTTTTGCAATGCAAGAGCGCGAGGGCGAAGTTTCTTATCCCAAAGCTCGGCGAAGTCGCGGCGGGCGGCTTCCATCTGTTCGGAGTGATGACTTATATTCATTCAACCTTGCTCTTGTTTTTGAATCTCAACGTTCGCTCATCGAACAGTAGTGAAACCGACGATGGTCCTGCGTTTCTGGACTTGGGTATCAGAAGGTTGCGATCATTGTTTACACGATCCAGTAAAATCACGGTGTCAGCCTCGGCCTCGATGGCCTTCGAGTCGGCAAGATCTGACATGCGTGGGCCCCTAGGTTTCTTTCCTTTGTCGATCTCCCGGTTGAGTTGCGCCAAACACACAAGTGCGACATCTGACATCACTGCAGCGTGCCTTAATCGCTTGCAGGTGTCACCGATGCCGTACGTGTTTTTGTCGTGCTTCCCGACGCTCGAAATTTTCTGAAGGTAATCGACGACGACGAACTTTACCCCGTGTTGCCGGGCGTGCCTGCGCATCGACGCAGCGACCTCGGCTGACGACATGCCTCCAGTTGCTTCGATAATGAATAGCGGCGCCTTTGAAATCCTCGCGTTACTCGTGAGCACCTTTTGAAAATCTCCCTGGTTCAATGTGCCTTTGCTCAGGTCGACAATAGAAATCCCTCCGACAAGCGCCGTGAAACGATCCATGAGGGCCGCGCGTGTCATTTCCAGCGACAGAAAGAGCGTTGGGTGATTCTCCATGATGCAAACTCGCTCGATGAGATTGCAGGCAAGCGCCGTCTTTCCTTCGTATGGGCGCGCGCCGATGACGAGCATCTGTTTAAGCCGCAAGCCACCGTCCGTTCGGTCAAAATCATAAATCCCGGTAGCCAGACCCGGCAATGCCCCATTCAGGTTGAATCGCTGCTCCAGTTCGTTGATGTATTCGTGGACGAACTTCTTAGCGGTGGACATCTCCTCGTCGCGCCCCTTGTCGGTTTCGGCTAGCGTTTTTGCTATGTCCTCGAGGAATTCCTGCGGGTTGTGGCAATTGTGAGCCGAAGCAATGGCGTGGGCGCAAGCAGCCACCACGGCCCGGCGCCGCTGTTTGTCCTGGACCACGGCCAGACGGTGTTCTAGGGCCGCCGGCACGGGCGCAAGGTCTGGCATCCCGCTCAGATAACCCATTCCAACCCTATCAAGCTCGCTGCGGTCACGAAGGTGTTGCGAGACTGAAACCAGATCTGCAGGCGTGTTTTTCTCCCACAGTGCCAGAATGGATTCATAAACGACTTTGTGGCGCAGGTCATAAAAAGCCTCAGTCGTGGCCCCCAGCGCCTCGATAACCCTTGGGGTGCATTCGTCTGGCGCCAATAGAATGCAGCCTAGGACGCCCTGCTCGGCTTCAGGAGAGTGCGGCGGCAGTCTGGTTGCGTCATCGGCCATCGCGCAGATCCTCGTAGGCTTGGTAGTATTCGACGAATTTATAGGAATTCGCGGGCAGCTCCGGATGCATTTTGAAGAAGATCTTCCGCCATTCCTCCCGGTCATCTAGGCCGTGGAATGGGTGCCCAACCGTTGGCGACGCCTGCGCTGGCGCTGAATCGAGTCCCAGCTCCCGTGCGGCGTAATAACCGTCGAACTTGGTGGCGTTGAACAGCGTTTCCGGTCGCAAGTAGTCGGCCATGTTCGTTTTCAGCCACTTCTGACATTGGCGGTCGATCATCCGGCGGACGCCCTCAATCGTTACACCGGGCTCCCGCAGCCTGGCCGTGATGAAGTCCAGATTCTTTGCTGTCTCCCTGAACCCGCGGCCTGACTTCTCGTTGAGATACAGAAGCGCAACTCTGGCCTCAGGCGGATATGTCTTTCCATTCTCTTCTACTCTCTTCTCCTCTACTCTACTCTCCTCTGACGACACAATGTGATCAGTTTGTGCTGCGCGTGTGCGCACATTGTGCGTCCTGTGTAGTACTTTTGTTACGACTCCAACCCGCTTACAGTAAGTGCTTTGCGTATGGTTCCAACACGGGATGCGGATTTTGTCTGGGTTGGACCGGTCGATCTTGCCAATTTCGCTCAGGAGATTCAGAGCCTCGTTGATCTTCGGAATGGAGATGTTTGTCTTCCGTGCGTAGCCCATGAGTCGCCTGTTCGCATCTTGTGCGTCGAGTGTGCCGCTCTTGTGATCACACGCTTCGCACAAAAGTGACACCCAGACCGTGAGCGTTTCGGGTAGGCGGTCGATGGCGTACAGGAAGTCCGTGTCGGAAAGCCAGTGGGGGTAAAACTTGAACCAGTCAGCCATGGTCATACTCCACGTCTCCAGGGAATCGCCCGCCCGCCCGCAATGGGTGCCGAAAGCAGAAGACCCGACGAGGGGCGATTCTCTGGAGAGGTTGAGTAAACATTTCGGCTTTGCCGATTGCGGTCGGCGTGCCGAAACGGAACCACACCCCACTTCTTCGGTCAAGCCAATCATTTGTGCGGTCAATTGTCAAGCGGTAAAGCGCGGCCGGGGTCGCCAACAAGGAACCGAGCGGCTCCCGACCTGAAGGCGTATTCCAGGCCGTTGGGAAGGATGCACGCGATCCCCGGCCACGACGCCAACGCAAAATCAAGCTCGCGCGCTGCCGATGTTCTTCTCGCAGTCGCAGAACTGGCAGCGCATGACGTCCGGGCGCCCGTCGACCGCCAGCCAGGAGTGTTTGGCGCAGGAATCCTCCCGCACGTCCTTATTCCACTCCTCGATCGCCTCGTGTAACCGTGCGCCAGGCGTCGTGGTTCGCCCGCAGCGGCGGTTTTGGCACACGAGGCGCACATTCGGTGTCCGAAAGCCGATCACCGCGGCATTTGACCCGCAGAAGCACGGCACGGCCTCATCCAAGTCGGGAGTAGACTCCCAATAATCGGGCGACTCATCTCCTCGGGCGAGTATTTTCATGGATCTCCTGGATTTTGACCGGTTTGAGCTTGGCCTTGTCGGCAACGACCGTGCTGCCGTCAGCCATGCGGCAGACAAAGAACCCGGGGATGTCGGCCGGCCGCAGGACGCCCACCAGGTGTTTGCCGTTGGGCTTCTCGTCCGGGCCGTCGGTGTAGATGTAGGTCGTGCCCATCAGTTCCTCGCTTTCGCTACGTGCGCCCGATGCGCGTTGATCTCCCAGACTTCGTTCTTCAGCTTGGCGAGCACTACCATTGCCTCTTTCTCTGGCAGTTCCGCAATCAAGTCCATCGCCATGCTGAAACAAAGTGCGCCAGCCATAAACGCCCCGTGACACTCGCGGTTCTGCACCGCGCTCATGCCTTTGGGCCAGCAGGCGTCGCGGTATTCCTTCCATAGGTCCTGTAGCATCATGATCGTTTAGCCCTCCCTCCTTTGCGCCCCAGCTTCTGCCGGTGCTTCCACATCTTGTCGTTCAGGTGGCTCAGATTCAGGTTCAACGGCGGCGGCACGAGCTTCGTCGACGCCCGCTCCTGCCCAGGCAGGTACGTGCGTTCCTTGTTCCCGGTCACAACACCGCCATAGAGTTCAGCCTCAAACCCGGTATCGATCGCCGTCTGGCGGATGCCCAGCGCGCGCTTGGTCTCTTCGTAGTTCATGGGATTGGGACGTCGTTGGGGTTTGGCACGAACGATTCGGGCGGCACGACAAGCTCGGGCATCGTCTCCATTGCCTCGGATTGCATCCAAAGCTCTGGCTCGACCAGCGCCCAACCGTTGAGAACTACGTTGGCCCGGTAACCCGGCCACTCATCGGCTTTGAGGCATTGACAATAGAGCCCGAGGGCGTTCCTGGCGATGACGCCCCCAATTTCCACGAACTCGACGGACAGGCGCCGCTTCTCGACATGAAACGGCTCGTAGTTCTCCTGGATAATGTGACCGAACTCACTCCGATCCTGTCCGGTTGCCTTCACGTAGAGCGCCGTGTGAAGCCACGCCTGGACATGATAGGCATACGACGCCACGCTGCGCGTCCACAAACGCAGCCCGCCCTGGTTCGTCGTTTTGTAGTCGATGATCCACTGAGCAAATGCCGAGTCCAGCAGCGGAACAATGTCCAGCAGCGCACGGATTGGAACCTTGAGCCCGGTCGCCTTGTCCTCCCAGGTGCCCACAACCATGACCTGCTTCGTGCTGGCCTCGATGATGCCGGCCAGCTCCGGATCCGACAGAACGCGCGCGACGGCCGCCTCGGCCTCGAGCAGCTTGTCGTGTTTTACGACCTCCTGATTCTTGTGGGCGGACAGCCAGTCCTCGCACCAGCCGGCGTTCGCGTTCCACGGCAACGGATCGCCCAGTTCAATCTCGTGCTTCTTCACCTTCGGATGATGCGCCGGCGCCGGGTAGGTTTCGGGCGTTACGGCGTAACGGTTCGCGAAGTTCGGACGGTCCAGCAGCAGGCAATCCCACAGGCTGCCGCGGTCGCGGGCCTCGCTCGAATCCAGCTTGTAACCGGCGCGCCAGCGATGCGGACACCGCAGAATCTCGACAAGATCCGAACGTGACAACACGTAATCCGGGTGTCCGCGCTCGACCTCCTGCCTGAGATAATCCTCGGCGGTGATGCCTGACCCGATGACTTTGGCCTCTATGATCATGGATTGAGATGAATGTGCAGCTTGTCGCCTAATTCGGTGAACTCCTCGAGCGTCAAATCGTTCACGCCTTTGCCCGCCGGCAGAATCTTCCACTCGCGCAACTTTTCAACGGCGACATCCCATGACTTCGCGGCTCCACGGAATGACTTGCACTGCTCCCACAGTGCCGCCTTGGCAGCTTTGAGCGGGTCGGTGGGACTTTGGGGCGCCTTGCCGGCCGCCGTCGCTCCAACAGGCAATGCGGCAGCCTGGCACCATGCCGCAATCGCGGCTCCGTGCCTCGTGTCGATTGGTTCCGTCTTGTCTTTCGGAAAACAGTCCCGGAGCGACGGATGACTGCACTTCGTCAGGATGATGGAATGATTTTGAAGGATCTCGGCGTGACAGGTCGCTTCGAAGATGAAGTCTTCCGCCTGAATAGGGGACGTGGCTTCATCCTTCACGATAACCGTTTTGCCGGCCTCGTTCTTCGTCTGCCGGGACTTGTATTTCGCCCTCAGACATATGATCAACGGAATCTTGGCGCGCAGCAACCGTTGAACGAATTTCGCGTGCTCAAACTTCGGCGTCTTCCAGCAGTGCAATCCAGCCTTGCCGCTTTTCTGTTCGATCTCGCCCGCCATGTCCAGGACGCCACCCATGCCTTCCCACTCATGGGAACCGGAGTCCACAATGCCGACCGTCGCGCCGCTGGCCTCGATGGTATCGATCGCCTCGACGTAACGCGCTGGGGAAAAAGGTGAACACAGATCGAACGTCTCGAATCCACCAGGCAGGACGTCAGCGTAGAGGCTCGCGCGCCCGGATTCTGAATCCGCAACGACAATCTTTCCATCCGGGCCGGCCAACCCGCGCGCCAGCAGCATACTCGAATACGTTTTGCCACAACCGCTCTCCGAGTAGAGAACGATCAAGGGATTGACGCCGACCCGTGTGGCTCTGTGAACTGCAAAACTCACGCCGCACCCTCCGCAGTATCGGCCGGCTTGATGTTGAGAGGAAGGCGCGCGCGTCGCGGTTTCGGTGAACCGTTGGGCTTGCGCGACTTCTTTGCCTTGTTCGTCAGGATTTTAACGATCCCATCCCTGTGCGTCATGATGTTTTCGGCCAACGTCTCACAATCAGCTGTTTGATTTCCGATTAAAGCAATCAGTTCGTGCTTCTGCGCGAGTTCGATCGACTTGTGCTCGGTCCCGTCCTCCGTCGTGAATACCTCGGTTTTCTTTTTGGTGATCATATTCTTTCGTTGATTGTGCGCTCAGACGAGCGCGGGTTAAAATGGATTGTTGACTAAATCTTCAGCGCGTCCGCCTCGCATAAATTGACCAAGCTCAGTTCGCGGAACTGGCCTCCTGTTCAACGCCTGCTCAACGCAAGATGCCCAGCGACAATTTCCCGGCTCATAGTTTCCGTCGTTATCCGGGAAGCGGTCTATGGAAGCGTCTGGAAACGGTTTGCGCCCCATGTCTTCGAGAAAATTCTCGAACACACTCCAACGTTCGCAAACCCTGATACCGCGCCCTCCGTAATCGCCGTAAGACTTATGATTGGGATTTTCGCAACGCTGGTGCATCATATGCCAAGTGGTGTATTCGGTGCTTGGACGAACACCTGCGGCGTCTCCGTGTTTGAAATTCCTGCGCGCTACGTTCTCTTTCGCAAGGCACCTGCACGAAACCGTGTAACCGCTAATCAGCGAGGATAATCTGACCGTAACTTCTTTCCCGCAGTCGCACTTGCAGATCGCGAACGGGTTCCGTCCGCGACCTTCAATCCGACCGACAGAAAGAACCACGAGGCGCCCGAATCGAACACCGACTAATTCAGTGTAATCCTTTTTACGCACGCGGAACCTCCTCCTCTTTTCCAAGCACCCGCCCGTCCTCGATAATGACGGACGTTTGGTCCCCGGTCGAAACGACCTCCAGCCAAATTTGCGCATCTGCCGCCTTCGCCATGTCCAGCAGCAGCTTCAAACTTTGCTCGTCCAGCAGCGAGCCATCGCGAATCAGCAGCACGCGCAGCTTGGGATTGAGCGCGATGCCGATGGCGACACTGACCCGCAACTGTTCCGCGCTCGAACACTGCTCGAACGGAATCGCGTTGAGCGTCACCCCGCCGGCCGTGTCGAACGCCATGCCTTCGATCGGGAACTTCGCAGCCATGATCGCCTTCTTCTTCTTGGCGTCGATGTCCTCGATTTTGGACGTGAGCTTCTCCGCCTCCTCGGTCTTCGCCTTGAACAGTTTGACGACCGCCGCCCGGGCCGTGTTCTCGCGCACTTTCAGGTTGGTTCTTTCGGCCTCGGCAGCCTTGGTTCTGAACGGTGTCAGGTCCTCATCCTTCAGATTCTCGATCTTCTTTTCCGCACTCTGCAACGACAATCTAGCGTCATGAAGCGCCTGTGTTTGAGTCACTCGCTGAGCCTGTAATCGCTCAATCTGTTCGTCGGTTTCCAGCAGATCCGCCTGACGTGAGGCGAAAAAGTTCGCAGCGCCCTCGGCTTCGATGCGCAATAATTGATTGGCCTGATTCTTCTCCGATGCAAGTTGCTGGTCCGCCAGAATCTCGGCCGTGCTGGTCTCGGTCGTCGGCGCACCTGGGTGGCTGGGCATCCCGTTCATCCGCGCCTCGAGCGCCTTTGCCTCGCGGTTGACCGCCGTGCGCTCCTCGAACACCTTGTCGCGCTCCGCGTCCATCGCAGATGTATCGAGCCCCACCAGCGCCCGCAGTGTCTCTGCCTGTTGCTTTGGCTTCTGGCGCGCGAACTCCAGCGGATCAAACGTCAGCTTGCCCACCAACTTGTCCAAAATCGCCTGGGGCGATGCCTGGCGAACACCGTCCGCATTGGTGACAACGAGCGCCGTCCCGCCGGCGGCCGTGAATGTCCGGCGCACAACGATGTCGCCGAGATCCAGAACCACCTTTGCCTTATCCTCGCCTCGACGCACGGGCATTTTGTCGGTTGTATCGCCACCCAGCGCGTACTGAATCGAATCCAGCACGGATGACTTGCCCTGGCCGTTGCGTCCGCCAATGACAACGACATTGCCATCGGGTTTGATTTCGACGACGGACAGGCGTTTAACGTTTTCGGAGGATAGCGCGATTATTTTGCTCATTGTCTGTTCGGATCGATTGCACGCATGGTTGAAGTGAGTATTTCGCGCGCCACTGTGCCGCAGTCTGACGCCGCTTGACAATCTTTTTCGAGCACCGGCGGAAGATTTCCCCATCGCAGGTGCCACTTTCCAGTAGGCAGGATTATCCGCGTCCAGCAATTCCAGCAGATTGTCTTCGGCGCGTCCCACCGGCCGGCGCCCCTGGGTAGCTGCCGCAGCTCGCCATCGGTCCCGGCGCATCCTGGCTGGTCGCATCTCTTCATGCGCACAGAAGGATGATCGCCGTCGCCAGAACGGCCACGACGATCCAGCCCCACCACAGGATTGTTTTCGTTTTGTCGGTCACGACTCGCTCCTCCCCAGTTTGGCCAGCGCCGATTCAAGCTCCTGCAGCGGCCTGAAGATCGGATGCGCACGCTTGTATGTGTCCAGAACTCCTTGGGCGGCCATCGCAACGACGGTCAGCGCGGGCAAATCAGTGCTGCGATCAATCGATTGCGCCACAATGGCGATCTGCGATGCCGGCCATTCCGCGAGTCCGCCAAGCTCACGCACAAGGGCATTTGCGGCATTCAACGCCGCTTCGGTTGGTTTGTTCATAATCGTTGGCATTCAACACGCCTGCCAGTTTCCCGGCAGGCGGTTTGAACGTCAGGCGATCCGCTGCAATTCCATTCGCCGGGTCCACCAAGGTTCAAAAGCAAAAGGCACATCGATCCAACGCTCGCCGACGTTGGGCGGTCGCTGGTTGATGAACGTCTCGTGGATTGCGAACTGTGCCGGATGCTTTTCCAGAATGGCGCGCGCCTGCTCCGTTGCCGGGAAGTAAAGATCGGATTCGTGGCGCAAGGTCAGACGGCAGGCAATCGCTTTGCTTCGCGGCCTCGGAAATGATTTTCTCGCGTAGCTGTTTCTCGAAACAATTGATCACCCATGCCGGGATCATTCCGAACGCAACGATCGCTTCCTCGCCTTTGTCGCAGAGCATCGAATAAAGGCCCGCGCCGATCTTGTCGGCGTCAACAATGAGTCCACCTGATTTCATGATTGCACCGCCTCTCCAACCGTCGCGCGTTCAATGCGGTTCTCCTCGTCGTGCAAATCGTGGAGTTGCAGATCCTCCAGGTCGGCGACGAACAGGAAGCCAAACTGAGCCGTTTTGATGATGCAGCCGCCTCGCGTTTGTTCGCCAGGCTTGGCCGTGCGCGGATTCTCGGGCAGGCAGAACAATCCCCACAAGCCGCTCGTGGACGTGTAGGCCGTCTGGACGTAGCCAAGGCGATTCGCGATTCGTTCCGCGAATTCAATATCCTTGTCCGTCATTTCCAATTGCGTGATCGGCGGTGTCGTTTCCTTTTTCATTTTCGTGTTCCTATTGTTGGTTGTTGTCGTGACTGACGGCGAATCGTCCGATCCGCCTGTTAAATTGTCAAGCGGTAAATAAACGCCGTTCTGCGCGCCTTTGACGCTGATCGGCCAATCGTTGATCGTGCCGCGCTTTCTTCTCCGCGCGCTTTGTTCGCGCCAGTTGATCGGCGCGACAACGCACAGCCCACCGATACACGTCCACCAGGTGAACAACCTCGGCGCGCCTCGTGCGTTCCGGGCGCAACTCGATACGGCCGTCAGGATGCAACGTGACGACGATTCGCTTGTCACGGTCTGGACCGAACGATCCATCGAGCCGCGAATCCGAACGGCGCGAGACTGGTTTGGTTAGCGCGGTCACTTGGAAAATCCTTTCAATCCTTCGTTTGCCCATTTCGAGATAATGCCGACACACTCAGGCGTCATCGGAATTCCCTTGTCCGCGTGTTCTGTTGCAGTCACGCGAATCGCGTTCAAGCAAGCGCGCATTCTCTCGATTTCGGCAGCCGGGTCCGCCCAACCTTCGGCTTCATGTTGTGCGGCTGTCTTTTGACCGCGAGTCGGTATCTCCACGTTGCGCATCGACGTTTCCGAACCAAGCCACACACGGCCGTTGTAGCTCACGTATCCAATCTGAACACCGTCGATGTTATACAGCTTGATGTTCGGAGTCTTTGAACCACCCAACCCGCAAGCGTCGCGTGCCTGCTCCATCGCGACCGATGCCTGATCCGCTGTTACCTGAGTCAATCGGCGCCCGTTCCGAACGAAGAGAGTGGGAATGAGATTCACGAAACCACCGCCTTTCCTTCAACCGTCGATTCCCAGTTGAAATCAACCAATTCACCGCCCTTGTTCGCATAGAGGAAATCATACGTCCGATCCAACACCGAACCCTTGACCTCCACGTAGTCCGCCAGCTCCATCGGAGTCTCAATCTCCAGCGAGAACGTGATTTTGTGTTTCATCGCGCACCTGCCTTCAATGCTTCGAGCGTCTCGCGTGCCTCGTCCGCAGAGAATTCGTGATCCGTCAGAATGCAGAACGTGTTCGCATCGATCCGCCGTATCTCCTCCAACACGGGCATTAATGCGTATTCATCGGGATACTTGTGCCAATCGCCGGGTTTCAATTCTTCGCCCGCACACAGGTCAACGTAAAGACCCGTCTTCGCGTTTCGATAGATGTTCATCGCGCACCTGCCTTCCGTTGCGCCGCCCGCGCCTGTTCCAGATAACGCACGGCAGTCTGGACGATGCAATGATCTTCGGGATACTCGCGCCGAAATCCGATCAGCTTCAGGTCCAGATAGGATTCAAACTCGCGGGCCAACGCCAGCAACTCAGGCGCGGCAGCAATCAACGGCGCATTGGCCTTGTCGTACGCCACCGCGATATTTTCCCCGGTCGTTTCGTCAACGATTAAGCCTTGGTGATTCCCCATACTGGCTACATGCCAAACGTGTGTCGTCATTGTCGTGGTTCCTAATCCAACTGCGCGGCTCGGCCGAAACGAGGATGATGAAGCGACGTTCGAGCCAATGCCCGCGCAGTCGGAAAGTGTGTTCGGTCGCTTCATCGCGAACACAATCGCACAACCACCCGAAGATTGTCAAGCGGTATTTGTCAAGTTGACTCGCACGTCCCAAACTTCCATCGTCCGACATGCAAGACATCTTCCTCGAACCCCAAACGCACGGCACCGTTTACGGACTATTCGCGTCCGATGAACCGATCCAAATCCGTTACGTCGGCCAAACAGTAACCGAACCACTCGCCAGATTGCGCTGATTGGTTCACCGAAGTTCACGCCAGAGGCGCCAGAGTCGGAATGCGCATCCTCGGCAAGTATCCGCTCATCGACCTGTCGCGCGCCGAGAACCAATGGATCGGACAATGCCTCCAATCCCGAAGCCTCCTCAATTCGTTCATCCCGGCCGGATTGCGAACCACCGCGCCGAAAGACCGATTCGGAGGTTGGAGCATCCGCAACCGCACAGTCGGACTCCAACGAAGGATCGAAATAGCGGTGATGGGGTGACGTTACGTCGCTGAGTCTTGCAGGACGCACGATTGGGTGTATTTACCCAATTCCGGGCCAGTTGGGTGTATTCACCCACCTACAATCCGGTTGCGTATCGGTCCCATACGCAGCAATCGTTGCCGTTGCAGCGATTTCCGTCGATTCCGGCCAGATTTCGGCCTGGCGGCTCGATTCCAGGACGACCGCCACCCCATAGCGGGGGTTCCCCGGGGGTGTCGAAGACGGATACGTATGTCCCCATGCGACCCTCAATTGGATTTTGAAAAGGGTGGTGGAATGTTCCACAAGGAACATTTTGGGGAGGTTTTGTGGAGTTAGCTGGGTTTGAGGGGTTGGGCTGCAGCGGGCGTGGAGCGGAGGGTGTGGAGTTGGAGGAGGGTGAACTGATCGAGGGAGGTGAGGTTTGGGCGCTTCGCTATGGCCGATTACGGCAGTGGTGCGCCTCGCCTATGGCTCGCCTGTGTAGATCCCTCTTGTATGTGTATATGTATAGGTTTACGGGTCGATTACTTTTTGCGATTTAGTAATCCTTTGAGGTTGACCGGTTGGGCGAGGTTTGGGAAGATTTTGGCCGATGAATTTCAAGACGTGGGCGCCGCTGTGGTCTGGGATTGTGGACTCGTCGGTGTGGGATGAGCCGGATCATGTGGTGAAGGTATTTTTGACGATGCTGGCGTTGAAGGACGCGGATCATGTGGTGAGGATGACGGCGTATCAGATTGGACGGCGGTCCAGGAAGACTGAGGCGGAGGTGTTGGATGCGCTTAAAGTTTTGAGTTCGCCGGACAGTAAGAGGCTCGAGCCGCAGCCGTTTGATGGGCGCCGGATAGAGGCTGTTGAGGAAGGGTGGCTTGTTTTGAATGGGGCGAAGTACCGGGAGATGGTGTCATTGGAGATGAGGCGGGCGAAGAATCGGCGGGCGCAGGCGAAGTTTCGGGAGAAGGAAAAGACGAAAAAGGCGAAGGCACCGTTTATTGCGCCGGTGTCGCGCGCCCAGGCGGAGGAAATCGGTCAGGCGTCGGCAGAAGGGAATTGAGCAGGCCGGGCGCTACGCCGGCTGCATCCTCCCAAAGTTGCACCGTGTGGCCTTTCGGCTTGCAGGATGGAGGGTGCGGATTGCCTTGCGGTGCTCTCTGCCCGTCTGCTTTCCGGGCTGCTGCTCAAAATTGGACGGAGGCCCGGCGCTCCCAGGGCAGATGGGCAGGGGGCTGGCGTGTTACTCCGTCGATCCCGATGCGACGACGGACTCCGGTACGGCTGAAAATGGGGCCGGTTCGATGTAAAACGACGGCACGCATTACCCAGCGTGTTGACCCGTCGCCCACTAAATCGCGGATGCACCGGCAAGCACCATGTCTCGTTTTTAGGAAAATGGTGGACAGGCCCGGAGTCGAACCGGGGCGCCAGATCCTCTGGTAGCGATCCAGAGGTGGCTGCAACAGCATCAGAGCAACCCATGGAGCCTGATGCCATTGCCTCGTTTTCCAAACGCTGACCTGCCCGTGAAATCTCCCGTCTGGCGGTTATCCGCCTCGCAGGCCTGACGGGGAGCCTGAATGCCGCCGTGGGATCTGCACTGCCCGTGGCGGGCTTGGTCTTTTTGTTGGGCGACCGTGTTAACTGCTGACGATCCGACGCGCTTTTGGGTTCAGGTGCAGCCTGCATCACCGGAGTCCCGCGACCCTCCCCGGCTCCATTATCTTGACCGTCAGCCCGTTCGCCCTGGTTTGATAAGATGAATTCTTCCGACAATCCGAAAGGAGGTGGGGATGGGGAATCCCGCTGAAGTCGAAGATGCCGGAAGAAAATGGCCCCAGTCGCGTTTTTAACCGCCACGCCTGTTCCTGCTATCGCTTGCCTGGACTCCGCGGCCGCGGCTGCCAGGTAGTTCGACGCCTCAGAACTTCGACCGGGGATCAAATTCACAGATGCCTCCAGTATTGGAACGTGCGGTATTTCAGCCGATCACGCGTGGCATCCTTAATAAATCGCTTCGTGAAAAACCTTGCCGATCTTGCATCCGAACAGGGTTTTGCAGTGGTTCCGTTGTAAACTAAGACGGTTCCAGATGGCAAATTCACGAGGGAAAACCAGCCGTCCTTTGCATGGCGAACCATGAATTGCACGCCACGGAAGGTTTCCGAAGGAAGCTCCGTCCGCGGGAAAGAGTTTTCGGAGGATTGTGCGTCGCCCTGGATCTTTTCAGATCCTCCGCGGACGGAAAGTGTACTCACAAGGGAACGCACGCGGGACGATTACTCCACGATCCGGCTGTCCGTCAAGTGGAAATATCGGGCGGCAGTCCCCATTGTGAGGTATAGCGGCGGACCGCATTGCTCACAGTTCCATCGCTCCCAACATCCTGGTCCCACATATCCACCTCGATCTTGCGCCTGTAATCCTTCCGTCCGTCGCACGGGCAGGTGCATTTTGAGCCGCCGTACTGGCCCTCCGGACAGTGGATCGTGCGCTCGCAGTTCTGGTGCTGGTCGTTCTGGCAGTGGACGCAGAGGTAGAGTCTCATGGGTTGGTAATCCTCCTTGCCAGCGAGGCGACGAAATCCCAGCGCGGCGGCATAGCTTCGCGGACTCGAGGCGCCTTCGTGATTTTCATGCACCCGTCGCGGAACTCGATGAGCCCGTCGTCGCGCGCGAGCATCTTTGGGCGAACTAGGTTCCAGGGCGTGACGAAATAGAACTCGTTGGACACTGCGTAGGCCATCCAGCGTTTGTCTGGGTTGCGCAACTCGACCATCAGGTCTTCGGTCGAGACTTTGATTTCAAAACTGCGTCGTAGATTTTGAACCTTTCCACCCCATGCGTTGATCGCCCAGGCGTCCAAACGCTGTTCCTTGAGCGTGCCCCAACCGGTGCCCAACCGTAGTTCGGGGATGAAGATCCAGCCATCGGAGGCGTGCATCTTGCGCAGTTCGGAGAGTAACAGTGAGGAGTCCATCAATTCCTGGGCTGTAGTGGATGCGGATGTTTTAGGTCCGGAAGGTCCGGAGCGTCTCCGTCGTGTTTTAGCATCAACTCCAGCTCACTCGCGGCCCCGTCGCAGTAATCACTGAGCACTTTATTGCCAGACGCCAACCACGCCGCACCACAGTTTCTCAGAACCTTGATTCGTTTCTGGATGCTGGGAACCTTCAAGACCAATACGTCGAGCGACGTATCTCTGGCGGGGAACTCGTGTTTTTCGTTCATACTTTCTGTTTCTTCAACCACGCAAGCGCCGCAGGGACGTCAGATTCGTAGATGTCGAGGAGTTTGATGCAGTTGTCGCTGATCGTGTTCGAGTCGCCAAGCAACCTCATTCCTTGGCCTTCGTCCAGGCCGAGACGTTTGAACTGCGCAAGGAGCGCCTGCATGTCGGCGTTGCTCATTTAAGAAGTTTTGCCGCCTCGCGGATGGCGCTGCCGGCCGCGCAGTTGTGCCATAAAGAGAGCGGCCCGGTGACTTGGCTGGAAATCCGTTCGTCAGCAAAGCCACAGAAACGTCCGTGGCCGCGTCCGCGTTAAGGATCACGGCGTCCTTGCTAGCAGAACCCCGTCTCGCCGCACGCGCATCATTCCAGTTGCTCACCGGGCCTTTGGTTTTGGGGCATCAGTTCGCCGGGACCATGTCCTTGGCGATATTCGTAAATCGACGACTCGGCTGTTTGGCCTGCTCCTGTTCCTCGTTCTTAACGCAGAGCCCGGGAAAATAAAATTGCCCGAAGGCGTCAATGATCTGCTTGGCCTGGATGCGCTCGCAACTGTGGATGCCGTGACGGGCGGCGACATTGTTGAACCAGCCAAACTCCACGTCATGAATCCTGAGCTTCAATACCGGGCGCCCGAGATCGTCCACCAGATGTCCGCGTTCATC
>Ga0070686_100000068_pt1 | contig 78188 bp, 78 predicted proteins | sample KBSS23LmetaG_FD_65654 | JGI IMG/M metagenome (GOLD analysis project Ga0070686, IMG submission 65654) | Switchgrass rhizosphere microbial communities from Kellogg Biological Station, Michigan, USA - KBS S2-3L metaG | ecosystem: Host-associated > Plants > Roots > Rhizosphere ...
ACTACGATCCACTGCACATGCTTGGCATCATCCATCTCCACATAGGCCTTTATTCCGATCGAAAGAGGAGGACTGATGCTGATGCGCACCCCGGTGCCGCTCTGCTTCTGAATGGTTGCGCCATGGCGAGAGGTGAGGGACGCACATTCAAGCGGGGGAATCGGTGGTGGATTGCGTATTATGTGAAGAAGGCGGGCCGGAGTGTCGAGAAGCGGGAGCCTGGAGGGAAGACCGAAAAAGAGGCCGAGAAGAAACTCACGCAGCGCCTCAACGAGCGGGCGGCGGCAGCGATTGGGGCGCGACCCTTCACAGGGCCGGAGTCGGAGCGCGTGACCATCGAAGACTTGCTGTGCTCCTTGGAGGCCCAGTATCGAATTGAGAAACGGGAGGAGAAAAAATCCCACTCGCACATGGTGCCTCTTCGAGATTTCTTCGGAGTGCAAAAAGCCTTCGAGGTGACGGCGGATCGTGTGCGCGAGTATATTGCGCACCGACGACGCGCAGGGAAAGCCGACGGGACGATTGCGCGTGAACTGCATATTTTGCGACGGGCCTACTCCCTGGCGGTCGAGGATAAGAAACTGTTCCCGTACCAGGTGCCGACGATGCCCGCCCTCTCGGACGACAATGTCCGTGAAGGCTTTGTGGAGAAAGGAGACTTCGACAGGATTGTGGCCTACCTCCAACAACAAGACCCTGACGTGGCCGACTTTGTACTCTGGGGATTCTGGACCGGCATGCGAAAGGGCGAGATTACGAAATTGACGTGGGCCGCCGTGGATAAGGACCTCACGGCCTTAATCCTTCCCCGCCGGAGCGCCAAGACCAAGACATCACGCAAGCTAATCCTGCAAGGCGTCTACCGGGAGATCATTGTGCGACGCGCACGGGCTCGCCGTCCTGGCCGTGACTTCATCTTCCATCGTGAGGGGCAGGCCATGGGGAGCTTCCGCAAGCTCTGGAAGACCGCATGCACGGAGGCGAAGGTCTCCGGCCTCCTGTTCCACGATCTTCGACGGAGTGCAGTCCGCAACATGATCCGAGCGGGCATCGAGAAGACCGTCGCCAAGAAAATCTCTGGTCACAAGACGGATGCTGTCCTGGAACGCTACAACATCACGGACGATGGGGACTTGGAGGAGGCGCAGCAGAGGATGGAAGATTATATCTCCGCGCTGCCGGTGACGCCGAAGGATGTCCCTCTGAAGCGGGTCGGATGAAAATGCGGACAGAAACACGGACAATTTCGACGCTGACACGCGAAAATGTGGTGAGCCGGCTGGGACTCGAACCCAGGGCCCTCGCCTTAAAAGGGCGATGCTCTACCGACTGAGCTACCGGCTCACCGAGAGAAGAGGGCGGATTGTAGCACTGACGCTCAGTGTCTGCCTAGGAGGCAGCACAACAACGTTTATTGGGTTGAACCAGACTAACCGGATCAACCTGTCCATCAATGTCGTTCGTTTTTGGATCGGACGATTCACGTTTTACGTTTAACGATTCACGAACGTCGGCGGGGTCGGATTTTGAGCGGGTTGCGCAGAATGATGGTCTCACTACGCTTCGAGCCGGTTGAGATCATATCGATGGGACATTCGGAGATGTCCTCAAGGAATTCGAGATAGCGTTTGGCTTCCACAGGAAGCTGCCTATACGTGGAGACGCCGGTGGTCGCGCCGGACCACCCCTTGAACGTTTTGTACAGGGGCTCACAATCTGTCAGCGCCTGGAGATCGGCGGGCATGTCTCGATAGAGTTTCCCCTGATAGCGATAGCCGGTGCAGACCCGGAGTTCCTTGCAGCCGTCGAGCACGTCCAGTTTCGTGACGGCCAGGGATGTGAGTCCATTGACTTTTGTAGCGTATCGCGCCACGACGCCGTCGAACCAGCCGCAGCGGCGCGCCCGTCCCGTCGTCGATCCAAACTCCTTCCCTCGTGCTTGAAGCCCCTCTCCCACCGGACCGGTCAGTTCCGTGGGGAACGGCCCACTGCCGACACGCGTGGTATAGGCTTTGGCGACCCCGAGCACCGCGTCGATTTTTGTCGGCCCCACACCGGTTCCCGTTGAAGCGCCGCCGGCCGTTGCACTGGAGGAGGTGACATAGGGATAGGTACCGAAGTCCACATCCAGATGTGTCCCTTGCGCCCCTTCGAACAAGACGGTCTTCCTCCCGTCGATCATTTTATTCACGAGCGCGACGGTATCGACGATATGGCTCCTCAACCGGTCGGCATAGCCGATATACTGCCGGAACGTTTTGTCGACATCGAAACGTTCCAACTTGTAGAGTTGCTCGACAAACCAATTGATCTCGACGACATTTTCTTCGAGTTTGCTTCGAAACATTTTCGGATTGAGCAGATCTCCCATTCGAATGCCGATCCGTGACATCTTATCGGCATAGGCTGGGCCAATCCCCCGCCCCGTCGTTCCGATCCGGCGAGAGCCTTTGGACTGTTCAGCCGCCTTGTCGATGGCTTTATGGTACGGCAGGATGAGATGGGCGCGCTGACTCACGACAAAGTTCTTTCCGATCTTCACGCCCTGCGTCTGGAGATGATCGAGTTCCTCGATCAATGAGGCCGGGTCCACGACAACCCCGCTCCCAATGACGCAGAGGGTCCCGCGATAGAGGATGCCTGAGGGGATGAGGTGAAAGACGAAGGTGCCCCGATCGTTGATGACGGTATGCCCGGCGTTGGACCCGCCCTGATAGCGAACGACCGCATCGACATCGCTGGCCAGGATATCGACGATCTTGCCCTTGCCTTCGTCGCCCCACTGCGCCCCGATGACTACGAGATTTCCCATCGCCTGACATGCTCCCAAAAAAAAGCCCTGGCTGGACTCATGGCCAGGGCCGGAGCGTCATGGTAGGGGCGCCCCTAATGTTTGTCAAGAAGGGTGAGGAGGGGATGGAGCCGGATGATCTTCTGTGCTCGCGCAACGCGCGGTCTGAGAACACCCTCGTTGGACGCGCGCAGTGGAAGATCAATCCGCCTCCATCCCCAGAGAGAGACAAGCGAAAGATGCCCACCCGCTTTTCTTGACTGTCCCGAGAGGGCCATGGTAGCATGATGGCTGTTTCGCAAGGATTTTCGCGTAGTTCCAAGGTCAACCGATGTGGGGCTGTAGCGCAGTTGGGAGCGCGCGTGAATGGCATTCACGAGGTCGCCGGTTCAATCCCGGCCAGCTCCACCATTTTCGGGCCAGCGGCACCGGCCAAGAGGACTTTCTACTTCTAGCCATTAGCCCCTCGCCTCATACCTAGCTTCCCATGCTCCAAATCGAGTCGGTCAGTAAGCAATATTCCACAAAGATTCTGCTTGAGGGTGCGACGGCGCATCTCCGCCCTGGCTCGCGAGTCGGTTTGGTAGGGCCCAATGGGGCAGGCAAGACGACCCTCTTCCGAATGATCCTTGAAGAAGAGTCACCGGACAAGGGCAAGATCCGCAAACGACCTCGCCTGCGCATCGGCTATCTCCCCCAGGAACTCGAAACCATCACGGGGAAAACCGTGCTGGACGCCACCCATCGAGATCTCTACCCGGAACACGAAGCCGAACGGATTCTCATGGGGTTAGGATTTTCGAAAATCGACTTTAGCCGTCCGATCGAAAAACTGTCCGGCGGCTATCGGATGCGTGTTGCCTTAGCGCACTTGCTGTTGACAAACCCCGATGTGCTCATGCTCGACGAGCCGACCAATCACTTGGACAAACCGACGCAGCGCTGGTTCGAGCAATTCCTCTTGAGCTCGGAAATGACACTGTTGATCATCAGCCACGATACAGTCTTTCTCGATCGCGTCGTCACCCATATCTGGGATCTCCGTCACCATAAGATCGAGGAATATCGTGGCAACTATACGTCGTTCAAGAAGCTCCGCGCCGAACGGGACGCACAACGGGAAGCGGCCGCGGGGCGCCAGGCGAAAGAGATCGCCAGAGTCCAGACCTTCGTGGACCGGTTCCGCTATCAGGCGAATAAGGCCAGCCAGGTCCAATCGCGCATCAAGCAACTTGAGAAGGTGAAGCTGATCGAGGTCAAGCGTGATCCCAAGCGGGTGAAGTTCAAATTTCCCCTGCCCGCCGCGAGTGGCCGGCACGTTCTGGAACTCAAAAACGTCGCAAAACGCTATGGAGAGAAGGTCGTCTATGAAAGCGTCGACTGTTCGGTCGAACGGGGTCAGCGTATTGCGCTTGTCGGGGAAAACGGCGCCGGGAAAAGTACCCTGCTCAAGATGCTGGCCGGAGTATTGCCCTTCGAGAAGGGCACGAGGACGGTCGGCCATGGTGTCACGCTGCATTACTTCGCCCAACACCAGGCGGAGGCCCTCAACCCCGAACATACGGTTCTCGATTCCCTCTCTGAGATCTCCAGCCAGGCGGAGACGAATTTCCTCCGCGGAATTGCCGGCGCCTTCCTGTTTTCCGGTGATGATCAAAAGAAGCCGGTCAAGGCGCTGAGCGGCGGAGAACGCAATCGCGTCGCGCTCGCACGGATGCTGGTGGAACCGGCCAATACCCTGTTACTCGACGAGCCGACCAACCATCTCGACCCTGCATCGGTCGATATGCTCACCGATGCGCTCTCAGATTTCCCAGGTACGATCATCTTCATTTCCCACGACCCCACCTTTTTGACCAGAGTCTGCACACTCGTCATTGAAATCGATGAGGGCAAGGCTCGCAGCTTTGCCGGCGACTACGAGTACTACTTGTGGAAGAAAGCGCAAGAACTCGAATCCATCAAGGAATCGAGTGACGACCTGAAGGCAGCAGGGCTTGGGAAGGCTGTCGCGCCCACGAGGGCAATGGCCTCCCAGGCTCCCGCCAAGTCGTCAGCGGGAGATCGTCGCGATTTGAACAAGACGCAGGCTCGTCTGGAAAAACAGGTCGCGCGGGCCGAAGCCGAGATCGACGAATACGAAACGAAAATTAAGACGCGGGATATCGAACTAGCCGATCCTGCGCTCTACAAAGACGACTTCACCAAATGGAGCGCTCTGCACCTCGAACATGACGGGTGGAAGAAGGATCTGGCACGGCTCACGACCAAGTGGGAAGCGCTCTCAGCTGAACTGGAAGACGTGAAACAAAAGCTTACCGCTTTCGCATAGCGGCGATAGCTGCGCAAGACGAGTGAGACAGGCTGAAGGCTGAAGTATCAGGATGCTCAAAAAGGCCGCCTTCTCACCCGCCCGACCCTAGCGCGCCAAGACGCACTTTCTCCCAAGCAAGGCCGCAGGAGAGAAATAACCGGAAGCGTACCCTCTCGGGTACGTTGAGGATTATTTCGATCCGAGAACGAAGTTGGGGATTGTTTTCAGCTGTCCGCTAGAGGGAGGACTTGACCGTTTCGTCCAAATAATAATACAGCCAGCGGTTCTTCTCTTTCGTCACCAGCTCATCCCAGACCACACCGATCAGAAACCCCTTTTCCCACGACTTTGCCCAGGCGACTTTCCCTTCGAGCTTTTCCATCTGCTCCACGCGATCCGAGTCGAGAAACGCCAGCGAGACGGTCACTGGCTCGGCCATCGCCAGCTTTTCTTTCGTGTGCAAACCCGCGCCGACTCGATTGACGTTGTCCAGGACGGCCGTGACTGCCTTAGCTCCACTCTTGGGGGAAATGAGGGCAGAACCGACCAGTGTTGCCCGCACGAACTTGCGCCGTTCGTTCGTCGCGGCAATCGGTACCGGCGGTTTCGGACTCTGCCGTTTCACGAGACTAAGTATAACCGATTAGAAAACTTTGTCCACCACCCTTTCACGCTATTTTCTAGGTATTTTTAGGCCGGTAATATCGACGGCCCTTAAGCGATTCCGGGAGATGCTCCTGCATCCCGGCCCTGGGATCGTCGTGGACATAACGGTAGCCTTTTCCATAGCCGAGCCCCTTCATCATCGAGGTCACGGCATTCCGCAAATGGAGCGGAACTCCAAGATTTCCATGGGTTTTTACATCCTCCATCGCCTCAAGCAGACCGATGTAAGAGGCATTGTCCTTACGCCTGGTCGCAAGATAGGTCGTCCCCTGGGCCAGGTTGATCTGCGCCTCCGGGAGCCCCACAAACTGCACGGCTTGAGCTACCGCTGCTGCAACGACCAGCCCCATCGGATCGGCATTCCCCACGTCTTCGGAAGCAAAAATGACCAGGCGCCTGGCGATAAACTTCGGATCCTCTCCCCCTTCCAACATACGGGCCAGCCAGTAGAGAGCACCGTCCGGATCCGAATCCCGTAGGCTCTTAATATATGCGGAGATGATGTTGTAATGTTCTTCACCTGACTTGTCGTACCGGATCGATTTTTTCATCAGCGCCGCTTCCAGCGCCGGCCCATCGATCAGACGAATCCCGTCTGATCCAGCCGGTTGCTGCCTTACCACAAAATCCAGCGCCGTCAGGAGCGCCCTGGCATCACCGTTTCCATAGCCAATCATCCGTGCTCTGGCATCGGATGACAGGCGGACATTCCACTTTCCTAACCCGGTTGCAGAGTCCAAGAGCGCCCGGTCCAGAATATGTCCCAGAGCCTCATCCGAAAGGGGTTTGAGGACAATGACCAAAGAACGAGACAGGAGTGGTGAGATCACTTCAAATGAAGGATTCTCCGTGGTTGCGCCGACCAAAATTATTGTCCCCCGTTCAACGTGGGGAAGAAACGCATCCTGCTGCGCCTTGTTGAAGCGATGGATCTCGTCGACGAAGAGGATCGTCCGCTGGCCGCTGATCGCCTGACGTTGCTCTGCGCTCTTGATGATGGCCCGCAGTTCGTGAACACCCCCTGTAACCGCCGAGAAGGGCACAAACTGGGCTTTCGTATGGCGTGCGATGAGGTGCGCGAGTGTGGTCTTGCCAGAGCCTGGAGGCCCCCAGAAAATGACCGAGGAGAGTTGATCCGATTCGATCGCCCTGCGTAACGGCCGATCCGGCGCACTAATGTCTTCTTGTCCGACGAAGTCGGAAAACCCGGTCGGCCGCAGACGCTCAGCCAAGGGAGCCTCAACAGATTTCTCTTCCCCTCGGGCGCCAAACAAATCGGGAGCCTGATCGTGTGACGTTGTCATAACGCTCTCATGAATAGCGGGAATTGTATACGTCGGGCCGCATGATCGCAAACGACCCCTTGACCATGACTGCCTCGGATGGTACGAACAGCAGGGAACATGAACTGTCTGTATGCCGATATCAACGGGCTTACCCTTGCCTACAGTGACCAGGGAACGGGCCTTCCTATCGTTTTTCTCCATGCCTTTCCTCTGAACCGGACTATGTGGGCGCAACAGGAGGACGCCCTATCCGGTCGATTCCGGATTATCACAATCGATTTGCGCGGGCATGGTGAGTCAGACGCGCCGCTCTGGCACTATACGCTCGACCAATCAGCAGACGATGTGCGCGCACTGCTGGACCACCTTGGAATCCGACAGGCCCTCTTCGTGGGACTCTCGATGGGTGGCTACATCCTCTTTGCGTTCTATCGGAAGTACGCGCTGCGCGTGAACGGCATAATCCTGGCTGACACGAGGGCTCAGGCAGACACAGAAGAAGGAAGGAGCGGGCGCTTTCAGATGGCGCAGACAGCCTATACAAAAGGACCGTCAGCCATTGCAGACATTATGATTCCAAAACTCCTCAGCCCCGCAACCATTCAGACAAAGCCGGAAATCGTTCAGAAAATACGCGGCATGATCGAAGGCAACCAGATCAGCGGTATTGCAGGAGACTTGATGGCGATGGCAGAGCGGCCGGATTCAGTCTCCCTCTTGCCTCAGATCACCTGCCCCACCCAAATCATCGTCGGCGAACTGGACCAACCAACCCCTCCCTCCGACGCGAAACTCATGGCAGAAAAGATCCCAGGGGCCCGCTTGGCCACCATCCCAGCGACCGCACATCTGAGCAACCTCGAACAACCGGAAACCTTCAATCAGATCGTCGTGACCTTTGCTTTGGAACTCGGCAGAGGAAAAAAGGACTGATTACCTGGGACGAAACGGGAGAGACCAAATAGGACGTTCAAAAAGTTCATCCGGCAAGGCCGCAGTGAGCGCAGCAGGTTGAGGTCGAGGTTAAGGTTAAGGTTAAGGTTAAGCGTCGCCCAGGTTCTTATTTGCTCAACCTTAACCTCAGCCTTAACCTTCTCCAGACACTGGAAACCGTTTTCAACACCCGGCTCAGTCGGAGTCGCCGACACTACCCCGTCGTATCAACTTCAAAAATTCCAGCCTGGTTTGTGGCTGGCTGCGGAAGGCACCTAACATGGAGCTGCTGACCGCGACAGTGTTCTGCTTTTCCACTCCCCGCATCATCATGCAGAGATGCCGGGCTTCGACGACCACACCGACTCCATGCGCATCGAGCTTCGATTTCAGAGTGTCAGCGATTTGGACGGTGAGTCGTTCCTGGACTTGCAGCCTGCGCGCAAAGACGTCCACGATGCGTGGGATCTTGCTGAGTCCCACCACTTTCTTATTCGGCAGGTATCCAACATGGACTCTGCCGTAAAACGGCAGCAGATGATGTTCACACATACTGAAGAAATCGATGTCCTTCACAATCACCATCTCGTCGTACTCGATCGGGAAGAGCGCGCCGTTCAGAAGCTGATCGATATCACGGTGATAGCCCTGAGTCATAAAGGCGAGGGCCTTGGCCACACGCTCCGGAGTCTTGAGCAGCCCGTTCCTGTCCGGTTTTTCACCGAGGGCGAGCAACATCTCTGTGACCAGGGATTGCAGCACAGGCAAATCCGCCGGCTGGCCACTTCCGCTGACATCTTCTACTGACAGCTGCCTGCCCCGCTTGGCTCTCTGTTTAGCCATGCCTCCCCTCTCTATGCCGTCATGCTCTCAGACATCTTTCCGATTCCGGCAATCCTACGTTCAACATTTATCATTCACCATTCCTGATGTCCCTGCATACTCGAAGTAGTTGTCGCGTGTTTCAATCAGGCCGACCTTCTCCAATTGCCCGACGGGAAAGCATTTCACCAACAGGTCCCAAATCAGCAGCACCAGGTTTTCTCCTGTCGTGGTCCGTTCGGCAAACTCAGGGTCTTGATTGAGATCATGATGGTCGAATCGCCTGACTACCTGGTCGACCACGGTCCGATCCAGCTGATCGAGATCCAACCCTCCCCCGATTGTGGTCGAACCCGTGCTCCTGATCGTGACCAACACGACATAGTTATGGCCGTGTCCATTGGGGTTATTGCACTTCCCAAAAGCAGCCAGATTTTCTTCCGGAGACAGGTGATCCGTGTGCAGCCGATGAGCCGCGCAGAACCGATATCGCCTTGTGAGACTTGCCTGTGCCATCGTAGATTCAGCCTGCATCCGGCGCAATAAAAGAAAAGCCAGGACTCGCCTCTATACCCGGCCAATCCTGGCTCCCCTGTCAGACTTTCAACTGGCCAGCCCGGCCCACTTCAGCGCCAACTTTTCAGGCGGTGAAGGAGCTGCCGCACCCACACGTGGTCTTCGCCTGTGGGTTCTTGATTGAGAACCCGGACCCTTGCAGGCTATCCACATAGTCGACTTCCGCCCCCTGCAGGAGGGGCGCGCTCTGCGAATCCATGATGACCTTGACATCGCCCTTCTCAACGACCGTGTCGTCATCGGCCATCTTCGATTCGAAGGCCATCCCGTATTGATACCCGTGACAACCGCCGCCCTTCACGTAGACCCGCAGGCCGACAATGTCTTTCTCATCCGCCATCAATTCCTTGATCTTCTGCTCCGCAATCGCCGTGATCGTAACCATCGTGTTCCTCCTCCTGTGGCCAGACTGTCCTTCGAAGACCCGCCTGGAATGATTTTAGTGTAACATCTCTTTACTGGATTTCAATACCCTGCGACTCTGACAATGGCATTGTGGGTGCAGCCCACTTGCCCTCTGGAACCAGCACGACGACGTCTCCCCGCACTTTTGCCTGGCACCCAAGACGATGCCAAGGCTCACTGAGCGCCTCCCGATCGAGCAGATCCTGCTCATCGAAGTCGACCTCCGACAGGTTCTCGGCACCAATCTGGACTTCGACCCGACAGGTGGTGCAAGAGGCGTTACCACCACAATCGTGATTCAACCGACAGCCTAACAGCTTCGACGCCTCTAATAACGAGGTATTGAGTTCAACCTCTCCACTCGTGCCTTCCCGATGGAGAAATGTCACACGCGGCATCGCACATCCCTCTCAATGTACTGTTACACCGGTCGCTACCGACTGATGGGGACAGCGCTGCAGTCGGACATGTTCCTCGAACTCGTGACGGAACAATTTCATACTGCTCTGCACCAACACGGCTGCCCCGGTCACCAGTGTGCAATAACCCGTCCCTTTCACAAACCCGCAGATCTGAAGCAGGCTCTGCATATCCTTCTCCGTCCCCTCTCCCTGCTCAATTTTGGTCATGAGTGCGGCAAGATTGATCGTCCCCATTCGACAGGGTGGACATTGTCCGCAACTCTCGGCCTTGAAGAAATTGGAGAACTTGAGTGTCAGCGCCACCATACAGGTCGCGTCATCGACGACAATGACTCCGGCCGACCCAAGCCCGGTGCCGGCCTTTTTCAACGAATCGAAATCCATCGTCAGGTCGAGTTGATCGGCGGTGACCATCGCAAAAGCCGGCCCACCTGGAAATACCGCCTTGACTTTGTGCCCGCCCGGAACTCCTCCACCACACTTGTCCACAAGCTCACGGATCGTTGTACCCATGGGCATCTCGTACACACCGGGGCGATTCACGGCCCCGCTCAGCGAGAACATCATCGTGCCAGGACACTTTTCCGTGCCGACCTGAGTGAACCAGGCTGCGCCTTTCAGAAGGATGCGCGGAATGTTACACAGGGTTTCGACATTATTCACCAGCGTCGGCTTCCCGTAGAGTCCGAAGTCCGTCGGATAGAAAGGCGGCTTCTGTCTGGGCATAGCCGGACGTCCTTGCATGGATTCGAGCATCGCGGTTTCTTCACCAGCCACATAACTCCCATGGCCTTCAAAAACTTGCAGATCGAGATTCACACCACTCCCCAGGATGTTGTTTCCCAGCAGCCCCTGGGCCTTCGCCTGCGCCAAGGCCTTTATGAGATTCGTCCGCTCTTCCTGATACTCATGATTCACATAGATGAAGGCCGCTTTGGCTTGGACCGTGTAGGCCGCAATGAGGCAGCCTTCGATAAGCTGGTGCGGCGCCTGTTTGAGCAAGTACCGGTCTTTGAACGTTCCCGGCTCGTGTTCACCTGCATTGCAGACAAAATAGTGTTCCTTCACCCGATGGTTGAGAACCTTTTCCCACTTGATGCCTGTAGGGAAACCGGCTCCCCCGCGGCCACGGAGCCCGGCTTTCTTCAACACATCGACGATGTCGTTTGCGGTCAGTTCCTTGATGCACCTCTTCCAGGCCTCATACCCCCCCACCTTCTTGTAGGCCTCGATGTCCCAGGGGGCGCCTTCAAGTAGTTGAAGAACCCTTGGTTCTGTCACAGTCGTCATACGCCCTTCCTTACCCATTAGCCCCTTGGAGCCCGGAGCGATACTATAAAGCTCCTGCCTGGTATTCGTCAAGGTAATACCCTGAGAATAGGCCTGAATCTCAATGACTTAGGGCCACAGCCCCATGTAGAACCTGGCACGTGGGCCATCTGAACAGAAGGGCACTCTGCTGAGAGCGAAAACAGGGAGGTGAGCTCACGAGCCGGCTGGAATGTCGCTGGCTCGTGAGAAGTAGCTTACCTGAGGTGGCTGCCGGCCCCCATGAATAACAGCATAGGAATTGACAACATAAAGTTGATCCGCGAAGCAAGGAGGGCCGTCCGGCCCCACTGAGCCATTTCGGCCGGCGCAGGGGTTCCCTGGGCCGCAGCGGTCACTGCTGCAATAATCCTTCTTTGATTCGGCCAGATGACTGCATGGACGTTGGCCATCATGATGATACCCAATAGCCCGCCGATTCCCAGCGCGATCGCGCCGGTTCCACCTCTTTGATACATGTAGAGGTACAATACGATCCCGGCAAGCACCGTGACCGTGGCGCCATGGCGGAACCAATTCAGCGCGGCAGGCATCAACTTGGGGATCACGATATTCTTGGTGGGTCCGTCCAGGCTCTTTAAAAATGCCGCATTGATCAGGTTGAAAAAGTACAGCAATCCGATCCAGACGATTCCGGCAAGGAAATGGGCCCAGCGTAATAGCAAACCAAACCAATCGGCATCGCCGACCGGAACGCCGACCATGCCAAGATATCCCATGATCAAAATCGCTGCGAGCCCGAACCCCACAGCCATCGTCTGCATCGGACTTTCAAGAAATTTCATCGTGTCTCCTTGCTCATTGTATGACTACGTCGCTGTCTGTACGTGAGGCCCTGGTCTCTTGTCAAGTAACAGATCGGTCAGACCTCTATGACCAATGGTGCGAAAAGCCGGTCCGGTCTCCTGCTCACACGACCGTTTCTAGGCCAATAATCGATCAACCGCAATGCAAAGTTCCCTTACCGCGCTCGCCGAGGTTTCCAATGCTGCCCGTTCCTCCGCTGTCAGCTCATATTCGACCACCTGCTCCGCCCCGCTTCGGCCCAGCCTGACCGGGACTCCGACGATGACGTCATTTAATCCATACTCTCCCTCGCAGAGCACCGCACAGGGCAACACGCGCTTCTGGTCCTTTACAATTGCCTCGACCATGCTGACAGCTGAGGCCGATGGGGCATAGAATGCACTGCCTGTGTTCAATAGACTAACGATCTCGGCGCCCCCTTCACGTGTCCGCTTCACAATCGCCTCCAAACGGTCCATCGGCATCAACTCCGACACCGGCTTCCCCTTCACCGTCGTGTGCCGCAGCAGCGGCACCATCGTATCTCCGTGCCCGCCCAACACCATCGCAGCCACGTCAAGACCCGGCACACTCAGTTCAGCGGCAATGAAGGAACGCATGCGGGCGGAATCCAGCACCCCTGCCATTCCCATCACCCGCGACTTCGCAAGTCCGCTCACACGACGCGCCACATGAACCATGGCATCCAACGGATTGGTGACGAGTATCAGAATGACGTTCGGCGAGCGTGACACGAGCTCAGACACGACTGATTGCACAATCTTCGCGTTCGTGCTTAATAACTCGTCACGGCTCATACCCGGCTTGCGTGGGATTCCGGAGGTGATCACCGCCACCGACGAACCGGCCGTTTCATCATAGCCGTTGGTGCCCACCACGCGGGTGCCATAACCACAGACCGGCCCTGCCTGGGTGATGTCGAGCGCCTTGCCTTGCGGAACCCCCTTGACGATATCGACAAGCACCACCTCGTACTCGTCCTTTTCCGCCAGCCGCTGGGCCGTCGTGCCTCCGACATTCCCAGCCCCTATTACTGTAATCTTCGGTCTCCCCATGCCCTCACCTCGTGAAACGTGAAACGTGAAACGTGAAACATAAAGACCCCTTACGCCTCACCCCTGACCCCTCACGCAGGTTCATGCTCGGTCCAGCCTGCGACTTTAAAATTGATCGTGCAGACGAAATTGTCCCCATCATAGAAATTGACTTTGATCTTTTTCTTGCCATACGTCTTGGCCAGAAAGGCGTCAGGATCATCGACCAATTCCTGATACCCGCCGGCAGGATATTCACCGAGATCGTGGAACACCACGATCATTCCCACTTTCACTTCCTGAAGCACCTTGGCCCAACAACGGGGATAGACCTCCCAAAACTTGGCTTCGATGAGATCCTTGGTCGGCTCCGGGCGATCCTCTCCAGGCTTGATAGGCTGTGCAAACTTCGCCAACCGGCGGACATAGGGATACTGATGCCCCGTAAACAGCTTATACAACCAGGGCGGCACGGTCGGCTTATCGTGCTGAATATTCTCGCCTCCCATATCACAAGTCACAATTTAACATTCAACATTCACGGCTCACGTCTCCTAGGTCGTGAGCTGTTGATAGATTCGTGGCAATCGCATCGGCAGGGCTTCGACATGATCAATGACCATGAACTGCACGTCTCCGTACATTCTTCGAACATAGGCATCGGCCTCCCGATCGATCGTGACACAAAACGGGTGCACCCCTTGTCGACGCGCCTCTCGTAATGACATTTTTGTGTCTTCCAGGGAATACTCGTCCTTATAGCCGTCATCGAGTGGACGCCCATCGCTGATGAGAACAAGCAGCCGCGTCCGCGCCTCTCGCGCCAGCAATTTAGCAGTGGCATGGCGAATAGCCGCCCCATCACGGTTTTGTTGCATAGGGGACAGTCCGCCAAGACGCTGCGCTGCCTTCCCGCCCAATTCATCATCAAAATCTTTCAGAATAAGAAAGTCGATTTGCCCCCGGCCATGGCCCGAATAGCCATAGAGGGCATATTGATCTCCAACAGCCTCAAGCGCTTCACATAAGAGGACCAGCCCCTCTTTCTCCACATCGATCACGCGGCGGCCTCCCTCCAACTGGCGGCTGGTTGACCCACTCACGTCGACCAGAAATGCGACCGCGACATCCCGTTCTTTTCGCTCCCGCTTGACGTAAATTCTGTCGGACACATTTTCCCCCGCAGCCCGCTCAGCACAGAGGCGAACCGCGGCATCCACATCGAGCTCATCGCCATCGGCCTGGCGAGGTACGCGCCGTAACCCGGGCGGCCGCAGACCTTCGAAAAATCGACGCAGGGCCGAGACCGCACTCGCCTGTACGCTCAACGTGGCACCCACGATATCCCCGCTCCCCTCTTCCGCAGTACGCTCGACGACGCGACACCAATTGAGGCGGTAGTCATCGATGTCCTGATCCCATTCCGGATAACGCACCATGCGATCACCAGGCCCGGCATGATCGGGCAGGGTAGATTGCTCAATCTTTACGGCTAGCAGCTCTTCCACATGAGAGGGCAATTGCCGCCCCCCGGCAAGGCCGCCTCGCTCAGTCACCCTATGCATTCCCTCTCGACCCGATTGACCCTTTGATGACGACTCCGGTGTCCCGTCCGCCTCACTCGTGATCCGTTCGATATTCTCCGATTGGTTCTGATCATCCGGGACTCGGCCATCCTGATTCTGCCCACGAATGAACTCAGGATTCATCGCCCCACGATAAACCCAGTTGGTGACAGGACGATAGTCCTCACCGGTTCGCTCAGAAGCGGAAGGGCCGACTCCCAGTTCTCCTGATTTGCTATCAGCCTGATCGCCCCGGATCATCGCCCCCTTCTGTGCCAACAGTTCATCGAGCCGCACATAAAGCGCATGGGCTACCAGCACAGCCTTCTCCGCCGTCGCTGTGGGGGTCAAAATCGTCTGGCAGATCGGCCAGAGGATAGTCATCTCATTTTTGATCGCTTCATGAATTGCGACAGGCTGAGAGGCACTGGTTGACAACTGGAGCAATTGATCGACGACGAGTTCCTTAACGGTCAACCCTTGCGTCAGCGAACGTGTCGAGATTGCCTCCCGCGCGAATCGCTGTAGATCCCGCTGAAGTCCAGGGTATTCACGCTGTAGCAAGAATTCAACTCGCGCGTCCTCCACGAGGGTCCATAAATCCCGGATCAATCCCGGATGAGGGTAGAGGCGAAATAGCGCTGCCAAATTGTCAGGCATGGCCCGATCCATCACACCATACTGTTGGCGCAAGGACTTAATCAAATCCCCGAACGGCTCAAGGGTCAGGCGATAGGTCCCAAATTCCACATGACCCGCTTCATGAGCCGCCATGACTAGATACAAACGCATATTCTCTTCGGCAGTGTGGTAGCGACGAAGGACGGCGGGTAATGAGATGATGCGCCCATCCCGGCTCACCGTAGCCCGCATGGGCGTGCCTTGACTCAGCGAATCCGGAAGCGCCTGAATCGTCAGATCCGTTCCGCAGAGCCCCTGTACGAAGAGCTTCACAGTGCGTGCCACCTGCCGAAGCGGCACACCACTCAAAGCCGCCTCCACAGATATGAGCGCCTTCTGCGACTCCAGGGCGAAATAGGCCCTGGCGCCTTCTACACTGTAAGCCAGGACTTCCATCCCAGCTGTAAACCAGGCCTCAAAGCGCACTGCAGCCTCGGCAGACTCTCCGATTACATTCGCCAGTTCCGGTGCGCCCCGCAAATAGGCCAGCGCTGCTTCTGCGTCACGCTCTGCCACCAACGCTCCATACTGTAATATTTTTAGTCTCCACAGTTCACTCGATATGGCACGCAACAGACGTGGCGATTCCGACAACCAGGCAATCCCCCTTTCAGGATCATGTTCAGCCAGCAACGACCCGACTGTGACGACCTTGGCCCTCACCGAGCGATCATCCACATCGCCGAGGATCAAAGGACTGGTGCGGAGGAACTCTATTGTTCCGAAGTAATCCATCACGCCAAGGTTATTCCGGGAGACAAGTTTCAGTCCGAACGTCGCCCAGGCCCTGACATCTTGAAGGGGTAATACACGGGCAACCGCTGGAATCTGATGGATATACTCCAGCGCCACGACAAAATCGATCTGCACCAGCTCGAACCCGATCTCTAGCCAGGCTCCCAGCTGGTCCGGCGAAATTACCGTCACCGCCTCCGGGGACACGCGGAGAAATTCCAGTGCGACATTCCCATCCCGCTCAGCCAATTCCAGAGCGGCTTTGAGCACCGACGATCGGACCGGCGGTTGCTCGATCCGACTCAAAATCAGGGGACTCTCCTTGAAAAATTTCAGCCCGATCGCCCCGGACGATTCGGCCAATGTCGCCCCAAGATCCAGCCAGATCAATACATCGCTGAGCCGTCCCCTCTGTTGCAAGTCCGGAAGCGATTCGATCGCGGCACGAGCAACCTTGGGCGAAACCTTCTGTAATTCGTCGAGCAACAGCAGGACACCGTCTACATGATTCCGGTTGGCATAGGCTTCGACGAGACAAGAGACCAGCTGTTGAGCCGCAGCAGAGCCCAATTCTTCCGTCAGTTTGGCGACTAATTGCTGATGAGTATCCGGCATCTCTATTCTCTATCCAATCCTAAGGAATTCGCACGAAATGCTGGATTGTAAAGGACGCACCAGCGCTTGTAAACTATGCGTTCACACGCGGGTATGAGGCGAGAGGCCTAAGGCTTCCTTACCGCTAGCTTGAGTGAAAGGATTTAGGAATGGCTGAGCCCAAACAAGTGAGTCTCGACAAGATGTGGAAATATGTGAAGGGATTTGCGGAGAAGAGCGGGACGACCATGCATCCCACTCCTGCAGTCACCGAAGCCGTGGTCAAAGGTCTTGCGATGCACATGGACGAGCTGGGTAAACCACTCTGCCCCTGCAATTTCTACAAGGATAAACAAGCAGAAGCGAAACTCCGCCGGTGGATGTGCGCCTGTGATGAAATGCAGATCTACAAATACTGCCACTGTCTCTTGTTTGTCAGGGAAGACGGCCTGCCAATCACGGAATACCTCCCGGAGAGTCACGAAGGGCGGGAAATCTATGGGGTCGTGACAGATCCGACCCCTGATAAAGGCCGTGCCATGAGACACAAAGCTTCAGCTGCACCGGCATCATCGGGCGAAACACCGGGATCGTCCGCATCTACTTCATAACTACCATGCCATTAAGGCGACAACTCCGGTGCGGAATAGTCATTGCCCTCCTGCTGGGAGGGTTGTGGCACAATCAGGTACAGGCCAACGAGGCAAGCAACCTGTCTCCTGCCCTAGTGCCACAGCCTCCGGGTCTCAACGAAAAGGACTTATTCCCTTATAAGCAGAAAGGGCGAGGCACTCTCGCTGGACAGGCATTTCTCGGCACGCCGTCCGGGAAAGCCGTCACCCAAGCCGGTGTCCCGGTGCATCTTATTCCTATCACCCCCTACACACGCTATTGGTTTGACCACACACTTAAAGCCACCACCTGTTCACCGACGGAGACCCCTGCCTACGTCGAGGGCAGTCCACCGCCACGCTCCCTGGCTGACTGCGCACACGAAGCACTGACTCGACTCCGGACGGAAAAGCGGTTGGCCCCCTATCTCCGCACAACCAGAGCAAACCCCACCGGCCATTTCTGGTTCACCAAAATTCCCGCTGGGCGCTATTACATTGTCAGCCTGATCGAAGGGGACCGGGAACGAACCAAGGATGACCAGTACGCTGGGCTTGCCTGGCTGATTCTCGATCTTGAGGCAGGTGAGAAAGCCTCAAACCTTGTCGTGACAGACTGCAAATTAAGTCTTTGTTGAGCCAAGCTGATCTCTTCCGGATACTGAAGAGCCTCCTCGACGTTTAACTAAACCTTCGTCTCCCTTCATACGCTCCGATCGCGCTGAAAGGGCTATCCCTAAACCAGTCGACAGATCTTTCTAGAGATCATGGTGATTGCATACCTTCTCAGCAGTCTGTTAATGTGGCGCGACGCAGACACGCATTCACCATTATCTCCATTTTCAACCAACGGCTTCGCATGGTCTGGGACCCCAAAGATCCTTGGAGTAGGAAGAGCGACCCGCTTGAGGATGCGCTCAAGCAGGCCCAGTCGCAATTCAAGAATTTGATGCCCACGTTCGGGAACCTCTTGCCCTCAACCGGTTTCAGAAACATCGCGCTGTTAGGGCTGATCATTTTTCTCGCTTGGCAATGCGTATTTATCGTGGCCCCGGATGAAGAGGGCGTCGTCAAGCGATTCGGTGCCCCTGTCCGAACTGTGGAACCTGGCCCTCATTTGAAAATCCCTCTCGCCGAGTCGGTCCTACAGCCGAAAGTTCAAAAACTCCATCGTGTCGAGGTCGGCTTCCGTACGGAGCGGCAAGGCCGCCAGCAAATGCTGGCGCAGGAAGCCCTCATGCTCACCGGCGACATGAACATCCTGGCCATCCAATTTATCGTGCAATACAAGATTAAGGATTCATCGAACTACCTCTTTAACGTCGCAGACGTTAATGAGACGATCAGTAAAGCAGCCGAAGCCTCAATGCGGGAAGTGGTCGGCAAAGGCAAGATCGACGAGGCGTTGACGACTGGCAAGGCGCAGATCCAACAGGATACCCAGGTGCTCCTGCAAGCCCTTCTCGATCAGTACGAGGGCGGCATCCAGGTTGCAGCCGTCCAACTCCAGGACGTCAGCCCTCCGGAAGCCGTGGCGGCAGCGTTCAAGGATGTAACGAATGCAAAGGAAGATCGAGAAAAACTGATCAACCAGTCTCAGAGTTATCGCAACGATATTCTCCCTAAAGCCCAAGGCGAAGCCGCCCAGGTGGTGAACCAGGCCAAGGGCAACGCCCAGGCGCGAGTGGATCGCGCCCAGGGTGAGGCCAACCGTTTTGTGGCGACATTGAAAGAGTACAATCAGGCTAAAGACATTATTACTAAACGGATCTATATCGAAACGATGGAAGAAATCCTGCCGAATATCGAGAAAATCATTATTGATGGGAAGACAGCTGATCGCATGCTGCCGTATCTTCCGCTCGACCGTATCAAAGCCAAGCCAGGGGCAACCGTTGAGGGCCAGAATCCATGACCAAGCAGGGGCTTATCATTGCGGTTGTGGCGGTCATTGGTGGTTTGCTGTTCCTAGGAGCCTCACCACTCTTCGTCGTTGACATCACCCAGACTGCCATCGTGGTTCAACTGGGAAAGCCTGTTCGAAATCTCACGGAGCCAGGGCTCTATATGAAAGTGCCCTTCGCTCAAGAAGTCATCTACTTCGACAAGCGTCTGTTGGATTACGACTCGGCCGCGCAAGATGTGATCACACAAGACAAGAAGACTCTTCTCCTTGACAACTATGCCAAGTGGAGGATTGTCGACCCGCTTAAAGTCTATCAGAGCTTTCAGTCCCAACGGGGAGCCCTTCAACGACTCAATGATATTATCTATTCTGAGCTGAGAGTCGAACTCGGACGCCATGACCTTATCGAAATCGTCGCGTCGCACCGTGGCGAGCTCATGAAAATCGTGACCCAGCGGTCGAATGAGAAAGCCTCCGCATATGGGATCGAGATCCATGACGTGAGGATCAAACGAGCCGACCTTCCTGAACAGAATGAACGGGCTGTGTTCGCCAGAATGCAAGCGGAACGAGAACGACAAGCGAAACAATACCGCGCAGAAGGTGCTGAGGAAGCACAGAAAATTCGATCAGAAGCGGAAAAAGATCGAGAGATTATTCTGGCTCAGGCGTACAAGGAGTCGGAAGAACTTCGTGGCGCAGGGGATGCGAAAGCGTTTCGGATCTATGCCGACTCGTACCGGCAAGACCCTCATTTTTTTGAATTTACTCGCTCAATGGAAGCCTACAAGAAAACCTTCAAAGATAAATCCACCCTCGTGATGGGTCCTGACTCAGAATTCTTCCGCTATCTGAAGCAGCGCTAACCTTTAGGACAGCCCCACAATCTCACCGGTACCTGGGTCGATTCCAATTCGTTCCCCTGCCGGCTTCTTGGGTAGGCCTGGCATCAGTTGAATGCCTGAGCAGACCGCCGTGAGAAACCCGGCCCCTGCGAGTATTCGCACCTCCTTGATGGGCAGTGTAAAACCGACTGGGCGCCCCTTCAACGCCGGATCGTGCGATAGCGATAGTGGCGTTTTTGCCATACAGATGGGGAGGCGGTCGAGTCCGAGTTGCTGTGCCAATTCAATATCTCGCTCGGCTTCTGCCTCGAACGTCACAGCAGAGGCCCCATACATTTGTGTCGCGATAGTCAGAATTTTCTTTTTGATCGGCCAGGCTACATCATATACATGTCGGAATGTGGACCTTTCCTTTGTGGCCCTGACCACCGACCTCGCTAGCTCTTCCGCCCCTTTGCTCCCGTCGGCCCAATGGGTTGAAACCGCAGCCTCCAACGCCCCAACCTCCAGCGACCGCTCGCGCACCCACATCAGTTCACTCACAGGATCATCGACAAATGCATTGACTGCCACCACCACGGGCACCCCATGGGCTTTCACGTTCGCAATGTGCTGCTCCAAATTCGCAAAGCCTCTAGCCAATGCTTCCTGATTAGGTCCGGTAAGCCCTGCTGGGAGCAGGGCTCCGACCTTGATCGTCCCTCCACCACCATGAAGCTTGAGCGCCCGAAGCGTGACAACCACCACGCCTACTGCCGGTTTGAATCCGGAAAGGCGGCACTTGATGTTGAAAAATTTCTCCGCCCCGAGATCACTCCCGAATCCGGCTTCCGTGATCACATAGTCCGCACAACGTAGCGCGATGGCATCGGAAAGGATTGAACAATTGCCATGGGCGATATTTCCAAATGGACCTGTATGCACGAACGCCGGGGTTCCCTCCAGCGTCTGGACGATATTCGGCAACAACGCTTCTCTAAGCAACACCGCCATAGATCCGGCACAACCAAACTCTTCTGCCCGCAATGGCTTACCGTCCTTTGTAAACCCTACTACGATCTGCCCGAGCCTCTGTCTCAGGTCAGCTTGACTCGATGCCAAAGCGAGAATCGCCATGACTTCAGAGGCTTCTGTGATCACAAACTGGCCTGAACGGACCACGACACCCTCGCCCAGCACGATCTGTCGTAACGCCCGATCGCTGACCCCCAATGTTCGTGGCCATGTGATCCGATTGGGATCCATTTGAAGTTCATTTCCATGAAACAAGTGATTATCAACAAATGCTGATAAAAGATTGTGGCTGGCAGATACAGCGTGAGCGTCGCCGGTCAGATGGAGGTTGATCTCTTCCATCGGAAGGACTTGCGCTCGCCCTCCCCCTGTTCCCCCACCTTTAATCCCAAACACCGGCCCTATTGAAGGTTGTCGAAGTGTGACAGCCGTTCGATGCCCGAGGCGGGAAAGCCCCATGGCAAGCCCAATGGAAGTTGTCGTCTTGCCCTCTCCAAGTGGTGTCGGATTGATGGCAGTTACGAGCACATACCTGCCGAGAGGTGCCGCGGAAAGCCGCTCGAGGACATCGAGCGAAATCTTTGCTTTTAGTCTTCCATGCGGGATTAACTCGCTGACCTGGATTCCAAGCTGATCAGCAACCTCCTGAATCGGACGCGCCTTCACTGACCGGTTGATCTCAATATCTGTCATAGTGAGGATCGGGATGGTCTCTACCACTGCAATAGTGGCGGCAGTATAGCACAGGAAGACACTCTAGTAGATTCGGTCAGTGTTGGTGAGGGAGGGGGTACATCGCGGAGCTCAGTCGGAAACTTCGGCTGGGGAAGCCCAATTTTAGCTTATTCGAGAATATACTTTACTGGGTCTAGCGCCTGGCCATGGGCTTTGACCATATAATGCAGGTGGGGGCCCGTGGCTAGTCCTGTACTACCGACTAAGCCAACGACCTCTCCACGCTTCACGCGCTGTCCTTCTTTGACTAACGCCTTAGCCAGATGCCCATAGAGGGTTTCAATACCGAATCCATGATCTATTTTTACGACATTTCCCAGCTTAGGATCGAAGCCGACTGCTGTGACTCGCCCCTGAGCCGATGCTTGAACCGGCGCATTCGCAGCAGCTCCAATATCCAACCCATCATGCCACGCCGGCTTTTCTGTGAATGGGGAAACCCTTGGCCCGAACCCGGAGGTCACCCATCCCTTTACCGGCCAAATGGACGGGGTAGCTGCCCATCGAGAAGATTTCTGCTCAGCAGCCAAGGACAACTCTTGAAGTGATTGTTCCTGGATCGCAGCTTCTTTCGATAGCCATTCTATACCATCCTTAATTGACGCGACTTTCTCCTGCTCAGTGAGGTCACTCGAATCAGCGGATGTTCTTGCTTGACCAGATAGAGTACTTTGGTTGGTTTCATCAGACTTGGATGACTGAGCCCCGGCGCCGTTCTTGAGGGTTTTTAAATCAGCAGGGAGACTATCCTCACCCTCGGGAAGCGGAGCATCTATACCACCTCGGCCGTTTACTATATCCCCTGTTTTAGGAGACTCGATACCTAACATAACTCGAAGTCGCTGATTAACTTCCTTCATACTCGTTAAACGCTTTTTCAGATCGTCGATAGAACTAGAAAATGCCTCAGTCTGTTCTCGCGCATTCATTGCTTCTGCCCGGAATGAGGTGAGTTCCCAAACTTCACCGGTTCTAATCACGTAATGCGCAATAACCAGAACATTGGCTAAAAGGAAAATAGACCCAATAATCAATAGCTTGCTGACAAGTTTGCGAGGAAAGCTGAATCGAAGAGGCTTGGCTGAAGAGCCACGAAAGACTACAACCGTGTAACCGTCACTATTTTCTGTGCCGTTCGCTTGTCCCATGGCCATTCACCCCCTGCTGAACGGACTCCTCCAGACCTACATAAGAATTCTTGAGGAGTCTACCAATCCAGATTGCTTCGGTCAACCCCTCATTTTGGTGAGTTAAAAACTCATTCACTAACAATTAGCTGTTGGTCTCACTGCAGACCCACCTAATATATTGTGGTATACCTTTCTTCACAGGTAAGGCGATGATTTCGGGAGTGTCATATGTATGTGTCGCCTTGATTGCTTTCTCGAGTACCGCATATCGTGCCTTTGTCGATTTGAATATGAGCAGAACTTCCTCTGATTTCAATACTTTTCCCTTCCATCTGTAAATAGACTGAATGGCCGGGATGATGTTCACACAGGCAGCCAGCCTTGCTTTTACCACTACCTTTCCAATCTTTACCGCTTCCTTCTGGTTTGCTGCCGTTACCATGATAACCAGGATCTGCGTTGCAGGCTCCTTACTAAGAGGCGCGCCCATTATAAGAACAACCTTTCCGCTAAGCCATCTATTCTCAAAGACATAGCAATGAAGCAATTTTCAGGCCAACTACGTACGACAGTAAATGATTGTTGCTATTTATCAATATCTTATAAATTTGCGATCTAACTCTAGCATTCTATGGATCTTATTCATATCTTAACAGTGACGGTAATCTCAAGAAACAGCAAAAAAAGAGAGGAAGTACTGACAAAAATGTACAATTGTTGTGGCTTTCCTTCGCTCGACCATCCGATTAGTCTGATTGACAGGCTTTTCACCCCTCACATATGATGCCCAGAAATAAGGAGGCTATCGAATGGGTGTCGTCATTTCTCCGAAAGAACTAAAAACACGACTCGATAAGGGCGATAACCTTGTCCTGCTGGACGTTCGGGAAGATTGGGAATACTCGCTCGCAAAAATAGATGGCTCAATCCTTGTTCCCCTCGGAACACTCCCTCAATCGCTCACCCGGTTAAACCGAGAATCCGAGATCATCGCCATTTGCCACCACGGCATGAGAAGCGCTGATGCGACAAACTTCCTACTTCAACAAGGATTCTCAAATGTGAAGAATTTGGTGGGAGGAATCGACGCCTGGTCGGTACAGGTGGATGGAGCAATCCCTCGCTACTAAGGACTCCGCCGACGCTCAACGCTGACAGCCCCTCATACACTACATGGCTTAGTCGATTCTAACTCATGCGCTCGCGGAAATACTCGACGGTGCGTTTGAGTCCTTCACGCAATTCGACTTTGGGCTCCCAGGACAATTCTTGATGGATCTTGCTTGAATCAATCACACTCCGCGCCTGTTCACCACTCATCGCCGGCCCATGAACCTCCTTACATGCCGAGTTTGTATGGGAGATCAGGATCCTCAACAAATCGTTGATTGAGGTTTCCTCTCCCGTTCCAACATTATATGTTCCTTGTACCTCCTGACCCATCACGGCAAGATTTGCCTCGACAACATCTTCGACGTAGATGAAATCTCGCGTCTGACGGCCGTTCCCATTGACAATCGCTTGCTCGTTATTCAGGAGCTTCTGAATGAAGATCGCCACCACACCTGCTTCTCCATCGGGATCCTGGCGTGGGCCATAGACATTGGAATAGCGCAGGTTCACCATCTGAAGACCGCTCACACGTTGATAATAGGACAGGTATTGCTCCCCGCACAGCTTGCTGATTCCGTATGGCGACAGCGGCCGCATAACATGAGACTCTGGGGCAGGATAAATCTCTTGCTCGCCATAGATAGCCCCGCCGGAAGAAGAGAACACCATCTTCCGCACTCCATGTCTGACCGCTTGCTGCAACACATTCAGCATCCCAAGGACATTGATCTGTGCATCGAAGATTGGATCTGCCACAGATTTACGGACATCCATCTGCGCAGCAAGATGCATAATAATATTGGGTCGCTCGTTGCGAAATACCCGTTCAAGTCTCCAGCTTTGAATATCCAGCTTGTAAAAACGAGCAACGCGATTAAGGTTACGCCGCTTCCCCGTGGACAGATTGTCTACAACAACAACCTCATGTCCTTCTTGTACAAGCCGATCGACCAAATGGGACCCGATGAAACCGGCACCTCCAGTTACGAGCACCTTCATGCATGCCCCCATCGCCGCTGAGCCCATTCCATCATTTTTCCACCGCCGACCTGATTAGGCTGCTATCTCTCGGGTAAAACCAACAAGAATCTCCCGATTCCCTTTTCGCCCTATCACGGGAGAATCCAGCACGCCTTTAAGCGTAAGCCCCAAACAAGCTGCGCAATCAATGATCTTATTGGTCACTGCCTCGCGCTGCGTATCATCTCGCACAATTCCCCCTCGTCCCACCTGACCCTTACCGACTTCAAACTGCGGCTTCACTAACGCCACAACCACCGCAGAACTGTTGAGTAGGTGAATGACAGCTGGCAATACCAGCGTGAGAGAAATAAAAGACACGTCGATTACTGCCAGGTCGATCGGTTCTGGAATCAAACCACGGTCAACATACCGGATGTTGGTCCGCTCGAGCAAGACAACACGCGAATCTTGCCGAAGCCTCCATTCAAATTGGCCATACCCCACATCGATCGCATAGATGCGGATGGCTCCTCGCTGCAACAGACAGTCTGTGAACCCGCCGGTTGAGCAGCCAACATCCACACAGATGGTCCCTTTCGGATCAATATGAAAGGCCTCAAGGGCTGCAGCTAACTTATCTCCTGATCGACTGACAAAAGACGCAGGCCGCGCAATTTCAATGCGCGCATCCGGCGACACCAACTTTGCAGGTTTATCCACCATGATCCCATCGACCAAAACTCCCCCTGCTAAGACCCTTCTGGCCGCGGCTTCACGACTGGATACCAGCCCCTGAGCCACGAGCACACAATCCAACCTTGCCTTCTGCTCACGCGGGGGAGATGCCATAGAGACTGGGGAAATCGATCATGGAAGCATGGCCGGAGAGGGAAGCCGGCACTGGGACAAACTAGGCGGATGGTTCATCGGACTCTTCGCCTGAAGAGTACGCGTGGATTCGTTTTTTGCCATTTTTGTCTTGCACAAGCACTTCTACCTTATGTTCTGCTTCTTCCAGAATCTTAAGACAGCTTTTCGAGAGGCGAATACCCTCCTCAAAAATCTTGAGCGATTCGTCTAGAGGAAGATCGCTTTTTTCCAGCTCACCAACAATGGCTTCTAACCGCGCCATCGCTGTTTCAAATTTTACTGCTGCCACATCATACCTCGATACCAGAGAGTGCTTAGAGCTTCATTATACTCAACCACATCTCTATTTCAAACTGGGGAATCGTCCAAGACACGAGTGACCACGCAACTCAAACGCCCTCTTGCCAATTGAGCTTCCAGTTCCTGCCCCGTTTCGACATCACCCGCCCGATGGAGAATTTGACCGGCCGGAACTGTCTGAAGAATACTATAGCCACGTCCAAGAACCGCCAAGGGGCTTAGGGTATTGAGTTGTGCCAACGTCGCACGGACCCGGTGGCGATGGTGTTCCATTGCTACACACATTCGTCCCTCAAGGCGTTTCGAGAGATGCGGAATTCTCACCAAGCCTTGCTTGATCACGAGAATAGGGTTGAGACTGGAAAGATTGCGTTGCAGCTCGTGGACCTGTTCACATCTGACCCGAAGCAGTCTTTGCGTCATCTTGCACAAGCAATCCATCAAGTCATCTGTCTGTTGTGCTGCCTCCTGGAGACGGAACCTTACATCTTTGAGCCCGAGAACTCCGGCATCAGCCCGCCGCCGCTCGGAGGCGCAATGCCGGAGCATCACCTGTTCCATACGGACTCTCAGCTCCCTCAGTCGCTCCACGATGTCGGCCAACACCGGCACTACAGCCTCCGCTGCGGCCGACGGAGTCGGCGCTCGGAGATCGGCGACAAAGTCGGCCAGCGTTATATCGATTTCGTGTCCGACAGCCGACACCACAGGAATATGGGAGGCCGCAATGGCACGTACCACGATCTCCTCGTTAAAGCTCCAGAGATCTTCCAACGATCCTCCGCCTCGCCCAACAATGACGACATCCACCAAATCCAGCCCGTTCAAGGCGGTCAGCGCCTCCGCAATTTGCCGTCCTGCACCCTCCCCCTGGACCTGAACCGGGGCAATAACAATGTGGACTATCGGCCAACGCCGCCTAAGGACAGCCAGGATATCTCGAATAGCAGCCCCCGTCAGGGATGTGACGACACCTACCGTCCGGGGAAATGGAGGAATCGCCTTCTTTCTATCCTGATCGAATAGCCCCTCCGCCGCCAGGCGTTCTTTTAACTGTTCAAATGCCAGCTGCAGCGCGCCGATCCCCTTCGGCTCCATCATATCGAGCACGATTTGATACTCTCCACGTGGTTCGTAGACCGAAAGTCGCCCACGCACGATAACGTGTAGCCCTTCTTGCAAAGCAAAACGCAGTCGATTCGCGCTCGATCGGAACAGTACCGCACGAATCTGACTCATCTTGTCCTTGATCGTGCAATAGACGTGTCCTGATCCGGGAGTGCGGATATTGGAGAGCTCCCCTTCCAACCAGATATCGGAAAATTGTTCTTCGATTGAAGCACGAAGCAGACCCGTCAGCTCCGAAACCGTGAGAATTCGTTCCGGGTAGGCGGTCTGAAAGAGGGATGCAGTGGAACCAAGAGAACTCGTGGTGAGTCTCCTTTAATCGATGATACGAACTCGTTCAATCGAGAGTGCCTTGCCTAGCCGTGCATCTAGTTCGACCAGCACAGCACAGAAGACGGAAGGACCAGAGGCCACTTCAAAGCGTCGTGGCATCCCGGTCAGAAACTTTTCGATCGCCAACTCTTTCTTCACCCCGATCACAGAATGGAGCGGACCGGTCATTCCGATATCCGTCACATATGCCGTTCCCTTGGGTAGTATCTGATCATCGGCCGTTTGCACATGCGTATGGGTACCAACCACGGCGACGGCTTCTCCGTCCAGATAGTGTCCCATCGCCATTTTTTCCGATGTCGCTTCCGCATGCATATCAACAATCACGGCATTCGTTCGCTTCTTCAAATCAGCCATCTCTTTCTTAGCCACCTGAAACGGACAGTCCAATGTCGGCATGTAAGCTCGTCCCATCAGCTGGAGGACACCAAGCTTTTCCCCACTGGCCGATTCCACTACCACACTCCCATGACCCGGCACACCACCGGGATAGTTAGCCGGCCGAAGTAGGCGTGGTTCACGGGGAAAGTAATCCAGTATTTCTTTCTTATCCCAGGCATGATTTCCGGTCGTAATGACTGCGAGTCCGAGATCGAACAATTCTTCTGCCAGCTCCGGAGTAATCCCAAACCCGCCAGCTGCATTTTCTCCATTCCCGATCACGATGTCGATTTGTCGCTGAGCTACCAGCCTGGGAACGGCTTTAGCCAACACACGACGCCCAGGTTCCCCAAAAATATCGCCAATGAAGAGGACCTTCACTTGGCATACTCCACATAGCGGCTCTCCCGAATCACCGTCACTCGGATGGTGCCAGGATAGGTCAGTTCCTGCTCAATCTTCTTTGCGAGATCTCGAGACAGTTGGAACGACTCAGCGTCGGAAATGTCTTCCTGTCGAACGATGACACGTATCTCTCGGCCGGCTTGAATGGCGTAGGCCTTTTGCACTCCCTTGATGGTGGTCGCAAGCGACTCCAGTTTCTCCAGCCGTTTCACATAGGTCTCCAAGGCTTCCCGCCTGGCCCCAGGCCTGGCAGCCGACAACGCTTCAGCCGCAGCTACCAAAACCGATTCGGGACAGATCGGCTCGACTTGCTCATGGTGCCCTGCAATGGCATTCACAATTTTTTCGCTTTCGTTGTACTTCTTGGCAATCTCAGCGCCCAGCATCGCATGCGGGCCTTCTTCTTCATGGCTGACGGCTTTCCCGATATCATGCAGCAGCGCCCCCCGTCTCGCCAACTTCACATCGAGACCAAGCTCCGAAGCCATAATGCCGCAGATATATGCAGCTTCACGCGAATGATAGAGATTGTTTTGCCCATAGCTAGTGCGATACTTGAGCCTGCCAAGCACTTTGATCAACTCCGGGTGAAAATCCGAGAGTCCCAACTCAAAGATAATTTTCTCGGCCTCTTCATACATAAGTTTATCGATATCGATTTTCACTTTCTCGACGATCTCTTCAATCCGCGTCGGATGGATGCGTCCATCTTGCATCAACCGTTCGAGCGAGACCTTCGCGATCTCCCGACGCAGCGGATCAAATCCGGACACGATAACCGCCTCGGGGGTTTCATCAATAATCAGATCGATCCCGGTTGCGGCTTCGATCGCACGGATGTTCCGTCCTTCCCGCCCTATAATGCGCCCTTTCATCGCATCATTCGGAATCGGCACGACAGAAATCGTGGATTCTGAAACATAGTCCCGTACCACGCGCTGAATCGAAGAGGTAATGATTTCGCGCGCTTCCCTTTCAGCATTTTCCCGTGCCTCTTCTAAAGTACGCTTGGCATGCCCAACGGCCTCGAGCCGTGCCTGGCTTTCCATTTCCTGGATGAGTTGCTTCTTTGCCTCGTCGGATGTCATTCCCGCAACACGTTCCAAGGCTTCACGGTGTTCTTTCTCCACTCGAGTGCAGGCCACCTCTTTGGCTGTGAGCTTTTCTTCCCGTTTTCCCAGATCTAGATCTCGCTTCTGAATCTCACTCTCCCGCTTATCTAACAGACCGATTCGCTTTTCAAGGGCCTCGTCCCGTTGCACGGCACGTTTTTCTGCAACGGCAACCTCAGCCATCTTGGCCTTTTGCTCCTTCTCGATCTCGGCTTTCGACTGCAATACAAGGTCTTTCGCCTCCAGCTTCGCTTCTTTAACAATGTTATCCGCCTCGTGCTGGGCGTTCTGCACAGCTTGGCGTGCCTGTTCCCCTTCTTTCGCCTTCTGGGTAGCACTCAAAGAGCGACGGATCAGCTCAAAGATCCCAATCCCAAGCAACCCTCCAACGAGTCCTGCCACTATATAGATAATCATCGAGTCCAAAATTGGCTCACCCCCTTACAGTCGCGAAACGAGAAGCATCTCGCTTCTCAGTCTCGTCTTGAGACACGGTTGTTAATCGACGGCCCGGAATGAGAAAAGAAGCGCAGAGTATCCCGATAGGGAGAAAGGAGAGGGCGGCCAGAAACGCAGTCTAGGGACTTACTACGGAAACGAAATCCGCGGGGATGGACGGCTTGGTGGATTGAGATATCGAGTACGTCCGGTGCGAAGAAAACCTCTCGAAGTCCATCTTGGTTGGTACGCTCTCATCTGCATGAGAGGAGTCATCGTACGAACCGGAAGTAGTTGCTGACCGTTACGACAGGCTATATTTTTTGACGGCAGCATAAACTCGATGACCTTGCCCAATTGCTCCAAGAGATTATACATGAAGTGGACGAACCCCTGTGCCCATTCAAGTTGCCTCAATTTCGCCAACATCAATAATCCACATCCATTCCGCGTTAACTGTATTGAATCCCTATTAGACTGAACCGGTTCAAGCATGACCGAATCATTTCCCTATCGAAAATCTACTACGCCCTGACACATTACTTACAACGATAACAAAGGGAAATGCCCTTTGCAAGGTTAATCTAGCGAAAGAGTGAGGTCGGCACCTGCTCTTCGATCGATTCCATGAGCGACGTCATCCGCCGCTCGACGTCCGCTTCACCTTGTGCACGCTTCCGTTCAAGTTCAAACAATTGGTGCGCCAAATTAAGAGCCGTCAGCACGGCAAGTTTCGAGGGGGTTGTCGTATTCATCCCTTCCGCAAGATGGCGCATTTGGCCGTCTACAAAGCTCGCGAGACGCCTGATATCTCCCTCGTCTGCGTCGCCACGAATCGCATATCGTTGACCATAAATTTCCACGTCGATCGTCTTAGTCAAGAGCCACCTCCTTACGTTCTTCAAAACACTCCAACAACTCGATGTCGCTGAGGACTTTTTCTATACGAAATTTTATATCGATACGTTCTTGCTCCCATCGTCGATTCGAATCATCCTTTTCCGAGAGTCGTTGTCTGGCAACTTTGAGTTCTTCCTCAACGGATGCATTCTTTTTCTTCAATTCTTGCACGAGTTTAACGAGATCTCTAATACGGGTTTCGAGCGCGTCCAGCCGGTCTAATGCCATCCCTCACGGTCCTCTCTAGCAATCCACTACAGGTTGTGGCGTACTATAGAAACTTGTCTAGATATTGTCAAGAAATAGCCGTTAGGAGACCTTGTCCAGCCGCACATATTCACGATAGCTTCGCAACACGCGCTTCACATATTGGCGCGTCTCCTGATACGGAATCAATTCGATGAACTCATCCTGGCTTCGACCACGGTGCAACGTAATCCAACCCTCCACAGCAATTGGCCCTGCATTGTATGAGGCAATTGCATACGTCGCATTACCGGAAAATTGTTGTAGCAACTGTTCGACGTAGTAGACACCGATCCGAATATTGGTTTCTTGATCGAAAAGGTCATCCCGTCCGACGGCAGGAAACCCAAGCCGCTGCGCGACAATACTTGCAGTCCCGGGCATCACCTGCATCAGACCAATCGCACCGACCCGCGACACAGCACGCCAATCATACTGACTTTCCTCTCTAATGATCGCCGCCACCAGGTAAGGATCGACACTACTCGCACCCTGCCCCTTGATCGTGGAAAGGAGACCTGTCGGATAGGCCACCTTCCAGAGCGATGGATCAGTGACACCGCCGGTTCGCTCTAACTTATCTCGGAACCTCGCCCGCGCGAGGCGGAGCGCGTGATGGTAGGCACCCACCTCGTTCAGCATTGTCGCTAGTGCCATGAGGACCTCTGGGCTTCTGCTATAGCGATCGGTCAACCCCACAAGTTCTCGGGCAGCATCCGGATCCAACCCTAATATCTTGAGTTCAATGGCACGACGGTATGCCGGCTGTTGCTCGATTTCCGCCCGTGCAGATGCTGTGCGTGTGGCTTCACCATTACCATTTACAGCCGGACCACCACTCGCCGTGACGGTCGGAGAAATAGGTTCTGAGGCAAGGGACTCTGACAGCGGGGGATTGATCCGTTCACGTGCCTGCTGACAGTAGTAGGTATAGACATATCGTTGGCACAACTGCAGATAGACATCGCGAGCGTGAGACTGCTGATTCAATTCGGCCGCACGCGCCATCCAGTACAGAGCCTGCGGCTCATACTCATTGTCGTGCAGATCAGCGAGCGCACGTAGCTCTTCACCCGCCTCACGATAGCGCGCCATACGGTAATATACCCAACCCACATGCCACCGTGCCTCGGCTCGCTGGGACGCAGGCTCTCCGACTTTCGCTACCTGTCGAAAACGCACCACTGCGTCCTCGAAGCGGCCCTGATCTTCCAGCCACATCCCGGCGAACAAGATTATCTGGCCCTTCTGTTCCGCGGAGAGCGACGCTGTCGACAGCGAATTGGCTAGATCCAACAACTTATCCCCCTGTCCTTGTCTCAGGTAGACACGGCCCAGCCAGACCCACGCTTCATAGGACCCAACTCCTCCCTCTTTTATCAGAGCACGGAACGTCTCTCGGGCTTGGTCATACTGCTTCAGCCTGACCTGCGCAATGCCGAGCTTCAGTTTTGCTTCGGCGCGTCGAGGCGATTGCGGATCAGCGACAAGAAACTTTCTAAGCTCGTCGATCGCCTCTGTATGAAAGGACTGCCCAAGATAGGCTTGCGCCCGGGCAAACCGATCATTTGATTGAACGACCCAAGGCTCGCCACCAGGATTTGAGACCAGCAGCGCTTCCGCTTCTTTCGCCTCTGCACTGTATGGAAACCGAACCCAAAGCTGCACCAAGGCCTCGCGACCTTCCTGAATCTTGTTATCCCTTAATTGGCAGATGCCTCGCCGAAGCAGCGCCTGGGAAGCACCCGGCTCCTTGTCATCCAGTTCCACTGCTCGAATAAGCCATGGCATCGCCTCGGGGCAACTGGATGCTTGATACCATGCCTCCCCTGCCCGATAAGCGGCCTTGGTCAGCAGATAGGAGTCAGGCACAGCCAATGGAATGCTTTCGAACATGTCCGCCGCCTGCTTGGCATCTCCAAGGTTCAACAATGCTTCTCCCATCCATAATCGGACATAATCGTCCAAGGCAGGAAAGTCCCGCTGTGACGCGCGCAGGAACTGAATGGCTACGGCAGGGTTCCGCTCGATGAGCAAGACTCCGGACAGTAATCCCGCACGTTTGGCCCAGAGTGTGGCAGGAAATCGTTCCATCAGCCGCTGCAGACGGCTCAGCTTGAGCGACAGCACTTGTTCTTTATTGAGCGACTTGCCAAGCCGTTCTTTCGGCAGCGCGGCAGCCTGGAAACAGTCCTCCACCCTCTCGCAAGCCTCGCTGTCACTCGCTATCGATGGGAGAGAAGGCCCGGCGACCGATTGGTCGGAGAGGAGAGTAAACCCACAGAGACCAATGGAAGTGGCCAAGAACAGATTCCGTATGGCCTGTTGATGCCAGTAATCGCGCACTGTCACCTCCTCCCAGTCTGTAACATATATAACAGTCTGTCTCACCTGTTGCCAGCAAAGCTGCATGACCCCATACCTTGTTCCACTTTTTGAGCCTGTGATAGGCTACCAAGATGCGGCACGAAACAGCTAGTTGTCCAACAGGCATACCTTCCACAAATCTCCTGGCCCTTGATGAAGAAGGAATGAACCGGCTCGTGCAGCACTTTGCATGGCCCCGCTACCGAGCCGGCCAGATTTTACGCTGGTTGTATCAACGTCGAGTCAACGACATCCACCAAATGACAGACCTTGGCCAAGGGGAAAGAACTGCGCTGGCTTCGGTGGCAACGATTCCGCGTGCGACAAACTGCACGATTTACTGCTCGATCGATCACACGAGAAAATTGGTACTCACCCTCAACGACGAGCTCACCATCGAAACGGTGCTGATTCCTGACGAAGACCGCCTCACGCTCTGCGTATCGACCCAAGTCGGCTGTACCCTAGACTGCGGATTTTGCCTGACCGGCACAATGGGGTTGAAACGAAACTTGAAGCCACATGAAATTATGGAACAGGTACTCACAGCCCAAGATCGTCTTGAGTCCGGTGAACGGATTACCAACATCGTCTTTATGGGAATGGGCGAGCCCCTAGCCAACATGGATGCCTTGTCAGAAGCGATTCGTCGACTCACGAATAAATCGTGGGGGCTGGGATGGTCGCCGAGACGCATAACGGTATCGACGGCTGGCCTGGCGGCACGATTGAAAGATGTCGCTCCACTCGGCGTCAATCTGGCCATCTCGCTGAATGCGACGACAGACGACCAGCGTGCCACCCTGATGCCGGCCGTGAATCGCATTGCTTCCCTCAAAACATTGCTCTCCGCATGCCGTCGTTACCCTTTGCCGCCAACCAGACGCCTTACCTTCGAGTACGTGCTACTGGCCGGGGTGAACGATCAACCAGACGATGCCCGCAGGCTGACCAAGCTCGTCCGAGGGATCAGATGTAAAATCAATTTGATTCCCTTCAATGAATTTCCCGGAAGCCCGTTCCGCCGCCCATCGGAACATGACATTTTAGCCTTTCAAGCCATCGTGCGACAGGATGGCTTCGGTGTGTTTGTCCGTAGGAGCCGTGGACGCGATGTCCTCGGCGCCTGCGGCCAATTAGGCAATCTCTCACCCCATTACCCAACAGCACGTGCCTTGACACAAATCCAAGCACGTTGCTAGCATGAATGGTGCCCACCGCCCAACCATGATCCGGCTGAAATCTCCACACCTGATGCAACTATCCTGGCTGATTCTCGCGAGCACTCTTGTCCTCGCTTTTGTATCGCCTGTCGTCGCAGTGGAACCTCGGGAGTTCATCCTCTCTAATGGGATGAAGGTTCTGTTAGTCGAAGTTCCTAAGGCGCCGGTTGCCACCGTCCAGGTCTGGTATAAGGTCGGTTCACGCAACGAAGTCATGGGTCGTGCCGGCCTATCCCATATGCTTGAACATATGATGTTCAAGGGCACCACAAAGTACCCGAAAGGAACCTTCTCCCGCCTGATCAGGAAAAACGGCGGGATGGACAACGCCTTCACCAGCCAGGACTACACCGCCTACTTCGAGAACCTTGCAGCCGACCGCGTCGAGCTGGCCTTGGAGCTTGAGGCTGACCGTATGCAGGGTCTCTTGCTCGACCGGAGTGAACTCATGATGGAGCGAGAGGTGGTGAAGGAGGAGCGACGGCTTCGCACAGAAGACGATCCGCAGGGCGCGCTCGTCGAGGCCCTCTTTGCCCAGGCTTACCTCAGCCATCCTTACCATTGGCCGGTGATCGGCTGGTTCAGTGACCTGGAGGCCATGACCCTGGACGACTTGCAACGGCACTACGACACCTATTACTCACCCAACAACGCAACCCTCATCGTGGTAGGAGACATCAACGCCGACAGTCTGCTCCCCGCGATTAAACAGTTGTTTGAACCGATCCCTCGAGGACCTGATCCCAAACCGATTACCACCTTGGAACCTGATCAAAAGGGCGAACGTCGATTCCTCCTGAAGCGGGATGCGCAAGTTTCCTTCGTCATGATGGGTTATCGCGTGCCAAATTTTACGAGCGAAGACTCGTACGCTCTCGACATTCTGGACTCGATTCTGTCGCATGGGAAAAGTTCGCGCCTTTACCAAAACCTCGTGTACGAGCAAAAATCCTCGCTGGCAGTCGGAGCAGAGTACAGCTTGCTGCAGACCGACCCCGGGCTTTTTTACTTCTATGCCCTTGTGAGCCCAGGCCAAAAGCCGGAAGCGGTCGAAGAAGCCCTCCATCGAGAGATCAGGCGTCTCCAGACCGACCCCCCGACCGAGCAAGAGCTGCAGCGCGCGAAAAACCAGGTTGAAGCGACCCATGTCTTCGAACAGGACTCCAACTTCCGGTATGCGATGTTGCTCGGAGAGGCTGAATCCGTCGGAGCCGGGTGGCGGAAAATCGACCAGTTTGTCGAACGGATCAGGGCAGTGACGGTCAAGGACATTCAACGTGTCGCGCGCCAATACTTAACGGAAGACAATCGGACAGTCGGGACCTTGATCCCTCTGCCTTCCAAACAGCCAGAAGCGCCCTCCGCTGCCGTGCACCAGGGTGGGCCCTAATCATGTCAACGACAAGACCACCCCATATCTCGCGACGAAGACAAGCGATTCTGGTTCTCGTGATGGGATTCTGTGCCTTCCTCTTGGGAAGCCGTTCCGGCATCGCGGCCGAAATCGCGCCGACAAAATTTGTGACCGCCAACGGTATGACGGTGATCGTCCTCGAGCAGCATTTTCTTCCCATCGTTGAAATCCACGCGCTGATCAAAACCGGCTCCGCCCAAGATCCTGCCGACAAAGCAGGGCTCGCGAACCTCGTTGCCAGTCTCCTGGACGAAGGGACGACCACGCGCACGTCAAAACAGCTGTCGGAACAAATTGATTTCGTCGGCGGAGCCCTGGAAGCCAAGGCTTCAGAGGACTTTACCACCGCCTCTGCTCGGGTACTCAAGAAAGATATCGAGCTTGGCTTTACGCTGCTCGCAGACATGCTGCAACACCCCGCGTTCGCTAAGCAGGAATTCGAGCGGATTCGCACTCAAATCCTGGGGGAGATGGCAAGCGATAATGACGACCCCGGCCATATTGCCATGAAGGCCTTCAACCAGCTTGTCTTCCACGGACACCCCTACCGTTGGCCTGTCAATGGAACAGAGGAGACGCTCCATAAGATTACTCTGGCCGACGTGCAGGCCTTCTACGGACGGGAATATTCCCCTTCCCAGATCATCTTGACCATTGTCGGCGATATTACACTTGAACAAGCAACTGCGTTGACACAGACCCATTTTGGAGCCTGGAAAAAAGGAGCCGTGGCGGCACGGAACATGAAAAATCCCGCTCCGGTCGAACGAAGAACAGTCCAACTCATTGAGAAAGATCTCACCCAATCGACCATCATACTTGGCCATGCAGGCATCCCACGGACGCACGCTGATTTTTATACGGTTACAGTGATGAATTACATTCTGGGGGCTGGTGGGTTTTCTTCCCGGTTAATGGACTCAATTCGTGACAAGCAGGGATTGGCCTATGGGATCATGAGCCACTTCGATGCCCGGCTGATGCCCGGTTCATTCTGGGTGAATCTCCAAACCAAGACGGAGACGACGAATCAAGCCATTGCCGGAGTCCTGTCTGAAATCAAATCCATTCGTGACGCCCCCGTATCCGACCAGGAATTGGCCGAGGCCAAATCCTTCTTGATTGGCAGCTTCCCGTTACGATTTGACTCCACCGCGAAACTCGCGAACGTGCTTGCCCAAGTGGAGTTCTACGGGCTGGGGTTCGAATATTTTGTGGAATACTCAAAGTGGATCGACCGGGTCACGAAGGAGGACGTGCAGCGCGTTGCCAAACAATACCTGGATCCCAAGCGGTATGCCTTGGTAGTGGTGGGCAATACCGCCAAGGCAAAGGTCAAGCGCTAGGCACTCTGTCACAATCCCATAGCAGGCATTCATGTTGACCGAATCTCTCCAACTTAAGCTCGATACGCTCCGCCGGATGATTTTGGACCTGCAGTCCGTCCTTGTCGCTTTTTCCGGAGGAATCGACAGTACCGTCGTCCTCAAGATCGCCCATGAACAACTTGGTGACCATGCGGTGGCTGTCACTGCTGTCTCGCCGACGTTTCCCCAGATCGAGCTCAATGCTGCGAAACGCGTAGCTTCGGAGATCGGCGCCCGGCACGAACTGGTCCATACTGATCAACTCGAAGTCCCGGCCTTTGTTCAGAACGATGCAACCCGCTGCTTCCATTGCAAGACTGATCTCTATCAATTGCTGGACAGACTGCGCGAGCCGCACGCAGGTCGGTGGGTTGTGGACGGGACGAATCTCGACGATCTCGGAGATGATCGACCGGGAATCAAAGCGGCACGCGAGTGGGGAGTGCGAAGCCCGCTGGTTGAGGCCTCTCTCTCCAAGTCCGATGTACGAGCACTCGCCCAGACTTTGGGCCTCTCCAATTGGGATAAGCCGGCGGCTGCCTGCCTTTCTTCCAGGATTCCTCGGGGCACACCGATCACCATCGACAGCCTCCGTCGTGTGGAGCAGGCGGAAGACATTCTGCAGGCTGAGGGGTTTCGCCACATACGTGTACGGGAGCATGGAGACGTGGCGCGAATCGAGGTCGGGGCGGAGGAGTTTTCTCGGTTGAATGAGCCCACTCTACGCGCGCATATCAGTGCTCGTCTCCGTCAGGCAGGATTCCGCTTCGTCTGTGTGGATTTGGAAGGGTACAGACCCGGAGGGATCAGCCTTGGGTGACCCCTCCAGGTTCAGAAATTATCGTTGGTAGGACTTTGACAAGGCCTCCAGCGCCTCGTCTGCAAATTTCCGGTGGTCCGCCTCGTTCAGACTTCGCTGCACGACCTTCTCCGCAACCATCAATGCCAAATTGGTGGTTTGAGCCCGAATATCCTGAATCGCCTTGCGACGCTCTTGATCGATTTCACGCGTCGCATCGCCCTTGATCCGCTCAGCTTCAACCGTCATCCGCTGCTCATTTTCCTCCATGAGCCGCTGTGCCCGATCCTTCGCCGCGGTCAGGAGTCCTTCCGCCTCTTTCGCGGCGGAGTTCAATTTGGCTTCGTACTCCTTGAGCTTCAACTCCGCTTCTGAGCGATGTCGCTCGGCCTGATCGAGACTGTCCTTGATTTTCTTTTCCCGCTCTTCCAAGACGCTCAAGATGCCCGGAAAAGCAAACTTGTATAAGACGAAAAGGAGAATGACGAACGATACGATTTCCCAAAAAATCAGGGAAGAAAAAAAATGAGATTCAAACTGCGGCATGTGAGTTTCCTACCCTACCCCTTGCGGAGTCCCATAATGATGAACACGACGACCAGGCCGTACAGCGCGATGGCTTCCACCAGCGCGAATCCAATCCACATATACTTTGTGACACGAGCTTCCGCCTCAGGCTGGCGCGCCACCACTTCGATGACCTTCCCGAAGATGTAGCCGATCCCCACACCTGCTCCGGCAAACCCTGCTGCGGCACAACCCATGCCTATCAACCCTGCTGCTGCTAAATCCATTGTTTGTCTATCCTCCTTTATGAAAACTCAATATATCCGAACACCCTCTCAATTTGTCTCCCGGCAGGTTCGTAACCATCAACCACCTTGAGGCATTCCGCGGAGTCTGACGGAGAGGTTACGACGGTCAGTGCGCGTGCTCCTCGTGGCCATGTAGATGGTAGGCGTCTCCTAAGTAAACGCAGGTCAATATAGTGAAAATATAGGCTTGGATGAATGCGATCCCGACTTCCAGCCCATAGATCGCAACCGTGAAGGCGAAGGGCAACCACCCGATCAATAACCCGCCGCTGATTGCCATGCCGAACAGAACTCCGAGAATGACGTGTCCCGCCGTCATGTTCGCAAATAACCGAACGGCCAGTGAAATGGGCCTCGCCAACTGACTCATCAACTCAATCGGTATCATCAATGGGAGCAGCCAGCCAGGCGTGCCCGGCGGCACAAGAATGCCCAGGAACTTAAACCCGTGTAACAAGAACCCCATCACCAGACTGATCCCATATACCACGGAGGCGAACACGGCAGTCACGACAATCTGACTCGTCACCGTATAGCTGCCTGGGACCAACCCGACAAGATTGCAAAAAAGAATAAAGAGAAACAGGGTCGCGATGAGGGGGAAAAATCTCATTCCATCCTTACCCATCGTGTCCAAGATCATGCTCCGAATAAAATCCACCATCATTTCCGCTATGCTCTGCAGCTTACCAGGCACCAGCTTACGCGCCGATCCTGCAGCGACCATAAGCACGGCCGCCAGAGAAACCACAACCCACATCATCACGACGGCCTTATTGATGGAAATATCCAATCCTCCCATCGAGATCGGAATCCAGTCGTGCAGTTCGAAAGAATGGAGAGGACCTTCTTCTTCCATTGCGTGCTCTTGCTCTCTCTATACGAAAGACGTTAAGCCTTGGGCCAGCGCTGCACAGACCGGTATGCGTTTCTGATCCCGGTCACGACACCTAATATGAGACCGCCAACCATCCCCCAGGGAGTAGAATCCAAAAGGTAGGTGTCACACACCCATCCCAATCCTCCTCCGACAATCAGCGCAGCGACCAGATCGCTTGCGATCCTGACCGCTTGGCCAAGCCCCGTGTACAATGGATCCTGTGAAGGGGGCATGTCGTACCCACGGAGGAGAGTGCAATGCAGCCCATGATGCATGACTCTGCCGGTGGCGGGCTCGCAATTCAACCAGAATCGTCCTAATGTTGTCAAGGTGGCTGGCGCTGTGACACAACAAGAACAGTGCGGTATAGTGCATCGGCGTCTGTGTGAAGAGCGCTACACGTCACCCATGGAACGTTTCTCCCAAACATCATTCTTGAACGGCCCCCCGCAGCCCTTGGTCTTTACGATGGAGGGACGAGGAAGGACACCCTTTGAGCTGTACCGCATCATTGCGTCTCCCTCTCAGCCTTCGTTTCTACTCGAAAGCGGGAAGGGGGCAGGCAGCCGCTACTCCTATCTGGGGAGTAATCCCTTTTCGGTGCTGACCGGGCGACAAGGGTGGGCGCCAGGTCAAACCCAGGGAGGATACGAGCGGTCTTCGGAAGATTCTCTTGGAAGCCTCTGCCGTCTCTTTGCCGGCCCACGGGTCGAGCCTCCTCCAGGTTTGCCTCATTTCATCGGTGGAGCCGTCGGCTATCTGAGCTACGACTTAATACGAGAATATGAAATATTGCCGGCGATCGCCAAGGATGATTTGCTGCTCCCCTCCTTGCAATTTGGCCTCTATGATATCGTCATCGCTGTCGACCATCAGGCCGGCCTTGTTCAGATCATTTTTTGCCCACCCATAGAACGATTTCTGGGGGAATCTCGTGAGAAGCTTTACTGCGAAGGCCTGGACCGCCTGGCCGAGTGGCAAGCCAAGCTGGATAGCAAACCACCTCCCCTCACTGCGCCACCCTCCCTCAATCAGATCGCTTTTCATCCGGACCAGACGCGGGATGCCTATATTCAACGGGTCCGGCGTTGCCAGCAGTATATCGCGGCAGGAGACATCTACCAGGCCAATCTGTCGCATCGATTCACTCTGGAACCTCTTAGCACCTACGACGCCCGTGTGGATCGAGTACCCCACGAGCAGGAACTCTATCGGCGTCTGCAAGCCATTAACCCATCGCCGTTCTCAGGGCTTGTGCACTTCGACGAGGTCACGCTGATTAGCGCTTCACCCGAACGGCTCATCCGCCTCCATGACGGTCGGGCGGATACACGCCCGATCGCCGGAACCAGGCCTCGTGGGTTCGACTCCTATGATGATCAGCGTCTCATCGGTGAGTTGCTCGCAAATGAGAAGGAACGAGCCGAACACCTCATGCTCGTCGATCTCGAACGAAACGACCTGGGCCGTGTCTGCCGATACGGCACTGTCCAGGTCGATGAATTCATGGCCATTGAGCAGTACTCCCACGTCAACCACATCGTGTCTAATATCAGCGGTGCCTTGAAGCCGAACACGACGCTTCTCAACCTGATTCAGGCGCTATTCCCTGGAGGCACCATCACGGGCGTGCCAAAGATCCGCTGTATGGAGATTATTGAGGAGCTAGAACCGGTACGCCGCGGCCCCTATACCGGATCTTTTGGATACATCGGCTGGAACGGAGACCTCGATCTCAATATTGTCATTCGAACGTTGGTATGGTGTGGGGAGAAAGGTTACTTGCAGGTCGGGGCCGGGATTGTTGCCGACTCCGAACCGGCCAAAGAATACGAAGAAACGCTCCAGAAGGCTCAGGCCTTCTTTAGTGCACTGCGGCAGATGTAACAATGTTCATTTACCTCAACGACCGGTTCGTCAAAGAAGAGGAGGCCTTCGTCTCTGTTTTTGACCATGGTTTTCTCTATGGCGATGGCGTCTATGAAACGATTCGCTCTTATGGGGACCGGATCTTCATGCGGGACCAACATCTTACTCGGCTTCGCCGATCTGCGGAGGCAATCGGCCTGACCATCCCAATTCTCGAGGACAGGTGGCCGGTAATCCTTCACGAGGCAATGACAAAGAATGACGTCGGCAATGATCGAGTCGATGCCTATCTTCGCATCACGATCACTCGCGGGGCAGGCGATATCGGCCTTGATCCGGCCTTATGCCCTATTGCCACCGTCGTGATCATGACCAAACCCCTCGCACCACCCTCGCCCCAGACCTATCAAACCGGCGTGAGTCTGGTTGTCGCCAAGACCAGGCGCAATCTTCCCACCGCTCTTGATCCTCAGATCAAAGCCACCAACTTTCTGAACAACATTCAAGCTAAACGGGAAGCGATCGCGGCTGGAGCCTTTGACTCCATCCTACTCAATTGGGAATCCCATCTGACAGAATGCACCGTCAGCAATCTCTTCTTCGTGCAGGCTGGCCGACTCTGTACCCCGGCACTTTCATGCGGCCTGCTGGACGGTATCACACGCGATATCGTTCTCAACCTCGCTCGAGAGTTGCAGATCTCCGTCGAAGAAGGATCTTTCGGAGTCGAAGCGGTCCGTAAGGCAAACGAGTGTTTTGTCACGAACACAAGCATGGAAGTCATGCCGGTCACCAGGGTCGACGGGCATCCGATCGGGAATGGGCTGCCGGGGCCTCTCACCCAACGGCTCCATAGGCATTTTACGGCCAACCGAAGGCGTTTTTTAGAACCCTAGCAAGGCCATCCGCCCACAAACTCTTCTGTTTTTCCGCGCTCTTTACGGCTGACGTCACGGCATAAGATCTGCATTTTCTTGACTCCATGGAGCAGGCTGGTATCGTTTCAACCATGCGCAACAACCTTTCTCTCGGCATGACCTCTTTCAGGCAGCATGCAGCCATTGGCCTGGCATCCTGGGTAATGGCCGCAATGAGCTCGCTGACCTTCTCTGTGCCGACTACCACGGCAGAAATTTATCAGTATATCGGGCGCGACGGCTCAATCTCCCTTACTAACGTCCCGTCAGACACGCGATACCAAAAAATCGAGGTCGAATCTAGCCGATTCCACACGACAATGTCTGAGCAAGAGCTCGAACCAGTCATTCGTCGACACTCGTCGCAACAGCAGATCCATCCCGCACTGATTCGAGCCGTCATCAAAGCTGAATCCGACTTCGATCCACGGGCAGTGTCTCGCGCCGGCGCGATCGGCCTGATGCAACTTATGCCGCAGACAGCCATACGCCTGGATGTACGGGATATGTATAATCCGGATGATAATGTAGGCGGAGGGGCTAAATACCTACGGCAGTTACTTGACCGCTTCCATGGGAATTTACCACTCGCCCTGGCAGCCTATAACGCCGGAGAGAATGCGGTCGACCGTTATCAGGCACTCCCCCCGTTCGATGAGACGAGGCAATATGTCCGAAAGGTTCTCCGATACTACCGCATATTCCTGGTCCGCGACAGCGCCATCATGAAATACCCGGTCAGCCAATACGTCCCCGCCGAGTCAAGAGTAGACCACGCGATTTCTGAATTGTCTTCCCGCTAACAGCTTCCCCGCTCGATAGGCGGCTGTGTTGTTGCCACCCAGCCCGCTTGGTCTCTGGAAAATCTGACCTATAATGGGCTCCGACACTATTTTCCCGCCACAATGCCGCTTCCGCAACGCATTGCGCCACCTGTATCATGTTTTTCACCTCCAGCGCTGCTCGGCTCGCAAAGGGCTGACTCACGAGTTGGCCCCATCGCGACAATTGAGCACAGGCTCGGATGAGTGACTCGCCTGAACGAATGACGCCAACCTGTCCCCACATCGTTCGGCGAAGTGAGCTCCTCAGTTTTTCCACATCCTCGAGTACGCCAAACTCACCCGCTCGAAGTGTGGCATCCTGAGACGAGATCATGGAGAATTTAGGCTGGCCGGCAAACGCCACAGCTGTCGATGCCGCACGAAGGCCAAATACTAATCCCTCAAGCAAGGAATTACTCGCGAGACGATTCGCTCCATGCACACCACTGCATGCCACTTCCCCGGCGGCAAAGAGCCCCGGAACAGACGTCGCACCGTTCAGATCGGTCCAGACCCCTCCCATCATGTAATGAGCGCTGGGAGACACAGGTATCCACTCTTCCGTGATATCAATGTCATAGCGAAGACAGGTCGCATATATTGTCGGGAAACGTCGCTTCACAAACTCTGCGCCCAAGTGGGTCACATCGAGATAGACGTGACGGGCTTTCGTCGTTGCCATCTCTGCTAAGATTGCCCTGGAAACAATATCCCGCGGCGCTAAGGCTCCCATGGGGTGGTAGCGTTGCATGAACAGCGCCCCTTTATTGTTGCGCAGCTGCGCACCGTCCCCCCGCATCGCTTCTGATAGCAAGAACGGCGGGCTCGACGGCAAATAGAGTGCCGTCGGATGAAATTGGACAAACTCCATATCTTGAAGCACAGCGCCCGCGCGCAGCGCCATGGCCATCCCATCGCCAGTGGCATTTGGAGGATTGGTCGTCCTCGCATAGATCTGCCCGGCCCCGCCGGTGGTCAAGACGACTGCACGAGCCGGAAGCACAAACTGGCGACCAGACCCTTCATCCAGCACAACGGCCCCGCTGCACCGCCCCGCCTCGACCACGAGATCCACGGTAAAGTGATGGTCCAATCGCTGAATGCGCTCCTGTCTGTTTACCTCGGCAATTAACACCCGTACCATTTCGTTCCCCGTCGCATCTCCGCGTGCACGCAGAATGCGGCTTCGACTGTGGGCTGCCTCCCGGGCGAATGCGAACTTGCCGCCGACTTTGTCAAACTTGGCTCCCCACCCGATGAGTTCTTGAATCCGTTCGGGCCCTTCTTCAACGAGAACCCGCACCGCTTCTTTCCTGCAGAGCCCGTGTCCCGCTTTGAGCGTGTCGGTTAGATGAATTGCCACATCGTCTTCTTCACTCATCGCCACAGCCACGCCACCCTGGGCATGAATCGAATTACTCTGGAGTGGATGCCCTTTCGTGAGTACCATGACACGTCCGGCACGGCTCAACTCCAGCGCTGCACGGAGGCCGGCCACACCACTTCCAATAACCAGGAAATCGGCCTCCACCGGAACACGCGATCGACGAGATGACATTGATTACTTCTTCTTGGAAGAACGTGTGGGGTCCGTCGTGGCCTGCCGAGCTTGTACACCAAAGGGAGAATCGCCTTGAATCCCGCGCAAAAGGATCGATTGAGTTCCGACCCACTGCAGTTTCGAATGACCTCGCTGCCGGAGCCCTGAATCTTCCGCATTCTTTTTCCAAAGCCCCTGCCAATGCACGAACACATCGATGTTGTCCCCATCGATCATGATGCGCTCGGTCGCGAAGTCCAACGTGATGGTGCTAAATGTTTCGAAATCGCCCTTCGCCTCCTCCTTCAGCCGCTCTAGCTGGTCAATTGGCATCATCAGAGCCGCCAGATCCGAAGAATCTTCCCTCACGTAGGCTAGGCGAAGCGCCTCCACCGCCCGATCGATACGGAGATACCGTTCGTGATCCTCAGGGTATTGAATCTTCTTGCCACCGCAGCCGACAGCGAGAAACGCGATCGAGCCGGCCAGGATTAGGACGGGAAATAAGGAGAATTTGTATGGCACCATCGTAATCGCAGTATAGAAATGGCAATCAGGCAGGTCAAGCGCCTGGGATGCATACATCATCAAGCTCCCGGCGCCAGCCGCTCGACCTCGGTCGAATCATGGTCAATTTAATCCGTCGATGATCTTGCTATTTGAGGAGAAAACTTCTACACTCCGCGACTTGCAGGAGAGCGAACGCATGTCCAGTGTGCTGAAAAAACGCCGTAAAAAAATGCGCAAGCACAAGTACAAAAAGCTGCGCCGGCGCCAAAAGTTTGAACGTCGCAAAAACTAGACTGATACGAGAAGGGAGCGGAATGGTCCGTGCCCGAAGGCAGCAGGTTCGCATCGGCGTCCGGACTGCCATCTCCGTCTACTGTGGTGACTGATCTTATTACCCTTCTACGAAATCATGTGTCGCTGTCAGTCGCAAGTAGCTCATCGAGTCCAACACACAGTTCCATCTGCCACGACGCTCCCGTTTGAGGCGTCCTCTCCGCTGCGCTTCCACGGTGCTCCATAACCACCTCCTCACACAGAATGCTGCAAAACGATTCTCCTGTTGAGCAGCATGTGCGAACCATCGAATTGCACCTGTGCCAAAATAGTTTCCCAGTCTGCTAAGATCGTTCCTCATTATGTCTACCTTTTCACGATTTCTTCCATTTCTGAAGCCCTACTTGTCCCGCATGGTGCTGGCTGGTCTATTGGTCATGGGAGTCGCTGCCGCCAATCTGGCACTACTGCGGTTGGCCGGAACACTGTGGGATATCATCACTGTGCAACACGACCAGTCCAAGATGACGGACATGATCACCGGCTTCCTCGGACTCGTCATCCTGCAGGGGCTCTGTTCGATGGGCCATAGCTATCTGACTGCATGGATTTCACAGCGCATCATCGCCGACTTTCGCCGTCATCTCTTTACGCATTTGCACAGCCTATCGGTGAGCTTCTTTGCCCGCCGACGAACCGGAGAACTTCTCTCACGGCTGATGAGCGACGTGACGGTCATTCAATCGGTTGTCACAGAGACGCCGATTGACAGTGCAAAACAGCTCGTGACCTTTCTCGGAGGGATTACGTTTCTGCTGACGATGAATTGGCGCCTCTCCCTGTTGATTCTCATTCTGCTCCCCTTGCTCGTCCTGGTCGCCAAGATTTTTGGACGAAAGTTGAAATCCCTCTCAACCTCGATTCAGGATCATACCGCGGCAATGAGTACCCTCATCGAGGAAGTGATCTCCGGCATTCGAATCGTGAAGTCTTTTGTCCAAACCCGGCGCGAAGAGGCGAGGTTTTCGACTCAAGTCGAACAGACTTTGGCATTAACGATGCGGAAGGCCGTCGTGATGGCAGTGTTTATTCCCGTCATTAGCCTCCTCACCTTTTCCGCGGCGGCGGCAGTGTTGTGGTATGGAGGGCGACAGGTCATCGAAGGAACCGTCTCGCCAGGCGACCTCGTTGCGTTCGTCCTCTTTGCGGGTATACTCATCGGCCCCTTTAGTTCCGCTGCCCGCGTGTTCGCGCAGATCCGGGAGGCACAGGGTGCCACTGAACGGGTGTTCGAAATCCTCGACACCCACTCCGAGGTGAGCGACGCCCCAGCGGCCACATCGCTGCCCACCGTCGCGGGACATATCCGGGCAGAGGACATCAGCTTTGCCTATGATCCACGCCAACCGGTCTTGACGGATCTCTCATTCGAAGCACTGCCTGGCGAGCTCGTCGCCATCGTCGGCCCTACCGGGGCCGGGAAAACGACCGTAATGAACTTGCTCCACCGTTTTTACGATCCAACAGAGGGACGCATTACCATCGACGGGCATGATCTCCGCGAAGTCACTACTGATAGTTGGTATCGGCAGGTCGGACTGGTTCCACAAGAAACGATCTTATTCGGCGGGACAATTTTTGACAACATCAGCTACGGGGACGAGAAGGCCTCTCATGACATTGTGGTCGCGGCGAGTCGTGCCGCCCATGCCCACGACTTCATCATGAGTTTCCCGGACCAGTATCGAACCATCGTGGGGGAAAAAGGGATCAACCTGTCTGGCGGGCAGCGTCAACGCATCGCCATCGCCAGGGCCATCGTGAAAAATCCACGGATCTTATTGCTGGATGAAGCCACTTCTGCCCTCGACAGTGAGTCGGAACGACTCGTCCAGGAGGCACTGGAGCAACTCATGAAGGGGCGAACCACTTTTGTGATTGCCCATCGGTTGACGACCATCCAGCGAGCCGATCGGATTCTCGTCCTCAACAAGGGCCGCCTCGTAGAAACCGGCACCCATGCCGAACTGATGGAACATAAAGGGCTCTATCAGTACCTCTATACCCTCAGACTGATTGAACTCCCCTCGTAAGTCGCCATATGCAAAAAAACTTGTGAACACCGTGAGGCACCTAGACGATCCTATCGACTGACGTGCCTCCACTGAAGCTACCGGGTCGGGGAGTTATGCAGCGTGAAACCAAAAGAATTTCAATAGTATCGGCTATCACCCCAGCGCGCATTTTCCCCACTGCTTCAGAATTCAAGAGGGTCCAGAGTCCATATTGTTGTCTGCTCCGGCTAAGTTTTAGTTCAAATTGGCCGATAGAGAGACATCGACAGATTCATGAACACGAGCGGCCCCGGCTCGGCATCCCGTCACCTCCTGGTTAGGAAGCAGAATGACACCAGCCACCCTACCAGCCATTAACTCCGATGAGAGTAGCGAGATATGCGCATTAGTGCCCCCACCTTTACGCCGGCTTTTCGACCCGCAGGCCAATGCACTTCCAACGTTACAGGCTACCTGTCAGAAAATTCTCAACTTAAGCGGTGACACTTCGAGCCCCAACGCACTCGCACAAATCGTCAGTCGCGATCCCGGCTTGACATGCAAAGTACTACAAATCGCCAATGGGATCGCCTACAGCCCACAGCAGACCATCACCTCCGTGTCCCATGCTGTAACCTGGCTTGGATTGGACACGGTCCGCACGCTCGTGGCAACGGCCCAGTTGATGGAACATTTAGAGCAACTTTCGGATCGCCGCCCGATCTTGAGCGGCTTGATTGCAAAATCCCTTTTCGCATCAACCCACGCATTCGAACTTGGCACAGCTATGAATTATCCTCAGCCAGGACAGCTCTTCAGTGCCGCTCTGTTGTACTCGTTCGTCGACTTGGTCATCGCCTACCATACACCCGATCTGTTTGAATTGCTCTCCGATGCACAGACAGCAGAGGCCGAAGCCAATATTCTGGGTGTCTCGAAAGCTCGCTTTTCGGGAGCTTTGGCAAAGCTATGGATCCTACCTACCGGTTTGGTGGATCTGATAGGTACGACGACAGCCGAGGATGATGAGACCCGCTGGCAGACGGATAAGCAGATATTTGAGGGCCTTGTCTCCGGCGCAAACAAACTCGTTTCTGCCATGACTGATCCGTCGAAGCCAGGCCTCGCTGACCGAATTCGTCGTGCCCTCCGGCAGGGGACCGGATTACCTGAGCACAGCTTGCAAGAGGCCTTAGTCCGCGCCTATGACAAGGGCCGCCAACTTTCCCGTTCAGTCGGAATTACGGAAATTGTCGTTCCCCATCCGTCAATCTCAGCTTCCACATTGGCGCCTGATAATTCGTCACTTCACATCAAAGCTCAACCGCTTATGGACAAATCAGGTATTCAGAAACCTCCTCCGATCAAGGCACGCCCCCTCGAAACCTTGCATAAGGTCCAGACCTCGATGTTTTCAGCACGAGATCTCAATAGTCTGCTGTCAATCCTTGTTAACTCACTGCATGAGGGGGGTGGCTTTGCGCGAGTGGCGCTTGCGTTGCTGGATCCAAGAGATACCGACCGATTACTCGGACGAGTTGTTGTCGGCGTCAACGAACCGACGCAGTACCTCTGTAGCTTCAATGGATCGCTGAGTGTCGATTACCCGCTGTTTTTACAAGTACTCAAGCGGCATGATCCGCTCATCGTGTCAAACTTTCTCACAGTAGGATCTCATGCCCTTCATGCGAGATTCATCTCGATCTGGCAAGCTTCGTCGGCCCTCTTGGCCCCGATTCGTATCGGCAATCGACCGATCGGGCTCCTCTACAGCGACCATGGCTCCCATTCCACCGAGATATCGTCTCACGACCTTCAGTCGTTCCAACTCTTCCTGAGCCAAGCCATTCTAAGCCTCAACAGGCTGGCAGGAGTCCTCTAGGCCAGCATTGTAAGAGTGCCTGTCCGCCCTCTTGCTGGCGTCCCATTCACAACCCAAGCGTCTCGATCACCCGCATGTCTTCAGCGGTCAGTGTGAGCCCTTCTGCCTGGAGGTCGTCCTTCATGTGTTGCTGATCCGTGGTGCCAGTCAACGGAAGCATCCCGATCTGCATCGCGAATCGAAACACGACTTGGGCAAGACCGACCTTTAACCGTTGGGCAATGGCTCGAATGTTTGGATCACTAAAAACTTCCCGGTTGGCAGTCAAGAGCGAAAAGCCTTGATAGATAATCCCATGGGTCCGGCAGATCTCCCGCACCTCTTTGTCCCACCCAAGTGCGGCATAACAACGATTTTGCACCATCATGGGTTTCACAGCTGCCTTGGCACAGAGCTGAGTGAGTTGCTCGGGAGTGACATTGCTGATCCCGATCATCTTTGTTTTCCCTGACTGATAGAGCCCTTCGATGGCAGCCCACACCTCCCAGTCCGCAGCTCCCAATCCCTGCCGCTGATAGGGCCCGTGCAACACATAGGAGTCGAGATAGTCAGTATGCAGGTGGACCAGTGAGCTGTCGAAAGACTGAGCCACTTGTGTCGTGAGAGCGGCCGAGGCATCGTACGGGGTGCGATGGTCCTGACCATTTGTCGGCGTAAATTTTGTCTGAAGAAATAGGCGGTCGCGCGTCATCCCTTTTCGCGCCAGGGCCAGCAGGGCCTCCCCAACCAGGGCTTCCTGGTAATGGATCAGTTGGTTGGCCGTATCGATGGCCGTGAAGCCGGCAGCCACAGCTAACTGAACCAGCTGTGCCGTGGCTTCCTTTTTCCATGCCGTGCCATACATAAACGAAGGAACTGGCACATTGTTATAAGTAGTCAAGGGCATGTGTCGACTCCAAGATGAATAGACTGCTGATATCCGCAGGGGACACGCTGCAATTCTTCCCTGGTCATCCGGGCAAAGGGACAGCTCGAAGGAACCTTCGCATCTCCCAGACCGATGGGTGGGGCTCCTGCAATTCCGGATGCTCCAAGTCGATCTGAATATCATAGAGAGGGGCATCACCAATTCCAACTTGAGTCACCTGGTACCAGCAATCGTACTTCTGCCCCCAGCGGTCCAGATAGCGTAGCCGGATATAGCCATGACCCATGAGTGTCGTGCGGATCGGAGCTTCCGGACCCAACACGATGGATGCTACAAGTTTCTGGCTCCTTGGACCTCTCGGATAAACTTTCTTGACGGTGAAGTTTCCTTCCCAGCCGCCCATGTGCAGAAGGCAATCGTATGCCACACCTCCGCCAAGATTCTGAAGCTCCGGATAAATCGTGAGGACATTCCCCGAACTCATCGCCGACATGTTCGTCACGCGAAGGTCCGGTTGAGCCGCGCGGAACTCCTTCTTCGTTCGACTCACCAATACATACAAATAGAACGAAGCAATGGCCACGACAATGAGAAAAGAGACCAGACCAAGTATTAACCACCAATCCATGCGACCGGTATATATCAGATCTTGTGCTGAAGCTGAACTGGCGAGAGGGATTGTTCGCGTACCATCTCGGATCGCCCTGTTGGGTTCTTCCTCCGCATCTCAGACGGCTCCCCAGGCAAGTCGTTGATATTGCGGCACTCACTCAAGGCGTCAGTCTTGCTTTCCTCTTCACCCGGCGCATGGGGTGACGGCGGACAAACAGGCCAAGGGGGGAGTAAGCATGGACAAACAGATGACCGCAGGCGAGCGCTATGAGCATGGGCTTGTCCTTAAGCGAGTACAAATGTTCCATCAAGCGGTCGACGACTTCCGAAAAGCTTCCGTCGATCCTCACTATACCGGAAAAGCGCAAGTCCAGATCGCCCTCTGTTTGAGTGCCGCCGGTCGTCCAGAGGAAGCAGTCATGGCCTTCCGGCAAGGGTTGGCGACACACACGTTTTCACCCGAAGAAGAACGTCACATTCTCTACCACATGAGCCGGGCATTGGAATCGTTAGGCCGCTATGAGGAATGTCTCAAGATCTATGCCTGGATCAAAAAAGAGGACCCGCAGTTCGGCGACCTGGAGGAACGGATAAAACATCTAAGGGCCGGTGTCAGAGGGCCAGTTCCCTCGGCTCAAGGTTCGTGGCAAACCTGGATCGATGAAGTATGCGCACGCGGCAGACAGTTGAAGCCGCAGATGGTTGCTGCTCTGGAACAGGCAGGCCAATGGCTAAGCCGGAATGCAGACAGTTTAATGAGCCGGCGCCTGTTCGAAACACAGAGCGCCGACGCTCCTGACACAGCAAGCCAACGGCTATCTCATGCCTTCAGGCAAAAGCCACAGAGTCACCCGGCGCCGCGGGATCGCAGGGTCGAGAGTCGGCGGCATCCCCGAGTGCCGGTCCGTCTGCGCAATCATTTTTCATCAAGGGGTCTAACGGTGGCCGGTGAGGGCGAGTTGCGTGACCTCTCACCGTGGGGATGTCGCGTCAGGAGTTCCGTGGCCGTTCTGGTCGGGGCAGACTTGGAATGTTGCATTTTCCCACAGGATGCGGCCAATCCGTTCATCATCGACAGCGCCACGGTTCGCTGGACCAGTCCTCAGGAATTCGGCCTGGCCTTCACGAATATCCGACCCGGTGTTCAGCGACAGATCTCGCAACTTTGTAGAACACAGGCTGCGTGAAAGAGCGGCCTAGTCGATCCTCTAGTGCGCGCAACTTTCTCACCCGCCCACCCACTGGCACGCCGAGACGTGCCATCAACCCGGGCGAGCACATTCCTATCCTGCGCGTTCCGCGAGCAGGAGGATGACTAAGCCGCCCTTCCCTCAGCTTGCACAGAATTGGAAACGGCCTATGAGCCCGGCACACCAGTCCCTTTAGGTAAAAGAGCTCCCGATGGCCTTGAGGGTGGTGGATCGTCGCCCTACTCCACTTCGACGAGAATGGTGTGGCTAGCCTTCACAAGATCGTGGTCCTTCGTGGCACCGGTCACCGTGATTTTGTGATCCCCCAAACTCAGACCCTTCAGCGTCCCAGAAAACCCCTTCTGATATTGACCGTCCACATACACATGGGCATGCGTGGCTTGGGAACCCTTGGTCAATTCATACTTCAACTCAAAACTATCATCGACCTCGTCCCCATCCTTGGGAGAGGTGATCACCACCTTTGACCCATCATCTATCGCTGCTTTGGCCGGTTTATCTTCTGCGAAGACAGGTGCTCCGCCGAGCCAGATCGTCAGCCCAATCCCTAATGCCATAATCCCGATACGTCCCATCACCTGCATCCTGACCCTCCTTGTTTAATCCCACCACACCGCACTTATGTTGCGCGCCGCTTCGTTGGTCTACCCTCCGATTGCTTCGCAATCGATTTCCCGTGATGTGCCATCACCCAGGGTGAAGGTCTTCTGATTTCACGATCTCCTCAGAGGGAGTATGCAGATCGTTTTTCACTGCGCGCATCGGACGAGCACCTTCTTATCGTGCGCGTTCTGCGAGCAAGAAAAACGGTCTGCCTGCTCCGTCGAATCATTCTGAAACCACGTTGCGCGAGCACAGAAAATCATCAGGCCCAGCCCCCTTATCCCCTTGCCGGGGTGCCGGGTGAAAACATGCTTTTTATAAAACGAGGCGGACTTGAGAAGGCCTGAGGTTTGAACTGGTTGCCGCCCTATTCTACTTCAACTGTGATGGTGTGGCTGGTCGCCACAGTATCGTGGTCCTTCGTGGCGCCTTTCACCGTGATCTGATGAGTTCCCTTGCTCAGGCCCTTCAGTGTTCCAGAAAAACCCTTCTGATATTCATCATCCACATAGACATGGACATGCGTCGGGTCGGAGCCTTTGGTCATCTCGTACTTCAGCTCAAAACTGTCTTTGACCTTGTCCCCATCCTTAGGAGACGTGATTACCACCTTCGGCCCATTCTTTATTGGTAGGGCGCCTGGTGTATCCTCTGCGAAGACCGAGGCTCCACTGAGACAACCAGCTAATACAACCCCTAACCCCATGAACCAGATACGCCGCATCGCCTGCATCGCGACCTCCTTCTTTGGACCGCCTGAGCGATACTACGGACCATCATCCCCTACGGAATGCTTTCTCGTCAAATCTGATTGCCATTGGAATAGAGGAAGGATCGGGCCCACCAGAGCCTCCTTATCTTAGAGGCTCTGGTAGCCCTGAAGATAACTGACGGTGGTCCTATTGCACGTCGACCGTGATGCTATGGGTGGCAGTGACGGGATCATGGTCCTTGGTGGCACCTGTCACAGTGACTTTGTGCGTCCCCTTGCTCAGACTTTTCAGTGTTCCCGCAAATCCCTTCTGATACTCATCGTCCACATAGGCATGGACATGCGTCGCTTGGGAGCCCTTGGTGAGGTCGTATTTCAGCTCGAACGTGTCTTTGACCTTGTCCCCGTCCTTGGGAGACGTAATCATCAACTTCGATCCATCCTCTACTGGCGCTTTCGCTGGCTTATCTCCTGCAAATACTGGGGCCACGCTAAGAGTGCCAGCCAGTGCCATCCCTAACCCCATGAACCAGATACGTCCCATCATCTCCTTGACCTCCTTGTTTGAACCAACGAAATGAACCCTACGACACATGTTCTCCCTCGGAATACCCTATCGACTGTCGCCGGCCATTCTCCGGGGAGAGTTCGGAACATTTTACTTTTCACGATTGCCCTCGTCAATCTGCGCTGCCTCTCCACCCATCACTCCATTTATGGTACTGTAAAGGATCAAGTAGAGATTCGACGATGGCCATTCAGGCACAGTTTCCCGACGAGCAGAACATCGAGGGTTGCTTCATCAGGCAGCCGGATGCCTTTACAAGCTGGGTAACTGCGAACGGTAGTTCCGGCTACCAGGCGGAAAGAGGACGGTACCACCTCTATGTCTCCTGGGCCTGCCCCTGGGCCCATCGGACCATCATTGTGCGGAAACTCAAGAAACTCGAGGACGTCATCGGCATGACGGTCGTGGATCCGATCCGCGACGAGCGGGGCTGGGCCTTCCGCGAAGGACCTGGCCATTCGCTCGATCCCGTTAACGGATTCCAGTTCCTCAGCCAGGCCTACAAGGCTACCAATCCGAACTATCGGGGACGATTCACCGTTCCCGTGTTGTGGGACGGGGTCACAAAACGAATCGTCACGAATTCCGACGATGACCTCATGCGCATGTTCAACGGGGAATTTAATCGCTTCACCCAAAGCACGATCGATCTCTATCAGGACGGAATCAGGAAAGAAATCGACGACCTCAACACCTTCATCTACGAAAATGTGAACGACGGAGTCTATCGCGCAGGATTCGCCACATCACAGCAGGCCTATGAACGGGCCGTGCGACGCCTCTTCGAAGCACTTGATCAACTCGAGGCCCGACTGGCACGCCAACGTTATCTTTTCGGCTCACAATTCGTCGAAACCGATTGGCGCTTGTTCGTCACCCTTGTGCGCTTCGACGTCGTCTACCACGGCCATTTCAAGTGCAACCTCCGGCGGATCATCGACTACCCGAACCTCTTCGGCTACCTCAAGGACCTCTACCAGATTGACGGCATCGCCGACACCGTGAACTTTGACCATATCAAACGGCATTATTACGTTACCCACAACGATATCAATCCGACCCGTATCGTCCCCCTTGGTCCTGATCAAGATCTCACCGCCCCCCACGGTCGCGAACTCCTGCGATAACGAGCAGACTGATTGCTCTGGTTAGTCTGCTTCAACCAAATTAAACACGACACAAAAAAAACCAGAGTAGCCGGCTTGGCGACGACCCTATAGGCAACCCTTGCATCGCTGATATGTTCGTGGTAGGGTGCAACGTGATCGCGTAAGACCTTCTGTGCTTGGAGGCTGCAGTCCTCCGGCAAACACGAAGTCTTACGCGATCTTTTTTTGCCCGCACCCAGCCGTCCCGCATCTCTCGAGCATTCCGCCGAAGGCGTAACCATCCATCGCTCGAATTGCCAGCCTGACATCGGCGCGGGGGCAGCTTTTATAACTTAATGAGGTGAATCGTTGTTTCAAGAATTAAAGTCAACAGTCCGAACATTCCTCCGCAATACCGCAGGGAGTGTTTACCACATGGTCGTCGTCGCGCTGAGTGCGGGCATTGCGCTCTTGCTCCCGGCAGGCGCCAAACAGTTTCTGTCGTTCTGGTCGCGGGTCGAACATGACACGCTCTCTCTCATTGCCGTGGAGGTGACGGTGGCGATCCTCCTGATCGTCTGCCTCAACTACTTCCATCGCAGCATGCGGGACCGGGCCCTCGCCAATGTGGCGACCGGCGCCGGCCTCGTCTCGTTCTTTCCGCGCCGCACGCGTGGGGCCCAACGGCACATCAAGCAACTCAAGGAAGAGCAGGGCACAGGCCGAACCATCTCGATCATCGGGTCAAGCGGCCATACCACCTTTGTAGATCAAGTGGGAGGTCTGTCTTCAGTCCTCGACAAGTGCCTGGGGGCCAGAATCATGCTGGTCAACCCCTACAGCCAGGAAGCGAGTTCACGCATACAGGCGATCAACCATCCCGAGTTCACGCTGGATACATTTCGGGCAGAAGTTCGGCAAAGTATCCAACTCCTCAAGCGGCTGAAGGCTATGGGGAAGGCCATCAAACTCAAGCTCTACTCGGATTCTCCGTTGATGAAATTGGTGATCCTCGGAGACTACCTCTGGCTCCAGCATTACCATGCGGATCTGGATGTCCAGACCATGCCTGAGTATGTCCTCCGGCACAACAACAAGGACCACGGCCTCTATACCCTCTATGGCCACTACTTCATGCAGCGATGGGAGAGCGGCGAGATTCCGGAATATGATCTCGACACGGACGAGTTGGTGTACCGAAGTAAAACCGGCAACGAGATCCGGAGAGAGCGGTTTGAGATCGAGACAGATGCCGAAGCCATCGCGGCCCTGCTGGAGCCACAAGAACTCACTGCCGAACCAGCCCAACTCGGCTGAAACGGTCGGGGCAATCCAGCCTAGCAGGTCTGGGGTAAGCCCGGTCTGTCCGGTCTGTTCGGTCTATCTCGTTTGTTTGGTTGAACGAAACTAACCAAATGAACCAGAAAGACCGAACAAACCAAATGAGCAAGACAGTCTTGCGGACCTTCTCGGCATCCTGGTGGAGTGCATTTCATTTTTTCAGAAAGTCTCTCCCCCACATCCATTCAGTGGTTCCCCGGTCACATGAATGTGCCGCGCAAAGACGCGGCCAAGACGATAGAGGTGATCGATGTCATTGTTGAAGTGCTGGATGCACGCATACCGAACGCCAGCTGCAATCCGCTGATTGAGGAACTACGCGTCGCACGCCAGCGCCCTAGCCTGAAAGTTCTCAACAAAGCCGATCTCGCAGATCCTGTCGTCACCCGGGCTTGGCTCGACCTATTTAACCGTCAACCGGGCGTGAACGCCGTGGCCCTTTCTTGTCATCATGCAGGCGATGCCGCCAAGGTCACCCGGTTCTGCCAATCGCTCGCCCCCCACCGCAACAGCAGTGCGAAGCCGCTGCGCATGCTGATCATGGGCGTCCCCAATGTTGGGAAATCGACCCTGATGAACATGCTCCTCAAACACCGCGTCGCTCGCGTAGGCGACGAACCAGCCGTAACCAAAGTCCAACAACGTCACAAACTGAACGACCGCATGGCCATCACGGACTCGCCAGGACTGTTGTGGGGTACCATCAAAGATCCTCACGTAGGCCTCCTGCTCGCCACGATCAACGCGGTGGGCCATACGGCCGTCGATGACGAATCAGTCGCAGAATTTCTCGCCGCCATCCTGCTTGCGCGCTATCCGGCCAGGCTCACGACCCGTTATGGTTTTGCGGTGGAGGAACTGACAATCACGGATGTGATCGATGCCATCGGCAAGAAACGCGGTTGTCTACAGACCGGGGGCTGCGGAGGGATAGATCGAGACAAAGCGGCGAGGATCCTTTTGTCGGACTACCGCAACGGCATACTCGGCCGCACCAGCTTGGAGGCACCGGATAGGCGTTAATTGTCAATCCTTTGATGGGCGATGAGATGGATCCGATGGCACCGCTTCGATCTTCAACACTCGTGTCGCCCATGCGATGGTCGTCCCTTGTAGGAGGACGGACGTGAGGGTAATGAAGAATACGAGATGGAATATCGTGTCTGCCTGCTTAACCCCGGCCAATAGTGGGAACGTGGCCAGGATGATTGGCACGGACCCACGAAGCCCCGCCCAGGCCATCAGGGTCTGTTCTCGATAGGGCATCGATGAAAAAGCCAACGACAGATGGACTGCCGCAGGGCGCGCGATAACGATCAGGAAGAGGGAAACCAGGAGGCCCACCCAGGCGACCGGCACGAGCCTTGCCGGGAATACTTGTAGCCCCAGTACTAAAAACATGGTGACTTGCATCAACCAGGCCAGTCCATCGTGAAAACGCAAGACATTCTGTTGATGAACAAACGGCTTTCGCTGCATCACGAGCCCAGCCAGATACACAGCAAGAAAACCACTCCCGTGCAGGAAAGTGGTCAGCCCGTAGGTCAATAGCGCCAGCGCGACTGATAACACCAAATAGATACCTTCGATACGCAAGTCGAGCGCATTAAACGCTCGTCTCATGATCTCGCCCATTGCAATGCCCAGCACGGTCCCCACACCCATCTCCGTCACAAAGAATAAGACAAGTCCTCCGAAGGAGGTTGAGGGCTCCATTAACAGCTGAATCAGCGCGATCGTCAGCACGACCGCCATCGGATCGTTGCTGCCTGACTCCAACTCGAGTAATTGGGTTAATCGCTTGGGAAGCTTCGCGTTCCGAGACCTGAGCATCATGAAGATGGCCGCGGCGTCAGTAGAAGATACAATCGCGCCGAGCAAGAGGCCTTCCAAGAACGAGAACCCTTGGATCCAGGAGACAAACACTCCGACGAGCAGCCCTGTGACCAGAACCCCGATCGTGGAGAGCGACAACCCCCGCCATATGATTGGACGCACCCCTGCCCACTCCGTTTCCAATCCTCCTGCAAACAGTATCAAGACAAGCGCAGTGATACCCAGCGACTGCACCAGAAACGGACTGTCGAACTCGATGCCGCCGGGGCCGTCGGACCCGGCCAACATACCGATGGCAATGAACAGGATCAGCGATGGGATGCCAAACCGAATCGAGAACTTGATCGTCAACACGCTCAGAATGACGAGACTGGAGAAAATGATGAAGATCCACTCAAGGGAAATCGGCATCGTGCTATTGGCCTTCGGGGTTGTTCGGAGCTAATGGACGCGGTCTATAACACAGATGGCCAGGTCACGCTAGTCACAAGATGAGACGATGGGTGGTTGTCTCGTCTCAGGAAGAGGTTGGGATGGTTGTCTCTTCAGATTACTCCGGGTGTTGTGGAACGAGTTGAACTGGACTCACCGGATCAACCGGAGAAAGCAGAGGACGGCAACCTACTTACGATCCGACTCTGTCAAAGTCAATATACCCTCGTTCAACGTCTGTGCTCATGAGTTCTACTCGTACGCTGTCTCCGACATCTAGGCCGTTCGCGCCCATCGCCAATCTACCTTCGACCGGTGGCTCAAGGAGTCGGACCCAGGTCCCTCTGTCTGACGCCCCTGTCACGATTGCGTCGAACCGTTGCCCAATCCGTGATTCAAGTAAGAGGGCGGCGGCGGATTTTCGGAGCCGCCGTTCGACCTTCTCCGCATCGTCTTCTCTTTCGGTGCAGTGGTCGGCCAGAAATTTCAGTTCCTCTGGCTTGTACGGCATCGGCGTGCCGGCCAGCGCCGCCTTGATCAGCCTCTGGGTAATGAGATCGGGAAAGCGCCGGTTGGGAGCGGTGGAATGGGTATACCCCTTTACCGCGAGCCCGAAATGTTCGGGGGCGCCATCCTTCGACTGATCAAGCACATATTCGCCTCTGCCGATGAGCTTGACGATGGCCAGAGATACATCGGGAAATCTCAGTGGGTCCGCCTGCTGCCGTGTGACAAGGAAGGCTTCGAGCGCAGTGGCGTCAGGCTCCGGAGGTAACTGCCCACCCCACCGCGCTGCCACTTCCACAATCCGCTGCCAGCGTTCGGGAGACCGCAGGATGCGGCGGAAAGAGGGTATACGCTTTCCTTTCAGATAGGACACCGTCGCCTGATTCGCTGCGATCATAAACTCTTCGATCAGTTCCTTGGCGCGATTCTTCTGTTCGACCCTGAGGCCTGTCAGCATCTCACCCTCAAACACGGCTCGTGGCTCAATCGTCTCAAGACTCAACGCGCCCTGCCGATGTCGCCTTGATTTAAGCTGTTGCGCAACCCGGCTTTGGAGGCGAAGTTGGGCATCGAGTCCGGAAACGGCCATGACCCGCTCAGGGGCTGGCTCCGACCCAGTGAGCCATTGGGATACGCTGTTATAGGCCAGCTTCGCGTGGTTATGGACCAAGGCTCGAAAGAGGGTCGAGCTGAGGACTGATCCATCCTCCGCAACCACCAGTTCCACCACGACCGCAAGACGGTCTTGCCCTTCGCCGAGAGAGGTCAGATCGGTCGACAACTTTTCCGGCAGCATGGGGAAGATGTCGCCGGACGTATAGACCGACGTCGTGTTGTGCTTGGCATGAGAGTCCAGGGCGGACTCCTTCGTGACCAATGCGTCCACGTCGGCGATCGCGACCAGGATCGTCACAGACCGATCAGGACCTGGTTCAGCCACGGTGAGTTGGTCAAGGTCTCGGGATTCGTCGTTGTCGATCGAGGTCCACAGGAGGTCCCTCAGGTCACGGATGTCTGAGTCCTGGTCGGTGGTCACTGCCTCCATAGGAGCAAGCTCGGCCATCGCGGCAGCAGAAAAATCCGGCAACAGGCCGCGTTCGATCATGGCTCGCCGAGCAATGGTCTTAAGATTTGCGCGATGATGTTTCATTTCACCCCCAATCTTGAGTGAGTCATCGGTTCGTCTACGCCAAAGGTCGGACGGAGGGGCATAGTCCCGATTGCGTTCTGAATGTGTTCCAGTTATATGATAGGGGCCCAGCGTGGTCCCACGCTACGGCTGTCTCCCTGAACATAACTGGTGAATCACTCTATGCCTGCTCAACCTATGCGTAACAACCCGGCCATTACATACCTTCGATGGGCTATCGCCGTTCCCGCCGGTCTCCTGGCCTGGTTCGGAGCAAACCAGACCATTGAAATGGCATTCGGCTTAATCCATGGCTACGAAGTGCTCGATGCTTTTTGGCAAGCGCCCGATATGGATGGAATGCTGATTACAGGCACATACATTATCGCGATCACCAGAATCGTAGCCGCTGCTTCTCTTGTGGCTATGACGATCTACGTCGTCCCACAGTATCACAAACAGGTGGCGACCATTACGACAGCGCTTGTATCAGCCGCAGCAGTAGCGCTCCTGGGTTTCATATGGTTTGAAGCGTTCAAGGCTGACGCAGTCATAGGTCCGGAAGGCTGGTACAGATACATCTTGGACGCACTGAGCATTATCCTCGGCGCACTATTCGGCGCCTGGATGGCCTATGGAAGCCGGAAAAGACGAACTCGTACTTCGTAGCGCTTCCTCCCCTACCCCATTCCGACTCCCCGGCTGTTGAGAAAATCTGCCAGCAGAGGGAGGGATGACCGTAACCGAGCGAACAGGGAAAAACGATCTTTGTTCGCTTGCTGCGGCCTTGCCCGCGTCTATGGGTAAAGAGGCTGTCTTGGCAGACTCAGGGGGGGTGAAGTAGTTGCCGGGGTGGGCGGGTGAGAAAGCGGGGTTTTTGAACAGCCTGCGATGGTTTTTAAACTGGTCTGCGAGTATCCAGACCTTGCGTGGCTATTCTGCTCAGGCAGTTTGTCAACACACTGTTACGAGTGTGGCCTGGTCGATCCTCGAATGGCAGTTTCGGGGAGCTCTCCTGGATGAGCGCGGCGACCAAGCTGTGCCCGCCAATCTGTCCTGCCGGTCAATCGCCAGTTGCAACGATTGGTGGAGACTTCGGGGCGGCAACTCGGCCTTCAATCCACTGATAGAGCACCGGTAGGACGACGAGTGTCAGGAACGTCGAACTGACAAGTCCGCCGATGACCACGACAGCCAGAGGCCGTTGAACCTCCGATCCAATCCCCTGAGAAAGGGCGAGAGGCACAAGTCCCAGCAACGCGACCAGCGCCGTCATCAAGACGGGCCGGAGGCGCATCACACAACCGGTCAGCACCGCCTCCCGAACATCCTTTCCCTCCTGCTGGCGAAGCGAATTCATATAGGATACCAGCACGATGCCGTTCAAGACAGCTACGCCGAACAGGTTGATGAATCCGACCGAGGCCGGCACGCTCAGGTACTCCCCTGTAATCCATAACGCGACGATTCCTCCGATCAACGCAAAGGGGAGATTGAGAATGATCAATGCCGCCTGCCTCAGCGAGGAAAACGACGAGAACAGGAGCACGAAGATCACGGCGATGGTGATCGGGACGATGATCTTGATGCGGGCCATGGCCCGTTGCATATTTTCGAACGATCCGCCCCAGACGACGTGGTAGCCCTCCGGAAGCCGGACCTCTCGGGCCATCCGCTCCTGCGCCTCAGCGACAATACCCCCGATATCCCGTCCATGGGTATTGAAACTGACCGGCAGGTACCGCTGGAGATTCTCGCGGTTGATCCGTCCGGGTCCTTCGTGCATCCGGATGGTACCGAGATCGCCGAGTGGGATGAAGGCCCCATTGCGGTCTGACAGTCGAATGTTCCCGATCGTCTCGATACTGTTCCGATATTGTTCCGGAAACCGCAGGATCAAATTGAAGCGCCGATTCTCCTCGTACACCCTGGTTGCGGCTTCTCCTCCGACCGCGGTCGCGATGATTTCGCGTATATCCGACACGTTGATGCCGTGCCGCGCGATCTTACTCCGATCGATATCGATCGTGATGTACGGCTGCCCGAAGAGTTGCTCGACTTTGAGATCCTTCACACCTCGAATCGTGCGGAGAATACCGGCGATCTGATCCCCCGTCCGACGCAGCTCGTCCAAATCATGCCCGACCAGTTTGACCGTCACCTCGGCGCGCACCCCGGAAATCAATTCGTCCACCCGCTGCTGGATCGGCTGGCTGATCAGAAAGTTGGCGCCAGGCACCCGTGCCAGCCGTTCACGCACTCGCTCTTTCAGGCCCGCCATAGTGGAGGCCGTCGTCCAGGTGTCGATCGGAGTCAACATTGCGACCGAATCGCTCTCGTTCGGTTCTTGCGGATCATTCGCCAATTCCGTGCGTCCGATTTTGGACACCATCATCTGCACTTCGGGAAACTCCATGACCGCCTGTTGCACCTCTTTTTCAATCCTGATCGATTGCCCCAAAGAAATGCTCGGCAAGCGGATCGTGAGGGGGGCCATGGTGCCTTCATTCAGAATGGGGACAAACTCCGTCCCCAAATATGGAAAGAGTGCAAGACTACCTGCCAGCATGAGCGCAGTCGTAGTCAGTACGATGCTCCGATGTCCTAAGGCCCAGTGTAACAGGGGAATATAGGCGCGCTTGGCCCATCGAAGCACCAAGGGATCGGGAGCATTATGGCCCGCCCGCAGAGACATGTAACATAAGACCGGCGACAGGGTGATCGACAGAATGAGCGACACCATGAGGGCAATCATGATGGTATAGGCCATCGGCTTGAACATTTTGCCTTCCATGCCTTCGAAAGAGAGAATCGGCATGAAGACGATGATGATGATTATAATGCCGAAGACCACGGGGCGGGCGACTTCCCGGCCGGCATTGAGGATGATGGACTTCCTGGGCAGGCCCTGGTGGCGGGGGTCGGACAGATGCCGGTGGACGTTTTCTACCACCACCACAGACGCGTCGACCATCATGCCGATGGCGATAGCCAGGCCGCCCAGAGACATCAGGTTGGCCGTGAGACCGAACTGACCCATCACGAAGAACGTCACGAGCGGCGTCAGGATGAGTGTCGCCGCCACGATCAAGGCGCTCCTCGTATCGCCCAGGAACAGGAACAGCACAACCACCACCAGGAGAATCCCCTCCCCCAGCGCCTTATAGACGGTCTTCAAGGCGGCCGAGATCAGTTCGATACGATCGTAAAACGGCACGATCTTCCAACCTGCCGGCAGCATGCCCTTGTCCCGTATCTCGTCAAGCTTGGCCTTGATACCCTCCACAACGTCACGGGCGTTTCCGCCTCTCAGCATCAGCACGATCCCTGCTACCACCTCACGTTGACCGTTCAGGACGACCGCCCCATGACGAATGGCGTGACCGATTTGGACCTGTGCGACGTCATGAATGTGCACCGGAGTGCCTCCCACTTCCTTCACGACGATGTCTTCGATGTCGCTCAGTTTCTTGATCAGTCCCACGCCGCGGACAATATACTTTTCAGCATGGGTCTCCAGGATGTTGCCTGCGGCATTCGCATTGTTGTTTGACACGGCAACGAACACGTCGTGCAGAGAGATGTCGTACTTGTGCAACAGCCCCGGTTCGACGAGCACCTGGTATTGCTTGACATACCCGCCTTGGGCGTTGACGTCGATCACGCCGGGCACAGCCTTGAGGAAAGGCCGGATGACCCAGTCCTGCACAGTCCGCTGTTCAATCAATTCGTGCTCCGCAGCAGCAACGTCCAGACCGGCATGCGGAGGGCCTTCCAGATAATACTGATACACCTCTCCCAGTCCGGTGCTGTTCGGCGCCATGCTTGGTTCAGACCCTGGCGGTAAGTTCTCCTGCACTTCGATCAACCGTTCGAGCACGAGTTGGCGGGCTAGGTTGATGTTCATGGTATCGTCGAACACCACCGTCATCAACGACAGTCCGACTTTGGTGAGCGAGCGTAGTTCCGTCAGATGCGGAATCCCGGTGAGTTGCTGTTCGATGGGAAAGGTCACCAACCGCTCGACTTCCTCCGGGGACAAGCCAGGCGCTTTGGTGACCACTTGGACGAGCACGCTGGTCACGTCGGGAAAGGCGTCGATCGGAATGGTGCGGAAGGAATAGATCCCCAGAAGGGTGAGAAACCCGGCCAATGTAAGGATCAAGACTCGACGGCGGAGAGAAAACTCAAGAAGTTTGTCGACCATGCTCAGTCTTTGGGCTTCAACAGCTCGGATTTCAAGATAAAGGCTCCTTCCCGCACGACCGTTTCCCCTTCCTTCACCCCTTCGAGAACCTCGGCAACGGTCTCATTCTTGTTACCCACTCTGATCGTCCTGGCTTCAAAAACCCCGGCTTCCTTCTGCACAAACACGAAGGTGCGATCCCGATCACGCTGGACTGCTGCCTCTGGAATGACCAGGGCATCTGCTGGTTCGGACAGGACACGGATTGTGGCGAACATCTCCGGCTTCAGACGACCGGTGGGATTCGCCACGGTGAGGCGCACCCCCATGGTCCGCGTCGCTGTGTCAAGAACATCACCGACATACGTGACGGTCCCATTGAACACTTCGTCAGGGTACGCAGGCACATGGATCTCCACCGGCTCATTGGGAGAGACGGTCGCACGGTGCAAGTAGGAGATATCCTTTTCCGCCACATTCCCGACCACCCACACTGTCGAAAGATCGGCAACGACAAACAGTTTGTGTGTGCTATCAACCAGTTCGCCTTTGGTGAGATCACGCCCGATCACCCGGCCGGCGAAGGGCGCCACGATGGGAATCTGCGAGCGGATCTTCTGGGTCTGCTCGAGAGTCCGAATCTCCTTGTCCTCCATGCCCAGCAACCGGAGTCCCTCGTGCGCCTCCTGGGCCTCGGCACGGACACTGATCATCTCTCCTTCGCGGCGCTGCAGCTCCGCCTGGCCGATGACTTTCTCTTCGTACAGATACTTCGCCCGTTGAAAGGCCTGTTCCGCGACATGCCGCCGAGCGCGGGCCTTGAGATACGCAGACTGGGCAAGTCCGAGATCACTACTGTGGAGCACCGCCAACAGCTGCTTGGGCAAGACTGCCTGGCCCAAATCGGCATGGACCTCCGCCACTCGCCCACGGACGAGGGTCGTAATATTCGCCAATGCATTTTCGTTCGGCCGTACAACGCCGGGAAAGTCACGGTAGGTGCGAAACGACGTTCGGCTGACCCGCTCCATCAACATACCGGACTTGGTGACCTCTTCCGGCGGAAGCCTGACAAGATGGACATTGTCCGACGAATGTTTCTGTCCGTTTCCTTCAGCCGGGGCAGGCGCGCGGTCGCAGCCCATGGGAGAGAGCAACAGAAGCAGGCCGCAGCATAGTCTGCTCAGCACACTCAGACAGATTCGCCGACGCGCATGATGCCCGCTTTGAGTTATCCCCCGGCCAGGGACAAATACTAGGTCTCTCATCAGTTCCCTTTGCAACTAGAGTGGACCGCCCAGGGCTCGCTCAAACCGCGTGAGCGCCAGAGAGAGTTCAAAACGAGCCTGATTGTAATCCACGGTAATCTGGCGTTGGACCCGTTGGGCATCGAGAACATCCAGGAGGCTAGAGGCGCCCTGACGGAAACTCAACTGGGCAATGCGAAGTGTTTCTTGCGCTTGCTTTAATAGACCTTCCTCGTAGACGAGGATCTGTTCCTGCGCCGTTTCCGCTTCGCGCGCATGTTGATTCAGTTCGCGGCTCAGATCATTCCTGGCTCGAATCAGCTCCGCTTCTTCTTTCCGCTGAGTACCGAGTGCCGTCGCGATATGTCCCTGCTGTCGATACCATACAGGCGTCGGCAGACTCAGACCCCCCAACACTGCCTCGCGGCCTATTTCTCTGGCAAACCCGCCCCACAGAGTCACGGTCGGTACACGGCCTTGCCGCTCCTTCGAGACGCTGAACTCAGCCTGCTCCACCAATTTCCCATGGCGCTGGAGAATGGGATGTTGTGAGAAGTCCCTCGCCGCCATCTGCTCCGGGTCCAGACGGTCACGGAGTGACCTGAAATCTCCTTGCACCTTGTATCGGGACCCCAAGCCTCCTGCTGTCAAGGTGTCCAAGCCGACGAGTTTCACGCGCACGGCATTCTTGGCTTTTGTCAAATCCTGCTTGGCTTTGAGCACTTCCACTTCCGCCTTTATCACTTCGAATTGCGCTCCCTCACCGGATCGGACGCGGGCTTTGACAATACGCGAAACATCCTGAACGGTTTCCAAGTTCTGTTGAAGAAGGTCTACGGTCCGTTCCGCCACGAGGAGTTCGTAGAATGCCGTCTTCACCGCTGCAATGAGATTGAGCTTGGATTCTTCGAGGCCGACCGTCGCACCGGCTAGACCAGCAGCCGCTGCCTCCTGACGAGCCGCCCGCATGCCCGGGTATTCTACCGGCTGATACACGGTGATGTTATGCTCGATCCTATTGTCCCCGTTGCTGGGGTCACGAATTAATCCGTTCGCCGTCTGGTAGGAGACCGTGGGGTTGAGAAACGCGCCTGCCTGGGTCCGCAAACCTTCATTCTGTAATATTGCACTCTGAGCGCCCGCGATGAGCGGGTTCCGTTCCAATGCCAAGTCGATGATACGGTCGAGTTCAAACGTGGGCATCGGTTCTTTCGCCTGAACAAAAGAGGGTAGCAGCGCCCCACTCGTTCCCGCCACCATTACGGTCGTCACCGCTATGACCCAGTTTAAAAATCGCGCCGGCATATGCTGCCTCCTTCGGAGTCACGATGCGATCGTCCGATCGAGATCGAAAACGAAACAGACCATCGAGGTTGCGCTAACTCAGTGGGGTCGGGGGATGTAAGAGTCGGGAAACCAGTAGGGCAGGAGAAGGAATCTTGGTCATCCAGGCATGCAAACGGCTTGATCCACAATCCGGCACACTCACTCCAGAAGCGACGTAATCGTCCGGCGTCTCCTGTGACGAATCGCCATCGGATTCGGTCGCTGCTCCGGTGTCACTGAATCCGCAAGCTTGTTCATGCCCAGTACCACCGGTCGACCCAGATATGCTCTCCACAGCCCACCCGATCTGTTCAACCGGGAACAAGCTGCACAACAGCAGCGTCAGGACCAGAACCGAGAAACATGAACGGATCATTGCCACAACCTGTCGCATCAATTCGAAGCCGCCGGTCGGTCCATTGACATATTCAGAACTGCCTCCATGACAGTTGTGGCCTGGTCCCTAGTGGAAAGAGTCACCACATAGTACCCTTCTCTAAGCACGTGTTACAAGAAAAACAGTTACCCGCACATTATTTATGACGGATCGACGCGACATCAACAAGCCTCGTTGTCGGACTACGGAGTCCTCGCGCAACGGAACCCGTAGCCGAAATACCGGTTCGTCGGCTGGGCAGCGAATCGGTGTGCGGAACGCAGGAACTCGGAAATGTACAGCCAGGAACCGCCCCGCACACCCTTCGAATCACCAGCTGTCGGCCCTATCGGATTCCGCCGCGGGCTGTTCTGATAATATTCATAGTCATACCAGTCGCTGACCCATTCCCAGGCATTCCCAGCCATGTCATAGATGCCATAGGGACTCTTGCCCTCTTCGAACGACCCCACCGGAACCAAGGCCAGATGGTTATTCCATTCCTTTCTTCCGAAATTCGCGTGGAGCCTTGTCGGTGCTTCGTTGCCCCAGGGATAAATGCGCCCATCCGTCCCCCGTGCCGCTTTCTCCCACTCTGCCTCCGTCGGCATGCGCTTGCCGGCCCATTTGCAGAATTTGACAGCATCCTCCCAATCCACGTTGACGACCGGGCGTTTCTGATGTTGGGGCTGATTCATGATGTACCAGTCCGGCGGCTCTTCCATGTCAGTCACTTCCAGAAATGTGGCATATTGGCCTACCGTCACTTCGTACTTGTCCATATAAAAAGCGTTGAGATAGACCTGATGCACCGGTTTTTCGTCGTCGGCTATAATACTTCCCATCGTGAACTCCCCTGCCGGAACTAGCGCCATCGGTGCATCCTGTTGCCCGACCCCTCCCGCCGATCCCTCTGATTTCTGCATGCTCGATACGGCGGTAGATCGCTGCTGTGGAATTTTTGACTGCAGCTGTTGGTAGAGGGCCTGTTGTTCATTATTCAGACCCAACTCCTTGGCACTGTCCAAAGCGTCCCTCGCTTCCTTCATCTTATCGGGTGGAGTCTGCCGACCGGCAACTAGACTCTTCGCTTCCTCCAATAACCGCCACGCCGTCACTTCATCCAGCAACCGCCAGGCTGTCGCTTTGTGTAAACGTGGCTTTGTCGATCCGGCCGCCACGGACTTGGCATCCAGCTGCAACGCGGTCTCGTAATGATCTTCCGCGCAGGTCCATGCTTTTAATGCTCGGCAGGCCTCGGCCAGGTTGAAATGCGCCTGCACATTCGTCGGATCTTTTGTCATGCCGGCTTCCAGCGCCGCGCGCGCTTCTCCATACTGTTTTTGCTTCAGTAGATCCCCCCCTTTGGCAAACTCCTTCTCGCCAGGACTAGCTGCATGAGCGGCCATGGAGGGCGCAACCATCCCCGGACAAATGACGAGACACCACACAGCCAGCATTCCCATCATCTGTCTCATAAGAAGCTCTCCTTCCGATTGGGATCCTACCGTGAATTCAGCCTCGCATGCCGGAGGCCCGGCCAGCTTACCAGAAACCGAAGACAGGGTCATGGGCTCAACAGCATCGCCTTGTACCTGTCGAACAACCACTATCAATGCTCCTTCCAAGCTTGCTCGCCATTCCCATTGGGAATGGCACTCGTGGTGGTCCTACTGCGGCCGTCGAGCGAGCACATTCCGATCGTGCGCGCTCCGGGAGCACAGGATCACCACGAGTGTCGTTCCACCCCATCCTTCACCTCGCGAGAGTCCGTACATAGGCGAGCACGTCCCGACTCTCTTTCTCTGAGAGGCGGGTCTTCCAAGGCGGCATATTCGGTTTGCCGTCATGGATAGCCTTAATCAGGTCGGCATCGGATGTCTTTCTAGTCGATGGCGATGTGAGATTAGCCGGATCCGGTCCACGAAGAAAGCTGTACCCATCCCCTCCGCCTTCAGGCCCATGACAACCGGTGCAGTGCCTGTCAAACAGAGCCTTGCCCCGAGCCACATCGCCGTTTTGCAGCTTGGGTTCGGCCCATCCTTGCACCACAGTTCCTAACAGAAGGCCGCTCACAAGTCCCAGCATTGCCATCTTCAACATCCGGCTCCGCTTCATAACATCTCCTCCCGTTCGGTGCACCCTGCAGACTGCAGACGATCAAAGCCCTAACTTCGATTGGACCGGTCGAGCCTCCGGATCGCTATTCCCATGGTCGATCGATCCCCGCTTTGATGGTCACGAATCGCCAAACCCCGACTCCCAGGAACAACAGGCCCGTGACCAGCGAGACCACACCCAGCGCCTGAAATCCGATCCCCTCCAGCCACCACACAGCCGGAATTCCAACGGCGAAAAACCCCAGCGCAGTTCTGATATACGACAGCAACGTGCGCTCGTTGGCCAACGCAGTCCGTTGCCGAGCCAGCCGATCCCGCACAATAGTCTCAGACCGCTCAGGCATAGAAGGCCTCCGATTTCGCCGGAACAATACTCCATCAAATGGTGAACCTCAACAGATGTATGCACTTCCCCATTTCAATGCCAACCAAGCAAGGGAGTGAAGAGCCTTCGACTTACAGCCCTCGATCGAGCACCATGATGCTCTTTCCAAGCCTGCTTGTTATTCTCCCGGGAGGGGGCCGGTCGTCCTCCTGCTCGCGGAACGCGCACGATAAGAATGTGCTCGTTCGACGCGCGCAATCGAGGATCGACCAGGCCACCCTCCTCTCCGCCCTCCAAGTATCCGACGGCTGGAAGCACGTCGATGGCGACAGAGCGGAAGACAATGCCCAGTGGCAGTAGCAGCAAGCGTGTGACGACATCGCGCCGCCTCGGCGTGGTTTCATGCTCTTGATATGCTCCCTCCAAGCTTGCTCGCTGCCTCCTAATAAGGGGCGGGCTCGTGGGTCCTCAACTGCGCGCGTCGAAGGAGGCCCTTCCGAGGCCGCGCATTCCGCGAGCACCGAGGACCCACGAGCCTGCCCCGTCACACCCACTCGGACGCATACTTCTCTCCCGCTTCTCTCTCTGCGAACCATCGATACAAAGCAGGCAGGACCACCAGCGTCAGCGCCGTAGATGTGAAAAGCCCCCCGATGACGACGGTCGCAAGCGGCCGCTGAACTTCGGCACCGATCCCCTGTGCCAGTATCAACGGCAACAGGCCCAGCAGAGTTGTCATCATCGTCATGACAACCGGGCGGAGGCGGAGAATGCAACCGGTAACGATAGCCTGATCCATCTGTGTCCCTTCATTGCGCAGCTGGTTGATATAAGAAACCAGCACGATCCCGTTCCCAACCGCAAGGCCAAACAATTCTATGAATCCGATCGAAGCCGGCACACTCAGGTATTGTCCGCTCACCCACAAAGCCACGACGCCCCCGATCAAGGCAAAGGGAAGATTCATGATGATCAAGGTCGCGTAGCGGAGCGAGTGAAACGCCCAGAAAAGCAGGAAGAACACAAGCCCGAGCGTGATCGGCACTACGATCAACAGCCGTTCATTCGCCCGCTCCATGTTCTCGAAAGCCCCGCCCCACGTCACCTGATACCCTTCCGGCAGGCGTAACTGTCGCTCCAGCTTCGTCCGGCCCTCATCCACAACACTGCCGATGTCTCGCCCGACGACATTGAAGCCGACGTAAATGCGGCGTTTCACTTGCTCGCGGCTGATGCGGGCCGGGCCCTCGCGCATCTCGATCGCGGCAAGCTCGCTCATCGGGATCAACGCACCGGACGCAGACTTCACCCTGATCTCCCCGATGCTGCCGATGCTGTTGCGTTGCGTCTCAGGAAACCGCAGCGTCAATTGAAATCGCCGCTCACCTTCGTAAACATGGGTCGCCGCCTTGCCTCCGATGGCGGTGGTAATGATCTCTTGCACGTCGGCCACGTTGATGCCATAGCGGGCGATCTTCTGCCGATCGATGTCGATGACGAGGTAGGGCTGGCCGGCGATCTGTTCGACCTTGATATCCTTGACGCCCTTGATCTGCTGCATCACGGCGGCAATCTCCGTTGCCTTATCACGGAGCACATCAAGATCCTCTCCGAACAGCTTGATAGCGCATTCAGTCCTGACGCCGGAGATCAGCTCGTCCACCCGTTCCTGAATCGGCTGGCTCATCAGCACGGAGATACCCGGAATCTCTGCCAGTTTCTTGCGGATCGCATCGGTCAACCCCGGTTGGGTCTTCGCCGTTTTCCATGTACTGCGGTCATGCAATGATACGATCGGATCGCTCTCATACAGATCCTCCGGATGGTAGGGAATCTCAGCTCGCCCGATCCTGCTCACGGCCATCTTCACTTCGGGAAACTCCAACATGACTTTCTGGGCTTGCTTCTCCATCTCGATGGACTCAGCCAGCGACACACTCGGCAGCCTTACGACTTGAGGAGTCAGGGCTCCTTCCTCAAGGAGTGGAATGAATTCCCGTCCCACGAATGGAACGAGAGCGAGGCTACACAGCACGATCGCCGTCGAACCGGCCAGGACAAGACTGCGGTGCCTGAGCGTCCATTGCAACACCGGCACATAACGCTGTTTCATCCATCGCGTGAGGCGCGTTTCCTCCGGATGGTCTCCGCGCAAGAGCAGCGACGCGAGTACCGGCGACAGGGTCAACGTGACCACGACCGAGGCCAGGAGCGCGATCACCAGCGTATAGGCCAGCGGCGCGAACATCTTCCCTTCCATGCCGTGGAGCGTCATCAGCGGCAGAAAGACGACGCTGATGATCAGAATACCGAAGAGGATCGGCCTGCCCACTTCGTTCGTCGCCTGGAGGATCACCTCCGACGTACTCTTCCGCGGCGTGCCTTGGTCCTGCGCCAGATGCCGATAGACGTTTTCCACCACGACCAGCGATCCGTCCGCGATCTCGCCGATGGCGATAGCCAGCCCGCCGAGCGTCATCAAGTTGGCCGAGAGCCCCAGCCGCTGCATCACGATGAACGTGATCAGGGGGGTGACGATGAGCGAAGCCGTCACGACGACGGCGCTGCGGACATGGCCCAGAAAAAAGAAAAAGACGAAGACTACCAGCACGATCCCTTCGATCAACGCGTCCCGCACCGTATTGATCGCCGCCGTCACTAATTCGATGCGATCGTAGAAGGGCAGGATCTTCGTGCCTGCCGGGAGGATGTGATTCTGCTGCAGATCGTCCACCTTGGCCTTGACCGCTTCGACCACCTGACGGGCATTGCCTCCGCGAATCATCAGCACGGTTCCGATCACGACCTCCCGCTCCCCGTTGAGGACCACCGCGCCATGGCGAACGGCATGGCCGATGAGGACTTCCGCGACATCACGAACAAAGACCGGCGTGCCGCCTGACTCCTTCACGATGATCGACTCGATATCGTTCACGCTCTTGATGAGGCCCAGGCCGCGGACGATCGAACGTTCCGCATACCGTTCCAGCACGTTGCCCCCGACGTTGGCATTGTTCTTCGCCACTGCCTCGTAGATATTGTGGAGCGTCAGATCGAACTTGCGGAGCTTCGCTGGATCGACCAGCACCTGATACTGCTTCACGAACCCGCCCATGCCGTTCACATCGATCACGCCGGGCACGCTCTTGAGCAGCGGGCGCAGGACCCAGTCCTGCATCGTGCGCTGATCGGTCAACTCCTCCTCGACGACCTTCGAATCAGTCGCCGTCGCATGGGGCCCTTCCACATAATAGTGATAGACCTCGCCCAGACCCGTCGTGACGGGAGCCATCACCGGTTCGAGCCCCTCCGGTAAGCGCTCCTTCGCCGCCATGATCCGTTCGAGGACCAACTGCCGGGCGAAGTAGATATCCACCTCGTCGTTGAACACGACCGTGATCTGGGACAGGGCGAACTTGGAAAGGGATCGGATCTCCGCCAAACCCGGCAGCCCTGTCATTTGAAGTTCGAGCGGATAGGTGATGAACCGCTCGACTTCGACCGGCGAGAGTCCCGGTGCCTCGGTCAGCACCTGCACCTGGATGTTCGTCACGTCGGGGTAGGCATCGATCGGGATAGACTGGAAGGCGAAGACGCCAACGAGGGACAACAGGCAGGCCAGGCCAAGGACCAGGATCCGCTGCCGCAGCGAGAATTCCACAAGAGTCGGAATCATGGTGTCGGCTCGATCTTATGGCGTTCCATTTCGGACTTGAGGACGAACGATCCCTCGGTCACGACCCGGTCGCCGACCGTTACCCCCTCCAGCACAGTCACAATCTCTCCCTGCTCATCCCCTAACTTGACCGCCCGCACTTCGAAGTCGTGCGTCCCCCGTTGAACAAAAACAATCTTGCCGGTCTGGCCATTTTGCACTGCCGCGAGCGGCAGGGTCATCACGTCCGGATTCGACGCGACATAGACGCGGACGGTGGCGAACATCTCCGGTTTCAGCAGCCGATCGGGATTCAGCACCGTCACCCGCAAGCGCATCGTGCGGGTGGCTGGATCGAGCACATCCCCGACATAGGTGATCGTTCCCGGAACGATGGCATGGGGATAGGCGGACACAATCACATCGACTTTCTGATCCTTACGGATGAACTGCACGTCCTTCTCCGGTACGTTGCCGACCACCCACAGATCAGAAAGGTCCGCGACGGTGAAGAGCTTCTGCTGCGTTTCCACTACCTCGCCCCTCGTGATATTACGCATGATGACCCGGCCGTCGAACGGCGCCCGCAGCTGCACATCGGCCTTGATCGTTTGCTCGCGATCCAGCCGCTCGATCTCCTCCTTGGGAACGCCGAATAATTCGAGGCGATTCGACATTTCGCGGGCCTCGGCCCGCGCCGTTTTCATTGTCGCCTCGCGGCGCTGCAATTCAGCCAGACTCACCACCTTCTGTTCTTGCAGGTCTCTGGCTCGTTTGTACGCCAGTTCCGCTTCGTGCAGTCTTGCAGCAGCCTTCAGGTAGGCCCCCTCTGCCACCCCAAGATCCGTACTGTGGAGCATGGCCAGCAAGGCATCTTTCTTCACGTCCTGGCCGACATCCACATAGACCTTCACCACCCGGCCCCTGATGAGGGCCGTCACATCAGCCAGTTCATTCTGGTTAGGTTGAACTGTGGCGGTAAACTCCCGCGGCACGAGCAACTGCCCACGGGCAACCGTCACGACCTGGATCACTGTCCGCGCGAGTTCCTCGGACGTGAGATGGAGCAGTCCTGGCCTCTCGGCCACAATGGCTTTTGGGGTCTCAGGTGCTTGGTCGGGAGTTCTCTCGCAGGCAACAAATCCAGCGCCTATGAAGGCGATGAGGAGAACGACCCGGCAGCCTTGGCGAAAGGTGAAGCGTTCGATTTTGAAAGCTATTGCCCTCATGGTCATAAGATTCTCGTAAAGGAACCAGCATGACGTGTGCCACGGAACACTCGCAATTTTAAGGGGAAAATAGGCGATCCAGGAGCCTTTTGCCACGTTCCTGATGAAAGGACCGTGGCAAAATGCTACAGGAACCAAAAAAAAGTGCTAAACATGATAAGCGGAGGAAGAATCTCACCTCAATACTGGTGAAACGATTCGTCAATTCGCTGCCCAAAGCTCCCACTCCTATCGAGCTGAGGCAAGGTTCGAAAGGCCTTGGGGACCATGTTAGAAGACACACAATCAGACGAACCAACGAAACAACCATCACGTTGCGCATCGATGAGAAATTGCATCGTGGCTCCCTCGACAGCCTCCGCCAAATCTGTTGTGAAATAGTTAATCCAGGCAAACGGCAGCAACCCGATCCAGCCTGCCCCCTTCTTGCGAATGGAGTACCGATAGGCTTTGAGCAATCGGCTATCCTGGTACAGGCTATAGATAGCGGTTGTGCCCCCCTCGTCGGTGTAGTATGGGAGCAGGGTCAACGCTGGGATTAAGGCAAGAATCCCCAGATTGATGAACTGTAATTGTGACTCGAGGAAGTATTGCACGAGCGTCGATGGCGGAATAGGTTCAAATTGCACTTTGAAAAACAAACCGGCTTTGGGCGGCTGGTGTATCTCATTGAGGTTTGAAAACATCCCGCTAGCTGCGAGGGTGCGCCCCACCGCACCATACCCGGGCTGTCCAAATGGATCAATTTGCGACCGAGCGGGATAGTAGCCTGGTACAAAGATCATGGACAATGCGCTAAGCCAGCGATTCCCATATTCCTTCTGTGCCTGGTCAACTGGTTCAACATGATAGAAAATAGGCTGGGTTATGTGATCCGTGGAAAGAGAATTTGTCGTTGCGTTGGGAAAATCCCGATAGGTGACGATACAACCAGTAAGTAGGAGGTAGAGGGCGACAAGGATGAGGGCAAGGTGTTTCATGTCTACTGCTCCGCAACCGGCATCTCGAAATGCCAGTACAGGCAACGAACTAGGCCAGACTCACTCCCCCGGCCCCCCTGTTTCATTCTGAAGGTCCGGCTGGACCCCGTCGATACGTCGGCAAGTCCCCAACCAAGGTACAAACAGAAAGAGCCGCGCCAGTTTCGTGGCATTTCAGGGCAGGGGGCAGGGTACCCATTGCCCCATAATGCCACGTGAACCGGGGCGGTGCATATCTTTGCTGCTCTCCCATTCACGCTAACCCGGCTGTTGCTTGGACTGTCGCAAGCATTTGCGCCAATCACGCATGGCACTCCCCTTGCTTAATTTACCTTCGTATAGAAACAATGCATTCGTCTATCTCTGTTGATCGAGGGAGGTGGCCATGCCGGTCCTGAAACGACTTCAGAGTTATCTGGACGCGAACAAAATTCCCTATGAACTGGTCAGCCACGCGAAGGCCTATACCGCGCACGATATTGCCCAGACACTGGAGGTGTCCGGAGACCTCGTCGCCAAAGTCGTCCTCGTGAAAGCCGACAACTACTTCATCATGACCGTGTTGCCTTCCACCTGGCGCCTGGACCTGAAACGTTTGCGGGATGAATTGGAAGCCCGCGACGTCCGGTTAGCGACAGAAGCCGAATGCGCGAATCTGTTCCCCGATTGCCAAGTCGGCACGATGCCGCCGTTCGGTAATCTCTATGGCATAGAGGTGTATGTCGATCGGCTCCTGACGGAAGACGAGTCCATCGTGTTTGAAGCGGGAACCTATATCGGAGCGATGAAGTTGCGGTACAAGGACTTTGCCGATCTCGTCCGCCCGAAGGTCGCTGCGTTTCGTCATGAGCCATCGAAGATCGAGAGTTAGAAAAGAGGGTGATGAGGGGCCTTGCCGGTGGAACTGGAGGGGGATGCCCCTCCAGCATTTCCAAGGAATTGCCACCTTCCTTCCTGTAGTCGCAGAAAAGGGAAGCAGCGGAGGTCATTGAACATGGAAGAGCCACGCAGTTGGGTCAAGGCATTCCTGCGGGAGGTCCTCACAATGCCCTTCCGCCACGTGCTCGTGTTTCTCCTTGCCACCATCTTGCTGATCATCATGGAAGTCGAAGTGATCGAGGGCGACGGATGGCATCTCGCTCATCTTTTCGAGCTGCTCGGCCTCATGTTGTTCCTCTATATGGGGTGGGTAACGTGGCGTGTGGCGCGCATGCTGAGGAAACAAGGGAAACCGTAGGTCAAGGACTAACAGACCGGATAGAGTCCCCTCGCTAAAGACCGGCAGAAGGGCGTCATGCTGCGCAGAGCCTGTTCAACCTGCCGACCAATCAGCAGCTCAACCGAAGGCAACGACACCCCCTGCGCTAGATGGACCTCGACCATAACAAACTGCGGCGAGGACACCGGTTGGCCGATCTGGCTCGTCAACCAGACCGTCACTTCACGGAGCCCCTTCACGTTCCGGTGAATCTCCCCGGCCAACACATGGGCGAGCACGTTGTAGACTTTCCCCACGTGAGCCATGGGGTTTTTCCCGCCTACCGCTTCCGCACTGGCTGGACGGCGAAGCGAGATCACTCCGCAAACACGATTTACCACTCACCGAAAGCACCACCATCTTCCGTCAGGTCCACAGGCTTGGCTACCGTGTACTTATCTGAGGTATTTTGCAACAACGCTCGACTGAGCACTGACCCAAAGTTCCTCAACATA
>Ga0070686_100000071_pt1 | contig 76738 bp, 78 predicted proteins | sample KBSS23LmetaG_FD_65654 | JGI IMG/M metagenome (GOLD analysis project Ga0070686, IMG submission 65654) | Switchgrass rhizosphere microbial communities from Kellogg Biological Station, Michigan, USA - KBS S2-3L metaG | ecosystem: Host-associated > Plants > Roots > Rhizosphere ...
CTCAATTCCTCGCAGAAGGGCAATGTGTCGGGATTCTCGCCCGCCGCGCCGATCCCGGCGGCGCGGCGCTGGGCGACCTCGGCGCGCATATGGCCGCGATAGGCGGCCATGTCGTCGATGCCGGTCGTGCCGCCGTCGGTGCCGATCCCGACATGGTCCTCGCCGCAGACGTTCACCGCATGATCGATATGGGCGACCACGTCCGCGGCGGTGCAGACGCTGGAGGCGTTGACGAAGGGCATGAAATAGATGCCGACGAAGCCCCCACGCTCGGCCACCAGGCGAAGCTCCGCATCTGTCTTGTTGCGCGGCAGGTCGACCAGCGCCCGGCAGCCCGTATGGTTGATCGAGATGGGCTGACGCGAGGCCCGGGCGGCGTCGAGACAGGTCTGCTCGCCGCTGTGCGAGAGATCGACCATCACCTTGTTGAGGTTCAGCCGCTCGATCACCTCGCGGCCGAAGGCGGTGAGGCCGCGATTGCCAGGCGCCATCGATCCGTCGCCGAGGCTGTTGGCGGGATTGTAGGTGAGCTGGATGACGCGCACGCCGAGATCGGCGAAGGCGTCGACCCGGCTCGCGTCGCGGCCCATCATCGCCGCATTCTGGAAGCCGTAGATGATGCCGATCCGGTTCTCGCGCCGGGCGCGGGGGATGTCGGCGGCGCTCCGCACCTGGACGAGGTCGTTCGGGCGGCCGGCGATACGCGCGTCCCAGCGGGCGATCTCGCGGACCGTCTGCTCGAACGGCTCGCCATTCCCGGCGACATAGCCCATCGTCACGTTGACGGCGGTGAGGCCCGAGGCGCGGGCGTCGGCCACGATCCGGTCCGAGACGATCCGCTCGCCCGCTTCGCCCTGGACATTGGGATCGTCGAGCCCGCCCAGCGCATTGACGATCAGGGTCGGCCTGCGCGGCGCGCGCCGCCGCTGCGCCGTGGCGGGGCCGACGAGCGCGGCGGCGGCGGCCATGGCCAGGAACGCGCGGCGGCCGAGCTCAATCGTCATCGCCGCCCATCTCCTCGCGGGTGATCGGCCGGAAATCGGCCCGGTCGAAGCGGCGCCCACGCTTCACGATGAACAGGACAGAGCGCATGTTGGCGATGGCCGCGCTGGGGTCGCGCTCGAGCACGACCATGTCGGCGAGATGGCCAGGCGCGATCACGCCCATATTCTGGCCCTGGCCCATGGTCATCGCGCCGATCTGGGTGGCGGCGCGGGTCGCGTCGAGCGGGGTGAAGCCGGCCCGCGCGACGAGCAGCTCCATCTCCTCGAACAGAGCGGGGTAGGGCGCGTCGAACGCGGTGTCGCCGTCGGTGCCAGCCGAGATCAGGACTCCGGCGCGGTGCGCCTCGGCGGTCAGCCGGGCAGCGAGGTCGAGCGTGCAATTGGCAGGCCGCGCCGGCGTCGCCCGCCGCTCGCCCTCGCGATAGACGCGCAAGGTGGCGTCGAGCAGGATGCCGCGCGCCTGCATCGTCCGGAACAGCGCGGCCATGGCCGGATTGTCGCCGCCCGCGAACAGGCTGGCATCGACCGGGAAGCGCTCGCGATAGCTGCCGGGCCGCCGCGCCATCGCCTGATAGGCGCCGTAGCAAATGTGGGAAACGACGTCGGGATTGGCGGCGAGCACGTCTGCAGGCGCGGTCGGGAAGACCATGAAATGCGCCCAGACCATCAAGCCCTGGCGGTGCGCCTCGGCGGCAAGCGCGCGGACCCGGGTCGCCGGCAGGTCGGCATAGATTTTGAGCGCGGCGGCGCCGGTGCCGCGGGCGCGGGCGATGGCGAGCGGGAGGTCGGTGTCGGCGGCGATCGCCTGCGCCCAGGGCGCCTCGCCGCTCCGGTAGCCGAAGCTGATCGCCTGCGTGCGGGGATCGGAGAAGAAGCCCGGGCCCGCGACCAAGGCGGCGTACCAGAGGTCGGGCGAAGCGATCTCGCCGGTGCGCGCGGCGCGGTCGAGCTCGGCGATCGAGCGCAAATCGTCGGCCATGATCCTCGTCGCGGTGATGCCGCTATAGAGGTCGCGCCGCAGCAGGGCCTCGGCCCGGCGCCGGTTGGGCGGGGTCGCGATATGCTGGTGGCTGTCGATCAGGCCGGGGAGCAGATAGCGGCCGGTGAGGTCGACCACCCGCGCGCTGCCGATCAGCGCGGACGTGAGCCGGGCGGCGGGGAGCACCTCCTCGATCCGCTCGCCATTGGTGATCACCGCCATGTCGCGCTGGACCGGACCGCCGGTGCCGTCGATGATCGTGGCGCCCCGATAGACGACGCGCTCGCCCTGACGGGGCGGCGCGAAGGGCGGCTCGGCCGGCCCCGCGCCCGCGGCGGCCAGCAAGAGCAAAGCCAGGAACCAGCGAATCCCGCCCATCGCCTTGGCCTAGCATCGCGCCGGCTTCGCGCCTAGCAGGGCCGAATGTCGAACTTACCCGAGCCCATCCCGGCGGCGACGCTCGTGCTGATGCGCGAGGTCGTGGGCGGTCCGCCCGAGCTGCTGGTGACCGAGCGGACCGGCAACATGGCCTTCGCCGCCGGGGCTCTGGTCTTCCCCGGCGGGCGGATCGATGCCGACGATCACCTCACCGCCGACCTGCTCGGCAGCGACGCCGCCCGGGTCGCTGCGATCCGCGAGACGATCGAAGAGACCGGCCTCGCTCCGGGCCTGACTCCCGCGCCGGACGCCGCCATCGTGGCGGCGCTGCGTCGGGGGATCGCGGACGAGGAGCCTTTCGCCTCCCTGCTCGCCGCGCACGGTCTCGCGCTCGATCCCGAGGCGCTGGTTCCGTTCGCGCGCTGGTGCCCCAATTTCCGCGAGACGCGGCGCTTCGACACTCTGTTCTTTCTCGCCGAGGCGCCGCCGGACGCGCCCGAGCCCGAGATCAGCGCCCATGAGGCGGTCCGCGCCTTCTGGGCCTCGGCCGAGACCATCCTCGCCGAGATCGCGGCCGGCCGCGCCCGCGCCATCTTCCCGACCCGCCGCAACCTCGAGCGGCTGGCGGGCTTTGCCTCGATCGAAGCGGCGCGCGCCGACGCCGCCCGCCATCCGGTCACCAAGGTCACGCCCTGGATCGAGGAGCGCGGCGGGGAGACCCTGCTCTGCATCCCCGAAGGGATCGGCTACCCGGTGACCTCCGAGCCGCTCGAGACCGCCCGCCGGTTTTGATGCGGCGCAGGATCATCCTCCTGCTCGTTCTCGCCTTGCTGCTCTTCGGCGCGCTCCTTCTCTACGGCCATGCCCGCCGCCATCCCGAGGATTTGCCCTGGACGGCGCTCGATCTCGGCCAGCCGATCGGCGCCTTCACGGGCCGGAAGCTTGCGGACCTGACCGACGAGGGCCCGCATTGCATTGCCCTGCTGCGGCGCGCCGGCGTCCGTTTCGAGCTCCTGCCCGGCCGCTCGGAAGGCCCGCAATGCAGCTATGATCATGCAGTCCGCTTCCAGCCCGGCGGTGCGACCACGATCACTTACCGGCCCGCCGAGATGGCCGCCAATTGCGCGGTCTCCGCCGGGCTGGCGCTCTGGGAATGGCATGTCGTCCAGCCCGCCGCGCGCCGGCATTTCGGGAGGCCGGTCGCGAGCATCACCCATTTCGGCTCCTATAGCTGCCGGCGCATGTACGCCCGCGCCACCGGCCCCTGGAGCGAGCATGCCACCGCCAACGCGATCGACGTCTCCGGCTTCATCCTGGCGGACGGCGCCGCGGTCAGCGTCGCGCGAGACTGGAACGGCGGCGGCGCCAGGGCGGCCTTCCTGCGCGAGGTCCGCGACGGCGCCTGCCGTCTATTCTCGACCGTGCTCTCGCCCGACTATAATGCGGCCCATTACAACCATCTTCACCTCGATCAGGCGCCGCGCGGCGCCTGGGGCTGGCGGGCCTGCCGATGACTGAATCGCTCACCGAGCCGCTGACCGAAGCCGAGATCGCGGCGGCGCGGGCGCGGATCGCCGATGTCGCGCTGCGCACGCCGCTGGCAAGGATGCGTGACGGGCGGACCTGGCTGAAGCTCGAATGCCTCCAGCCCTACGGCTCCTACAAGATCCGCGGCGCCACCAACCTGCTGCGCGCGCGGATCGAGGCGGGCGCGCGGCCGTCAGCAATCGTCAGCGTCAGCGCCGGCAATTTCGGCCAGGCGATCGCCGCCGCCGCGCAGCGCCACGACCTCAAGGTGATCGTCCACGTTCCCGACCATGCGGCGCGGGTGAAGGTCGAAAGCCTGAAGCGGCTCGGCGCCGAGGTCCGCGAGCATGATTTCGCGATATGGTGGCGGATTGTGGCGACGCGCGAGACGGGCGGGGAGGGGCTGTTCATCCATCCGGTCTGCGAGCGCGAGGTCATCGCCGGCGCGGCGACCGCGGGCGCCGAGATCGTCGAGGACCTGCCCGACGTCGAGGCGGTGCTGATCCCGATCGGCGGCGGCGGGCTCGCCAGCGGCATCGCCCAGGCGGTGCGGCTGAAGCGGCCGAACTGCCGCATCATCGCGGTCGAGACCGACACCGCCCAGCCGCTCCGCGCCGCCCTCGAAGCGGGCGAACCGGTGACGGTGGAGCGCACAGCGACCTTCATCGACGGCATAGGCAGCACCCGTGTGCTCGACGCGATGTGGCCTTTGCTCCAGCGCCTGATCGACGAGGTGATCGTGGTCAGCGTCGCCGAGGTCGAAGCCGCCATCCGCCGCCTCGCCGCCGAGCACCACGTCATCGCCGAAGGCGCCGGCGCCGTGGCACTGGCCGCGGCGGACAAGGTCGGGATCGAGCGGGCGGTAGCGATCGTGTCGGGGGGGAATATCGACGGGAAGGAGCTGCGGCGCATCCTTGCTGCGTCCGCATGATGCGGTTCAGGGCTCGCGCCCAGCTTCCACGGCGCCCTTGAGCTCGCCGATCAACGCCTGCCACCATTGCCCGTGACGCTGAAGGAACAACACGTTTGGCATGCCGTGCCGGGCGACATGGGCGGCGGGGACGCTGTCCCAGCCGCGATGCTCGACGGTGACGCGGGTCTCGGCGCCGACCGTCTCGAACCGGACCTCGACCTCCGTCGCCTGGTCGTCCGTGAAGCTTGCCTGCCGCCAGGTCAGGCCGAGCCTAGCGTCCGGCTCCCAGAGGGTGACGCGGCCGATCTCGAAGCTGGTTCCGTCGGGATAGGTTTCGGTGAATCGTCCGCCGAGCTTCGGCTCGATCGCGAGCTTGCCGTCGGTGCGCCGCGTGAAGCCGAACAAGGAGTTCGGCCGCCACCAGAGGTGGATCTCGCGGGTGAATGCCTCGAACACGCGCTCGCGCGGCGCGGCGATGCGCAGCGCCACCAGGACGGACGAGCTCATCCGCCGCCCTCGACATGGGCTTTGAGCGCGGCGAGCTGATCGGCCCAGAGCCGTTCCGTCTCCTCCAGCCACAGCTTCAGCTCGCTCATCGGCCCCGCCTTCAGCGCATAGATCCGCACCCGCGCGTCATAGACCGGATGGGTCTCCTCGATCAGCCCGCCTGCCTTCAGCGTGCGCAGGTGCCGGCTCAAGGCTGCCGGGCTGAGCCCGACACCCTCGGCCAGCTCGCCGGCGCGGCGCGGCGCCTCGCCCAGCAACTCGACCACGCGCCGCCGGTGCGGGTCCGCCAGCGCGGCAAGCGTCCGGTCGATCGCCGCCGCGCTCAGGAGAACATCTCGATCTTGAGCCCCGTCGCTTTCTCCGATTCCTCCACCGAGAAGGGGCGTACATTCTTGGCGAAGGTCCAGACATGCCCTTCGGGATCGCGCGCGCGATAGGTGCGGTCGCCGTAGAATTGGTCCGCCGGCTCCTGCAAGATCTCGGCGCCCGCCTCGCGCGCCCGCGCACAATGGGCGTCGATATCCTCCTCGAGATGGACGTGGAGAATCTGGGTGTTCCGGCCGCCGGTGTTCGCGGGGCTCGCGGTATAGTCGATCCATTCGCGGCCGATCATCAAATAGCCATTGCCGAAGGTCATCTGGGAATGGGCGAGCTCGCCATCGGCGTCGCTGATCACCATCGAGCGCTCGAACCCGAATGCCTGCTCCAGCCAAGCGAGCGCGCCCCAGGGATCGCGATAGAACAGGGCGGCGGCGAGAGAGGCTTGGGCCATGACTTTCTCCTAACGAATCGGCATATATTTAACGATAGAGAGAAATATATTTCCTGTCAAGGCGAATGCCCTCGATGCGAGAGGTCGCAACGTTGGCGCCTTGAAGGCAATAATCTCAATGGGCTGGCTGGTGACCCCAACGGGACTCGAACCACGGCGGATCGCTTGTCGATCCGCGCACCAAGGGGACACGGGTTCGAATCCGACGACATCTGATGGTGACCCCAACGGGACTCGAACCACGGTGGATCGCTTGTCGATCCGCGCACCAACGGACACGGGTTCGAATTTGCAGCATCTGGAGTGGTGACCCCAACGGGACTCGAACCCGTGTTTTCGCCGTGAAAGGGCGACGTCCTAGACCGCTAGACGATGGGGCCGTGAAGCGAGGGCGGGGCTTAGGGCGTGGCCTCGGGACGGTCAATAACCAAGGCCGGCCGTGCGGGTGCGCACCCGCGCGAGCATGTGGTTCGAGGTCATGTATAGCGTCCGCCCGTCCGGCCCGCCGAAGGTGCAATTGGCGATCGCCGTGCCGGTCTCGATCCGGCCGAGGATGCGCCCCGCGGGGCTGATCACGTAGATGCCGCCGGGGCCGCTGACAAAGAGGTTGCCGTGCCGGTCGATCGCCATGCCGTCGGGGAGGCCCGGCCGCTCCCGCGCGACCTGGCCGGTCACGTCGGCGAAGATGCGGCGGCTCGTGACGTTGCCGCGCGCGTCGAGCCGATAGGCCATCCAGATCGCCCGGTGCGGGTCCGAATTGGAGACGTAGAGGGTGCGGCCGTCGGGCGAGAGCAATATGCCGTTGGGGAAGCTGAGCGCGCCGTCGATCAGGGTGACGCGGCCGTCCGGGTCGAGCCGGTAGACGCCGTTGACCGGCTGCTCCTTCAGCGGCGAGTCGTTGATCCCGGCCAAGCCGTAGGGCGGATCGGTGAAATAGATCGCGCCGGTGCGGGCGAGGACGAGATCGTTGGGCGAGTTGAAGCGGCGGCCTTGATAACGCTCGGCGAGCACCGTCTTGCGCCGCGTCGCGAGATCGAGCCGGGCGATCGTGCGGCTGCCCGAATCGGCCATCAGGATGGTGTTGCCCGGACCCGGGATGAGACCGTTCGAGCCCGCCTCGCGCAGGCCCTGCGGCACCGGGCCGGCGAGGCCCGACGGCTCGAGGAAGGTCGAGAGGCCGTCCTGCTCCGACCAACGATGCATGCGGTTGGCGGGCACGTCGCTGAACAGGAGATAGGAACCGCGCCGCACCCAGGCGGGGCCTTCCGACCAGGTGAAGCCCTCGGCGAGCTTCTCGATCGGCGCGCGCGGATCGATCAGCGCGTCGAGGGCCGGCGCGCGCCGCTCGATCCGGCCGACATGCTCATAGGCCTGGCGCGCCGGCGCCGCGGCGCCCGCGGCAAAAGAAAGGAAGGCGGCGGCAAGGATGAGGCGCTTCATCGGATCGGCTCCTCGCTGGAGGAAGTGAAGATGGCGGCGGGGGGCTCGCGCCCCTCGCCCGCGGCAGCGATGCGGATCGAGGCGCGGCCGCGTATGTCGGCCGAGGAGGCGCCGACCATGAGCTGGATCTCGCCGGGCTCGACCCGCCAATGGCCCGCGTTCCAGATCGCGAACTGGGCCGGGCTGAGCGTGAAGCTGACGCGCTTCGCCTCGCCGGGCGCGAGCGCGATCCGGCGGAAGCCGCGCAGCTCCTGGATCGGCCGCGACACGCTGGCCACGGGATCGTGGGCGTAGAGCTGGACGACCTCGTCGCCGGTCCGCCCGCCGGCGTTGCGGACGGTCACCGAGGCGCGGAACGATCCGTTCGCCAGCGGCCGCACCGCGAAATCGGACCAGGTGAAATTGGTGTAGCTGAGCCCGTGGCCGAACGGGAAGAGCGGGGTGATCGGCAGGTCGCGGTAGCGGACCGTGTCGTGCGCCGGATCGGGGTCGGCGGGGCGGCCGCTCGGCAGCCGGTCGTAGGGGAAGGGCACGGCGCCGCTCGCGCGCGGGAAGGTCACCGGCAACCGCCCGGCCGGGTTGACGCGGCCGGTCAGCACGTCGGCGATGGCGGGCCCCGCCTCGACGCCGAGGAACCAGGTCTCGAGGATCGCTGGCGCCCGCGCGGCGAGCCGGTCGACGGCGAGCGGCCGCCCGCCCATCAGCAGCACGACCAAGGGCTTGCCGGTGTCGAGCACGGCGTCGGCGAGCGCCTGCTGATCGCCCGGCAGGCCGAGCTCGGCGCGGCTGCGCGCCTCGCCGGTCATGTCGAAATCCTCGCCGACGACGAGCAGGACGAGGTCGGCCCGCCGCGCCGCCGCGACCGCCGCCGGAATGTCGTTGCCCACGGCGGCGATCTCGGCCCGCGGCAATGCCTCGCGCAGCGCGGGGAGCAACGGGCGCACTTCCTCGACGTTTCCGCGCGCGCGCCATGAGCCGAGCTGCGAATTGGCATCCTCCGCCAGCGCCCCGATCACGGCGATGCGCCGCACGCCCGCGGCGATCGGCAGCAGCCCGCTTTCATTCCTGAGCAGCACGATCGATCGCGCCGCGATCTCGCGCGCAGCGGCACGGCTCTCGGGGGTCAGCATCGCGCCGGCTTCGCGCGCCGCGTCGCTGCGCGCATAGGGACGGTCGAACAGGCCGAGCCTCTCCTTGGCGATCAGCACATGGCGCACGGCCCGGTCGAGCAGGGCCCTCAGCGCCGGATCGCGCGCGACCCGGGCCGCCAGGGCGTTCGCATAAGCCTGGCTCGACATGTCCACGTCGACGCCGGCGCGCAGGGCAAGCTCCGCGGCATCCGCCTCGCTCCCGGCGACGCCATGATTGCGCAGCTCGGCCACCGCGTTCCAGTCGCTGACCAGCAGGCCGGGCCAATGCCAGCGCGTGCGCAAGGTGTCGCGCAGCAATGCCCGATTGGCATGGGCGGGGACGCCGTCGATCTCGTTGAACGCGGCCATGAACGAACCCGCGCCCTCGCGCGCCGCCGCATAGAAAGGCGGCAGGTAGATTTCCTCGAGGCTGCGCGGGCCGATCTCGGCGCCGCCATAATCGCGCCCGCCCGTCGCCGCGCCATAGGCCGCGAAATGCTTGGCGGTCGCCATGATCGTGTCGGGCCGGGAGAGGTCGGCGCCCTGATAGCCGCGCACCTGGGCGGCGGCCATGACCGCGCCGAGGTAAGGATCCTCGCCGGCGCCCTCGACGATCCGGCCCCAGCGCGGATCGCGGGCGATGTCGACCATCGGCGAGAAGGTCCAGTGCAGACCAGCCGCCGCGGCCTCGGTGGCGGCGATCCGCGCGGCGCGCTCGGGCACCGCCGGGTCCCAGCTCGAGGCCATGGCCAGCGGCACCGGGAAGATGGTGCGATAGCCGTGGATCACGTCCATGCCGAACAGCAAGGGAATGTGCAGCCGCGTCTCCTCGACCGCGATGCGCTGCAGCGCGCGCGTCTCGGCCGCCCCGGCGACGTTGAGATAGGAGCCGACCCGCCCGGCGCGGATGCGCGCGCGCTCCTCGTCGTTGATCCGGCTGCTCGGCGTGCGCTGCCGCCCGCCCGGCATCTGGACGAGCTGGCCGATCTTCTCCTCGACCGTCATCCGCGCGAGCAGCGCCTCGATCCGGGCCGAGCCGCGCATTGTCTCCTGGGCGCGCACCGCGACCGCGGTGACGGCCAGGCAGGCGGCGATAGACAGCGCTGTCATCAGCCTTCGCAGCATCGCCTTTTCCCCTTGCCGTCCCGTCTTGTGCGGATCGTGCGATGTGACCGCAAAGCGCCGTCGGGATCAAGCCTTCCCTTCGTCATTCCCGCGAAAGCGGGAATCCAGCTTCTTGCACGTCTTCCTTCGCGATCTTCCCTCTCTTCGCGGCTTTGCGCGAAGCCATTTTTCTGTTGCACGCGAAGAACGCGAAGGAACCGAAGGCCGCGAAGAAGGAAAGATGGATTCCCGCTTTCGCGGGAATGACGGGGATGGAGCTAATCGGCCCAGGCGGCGTCCTCGAGATGGAGCTCGGCCGCGCCGCCGCCATGATAATCGTCGCGCTTCAGCCGCCCGGCAAGCCAGAGTTTGCGGTGGGGCGGCGCGGCGAGCAAGGCCTCGCCGAGCGCGCTTTCGGCCATGTGGAAGGCGATCGCCTTGATCCGGCGGCCGTCGTCGCCGGCGGCGATCACGCGCAGATGGCCGCTGCCGACCACGTCCGCCTTGACGATGCTCACCGGCCCGGCGGCGACGTGCGGGCCGGGCCAGCCGGCGCCGTAGGGCCCGCCGGCCTCCACCGCCTCGCAATAAGCGGCGTTGATCCCGCCCGGCGCGAGCAAGGCGTCGAGCAGCAAGGCGCGGTCGTCGCGGCTGCGCGCGACGTCGGCCGAGAGCCGCTCGTCGAGAAAGTCGGCGAGCGCGCCGAGCCCGCCCGCGGCCACGGTCAGCCCCGCCGCCATGGCATGGCCGCCGCCGGCGACGAGCAGCCCCGAATCCATCGCGGCGAGCACGGCCGCGCCGAGATCGACGCCCGAGATCGAGCGGCCCGAGCCCTTGCCGATCCCGTCCTCGCCGAGCGCGACGACGATGCAGGGGCGATGGAGCTTCTCCTTGAGCCGGCCGGCGACGATCCCGATAACGCCCGGATGCCAGCCCGGCGCGGCGACGATCGCCACCGCACGGTTGCCCTGCGCGCCGGCCAGCGCCTCGGCGGCCTCGCAGACCGCCGCCTCGATCGCGCGCCTCTCCTCGTTGAGCCGGTCGAGTTCGGCCGCGATCGCCTCGGCTTCCTCCTTGTCCTCGGTGACGAGCAGCCGCACGCCGAGGTCCGACTTGCCGACCCGGCCGCCGGCATTGATCCGCGGGCCGAGCGCGAAGCCGAGATCGCGGCATTCGGGTGCGCGGTGGAGATGGGCGGCGTCGGAGAGCGCGGCGAGGCCGATATTGCGCCGCGCCGCCATCACCTTCAGACCCTGGGTCACGAACGCCCGGTTGAGCCCGCGCAGCTGGGCGACGTCGGCGACCGTGCCGAGCGCGACCAGGTCGAGCAGCTCGATCAGCTTCGGCTTCTCGCGCGTCTCGAAGAATCCGCGCCCGCGCAGCTCGCGCAGCAGCGCCGCGCCGAGCAGGAAGGCCATGCCGACCGCGGCGAGATGGCCGTGGCCGGCCCCCTCCGCGCCTTCGTCGAGCCGGTTCGGGTTGACGATGGCGAAGCCGTCGGGCAGCCGGCTCGCGCATTTGTGATGGTCGACCACGATCACGTCGACTCCGGCCGCCTTGGCCATGGCCAGCGCCTCGAACGCCTGCGCGCCGCAATCGACGGTGACGATCAGGGTCGCCCCGCCCTCGGCGATCCGCACCAGCGCCTCGCCCGACGGCCCGTAGCCTTCCATCAGCCGGTCCGGAATATAGGCCTCGGCCTCCAGCCCGAGCTGGCGCAGCAGGCGGATCAGCAGGGCGGCGGAGGTCGCCCCGTCCACGTCATAATCGCCGAAGATGGTGACCGCCTCGCCTTGCGCGACCGCGTCGGCGAGCCGCGCCGCGGCCTTGTCCATGTCCCGGAAGACGGACGGGTCGGGCATGAAGGCGCGCAGGGTCGGGGCGCGGTGGCGCTCCAGATCCTCGCGCGCCACGCCGCGCGCCATCAGCAGCTGGTCGACCAGATCGTCGGGCTGGAATCCCGCGTCTCCCGCCTCGGCGCTGCCCGCGCGCCAGCGCCACGGCTGGCCCAGGATCGAGCGCGAGACCCCGCAGACAAGGGACGAATTCATCAACATCGGCCCAGCCTAGGCCAGTGCGGGGGGCTTGTGAATCTGTCTGGGTGAATCGGCTGTGGAAAAGATAGGGGGCGGCCGAAGCTCCAAAGGAGTCATCGCGGCGAAGGCCGGGCGGCGCGTGCCTTGGTCGCAATGCCGCCTGCGTCGGGCTCAATGCCCGCCCGGCTCGTGGTCGGGCCGGTGTTCGCCCTTCACCCAGCGCACCGTGCCGGTGCTCGCGCGCATCACCACGCTTTCGGTGGTGATCTTGTCCTTGCGGCGCTGGACGCCGTCGAGCAGCGAGCCGTTGGTGACTCCGGTCGCGGCGAAGATGACGTCGCCTTTGGCGAGGTCCTCGAGCTGGTAGATGCGGTTCAGATCCTCGACGCCCCAGCGGGCGGCGCGGCCGCGCTCGGCGTCGTTGCGGAACAGCAACTTGCCCTGGAACTGTCCTCCCACGCAGCGCAGCGCCGCCGCGGCGAGCACGCCTTCGGGCGCCCCGCCCGAGCCCATGTAGAGGTCGATGCCGGTGTCGGGATCGGTGACCGCGATCACGCCGGCGACGTCGCCGTCGGGGATGAGCTGGATGCCGCAGCCGAGCGCGCGCAGCTCGGCGATCAATTTCTCGTGGCGGGGCCGGTCGAGCACGCAGACGATGAGCTCGGAGGCGGCGACGCCCTTGGCCGCGGCCACGGCGCGGATATTGTCGGTCGCGCTTCTGGCGAGGTCGATCACGCCGGGCGGGTAGCCGGGCCCGACCGCCAGCTTCTCCATATAGACGTCCGGCGCGTTCAGCAGGCAGCCCTGCTCGGCGATGGCGAGCACGGCCATGGCGTTGGCGCCGGCCTTGGCGGTGATCGTCGTGCCTTCGAGCGGATCGAGCGCGATGTCGATGCACGGCCCGTCGCCCTGGGCTGCCCCCACCTTCTCGCCGATATAGAGCATCGGCGCCTCGTCGCGCTCGCCCTCGCCGATCACGACCGTGCCGTCGATCTCGAGCGTGTTGAGCGCGGCGCGCATCGCCTCGACCGCTGCGGCGTCGGCGGCCTTCTCGTCGCCCCGGCCGATCAGGTGCGAGGCGGCGACCGCCGCCGCCTCGGTGACCCGCACCATTTCGAGCACCAGCACCCGATCGAGAACGCGGCTTGCCTTGACCATCTTTTCTGTCATCCTCAAAGCATCGTGCGAAAAAGTGGAAACCTGTTTTTCGCGAAAACGATGCGCAACAAAGACTCATGGCGGTCTGGATCGCCATGGCCCGAACGGGGGCGTTCAGGGGCGGATAGAGAAGGCCCATGACAAAGTCGAGAACGGCCCTTTCGCCCTTCCTGCTCGCCGTGTCATGGCCCGGCGCCGCCCTGGCCCAGCCCGTCCCGCCGATCACGGCCGAGGAGATAATCGCCGTCTACCAGGCGCGGATCCACGAGGCGATGGGCAGTGTGGACGGACGCTGCCCGCTCGGCTCCGACGACGGGGCAATCGTCGTCTGCGGCCGCGACCGCGATGCCAGCATGCGACTGCCCCTCCCGAGCGAGGCGGAGGAGGGGACCCGCCATCGCCTGATCGCCGGCGAGCCGCCGTCGGGGCGTGCCGCGCTCGACGTCGGCGACGCCTGCTGCGGCGGGGCTGGGGGGATCAACATAATCGGGCTCGCCAAGGCGCTGGGCCGCGGCATGGACCGCGTCCTGCATCCCGACTGAATGCGCGCGCCCTAGCGCACGAACAGCTGCACCCGCGCGGTGCCCCCGGCGAGGATTGCCTGGTCGTAGGTCACATCGGCGCTTTCGACCGCATGATTGTGGCCGGAGAGGTTCTTGCCGACGCTGCAGCCGCCGTCGGCCAGTCGCTCGCTGATCCGCATCGTCTGGGTGCCGCCGCCCTGGAAATGGAGCGTCGCCTGGTTGAGTCGCATCGCATGGCCTTCGATGCAGAACATGATCTCGCGGTCGCGGGGCTCGCCATGGGCGGGGATGGTGACGCTGGCCGCGTCCGGCGGGGCCGTCGCCTGGCCGATCCCGTGCCAGCCCGTCCCGCCCTGTGCCGCCGCCACGGCCGCCATTGCCGTCAAACCCGCCGCCAGAGCGGCCTTCGATGAGTTGCGCATCGCCTACGACTCCCCCAGTGCAGTGCCCGAACGATATCATAGGCTTTCGAAGAACCGCAACAGAGCGAAGGCTTTCGTGAATCCTCCGCGCGGCCTAGAGAGGCCGGGACAGAAGGACCCGATCATGGCCGACCCCGACACCAGGCAGGAAGAAGCGCCGGTCGCGCCGCCGCTGCCGACGCCGAGCCTCGAAGACATGCAGCACTGGACCTGGGTGATGGGCCGGGCCCAGCAGCTGATGATGGAGCATCTCGCCGGGCAGATGGGCGAGGCGGTGAAGTCGGCGCCCGATCCCGAGACCGCGCTCCACCAGGCCGCCTCATCCTGGCCCGGCATGGCGATGTTCGCCGATCCGGCGAAGATCATGCGGATGCAGACCGAGTTGTGGAGCGAGGGCCTCTCGATCTGGCAGCGCGCGCTCGCGGGGCCGGGCGAACCCACCGCGCTCGGGGAGAGAGCCGACAAAGACAGGCGTTTCTCGGACAAGGCCTGGCAGGACAATCCGCTCTACGACACGATCCGCCAGACCTATTTGCTGATCTCCGACCGGCTGCTCGGCTCGGTCGACGCGATCGAGGGGGTGGACGAGGCGACCCGCGAGAAGCTCCGCTTCACCACCCGCGCCTTCGTCGACGCGATGTCGCCGTCCAATTTCGCGCTCACCAATCCGCAGGTGGTCGCGCGGGCGATCGAGACGCGCGGCGAAAGCCTGCTTCACGGCCTAGAGCATATGCTGAAGGATCTGGAGAAGGGCCAGCTCAGCCATGTCGACCGGGAGGCGTTCGAGGTCGGCCGCAACATCGCCGCGACCCCCGGCAAGGTGATCAAGCAGACCCCGCTCTACCAGCTCATCCAGTACGCGCCGGCGACCGGGCAGGTGCTCGCCGTCCCCCTGATCATCTTCCCGCCCTGGATCAACCGCTTCTACATCCTCGATCTCAATCCGAAGAAGAGCTTCATCCGCTGGGCGGTGGAGCAGGGGCTCAGCGTGTTCGTCGTCTCTTGGAAGTCGGCCGACGAGAGCCTGCGCGAGGTCGGGCTCGACGATTATGTCCTCGCCGAGGCCGAGGCGATCGATGCGGTGCGCGAGGCGCTCGGCGTCGAGCAGGTGCACGCGATCGGCTATTGCGTGGCCGGGACGATGCTCGCCGCGACCCTTGCCCTGCTCGAGGCGCGGGGCGAGGCGGACAAGGTGGCAAGCGCGACCTTCTTCACCGCCCAGGTCGATTTCTCGGAGAGCGGCGACCTCAAGCTCTTCGTCGGCGACGAGCAGATGGAACTGATCCGCCAGCTCTCGGCCGACAAGGGCTATCTCGACGGGCGCTACATGGCGGCGACCTTCAACCTGCTGCGGGGCCGCGACCTGATCTGGAACTACGTCACCTCCAATTATCTGATGGGCGAGGATTATCCGCAGTTCGATCTGCTCTTCTGGAACGGCGACACCACCAACCTGCCCGCCAAATGGCACCGCGCCTATCTCAGCCAGCTCTACCGCGAAAACCGGCTGGTCCAGCCCGGCGGGGTCACGATCGACGGCGTGCCGATCGACCTCAGGACCGTGAGGACGCCGACCTACGTCCAGGCCGGCCGCGAGGACCATATCGCGCCGCCGCAGAGCGTCTGGAAGATCACCCACCATTTCTCGGGGCCGATGCGCTTCGTGCTGGCGGGCTCCGGCCATATCGCGGGCGTGGTCAACCCGCCCGAGGCGCAGAAATACCAATATTGGGTCAACGAGAAGAAGGTCGACACGCTCGAGCAGTTCGTCGCCGGCGCGACCGAGACCAAAGGAAGCTGGTGGCCCGACTGGATCGGCTGGATCCGGAAAATCTCCGACCAGGAGGTGCCGGCCAGGGGCGCCCGCGTGCCGGGCAAGGGGAAGCTCAAGGCGATCGAGGACGCGCCGGGGAGCTATGTGAAGGCGCGCTGAGCCTCCCCGCCCCGTCATTACAGCGAAAGCTGGAATCTCTTGCGGTCGGGAAGGCGAGGGGGATTCCAGCTTTCGCTGGAATGACGGTTACGTGACCGTTCGCCTGCCTGCATGACGATTATGTTGCAGTGCACAAAAAACACTTGAAATCGGGAATCGATGCGCCTATTTGCTGCAGTGCAGCATCAAAGGAGCATATTTGTGGCCGATCAATTGCCAGTGGAAGTGACTGAAAGCAAGGCGGAAATGCTGCCCGTGGCGGAGGCCGTCCAGCCTGCGCCGGAGCCCGCCAAGGAAGAGAAGGTCGCAGCCGCAGCAAAGGCCGCCGTGCCCGCGCCGAAGCCCCAGCCCGCGCCCCGGGCCGCCGCCAAGGTCAGGAAGCAGAAGCGTCCCGCCCCCAAAGCGGCCGCGCGCACCGAAGAAAAGAAGCAGCCTGCCCGCAAGGCCGCCGCGAAGAAAGTGACCAAGGCGAAGCCGGCGAAGAAGCCGGTCCTCGCCCGCAAGACCCAGCCGGCCACCAGGCCGGTCGTGAAACCCGTCCGCGTCGCCGCCCAGGCGGCCCGGAGCATGAAAGCAGGAGTGAAGAAAATGGCCAACACCACCAGCAAGGCCGCCGAGACCGGCCAGATCGCCGCCGAGCAGTTCCGCGCCGCCTTCGGCGACATCAACGAGCGCGCCAAGGCCGCTGCCGAGAAGAGCGCGAAGATCGTCGAGGAGCTCGCCGATCTGACCCGCGGCAATGTCGAGGCGCTCGTCGCCTCCTCGAAGATCGCCGCCAAGGGCGTCGAGACTCTGAGCCAGGACGCTGCCGAATATAGCCGCAAGAGCTTCGAGGAGGCCTCGGCCGTCCTCAAGAGCTTCGCGGAAGTGAAGTCGGCGACCGACTTCTTCAGGCTTCAGGGCGACTACGCCCGCAGCGCGTTCGATGCCGCCGTCGCCGAGAGCGCCCGCGTCAGCGAGACCGTGCTGAAGCTGGCCGGCGACGTCGCCGAGCCGATCAACAGCCGCTACACCGTTGCGGCCGAGCGTGTGAAGACCCTCGCGGCGTAACTCGCGAGCGTTGGAACCGGTAAAGAAGGGCGGCCCCTCCCGTTGGAGCGGCCGCCCTTTCTTTGCGACCATTTGCGTCGGGACGGGACGCTGCGGGTCTTGCGGCTTACCGGCACCTTGCCATATTTGTTGCGTTGATATGGCCATGGACCGGGACATCATTGCAGCGAACGGCAATCCCGCCGACGAGGACGGGACCGGGCTGGGCCTCGCCACCAAGACGCGCACCCGCACCAAGTCGCCCTCGCCCTACAAGGTGCTGATGCTCAACGACGATTACACGCCGATGGAGTTCGTCGTCCTCGTCCTGCAGAGCTTCTTCAAGATGAGCATCGAGGATGCGACCCGGGTGATGCTCCACGTCCACCAGCGCGGCGTCGGCGTCTGCGGTATCTTCCCCTACGAGGTGGCCGAGACCAAGGTCGCCCAGGTCATGGATTTCGCCCGCAAGAACGAGCATCCCCTCCAGTGCACGCTGGAGAAGGCGTAAGGCATCTGACTCTTGTCATTCCAGCGAAAGCTGGAATCCATGAACACGGCCTCGGTAACGATTCGACGACCGTGCTCATGGATCCCGGATCAAGTCCGGGATGACGAACACGGATGACGCTGCCCTAGCGCGGCGGCGGGAGCCAGCCGGTCTCGATTCCGGTGCGGTCGACGAAATTGGCCTCGGCGGCGAGTCGCTTGTCGTCGAGCAGGCGGACATGGCCGCCATTGCTGCGCTCGATCAGGCCGTCCTGGACGATGCCGCGCATCATCCGGTTGACGTGCACCGCGGTGAGGCCGGTGGCATCGCCGATCTCCTCCTGGGTGAGCGGGATCGGGATCGCCGCGTCGTGCGCGGCGCCGAGCCGGCGCATCCGCGCGAAAATCTCGCAGAGCAAGGAGGAGACGCGGGCGCGGGCCGAGGTGCGGCCGACCGAGGCCAGCCGGTCGGCGAGCGAGACCCGGTCGGCGACGGCGAGCCCGAGCAGCAAGGCGGCGATGCGCGGATGGTCGGCGATCACGGCCGCGAGCCGCTCGCGGCTGAACGGGCAGAGCACGGCGTCGGTCACCGCCGTCACCGTCTCGGGCGAATCGGCGAAGGCGAGCAGCGGCAGGCCCAATATGTCGCCCTGGAAGTGGAAGCGCATGATCTGCCGGCTGCCATTGCCGAGCAGCACCGAGGAATGAAGCCAGCCGGAGCGGACGATGTAGAGCTCGCGCGGCGGCTTGTTCTCGCCGATGATCACGGCGCCCCGGCGGAAATGGCGGTCCTGCTCTTCGAGCCCTTCGAGCGCTGCCTGCTCGCCGGCGGACAGACGGACGTAATGGCTGAGTCGCTCAGCTAGACAGGATGCCCCCAATTTTACCGAACCCCCCGGACCACCCATGCGGATCAATGACGAACCTTATGTGCGAATTAGAGCCCGCGCCCTGATCGAAATCAATACCTTAACGATCGGCGACATTTTTCCGTGCCGGCCCTCGCCTTGCGCGAGGGTCCACAGAAGCTAAGACGGCGCGGATGGACAGGATCATCATACAGGGCGGCAAGCCGCTCTCCGGCCGCATCCCGATCTCCGGCGCCAAGAATGCGGCCTTGACCCTGATGCCCTGCGCTTTGCTGACCGACGAGCCGCTCACCCTGCGCAACCTGCCGCGGCTCGCGGACGTCGACAGCTTCGGCCATCTGCTCAACCAGCTCGGCGTCTCGACCATGGTCGAAGGCTCGCGCAAGGGCGAGTTCGGGCGGGTGATGACCTTCCGCGCCGCCAATATCGCGGCCAGCGTCGCCCCCTACGACATCGTCCGCAAGATGCGCGCCTCGATCCTCGTGCTCGGCCCCCTGCTCGCGCGCACCGGCGAGGCGACGGTGTCGCTGCCCGGCGGCTGCGCGATCGGCACGCGCCCGATCGACCTGCATCTGAAGGCGCTGCAGGCGCTCGGCGCCGAGATCGAGCTCGCCGCGGGCTATGTGAAGGCGACCGCGCCGAAAGGCGGCCTCACCGGCGGCACCATCTCCTTCCCCTCCGTGTCGGTCGGAGCCACCGAGAATGCCTTGATGGCCGCGGTCCTCGCTAGGGGCACGACCGTGATCGAGAATGCGGCGCGCGAGCCCGAGATCACCGATCTCGCCTCCTGCCTGATCGCGATGGGGGCGGAGATCGAAGGGGTGAAGAGCGACACGCTCGCCATCCACGGCAAGGACCGATTGCACGGCGCCACCTACTCGGTGATGCCGGACCGGATCGAGGCAGGCTCCTATGCCTGCGCGGCGATGATCACCGGGGGCTCGCTCGAGCTGGTCGGCGCGCGCGAGGATTCGATGCACGCCATCCTCTCCGGACTCAGCGACGCCGGCGCCGAGATCGAGCTGCTGCGCGGCGGGATCAAGGTGAGCGCGAACGGCGCCACCAGGCCCTTGTCGCTTTCGACCGCGCCCTTCCCGGCCTTCCCGACCGACATGCAGGCGCAGTTCATGGCGATGCTGGCGCTGGCCGGCGGCACCAGCCTGCTCACCGAGACGATCTTCGAGAATCGCTACATGCACGTGCCCGAGCTGATGCGGATGGGCGCCGACATCGAGGTCAGGGGGCGCTCGGCGGTGGTGCGCGGCGTCGACCATCTGGTCGGCGCCCCGGTGATGGCGACCGACCTGCGCGCCTCGATGAGCCTGGTCCTCGCCGGCCTCGCCGCCCGGGGCACGACTGAGGTCAATCGGGTCTATCATCTCGACCGCGGCTATGAGCGGCTCGAGGAGAAGCTCCAGGCGGTCGGCGCCGACATCGAGCGCGCCAGCGACGGCTGAGCGCAGCCACGCAGCTCATGGATGGGAGGTCGGCACAGGCGAGGCGAAGCTCGCCGCGAGTCGGTCCCGAAGGCGCTCAATCCCATCCCGTCATTCCAGCGAAAGCTGGAATCCCGCTTCTTTCTCGCGCCCGCAAAGGAAGAGAGACTCCAGCTTTCGCCGGAGTAACGACCTAGAGCGCCTTCGCGAACCGGTAGGACGTGCGCTCGTAGCCCAGCTTCTCGTAGAAGACATGCGCCCGCAGCAGCTTGCGGTTGCTCGTCACCTCGATCAGGCCGCAGCCCTTGGTGGCGAGCCTCTTCTCCGCCTCGGCGACGAGGGCGCCGCCGATGCCGGCGCCGCGCGCCTCCTCGGCGACGACGAGCATCGAGATCCGGCCGACCGGCTTGGGCCGGTGGAGCACGGCCATCATTTCCGTGGTGAGGATTCCGATCAGCTTGCCTTTCTCCGCCACGATCGCCTGCCCGCCGGCCTTGGCGAAAGCGCCGAGCCGGCGCTTGACGTCGGCCGCGGCCGCTTCATAGCCGAGCGTCTCGATCAGGGCCGCGATCGCCGCCGCGTCCCCGGGCCGGGCGTCGCGCAGGACGAGCTTCGGCGCGGGCTTCGGCTTCGGCGTCGGCCTGGTCTCCGCCTTCGGCTTCGGCGCCCGTTTCGCGCTGCCGACCGAGCTCTTCCAGGTCGCCGCCGCATTGCCGCGCAGGAATTGCTCGATCTCCTCGGGGGTCGCGGTGAGGCCCTTCTTGCCGATTCCGAACACCGCCCGGCCGGTCTTCGCGTCCTTGAGCCCGAAGCGGCCATGATCGCCGCGGCCCGGCGTCCGGATTCGCGACTTCACCAATTGGCAGCCGCGATTCTCGGCGAGCTCGCGCAGCTCTTCGCCCGTCATGTCAGCACCTCGACGGCATGGATGACGAGCCCGACCAGGCCGCCGACCAGCGTGCCGTTGATCCTGATATATTGGAGGTCGCGGCCGACCGCGCCTTCGAGCCGGTCGGAGACGGTGCGCGCGTCCCAGCCGCGGACCGTGTCGGAGACCAGGGTGACGATGCCGTCGCCATAGGTCGCGACCATGCCGACCGTCGCGCGGCGGGCGAACTGGTTGATCGCCGCCTTGAGCCGGGGCTCGTTCTGCAGGGTCTCGCCGAGCTCGCGCAGCGCGTCGCCGAACTTACCGGCCAAAGCCGCGTCGGGATCGCGCGCACCCTTGAGCAGGCCCGCCCGGCTCTTCTCCCAGATTCCGCCGAGCCAGTCGCCGACCGCCGGATTCTCGATCGCCTCATTCTTCCACGCCTCCACCTTGGCCTGGAGCTCGGGGTCGGAGCGCAGCCCGGCGGCGACCCGCGCGAGCCCTTCCTCGGCCTTGGCGCGCAGCGGATGGTGCGGGTCCATCGCCATGTCGATGGTGAGCCTTCTGAGCCCGTCGACGATTGCGTCGGCGAGCTTCTCGTCGAGCCCGGCGAGGCGCAGGATCCAGCCCGCGCGCTTGTGCACCATCTCGCGGATCAGATCCTCGTTGGCGTCGAGCGTCCGGCCCGCCCAGGTGACGATGCCGTCGACCAGCGGGACATGGCGCTCCTCGGTGATCGCCGCCTCGAGCGTCTGGCCGAGCAGGGGCGCGATCTCGACGCGGCGCATGCGCTCGGCCACCGCGTTCTTGACCATGCCGCCGAGCTGCTCCTGGTCGAGCGCCTCGAGGATGTCGGCGAGCAGGCGCGAGCCGCCCTGGCGCAGCCGCCCCTCGCCGCCGGCCGGCTGGCTGAGGAAGCGGCCGATCGCGCCCGCGACGTCGAGGCTCTTCATCCGCCGTGCGACCACCGAGGGGGTGAGGAAATTGTCCTTCAGGAACTGGGCGAGCGTGTCGCCGATCCGGTCCTTGTTGCGCGGAATGATCGCGGTGTGCGGGATCGGCAGGCCGAGTGGATGGCGGAACAAGGCGGTGACCGCGAACCAGTCGGCCACGCCGCCGACCAGCCCCGCCTCGGCGAAGGCGCGCACGAATCCCCAGGCCGGGTGGAGATGGTCGAGGTGCATCGCGGCGATGAAGATCGCCGCCATGCCGGCCAGCATCCCGGTCGCCAGCGCGCGCATGCCGCGCGCGCTCTGGGCGGGCGAGAAACGGCGGAGGCCCGAGCGGCGGAACAGGCTCATACCGGTTCCATAACCGGCACGAGGCCCGGGTGATACAGGGCCGGGCTTATTCGGCCGCCTGCGGCACCGGCACCCGCGCGTCCTTGCCGCCGGTCGTCAGCCGCCGCCCGATCTTGGGCGCGAGCCAATCCTCGAAGCCGATCGCGAGGCTGAAGGTCGCCGGTACGATCACTAGGGTGAGGATGGTGGAGAGGATCAGGCCGCCGATCACGGAGACGCCCATCGGCGCGCGCCAGCTCCCGTCCCCCGACAGCGACAAGGCGGTCGGCACCATGCCCGCGACCATCGCCACGGTCGTCATCACGATCGGCTGGGCCCTCTTGTGACCCGCATCCATGATCGCGTCGAACTTCTTGACGCCCTTCTCCATCTCCTCGAGCGAGAAATCGATCAGCAGGATCGAGTTCTTAGCGACGATGCCGAGCAGCATCAGCAGGCCGATGAACACCGGCATCGACAGCGCATAGCCGGCGATGTGCAGCGCGATCGCCGCCCCGAGCGGCGCCAGCAGCAGCGAGCCGAGGTTCACGATCGGTGGCAGCAGCCGCCGGTAGAGCAGGACGAGCACCGCGAAGACGAGCAGGATGCCCGAGACGACCGCGATCATGAAGTTGAACAGCATCTCGACCTGCCATTTGACCGAGCCCACGTTGAGCTCCTGCACGCCGGTCGGCAGGTGTGAAAGCGTCGGCAGCTGGTGGATCTTGGGCAGCGCCTGGCCGGTGACGAGGCCGGGCGCCAGGTCGGCGCCGATCACGATGCGCCGCGCCTGGTTGTAGCGGCGGATCGTGGTCGGGCCGGCGCCGAAGCTGACGTCGGCGACCACGCGCAGCGGCACGGAGCCGCCGGTCACGGTCGGAACGGGGAGGTTCTGGATGGTCGCGAGGTCGTTGCGCGAGCCTTCGGACAAGGCGACGCGGATCGGAATCTGGCGGTCGGATAGGGAGAATTTGGCGCTGTTCTGGTCGATGTCGCCCAAAGTCGCGATGCGGATGGTCTGCGACAGCGCGGTAGTGGTGACGCCGAGGTCCGCGGCCAGGTCGAAACGCGGGCGGATGGTGATTTCGGGCCGCTGCATATCGCCGATGACCCTGGGAGCGACCACCTCGGGCAGGCCGCGCATCTCCTCGACGATGCGCTGCGCACTGCTGTTCAGGAGCTGCGGATCGTCGCCGCCCAAAGTGATGGTGATGTCGCGGCCGCTGCCCCCGCCCTGCTGGGACTGGAAGGACACGCGTGCATCGGCGATCGCGTTGAGCTGGGGCGCCACCCTCCGCTCGAACTCGACGCTGGTGACCTGGCGGTCCTTCTTGAGGGTGAGGTAGATGGTCGCCTGGCCGACATTGATGTCGGAGAAGGCGGAATCGACCTCGGGCTGGTTGCGGGCGATCCGCGCGACCCGCTCGGCGACGTTCTGCGTCTGGGCGAGCGTCGCCCCCGGCACCAGCTCGATGCTGATCTGGCTGTAATCGGTGTTGATCGTCGGCTGGAAGGTGAGCGGCAGGGTCGCGAACGCGACGATCGTGGCGATGAAGGCGACGACGCCGATCATCACCGTCTTCCAGCGATTGTGGAGCGACCAGTTCAGGAGCTTCATGTAGCGGTCCATGAGCCAGCCCTCGCCATGCTTGGCGGGGCCCTTGGCCTTGAGGAAATAGGCGCAGAGCATCGGCGTGATGAGACGCGCGACCGCAAGGCTGATCAGCACCGCGATGACCACGGTGAAGCCGAACTGCTTGAAGAACTGGCCGGCGATCCCCGGCATGACCCCGACAGGCAGGAACACGGCGACGATCGAGAAGGTGGTCGCGACCACGGCCAGGCCGATCTCGTCGGCGGCTTCGATCGCCGCCTGATAGGCGGTCTTGCCCATGCGCATGTGCCGGACGATATTCTCGATCTCGACGATGGCGTCGTCGACGAGGACGCCCGCGACCAGGCTCAGCGCCAGCAGGCTGATCCCGTTCAGCGTGAATCCGAGAAGGTTCATGAACCAGAAGGTGGGGATCGCCGAAAGCGGTATCGCCACCGCCGAGATCATGGTGGCGCGCCAGTCGCGCAGGAACAGGAAGACGACGAGCACGGCGAGCCCGGCGCCCTCGACCAGGGCCTCCATCGCGGACTTGTACTGATTCTTGATATAGTCGACGCCGCTGTAGAGAAGGCGGAAATGGACCTTCGGGTTCTGCTGCTCGAGCTGCTGCAGCACGGTCGCCGCCTGGTCGAACACGGTGACGTCCGACGAGCCTTTCGACTTGGACAGGCCGAAGCTCAGCACCTGCCGCCCGTTCATCATCGCCAGATTGCGCTGCTCGGCATAGGAATCGCGCACGTCCGCGAGATCGCTGAGGCGGACGGTCCGCCCGCCGCCGATGAAGATGTTCTGCTGGCCGAGCCGATAGGCGTCCTGGGCGTTGCCGAGGACCCTCAGCGCCTGCTCGGACCCGGCGATCTCGGTGCGGCCGCCGGCGGCATTGACGTTGGTCTGCCGCAGCTGGCTGTTCACCTGCGCCGCGGTGACCCCGTAGGATTGCAGCTTGGCCGGATCGAGGATGACGCGGATCTCGCGGCTGACGCCGCCGCCGCGGTTGACCGCGGCCATGCCGCTGACCCCGAGCAGCCGCCTCGTGACGACATTGTCGACATACCAGCTCAATTGCTCGAGCGTCATGTCGGTGGTCTCGGCCGAATAATAAGCGATCGGTCCGCCGCTCGCGACCTGCTCCAGCTGCACCTGCGGCTCGAGGATGCCCTCGGGCAGGTTCGACCTGACCTGGGCGACGGCGTTGCGGACGTCGTTGACCGCGCGGTCGACCGGCACGCCGATGTTGAACACCACGAAGGTGAACGAGGTGCCCTCACTGACCCGCGAGGAGATTTCATCGACTCCGTTCACGCCGCGGACCGCGCCCTCGATGCGCTGCGTCACCTGGCTCTCCAGCTCGGTCGGCGCCGCGCCCGGCTGCGAGACGACGACCGACACCGCCGGGAATTCGATGTCCGGATTGTCGTTCACGTCCATCCTGAGGAAGCTGACGATGCCGGCGAGCGTCAGCGCCGCGAACAGGACGAGCGAGGGAACCGGATTGCGGATCGACCAGGCTGAGATGTTGCGCAGGCTCATCGAGGGAATCCTTTACCTGAAGAATGCCGCACGTTGGGATCGATCATATAAACGAAATCGCCTTCGCCGTCGCCCGGGGCCGCCGGTTGCGGAAGCTGCGGCGCGGTCATGAGCGGCCCCGGATCGTGCGGCTACTCGGCCGGCTGCAGCGCCGGCGGCAGCGCGTCCTTGCCCCCCGTCGTGAACCAGCGGCGCATCAATGAACCGAGCCGCCGCTCGAGGCCGAGCGCGAGGCTGAACGTGCCGGGCACCAGCACCAGGGTGAGCAGGGTCGAAACCATCAGGCCGCCGATCACCACGATGCCCATCGGCGCGCGCCAGGCGGCGTCGCCCGACAGGGCGATGGCGGTCGGGATCATGCCGGCGCTCATCGCCAGCGTGGTCATCACGATCGGCTGGGCGCGCTTGTGGCCCGCGTCCATGATCGCCTCGAACTTCGGCACGCCCTTGTCCATTTCCTCGAGCGCGAAGTCGATCAGCAGGATCGAGTTCTTGGCGACGATGCCGAGCAGCATCAATATGCCGATATAGACCATCAGCGAGATCGGCTGGCCGGCAATCATCAGCGCGACCAGGCCGCCGAGCGGCGCCAGCAGCAGCGAGCCGAGATTGACCAGAGGCGGCATGAAGCGGCGGTAGAGCAGCATCAGCACGGCGAGGACGAGCAGGATGCCCGAGATCACCGCGATCATGAAGTTCTTGAGCATCTCCGCCTGCCAGCGATTCTGGTTGGTCAGCAGCTCGCGCACGCCCGTGGGCAGGTTGCGCATCGCCGGCAGCTGTCGGATCATCCTCATCGCCTCGCCGCTCACCACACCGGGCGCCAGGTCGGCGCCGATGGTGAGCCGCCGCACCTGGTTGGTGCGCTGGATCAGGGTCGGGCCGGAGCCGAAACCGATGTCCGCGACGAGCTTCAGCGGCACCGAGCCGCCCGAGGAGGTCGGTACCGGCAGATTCTCGATATTGGCGAGGCGCTGGCGCGCATTCTCGGTCATCGACACGCGGATCGGGATCTGGCGGTCGGCCAGCGAGAAGCGGGCGCTGTTCTGGTCGATCTCGCCGAGCGTCGCGATGCGGATGGCGTTGCCCAAGGCCGCGGTGGTGACGCCGAGGTCGGCGGCGAGGTCGAGCCGGGGCCTGATCTCGAGCTCGGGCCGCTGCATGTCGCCATTGACGCGCGGCGCGACCAACTCGGGCATCCGCGACATCTCGTCGAGGATCCGCTGCGCGGTCTGGTTGAGCAGCACCGGATCGTCGCTGCCGAGCATCAGGGCGAGGGCACGGCCGCCGGTCTGCTGGGAGCGGAAGAAGGCGCGCGCGTCCGCGATGCGGCTGAGCATCGGCGTCACTTCCCGCTCGAACTGCTGGCTGGTGCGCGCGCGCTCGGAGCGGTCCTTCAGCATCGCCGAGACCGTCGCGCTGCCGACCCGGACGCGGGTGAACACGCTTGCGACCTCGGGCTGCGCGCGGATCACCGCCTCGACCTGGCGCGCGGCGGCGCCGGTCTGCTCGAGCGTCGTGCCCGGCACCATCTCCACCGTGACGCTGGCGAAATCCCGGTCGGTGTCGGGGAAGAAGGTCTGCGGCATCATCATGAAGCATGCGACGGTCAGCAGCAGCGAGACGACTCCGCCAACGACCGTGATCCAGCGATGCCTGAGCGTGAACGCCAGGGTCGCCATATATTTGTCCATCAGCCAGCCTTCGCCATGCTTGGCGTGACCCTTGGCGTGGAGGAAATAGGCGGCGAGCATCGGCGTGATCAGGCGGGCGACGCCGAGGCTGATCATCACCGCGGCGACCACGGTGAAGCCGAAATTGCGGAAATATTCGCCGGCCACGTCGGGCATCAGGCCCACGGGCAGGAACACGGCGACGATCGAGAAGGTCGTGCCGACCACGGCGAGGCCGATCTCGTCGGCGGCGTCGATCGACGCCCGATAGGCGGTCTTGCCCATGCGCATGTGCCGGACGATATTCTCGATCTCGACGATCGCGTCGTCGACGAGCACGCCCGCGACCAGGCCGAGCGCCATCAGGGTCATCGTGTTGAGCGTGAAGCCGAGCAGGTTCATGAACCAGAAGGTCGGGATCGCCGAGAGCGGGATGGCGATCGCCGAAATGAGGGTGGCGCGCCAGTCGCGCAGGAACAGGAAGACGACGAGCACCGCCAGCGCCGCGCCTTCGAGCAGGGTCTCCATCGCCGAATGATATTGCGCCTCGGTATATTTGACCTCGTTGAAGATCTGCTCGAAATGGACCTGGGGGTTGCGCTCCTCGATCGCCCGCATGCGCTCGCGCGCGCCGTTATAGACCGAGACGTCGGACTGGTTCTTGGCGCGCTGGATGCCGAAGGCGAGCACCTGGCGGCCGTTGAAGGTCGCGTAATTACGCTGCTCGGCGAAATGATCGCGCACCTCGGCGATGTCGGCGAGCTGGACGGTACGGCCGTTGCCAAGCGAGATCTGGGTCTGGCCGAGCTGATAGGCCGAGGGGGCATTGCCGAGGATGCGCATCGACTGCTCGGAGCCGGCGATCTGCGCGCGGCCGCCGGCGGCGTTCATGTTCATCTGCCTGAGCTGCAGGTTGACCTGGCTGGCGGTGATCCCGAGCGACTGCAGCCGCGCCGGATCGAGCCGCACCGTGATCTCGCGCGAGACGCCGCCGGTGCGGTTGACCGCCGCGAGCCCCGGCACCGAGAGCAATTCGCGTGCGACCGTGTTGTCGACGAACCAGCTCAATTGCTCGAGCGTCATGTTCGCCGAGATCACCGCGAAGCTGGCAATGTCGTCGCCCGACGTGTCGGCGCGGCCGACCTGCGGTTCGAGGATGCCGTCGGGCAGATTGCCGCGGATCTGGGTGATCGCGTCGCGAACGTCGTTGACCGCGCGGTCGACCGGCGTGCCGAGATCGAGCTGGACGAAGGTCTGCGAATTGCCCTCGCTGACGCTCGAGTTGATCTCGTCTATGCCCTGGATCGAGCGCACCGCCGCCTCGACCCGCTGGGTGATCTGGCTCTCCATCTCGGTCGGGGCGGCGCCCGGCTGCGAGATCGAGATCCAGACGATCGGGAATTCGATGTCCGGATCGTTCTGCACCTGCATGCGCATGAAGCTGACCAGACCGGCCAGCAGCAAGGCGGCGAACAGGACGAGCGACGGAACCGGATTGCGGATCGACCAGGCGGAAATGTTGCGTAGGCTCATGACAGACTCTCGATCGAACTCGGTTCCGGTTGGTCCGGATTAATTGCCGGCGCGCCTGAGCTCCGGCCGGACGGACTGGCCCGGGCTGAGGAACGCGCCGGCGGAAGCGACGATCCGCTCGTTTCCGTTGAGGCCCGCAATGATCGCCATGCCGCGATCGCTGACCTCGCCGATCCGCACGTCGCGGCGGGCGACCTTGTTGTCGGGGCCGACGATGTAGACGAAGTTCCCGCGGGTGTCGCTCTGCACCGCCGATTCGGGAAGCAGCGGGGCATTGGTTGCGCCGGAGCGGATCTCGGCCGTGGCGAAGCCGCCGGGCCTGAGGTCGCGATTATAGGGCACGAGCACGCGGGCGACGCCCTGGCGCGAGACGGGATCGATGATCGGCGAGATCTGCCAGATCGAGCCCTGGTAGGAGACGGACGAGCCGACCGGAGTCACCGTCACCGGCACCCCGACGCTGAGCCGGGCGAGGTCGCTCTGCGGCAGCCGCGCGAGCAGCTCCATCTGGCCGCCCTCGGCGATCCGGAACAGAGCGGGCGAGCCGGCGCCGACCACCTGGCCCGCCTCGACCGAACGGCTGAGGACGAGGCCGGCGGCGGGCGCGCGCACGTCGAGCCGGCCGATCTGCGCGCGGGTCGCGCCGAGCTGCGCCTCGGCGACGCGGACGCGCGCCGCCGCGGCGTCGCGGGTGGCGCGCTTCTGGTCGAGATCGGCCTGGCTGATGAAGCCGCGGCCGACCAGCGACTGGGCGCGGTCGAGATTGTTCTGGGCGAGCCTCAGATCGGCGCGCGCGACCTCGATCGAGGCCGCGAGCTGGGCCGCCTGCTGGGTCTGGACGGAGCGGTCGATCACCGCGAGCACCTGGCCGGCGCCGACCCACTGGCCGGGCTCGACGAGGACGCGGACGACGCGGCCGCCCTCGCCGGGAATGCCCACGGGCATGTCGCGCCGCGCGGCGAGCGAGCCGGTCGCTGAGATGAGCGCGGCGATGTTCTGCCGGCCGGGGACGATCACCGTCACCGCGGGAAGCTGCTGGCCCTGGCCGGCCTTGGGGGCGGCTGCCTTCTCGCCGCGTCCGCCCAGGGCGAAGACGGCGACGACGATGACCGCCAGCACGACGGCGACGGCGATGATGATCCGGCGGCGGCGGCGCCTCTTGGCGAGGACCGCATCGTCGACGACCACGTCGTCGATCGCGTCACGGCTCCATTTGTTCGACTCGTAGTTCATCGCTTCATCGTCCCCACTCAGAGCAAGACGGTCGCAGCCGTCCTCCGGCGTGCTGTATTAGCCGAATAGGTCACCCCGGACAAGCCATTAATGAGAGCGCGCTCGTCTCCCCCGCGACGCGCCCCGGATGCACGCTTTACAACCTGGGAACCGGCTTTACCATTGCAGAATGCGGGGGGCGCCCGCGCGCCTCGAGGAGGATTCTTTATGTCTCAATATCTTGCGGACCATGGCTGGCTCTGGTGGATTCTCATCGGCCTGCTCGCCGGCGCCATCGCCAAGGCGATCACCCCCGGGCGCGAGCCGAGCGGCTGCATCGTCACCATCCTGCTCGGCATCGCGGGCGCCGTCGTCGCCGGCTTTATCGGCCAGCAGCTGGGCTGGTACCGGTCCGGCGAAGGGGCCGGCTTCCTCGCCGCGATCGTGGGAGCGGTCCTCATCCTCTTCCTCTACAAGCTGATCACCGGCCGCAGGGCCTGATCCGCATCCGGCATCCCTGACGCCCTTCCCCTCGCCATGGGGGGAGGGCTTCACGCGATTCGTCGAGGAGGAAGCATGACGATGAGGCTCTTGCTGACCGGGCTCCTGGCGCTCGCTTCGCCCGCCGCGGCCCTTGCCGCGCAGGAGACGGCGGCGCCGGCCCTCAGCGGCACCCGGCTCACCGTCACCGCGGAAGGGCGGGTGACCCGTCCGCCCGACTATGTCGAGATCGTCGCGGGCGCGACCACCGAGGCCCCGACCGCGACCGACGCGATGCGTCAGAGCGCGGTCAGGATGGAGGCGGTGCGGGCGGCCTTGCGGCGCGCCGGCATTGCCGATCGCGACATTCGCACGAGCGCGATCAGCCTCCAGCCGCAATGGCGCGAGCCGGACAATGGGCCGCGTGTGTTCACCGGCTATGCCGCGACCAACCAGCTCGGCATCCGTTTCCGTGACGTCGCCAATGCGGGACGGGTCATCGACGCGCTGGTCGGCGCCGGGGCCAACCAGATCCAGGGACCGAATCTCGGCATCGACAGGCGGGAGGCCGCGCTCGACGAGGCCCGTTCGCTGGCGGTTGCCAACGCCCGCGGGCGCGCCGAGCTCTATGCGCGCGCGCTCGGCATGCGGATCAAGCGCGTCGTATCGGTCGCCGAGTCGGGCAACGTGAATCAAAGAATGAACTACGCCAATGCGGCTTCGGCCGGTTTCGAGGCGGGAACGGAGATCGATCCGGGCGTGCAGGCCCTGACCGTCGACGTGACGATGGTCTTCGAGCTCGAATGAGAAAGGCCGCCCCCCGCAGGAGTGGCCTTTCGCGTCCTCGTCCGGGGGTGACTCTCTAGCGCACCGTGCCGCGGCGCACGAGGTTCACCACCGCCAGCAGCACGATGGCGCCGAGCAGCGAGACCAGGAAGGCGGTCAGGTTGAGCGGGGCCTCGTTGATCGTGCCCCGGTTCAGGATCAGGCCGCCGATGAAGGCGCCGACGATCCCGACCACGATGTTCATGAGGAGGCCCTGTTGCCCGTCGGTGCGCATGACGAGGCTCGCGAGCCAGCCGACGATCCCGCCGATGACCAGCCATATGATCAGATTGAGCAACATAAACATCCCTCCTGTCAGGTCGGCGCCGCTGCCGTTACAGCGGCGGTCCGATCCATAGACGCGTCACGGATGCGCTTGTTCCTGTCTGGAACGAGGGACGTGGGAGGGAAGGGCAGGGCAGGGGGCGAATGCGCCCCCGCGCCTCAATAACCCTGCTGGCGCTCGTAGAGCGTCTTGTAATGCTGGATGCGGGTGACGCGCAGGCCCGGCATGCCGGAGCGGTCGACGGCGCGCTGCCAGCCGGCGAATTCCTCGAGGCTCAGCCCGTAGCGCTCGCAGGCCTCATCGACGCTGAGCAGCCCGCCATTGACGGCGGACACGACCTCGGCCTTCCGGCGCACGACCCAGCGCGTGGTCGAGGGATCGGGCAGCGATTCGATGGTGAGCGGCTCGCCGAGCGGGCCGATGACCTGGGCGGGGCGAATTTTCTGATTCTCGATCATTCGTACCTCGAAACTTCACGCGCTTTCGGCATACTCGCGCCGTCTGCGTTCCTTCCTTTAGGACGAGAGCGTTGAAGGAAGGCTAAAACGCCACGGTAAATATCACGGTGATCATGCTTTACGGGGCATTGCGGCGCCGTCTCACTTCGGCACGGTTGAAACAGCCCTTCTGCGCCGAGGCGGCCTCGTTCCAGCCCGGCCCGCCGAGCACGATCTCGCCCAAAGGGTCGGCCGGCGCGGGCGCGGCGGCACCGCCGGCGCGGGCTTGGGCGCGCGCGGCCTCGCTCGCCGCGGCCTGCGCGGACAGGGTCGCGATCAGCACCGAGAAGTCGAGCGGCGCCGGCGCGTTCTTGTCGAGCAGGCGCCTGGCGCGGAGCTGAAAAGACTCGTCCATCGCCCAGGGTCTGTAACGGGAGAGGGTGAAGACCCGGTAAAGCAAGGACTTCGGTGCGGCGAACCTGCCGGTTAAGACCGCGTTCGGCGATCGGGCGCCGCCTCCCGATGCCCTCGCTCCAACGCCCCTCCCCACATGGGGGGCTGGGCGTTTCCCCCGTCAGCCCCTATCTAGCGCGGAACCATGAACGCGGATTTCCAGCTCGGCCGGCCGGCACGTCAGGCGCGGATCGTCGTCGCCATGTCGGGCGGCGTCGATTCCTCGGTCGTGGCCGCGCTCACCGCGCGCAGCGGCGCCGAGGTGATCGGGGTGACGCTGCAACTTTACGATCATGGCGAGGCGGTGGGGCGGTCGAAGACCTGCTGCGCGGGCCAGGACATTTACGATGCCAAAGCGGTCGCCGACCGGCTCGGCATCGCCCATTACGTCTTCGATCATGAGAGCCGGTTCCGGGAGAGCGTGATCGAGCGCTTCGCCGACGAATATGTCCGGGGGCGCACCCCGATCCCCTGCATCAGCTGCAACCAGGGGGTGAAGTTCACCGACCTGCTCGGCCTCGCCCGCGATCTCGGCGCCGACTGCCTCGCCACCGGCCATTATGTCCGGCGCATGCCCGGCCCGAACGGGCCGGAGCTGCACCGCGCCGCCGACCCGGCGCGCGATCAGTCCTATTTCCTGTTCGCGACCACCCGCGACCAGCTCGATTTCCTGCGCTTCCCGCTCGGCGCGATGCCCAAGGCCGCGGTGCGCGAGCTCGCGCGGGAGCTCGCCCTCGCCGTCGCCGCCAAGCCCGACAGCCAGGACATCTGCTTCGTCCCCGACGGCGATTATGCGCGCGTGGTCGAGAAGGTGCGGCCCGAGGCGGCGGCGCCCGGCGAGATCGTCGACCGCGAGGGCAGGGTGCTCGGCGCGCACCCTGGCCTCATCCACTTCACCGTCGGCCAGCGCCGCGGGCTCGAGCTCGGCGGCCAGGCCGAGCCGCTCTACGTCGTCAGGCTGGAGCCCGAGACGGCGCGCGTCGTCGTCGGGCCGAAGGCCGCGCTCGCGGTGCGCAGCGCCCGGCTCTCGGGCGTCAACTGGCTTGGCGAAGAGCAGGCCGGACGCGTGACCGCCAAGGTCCGCTCGCTGGCGAGGCCGGTCCCCGCCCGCTTCGATGGGCAGACGGTCCATTTCGAGTCGCCGGAATATGGCGTCTCGCCGGGCCAGGCGGCGGTGCTCTACGACGGTGAGCGCCTTCTCGGCGGCGGCTGGATCGAGGAGACCGTGCCGGCGGAGCTGGAGCCGGCCTGAGCCAAACTGCAGCCTGAGATAGGTTGATCGTCATCCCGGCGAAGGCCGGGATCTGGTTGATGCGCCGAGACCATCCGTCCCGAGACCCCGGCCTGCGCCGGGGTGACGCACGATCAGTAACTCAATGCGGCGGCGGGACGAGCGGGTCCTGGTGCTGCTGGTCGCCCTCATGCGCTTCGGCGCGGAGGCGCGCCTCGCGCTCGCGCCGCGCCTCCTCGACCATCCGCGTCCAGTTCACGTCGCCGGCGGCGCGGCGCTCGGCCTGGGCATGGTTGATGATCTGGTTGAGGCAGCCGGTGAACCCGCCCGGGCCCGAGGTCGAGCAGCTGTCGGTGCCGGTGCGGCCGACATAAGCGAGCTCGGTCGCCCTATTGCTCCAGCTCTGGTTGCCGGGCGCGTTGGGATTGTCGCGCAGATTGGACGGGATGCGGTAGCGGTCGGCCTCGGGCAGCCGCGCGCAGACCGTGATCTCGTCCGGGTCGCGGCTCGGCGTGCAGGGATCGTCGCCATAGACGATGACCTGGTTGATCCGCGGCTCCGCGGCCGGCGGGGTCGGGTTGGCGACGGGCACGCCGGGCGGCTGCGCCAGCGCGGAAGAGGCGGCCAGAGCGGCGAGGGCGAGCAGGGCAAGGCGCATGATGTCAGATCCTCTTCGACAATTCGATGGCGGCACGGCAGCCCGCCCTAATGGCCGCGTACAGGAAGGGATAGCCGATGCTCGATTCGGCGCCCGCCTCGATCGCGGCGTCGCGGTGCGCGCGCTCGTCGGCCTGGAAGCGGGTGATGCTCGCGGCGAGCGGCGGGTCGGAATCGCCGAGCGCGTCGAACTGCTCCGAATAATGGGCGTCGATCTCGTCCTCGATCGCGGCGGTGCAGGCCATGGCCGCGGCCGGGCTGATCAGGGCGGTGGCCGCGCCGAGCGCATGGCCGGCGACCGCCCAGAAGGGCTGGAGCAGGGTTGGGCGGACGCCGCGTGCGGCGAGCAGGGCGTCGAAATGGCTGAGATGCTCGCGCTCCTGCGCGGCCATGCCGGCGATCAGCGTGGCGCTCTTGTGGCGGTCGCCGAGCACCGCGAGCTGGCCCGCATAGATGCGGGTCGCGCCATATTCGCCGGCCTGGTCGACGCGCAGCATCGACGCGACGTCGGGGCGCGGATCGCCGGGGCGCCAGCCGGGCGCTACGTCGTGCGGGGTCGTCTGAGGCTCAGCCATAGGATCACCAACGCGCTACCCAGCGAAAGGATCGCATTCCATCCCGCCATCGAGATTCCGAGGAACGACCACTGTATCTCGTCGCAGCGGACCATCGGCGAGGCCATGATCGCCTTGAGGAAATCCTCGGTCGAGCCCCCCGCGGCGACAGAGGAGGTGCACTGGGTGAAGCCGGGAAAATAGTGGAGCTCGACGCCGGCATGATAGAAGCCGATCGCGCCGCTGACCGCGACCGCCAGCGCCGCGAGCCAGACCAAAGCGCGGCCCGGAACGAACAAGGCGAGCAGCGCGAAGGCGAGCGCCGCCATATGGGCGTAGCGCTGCCACCAGCACATCTCGCACGGCACCAGCCCGCCGAAATATTGCGAGCCATAGGCCGCGGCGAGCGCCGTCGCCGGCACCAGCAGAGCGAGCGCCCTGGCGAGGGCCAGCGGATTGCGCATCGCGATCAGCGGCTGGCGCTGCGGCGGCCGGTCGAGGCGGCGATCTGCGGCGCCGGCGCGACATGGCCGAGCCGCGAGATCGTCTGCAGCGCGTAATAGAGCTGATAGTCGGCGATGTGCCGCTCGGCGAGCTGCGCCGCGGTCAGCTGGAAGCGCGGATCCGGCCGCCCGTCATTCTGGATCAGATCCTCCTGCACGCCGATCTCGTTGATCAGGTGGCGGCGAAGGTCGGATTCGCGGACGTTGTTGCGCGACTGGTAATCGGGATCGGTGAGCTGCGGCACGACGATGTCGGGCGCGATTCCACCTTCCTGCACCGAGCGGCCCGAGGGCGTGTAGTAGCGCGCGGTGGTGAGGCGGAGCGCGGTGTCGCCATTGCCGAGCGGGATCAGGGTCTGGACCGAGCCCTTGCCGAAGCTGCGCACGCCCATCACGATCGCGCGGCGATGGTCCTGGAGCGCGCCGGCGACGATCTCGGAGGCCGAGGCGGTGCCCGCGTCGACGAGGACGACAACGGGCAGGCCGTGGGCGGCGTCGCCGGGCCGGGCGTAATAACGCTCGATGTCGGTGCGGCGGCGGCCGCGCTGCGAGACGATCTCGCCGCGCTCGAGGAAGAGGTCTGACAAACCGACCGCCTGGTCGAGCAGGCCGCCCGGATTGGAGCGCAGGTCGAGGATATAGCCGAGCGGCGGATGGCCGAGCCGGCGCTCGATGTCGGCCATGGCGCGCTGCGTCGCCTCGGTGGTGACCCGGCTGAAGGTGGTGACGGTGAGGATGCCGACGCCGTCGCGGATCTCCGAGCGGACCGCCGGAATGTCGATGATCGCGCGGGTGATGGTCACGTCGAACGGCCGCTCGCGGCCGGGGCGGACGATGGTGAGGCGCACGCTGGTGCCCGGATTGCCGCGCATCCGCTCGACCGCTTCGTCGAGCGTGCCGCCGTAGAAGAGATGGCCGTCGATATGGGTAATGAAGTCGCCGGTCTTGAGCCCGGCCGTCGCTGCGGGCGCGCCCGGGGTCGCCGCCATCACCTTGACCGCCCCGTCCTCCATGGTGACGGTGAGGCCGAGGCCGCCATAATTGCCGTCGGTCGTGGTCATCATGTTGCGATATTCGCGCGCGTCCATGTAGGACGAATGCGGGTCCAGGCTGGCGAGCATGCCGTCGATCGCGCCGCGGATCAGGGCCGCGTCGTCGACCTGGTCGACATATTCGCCCTTCACCCGCTCGAACACGCTCATGAACTGGTCGAGCTCGCGATAGGAATTGACGTCGGTCTGGGCGAGCGAGGCGGCGGTGACCGGCACGAAGACGATGGCGCCGACCAGGGCCAGCGAGCGGACGAACATATTGGCCATGCGGAAATCCTGATTGAGCTGCTTTGCGCCGCTTCTACCCTCATTTTAGCCGCGCGAAAAGCAACCGCGGATGAACGCGCTGTGCCGCCGCGGGAGTCAGGGTGCCGCCAGGCTGTCATCCTCGGGCGGGGCGGCTCCCTCGACATCGCCCTCGCCCTGCTCCGCGCCGGCCTGAAGTTGGGCGTCCTCCGAGCCATGCTCGCCGAACAGGCCCTGGGCCGGAGGATGGGCGTCCGGAACCTGGTCGAGATCGTCGGGAAGCTGGGCCTCCTCGGTCCGGGGCGTGCGCGGATCGGTCATCATCCACTCCTGTTTGCGCAGGTGACAACGCATCCACCCCGCGGGTCGATCCGTCGCTCCCGCGCCTCGATTTCGAATCTTTCTTCGATTGCCGCCAAGAAAAAACTCTGTCATCCTCAATGTTAGGGGAAGTAGAAGCAAGAGGACTGCGGACCGGCAAGCAGATCAGCGCAAATTGGGGGGAACAGCCATGCGGGTAAAATCGGCGGGCTTAATTTTCTTGTCGGCATCTTCCCTGCTGCTGGCCGCCACGCAACTGTCGGCGGCGCAGAGCCCGCCGGGCTATGCGCAACAGGGCTGGACCGAGAGGGATCGGAATTTCTGGTATTCGGCGCCGCAGGGCTCGCGGCTGATGCCCCTTGCCTGGCTCCGCGCGCTGGAGCGTGCGGGAGACAGGCAGCCCTTCCTTTCCCCCGAAAATATCGCCCGCTACGGCTACATTCCGTACACGACGCCGACCGGGGCCGCGCTGCCGGTCGGCTTCGCGGAGGACAGGCAGAGCGACGACGGCTTCGTCAGGACGAGATTGCGCTGGCTGCCGCGGCAGGGCTCAACGGAGCCCTGGGTCGGCTTCACCTGCTCCGCCTGCCACACCACGGAAATCGCCCAGAACGGCCGGCGGCTGCGCATCGACGGAGCGCCGGGGCTCGGCTACTTCCAGCTTTTCAGCGAGGAGCTCGATGCGGCGCTGGTGGCGACGCGCAATGACACGGACGGCAAATGGGGCCGCTTCGCGGCTGCGGTGCTGGGCGCTGCCAACAGGCCGGAAAACCAGCCGGCTCTGCGCCAGGCCGTGGACGAGCAGATTCGCCTGCGCGCCCAGGTCGCCGCCATGAACGGCACCCCGCTTCGCGACGGTTTCGCGCGGGTCGATGCCTTCGGCCATATCTTCAATCAGGCCTCGCTGTTTTCGGGCGGCAGCCCGCCGTCTCCCCCCAATCTGTCGAATGCGCCCGTCAGCTACCCCTTCCTGTGGAACGTGCCGCAGCATGATGTCGTGCAATGGAACGGCTCAGCCTCCAACACACGCGTCTTCCGCTTGTTCGACGTTGGTGCGGTCGGCAGAAATGCGGGCGAGGTCATCGGCGTCTTCGGGGAGGTGATCACGCGCCCACCGGCGCTGCTGCCAAAGCTTCAGGGCTTTCCTTCCAGCGTCAACACTCTCAATCTCGTGCGTTTGGAACAGCTGCTCGGGCGACTGCAGCCGCCGGCCTGGCCGGAAGCGTTGCTCGGTCCGATCGATCCGGCGCGGGTCGCGCGCGGTGCGCGCGTGTTTCACGACCATTGCGCAGCATGCCACGTGCCGCTCGGCCGAACCGATCTCACCACGCCGATCGTGGCCGACATGAATTATCTCCAGCCAAACTCGCCCAACCGGCCGGGCGGCTGGCCGAACGTCCCGCCCGGTACCGATCCGCTGATGGCCTGCAACGCCTTTTTCTACACCGCGCGCACCGGCAATCTGCAAGGCTTCAACGCAGCCGACGGGGCTCGCATACAGGCGAGCGCTCGTATCTTCGATATGCTGTTTGCGACGGTCAGCCATGCGCTGATCGCCAAGATGAAGGACATTCTCTTGGCTGAAATACAATATCCTCAAAATCCGCTGGCGAAGGTGACTCCGCCCGCGCCGCTGCGGCCGCCGCCTTCGACCGTTCCGGCCGACCCCTTCCCGAACCTGCCCGCGTCCTATCGCAGCTGCCTCGCGCAGCCCTGGTCGAAGCAGGCGGGCGTCCCCGCCTACAAGGCGCGGCCGCTGACCGGCATCTGGGCGACCGCGCCCTATCTTCACAATGGGTCGGTGCCGAACCTTTACCAGCTGCTGCTGCCGGCCGCGCGGCGGATGCCCTTCTTCTATCTCGGGACACGCGAATATGATCCGGTCAACCTCGGCTTCAGGACCGAGCAGTCGCCCGAAAACTGGTTCGAGTTCCGCACACGGGACGCTCAGGGGAACGTGATCTGGGGCAATTTCAACGGCGGCCACGACTACGACAATGCATCGCTCGACAGCCCGAACGACCAGGTGCGGCTGGATCTGCTCGAATATCTGAAGTCGCTTTAGCGGACGCTCTTTCCCGGCCGTTGCCCGCCGGTGCCGAACGACCTATCGGCGCGGGATGAGATTCCTGCTCGCTCTGCTCCTCATTCTCGCTCCTTCCTTGGTCGAGGCCCGACTCAGCCGCGAGGAGCAGGCGATGTCCGCCGCCGTCGATCGCGAGACGGACCGGACCATCGCCCTGCTCGCGCGCATGGTGAATGTGAACAGCGGCACCTTGAACCTCCCGGGCGTGACCGCGGTCGGCGCGATGGTGCGCGCCGAGCTCGAGCCTCTTGGCTTCGAAGTGCGCTGGATCGACATGCGGGCGACCGGACGCGCCGGCCATCTCGTCGCCGTCCATCGCGGCAACGGCCGCGGCAAGCGCATCCTCCTCATCGGCCATCTCGACACGGTGTTCGAGCCGGACAGCCCCTTCCAGGCCTTCACCCGCGCCGGCAACCGCGCCACCGGCCCCGGCGTCGGCGACTGCAAGGGCGGCGACGTCGTGCTGATCGCGGCCTTGCGCGCGATGCAGGCCGCGGGCACGCTCCGCGATGCCGACATCATGGTGGTGATGACCGGCGACGAGGAACGGCCCGGCGCGCCGATCGCCGCGGCGCGCCGCGACCTGATCGAGGCCGGCCGCTGGGCGGACGTCGCGCTCGAGTTCGAGAATCTGGCGACCGACGGCGGCCGCGAGTTCGGCACGACCGCCCGGCGCAGCGCGACCAGCTGGACTTTGACCGCGCACGGCCGCTCCGGCCACAGCTCCGGCGTGTTCGGCGAGGAATTGGGTTATGGCGCGATCTACGAGATGGCGCGGATCCTCGATGCCTTCCGCCGCGAGCTGCCCGAGCCCAACCTCACCTACAATGTCGGGGTGGTCGGCGGCGGCACGCCCGCGACGATCGACGCCGACGGCTTCCGGGTCGCCGCCTCGGGCAAGACCAACATCACCGCGGCGACCGCGATCGCGCGCGGCGACCTGCGTGCGCTGACCCGGGAGCAGGACGCGCGGGTCCGCGCCCGCATGCAGGCGATCGTCGCGCGGCACCTGCCGCGCACCGAGGCCGAGCTGGTCTTCGAGGAGGGCGGCTATCCGCCGATGGCGCCGACCGAAGGCAACCGCGCCTTGCTCGCCCGCCTGAACGGGGTGAACCGCGACCTCGGCCTGCCCGAAATGCCGGAATATGATCCGGCCAAGCGCGGCGCCGCCGATTCGAGCTTCGTCGCCGCCGACGCCGATACGCTCGCCGGCATGGGCGCCGCCGGCGGGAGCGCCCATGCGGCGGGCGAATGGATCGCGCTCGACAGCCTCGCCCGCCAGGCGAGGCGCACGGCGATCCTCGTCACCCGCCTCTCCCGCGAGCCGCGGCCCCGCTGATCCTGGGTCAGACCCCTTCGCCTTATTGCGGATTCTGCGGCACGCCGTCGGCGATCTCGTAATAATCTCCTTTGTCGGCGGTGAAGATGTGCTTCGCGAGCCTCGTGCCGGTGGGCGCGTCGAAAGCGCCCATGGCGATCGCGATCCAGTCCCTGGCCGGGGGATCGAAGAACAGGACCGATCCGCAGAGGCTGCAGAAGCCGCGCCGCACCTTCTCGGAGGATTGATACCAGGTGATCCTGTCTTCCCCCTGGATCGTGACGCGCGCGCGGGGCAGGTCGGTGGATGCCCAATAGTGACCCGACCAGCGGCGGCACATCGTGCAATGGCAGGCGTCGGGGCCGCGCAGCTCCCCCTCCACCTCGAAGCGAATCGCGCCGCAAAGGCACTGTCCCGTCGGCATGATTTCCTCCTCCAGACCGAAGCCCCCCGCTGCCGCTAGGCGCGCTTCGCCGTCACCAGATAATTGAGCGAGAGATCGTCGGTCAGCGCGAAGCCGCGCGTCGGACTCCAGCCGATCCCGGTCGTGTCCACCACCTCCAGGCCGCGTTGCGCGAGCAGGACCTTCAGTTCGTCGGGGGCGATGAACTTGTCCCAGTCGTGCGTGCCTTTGGGGATGCGCCCCAGGCCTTCGCCGAGGCCGATCATGACCAGCTTCGACCAGGAGGTGCGGTTGGGAGTCGAGAGGATCAGCAGCCCGCCTTCGGCCACGGCCGCCGCGAGCGCGCCGACGAAGGCGGCCGGGTCGGCGACATGCTCGATCACTTCCATCGAGGCGACCAGGTCGTAGCGGCCGTCGAGCGCTTCGGCCCCGCCGAAGCGATAATCGATCTCCAGGCCCTGGCGGAGCGCATGGTCCCGCGCCGCGGCGATATTCTCGGGCGCGGCGTCGATCCCGGTGACCTCGGCGCCGAGCCGGGCGAGTGGCTCGGCGAGCAGGCCGGCGCCGCAGCCGACATCGGCCGCGCGGCGTCCGGCCAGCGGCTTCAGATTCGTCTCGTCCAGCTCCCAATGGCTGTCGATCCGGTCGCGCAAATAGCGCAGCCGCACCGGATTGAGCCGGTGGAGCATCGCCGAGCTGCCCTTCGGATCCCACCAGTCCGCGGCAAGCGCGCCGAAATGGGCGGCCTCCCTGGGGTCGATGCTGGACTCGGCGGTCATCGATTCTCCTTGCACTGTCCCGGCGCAGAGGAAAAGGGCTGGAGGCGATGGACCATTTTCAGCGCATCGACGGCATCATGCATTGCGAGGACGTGCCGCTCGCCGAGATCGCGGCCGCGGTCGGCACCCCGGTCTATGTCTATTCGACGGCGACGATGGTCCGTCATGCCGAGGTGATGCGCGCCGCGCTGGCGCCTTTGCCCGATCCCCTGATCGCCTATGCGGTCAAGGCCAATCCCAATGCCGCGGTGCTGACGACCCTCGCCCGGGCCGGGCTCGGCGCGGACATCGTCTCGGGCGGCGAATATGCGCGCGCCCGCGCCGCCGGAATCCCCGCGGAGAAGATCGTCTTCTCGGGCGTCGGCAAGACCGAGGCGGAGATGGCCGAGGCGCTCCGGGGCGGCCTCTATCTGTTCAACCTGGAATCGGATGCCGAGGCGGAGACGATGTCGGCGGTCGCGACGAGCCTCGGCGTCACCGCGCCGGTCGGCTTCCGGGTCAATCCCGACGTCGAGGCGGGGACCCATGCCAAGATCTCGACCGGGGCGGCGGAGAACAAGTTCGGCATCCCGATCGACACGGCGCTCGCCGCCTATCGCCGCGCCGCCGCCTTGCCCGGCCTCGCCATCCAGGGCGTCGCCGTCCATATCGGCAGCCAGCTCACCGATCTTCGCCCGCTCGAATCCGCCTTTACCCGCGTCGGCGCGCTGATCCGGCAATTGCGCGGCGCCGGCCTCGGCATCGCGATCGCGGACCTCGGCGGCGGCCTCGGCATTCCGCATAATCCCGCGCTCGCCGACCCGCCGAGCCCGTTCGATTATGGCGCGATGGTCCGGCGCATCGCAGGGGGCTGGGGCGCGCGGCTGGTATTCGAGCCAGGCCGGCTGATCGTCGGCAATGCGGGCATCTTGCTCAGCCGCGTGATCCGCACGAAGCCCGGAATCTCCCAGCCGTTCCTGATCGTCGACGCGGCGATGAACGACCTGATGCGCCCCGCGCTCTACGATGCCTGGCACAAGATCGAGGCGGCCCAGCCGCGCGGCGGGACCATGGTCGCCAACGTCGTCGGCCCGGTCTGCGAAAGCGGCGACACCTTCGCGACCGCGCGCGAGATGGACCGGGTCGAGGCCGGCGACCTCGTCCTGTTCCGCACCGCCGGCGCCTATTCGGCGGCGATGTCGAGCACCTACAACAGCCGCCCGCTCACGCCCGAAGTGCTGGTCGACGGCGACCGCTGGGCTGTGGTGCGCCCCCGCGTCGCCATCGCCGACCTGATCGCCGCCGATGCGGTGCCGGACTGGCTTGGGTGAGCACGCCCAGAGCCGCGTCATCCTGATGAAAGTCAGGATCCATGAACACGGTCTGTGGAGATGACGCTCAGGCCGATGTTTCATGGATCCCGGATCAAGTCCGGGATGACGGGAGAGGAAGCGCCCCCGCCTTGCCTTCCCCTCGGCCGCTCCCTAATCGCTCTGCATGGCCCGCATCGTGATGAAGTTCGGCGGCACCTCGATGGCGGGCATCGAGCGCATCCGGCACGTCGCCGGGCTGGTGCGGCGCGAAGCGGAGCGCGGCAACCAGGTCGCGGTCGTGGTCTCGGCCATGGCCGGCGAGACCGACCGGCTCGTCCAGCTCTGCCGCGAGGCCGCCTCGCTCTACGATCCGCGCGAATATGACGTGGTCGTCGCCTCGGGCGAGCAGGTGACCAGCGGCCTCCTCGCCATCACCCTCCAGGGCATGGGCCTCAACGCCAAATCCTATATGGGCTGGCAGCTGCCCATCCGCGCCAGCGGCCACGCCGCCGCCCTGATCGACCATATCGATGCGGAGGTGCTCGAGCGCGTGTTCCGCGAGGGCGGCATCGCCGTCATCCCGGGCTTCCAGGGGGTGACCGAGGCGGGCGACCTCGCCACGCTCGGCCGCGGCGGCTCGGACACCTCGGCGGTCGCCCTGGCCGCGGCGATGAAGGCCGACCGCTGCGACATCTATACCGACGTCGACGGCGTCTACACCACCGATCCGCGCATCGTGCCGCGCGCCCGCAAGCTCGAGAAGATCACCTATGAGGAGATGCTCGAGCTCGCCTCGGTCGGGGCCAAGGTGCTGCAGACGCGCTCGGTCGGGCTCGCCATGCGCACCGCCATGCCGCTGCAGGTCCTCTCCTCGTTCGAGGACGTGCCGGGAACAATGATCGTCGCCGACGAGGCCATCGAGGACAAGGATATGGAACGCAACCTCATCACCGGCATCGCCCACGACAAGAACGAGGCGATGATCACCCTGTTCGGCCTGCCCGACGAAGCGGGCACGGTGGCGAGGATCTTCGGGCCGCTCGCCGAGGCCGGGATCAACGTCGACGTGATCGTGCAGAGCTCGCCGATCGAGGGCCAACGCAGCGCCCTCACCTTCACCGTGCCCAAGGGCTCGCTCGACCATTGTCTCGACGCGCTCGCCCGGAACAAGGCGGCGATCGGCTATGAGGAGATCATCCATTATACCGACGTGGTGAAGATCAGCATCGTCGGGGTCGGCATGCGCTCCAACCCCGGCATCGCCGCCAAGATGTTCGAGATCTTGGGAGAGCGCCGGATCAACATCTTCGCGATCAGCACCTCGGAGATCAAGGTCTCGGTGATCATCGACATGGATTATGCCGAGCTCGCGGTGCGGGTCCTCCACACCGCCTTCGGCCTCGACGCGGAGGACGCGGCATGAATGACGCCGCCACAAATCCCGCGATCGGCCATGACCGCCTCGCCCGGCTGATGAAGCGCGGCGCTGACTTCCTCGGCTGCGAGGTGGCGGTGATGGGGGGCGCGATGAGCTGGATCTCGGAGCGCCATCTCGTCTCGGCCCTCTCCAACGCGGGCGCCTTCGGGGTGATCGCCTGCGGGGCGATGACGCCGGACCTGCTTGACACCGAGATCGCGGAGACCAGGAAGCGCACCTCCCGCCCGTTCGGCGTCAACCTGATCACCATGCATCCGATGCTCAGCGAGCTGATCGAGGTCTGCGCGCAGCATCGGGTCGGCCATGTCGTCCTCGCCGGCGGCCTGCCGCCCACCGGGTCGATCGACCGGATCAAGGGCAATGGCGCCAAATTGATCTGCTTCGCGCCCGCGCTGGCGCTGGCGAAGAAATTGATCCGCTCCGGCGTCGACGCCCTGGTGATCGAGGGGATGGAGGCGGGCGGCCATATCGGCCCGGTCTCCACCTCGGTCCTTGCGCAGGAGATCTTGCCGCCGCTCGCCCAGGAGGTGCCGATCTTCGTCGCCGGCGGGATCGGCCATGGCGGGCTGATCGCCGGCTATCTCGAAATGGGCGCGGCCGGCGTCCAGCTCGGCACCCGCTTCGTCTGCGCGCACGAATGCATCGCCCATCCCAATTTCAAGAAGGCCTTCATCCGCGCCTCGGCCCGCGACGCGATCACCTCGGTCCAGATCGATCCGCGCCTGCCGGTGATCCCGGTCCGCGCGCTCAAGAATCGCGAGATGGAAAGCTTCGCCGCCAAGCAGCGCGAGGTCGCCCAGCTGCTCGACGAGGAGAAGGTGGAGATGGCCGAGGCCCAGCTCCAGATCGAGCATTATTGGGCGGGCGCGCTCCGCCGCGCGGTGATCGAGGGCGACGTCGAGACCGGCTCGGTCATGGCCGGCCAGTCGGTCGGCATGGTTCGCGAGGAAGCGAGCGTCGCCGACATCCTCGCCCAGCTGATGGACGAGGCCGCCCACGCGCTCGAACGGCGGTCGATGCAGGGATGACCGGCCGGGCCGAATCCCGCCGATGATCACCACCCTTGCCATTTCCGGCTATCGCTCGCTGCGCGACGTCCGGCTCGCGCTCGAGCCGCTCAATCTCGTCACCGGGCCGAACGGCAGCGGCAAGTCCAGCCTGTACCGCGCGCTGAGGCTGCTCGCCGACATCGCGCAGGGCCGGATCATCCAGTCGCTCGCGGCAGAAGGCGGGCTTCAATCCACGCTCTGGGCGGGGCCGGAGAGCTTCTCGCGGGCGATGAAGGAGGGCGCCGCGCCCGTGCAGGGCACGGTACGGCGCGCGCCGGTCAGCCTCAGGCTCGGCTATGCCAGCGAGGATTACGGCTATGCCATCGACCTCGGCCTGCCGACGCCTTCGGGCTCCGCCTTCGGCCTCGATCCCGAGATCAAGGTCGAGACCCTGTGGGTCGGCGAGATGCCGACGCCGCGCAACCTGATCGCGGAGCGGCGCGGGGCGCATATGCGGGTCCGCGACGACAGCGGCGGCTGGCGCGGATCCGGAGCGGACCAGGCGCCGTTCGATTCCATGATGACCCATTTCGCGGACTCGCGCGACGGCTTCGAGCTGCTGCTGCTCCGCGAGCGGATGCGCGCCTGGCGCTTCTACGATCAGCTGCGCATCGACCAGGACGCGCCGGCGAGGAAGCCGCAGGTCGGCACCCACACGCCGGTGCTTGCCGGCGACGGCGCCGATCTGGCCGCCGCGATCCAGACCATCTTCGAGATTGGCGACCGCGACGGCCTGGACGCTGCGGTCGACGACGCCTTTCCAGGCGCCCGCCTGAGGGTCGTCGTGAACGACTTCTATTTCGGGCTTGAAATGCATCAGCACGGCCTGCTCCGCCCGCTCAAGGCAGCGGAGCTGTCGGACGGGACTTTGCGCTATCTGCTGCTCGTCGCCGCCCTGATGTCGCCGCGGCCGCCGTCGCTCATGGTCCTCAACGAGCCGGAGGCCAGCCTGCATCCGGACCTGCTCGCCCCGCTGGCCCGGCTGGTCGCGCGTGCCGCCGCGCGCTCCCAGATCATCATCGTTTCCCATGCGGAGCTCCTGGTTTCCGCGCTGGAGCAGGAAAGCGGGTTCGGCCGCATCCTGCTCGAGAAGGAGCTGGGCGAGACCATCGTCCGGGACCGGGAGGCGCCGCGCTGGAGCTGGCCGTCGCGTTAGCGCGGCCGCGCCACAGGGCGTTGGTGGCCCGGCCGGCTTCTGATATTCCCGCGCGATGCAAACCGCCCACGTCGTCCCCGCCCAGAGCTGCTTCTCGTCGCTGCGCCTCGCTTCCTATCCGGGCGACAGCGACATGGCGCCGCACTGCCACGAGGCGGACAGCATCGGCCTGCCCGTTTCCGGCCGCTATCTCGAGCGGACCAGGGGGTGCGAGACCGAGCTGCGGCTCGGCGACATCCATTATTGCCCGACCGGCGAGCTCCATTCCCAATATTTCGCGCCGGGCGGGATGACCAAGCTGCTGCTCGCGCCCACTGCCGAGGCTCGCGACTATCTTTCCCACTATCTGAGCCTCGCCGAGGCGCCGCATCGGCGCTCGGACATGCTGATCCCGGTGGCGCTGCGTCTCCTGCGCGAGATGCGGGATCCCGATCCTCACTCGTCCCTGATCGCCGACGGACTCGGCTTCGAGATTCTCGGCCATTTCGCCCGCGCCCAAGGCGAGCCGGCCCGGCCGGCGCGCTGGCTCGAAGCGGCGCGGGACTATGTTCGCGCCAACGCCTTCGGACCGCTGTCGCTGGCCGCGGTCGCCGGTCATGTCGGCCGCGAGCCGGGGGAACTTTCGCGGGGCTACCGGCGCCTGTTCGGCCGAAGCGTGGGCGAGGATGCCCGCGCGGTGCGGCTCGGCGCGGCGGCGCATCTGCTCTCGGCGAGTCGCCAGCCCATCGCCGACATCGCCGCCCAGTGCGGCTATTTCGATCAGGCCCATCTCACCCGGGCCTTCAAGGCGGCCTACGGGATGACGCCCGGCGCCTACCGGACCGCGGCCGGCTGACCGTACAAAAGGCGCGCGCCGTACAATCCGGCGGCCTTCCCCCGCTTTATCCTCTGCGCCTCTGGAGGTGCCATGATCCGAATTCGCATCCGGGCGGCGCTCGCTGCCGCCGCCCTCGCTGCCACCGCGGCGACGGCACAGCCGTCCGCTCGTCCCTGGCTCGACGACTACCGGCTGCTGAAAGCCAGGATGGAGCGCGATTACGCGAACCTTGCCTGGTACGCTTCGCCCTCGGGCGGCGTCGACCTGCCGCGCCTCGACCGGCGCGCCCGCGCCGCGCTCGAACGTGCCGAGAGCGTGGAGGAGGCGCGCACGGCGATCCGCGAGTTCGTCGCCGCGCTCGACGACGGCCATTTCTCGATCCAGTCCCAAACCGTCCCCGCCGAAGGGCCGGCGGCGCCCGAGCCCGCCCGGCGCGATCTCGCCGGCGAGCCCGCCGAGCAGGCCTGCGCCGCGCGCGGCTATGCCAGCCGCTCGCAAGTCGCCTTCTCGCTGCCCTTCGAGACCCTGCCCGGCTTCACCCTGGTCGATCCCGGCCAGGCCTCGTCCTTCCGGTCCGGGCTCCTGCGGGAGGGCGGGCGCGTCATCGGCATCGTCCGGATCCGCAATTTCAGCCCGACCCAATTTCCCGCAACCTGCGTGGCGGCTTGGACCGCCGCGCCGGCCGCCGTTCGGCGCGACTCGACCGCCTTCGAGGACCGCGTGCAGATCGAATGGCTGAGGGCGCTCGCCGCGGCGATCGGCCGGCTCGAGGCCGCCCATCCCGCGGCGCTGATCGTGGACGTCGGCACCAATTCCGGGGGCAATGACAGCGGCGACTGGGCGCCCCGCCTGTTCAGCCGCATGCCGCTGCGCTCCGCCCGGCTGCTGATGACGGCGGGGCCGCTCGCCGCCCGCTATCTCGACGACGAGATCGCGTCGCTCGGGGCGGCCGTGCGCCGCACGTCGGACGGCGCTTCGCGGGCGGCGGGCGAAGCGGCGCTGGCAGTGATGCGGGCGCGCCGGGCTGCGGCCGCCGCGCCGGGCTGCGATCTCGCCTGGGCCTGGACCGAGCGGCGCCCCTGGCAGCCGCTGGGCTGCGCGAGGCTTGCCGACGTCGGCTTCGCCTCGGGCGTCGTCGCGGCGGAGGCCGAAGCGCCGATCCGGGATCCCGCCATTGCCCGCCACGTCTACTGGCCGAGCATCGTCGGGCGCCTTCGCGGGCGCTGGGGCGGCCCCCTTTATGTCCTCACCAATAGCGCGACCTATTCGTCGGCCGAGATGTTCGCGGCGGTCCTCCAGAACAATCGCGCGGCGAGGATCGTCGGGACGACCAGCGGCGGCGACGGCTGCGGGTTCATGGTCGAGAGCGATCCGCTGACCCTTCCCGTCACCGGCCTCCAGATCCGCATGGCGAATTGCGTGCGGCTCCGCGCCGACGGCAGCGACGAGGTCGCCGGGATCACGCCCGATCTCCCGGTCCCGCCGCGCCGGGGCGAGAGCGCGCGGGCGCGGGCCGCGCGCCTGCTCGCCATGCTCGCGGCCGACCTGGAGGCGCCGCGGTCCGCGCCCTGAGGGCTCAGGCCGGGGCGGCCGCCGCGGCCCGCGCCCGGCTCAGCTTCCACAAGGCGCCGAGGCAGGCGAAGGTCCAGATCACGCCGATCGCGACGATCGCGATCCTGAGTGCGAGGTTCAGGCTGGTCTGGAGGTCGGCGGCCCGGGCGAGGTCCATGCCGGTCGGGACGATCGTCGCCCACTGGCCGGCGCGGTAGATGATGGCGAGCAGGACGAGCCCGCCGATCGCGGTGGCGCCGCCGATCAGCGTGCGCAGCAGCTTCCAGCGCGGGCGCAGCCACTGGATCAGATTGTGGACCAGCCGGGCCGCGGCGAGCACGAAGATCGGCCAATAGAGCTGGGTGAAGACCGGCGCCGGCTCGATCCGGAAATCGGCGCTGCCCGGAGCGTAGGGCAGGCTGAACGCGCCGCCCCACCAGAGCAGGAAGGCGAGCGCCAGCGCGGTCTCGGCCGCCGATTCCCATGGCCCCGGCTGCGGCTCGTCGACATCGGCCAGGGTGGCCGGATTCCAGCCTGCGATATGCTCGGCCGGAAAGCCCGTCCGCTCCAGCACGGCGAAGACGAGGGTGACCAGGGCCAGGCAGAAGATCAGCCCCGTGGCAAGCCCGCCGATCGTCTGCATCAGCAGCTCCGCCGGGTCGCGATGGCCGAACAGCAGCTGGACCAGGCCGATCGCGAGCTGGACGCTGGCGACGGCGAGCAGCACGATCCGGGCGACGGAGAGATAGAAGGGGAAGACGTCCGGCCCGATCAGCCACTGGTGCCTGCGAAAGCGGGCGGCCACCACGAGGGGATGGCCGAAATCCTTGGTCAGGCCCTCGGTCTCCGCGCCGTCGAGCGGACGGCCCAGGGCTTCCTCCCGATCCTCGATGCGGCTGGCGAGCGCGTCGCGCAGCTCGGCGACGATGTCGTCGGCGCCCCGCGCCGGCAGGTTGCGCCGCACGGCGCCCAGATAGCGGGAGATCAGGTCCATGGCTCTTGCCTCATTTGAGAAGCCGGCCGAGCGAGGCGCCGATCGCCTCCCATTCGGCCTGGAGTTGGGCGAGGATCGCCTCGCCGTCGGGCGAAAGGCGGTAGAAGCGCTTGTTGCGCCCCTCCTCCCGCCATTCGCTGGTCAGCAGCCCCTGCGCCTCGAGCCGGCGCAGTAGGGGATAGAGCGCGCCTTCCTCGATCGGTAGGCCCGCATCGTCGAGCAATGTGCGCAAGGTGTAGCCGTATCTTTCCTCGCGGAGCGCCGCGAGCACCGCCAGCACGAGCGAGCCGCGGCGCAGCTCGATGCGGAGCTTGTCGAAGAGATCGTCCTCGGTCGGCATGGCTGTGTATCACACCCTATGTTTCACACACTATATGACACACAGTATAGCAATTCGCAAGCGCTTTTTTTGAAGGCGTCCTGGTGGCGGAGGGGTCAGCGGCGCGCCGAGGCGGTGCGGGCGCGCAAGGCGGCGAACTCGGTGCCGGGGCGCCAAGCCGGCCAGAGGCGCGAATTGGCGAGGCGCAGCCCGACTCGATGATAGAGCTGCACGTCGCGCGCCGCGGCCGCGAAATCCATGTCCGCCGACCATTCGTCCGAGGGCTGGTGGAAGCGGGTGCCGACCTGCGGATCGCGCCTGTTGGGCGCGCGCTGGTCGGCAAGCTCCCAGCCCGAGCCGGCGAAGAGGAAGGGCACGCCGGCGCGGGCGAAGGGGAAATGGTCGGACCGGTAGTAGAAGCCGACGACGCTGTTCGGATCGTCCTGCATGCGCCGCCCGGTCGCTTGCAGCTCCGCGCCGAGAATATCCTCGAGATCGGTATGGCCGAGGCCGGTCACCTCCATCGTGCCGGTCGGGCCGAACAGGTTGACCGCGTCCATGTTGATCCCGCCCACCGTCGTCGCCAGCGGAAGCAGCGGATGGTCGACATAATAGCCGGAGCCGAGCAGCCCGCTCTCCTCGAGCGTGGTCGCGATGAACAACAGCGAGCGCTGCGGCCGGGGCCCGGCGGCGAAGACGCGGGCGAGCTCGAGCAGGCCGGCGACGCCGCCCGCATTGTCGAGCGCGCCGTTGTAGATGCGGTCGCCGGTCGAATCGGGGCGGCCGATGCCGAGATGATCCCAATGGGCGGTGTAGACGAAGCTCTCCCGGGGATGGAGGCGGCCCGGGAGGAGGCCGACCACATTGTGTGTGAACACGGTCCGGGTGGTCGCGTCGAAGCGCGCGGACAAGGTCACGCCGGCGAGGGGGCGGGCGCGAAAGCCCCGGGCCTGCGCGGCGCGGCGCTCCCGCTCCAGGTCGAGGCCGGCGCACTGGAAGAGATGCTCGGCCGCGTCCTGCCGCAGCCATCCCGCGAAGGCGAGGCGCGAATCCGGAGCGCCCCGCAGGCCGCTCGAGGCGCCGCCATAGGTGCCGCTGGTGAAGCGCCAGGGCTGGCCGACGAAGGCGTCGTGATGGACCGAGAGGATCGCGAGCGCGCCATGCCGCGCGGCCTCCTCCACCTTGTAGGGCGCGCGGCCGTAATAGGACATGGCGTGGCCCCCGAAGGGACCGCCGTCCTGCTCGTGATCGGGATCGTTGGCGAGGACGATGACGATCTTCCCGCGCACGTCCAGGTCGCGATAATCGTCCCAGCCGAGCTCGGGCGCGACGATGCCGTAGCCGGCGAAGACCAGAGGCGCATTGGCGATGTCGACATGCGGCGCCGGGTCGCGCGTGCCGATGATGATCGAATCGCCCAGCTCCGCGGTGCAGCCCGTCCCCGCTCCGGTTATGGCGAGCCGGCGCTGCGGCGAGATGGTCACCCGGTTCATGGGCACGGCCTGGGTCCAGCCCCCACGATCGCCGCCCGGCCTGAGGCCGTAGGCGCGGAACTGGGCGATGATGTAGGCGAGCGTGCGTCGCTCTCCCTCGGTGCCCGGGCCGCGCCCCTCGAAGGCGTCGGAGGCGAGGATACGGATATGGCGCGAAAGGCGAACTGGGTCGATCGCCGCGGCTTGGGGACTGGCAGGAGCCGCGGCGACGACGCCGGTTGCCGCCGCGGCCAGGATGAGCAACAGGCGTGCGACGAACCTCATTGAACATCCGTGCAGCGGCGACCTGCTCAATAAAGCGTGATATATTGGATAAGTCAAGCGAGGAAGCGAGGCGGCGGGGGCCCGGACCCAGGACCGGAGGCGGCCGTGACGGGTTGGCATTTGTTGTCCTGCGAGGAGTAAGGAGGGAGCTATGAGGATTCATAGTGACCGACGCAGCGACGCTGCAGGGCGGCAAAGGGTGCATCAGGTCGCCATGTCCCCCGGACATGGCTGCGGATTGCCGGGGGCAATCCGCACCTGTGCACCCCGCCGCTTTGCGGTCGGCCGGAGAGACCGGCTGCCGGCGTCGAGCGCCTCGGACGGGTTGCCTGACCCGCCCTTCGCCCCTCTCCTTGTCAGCCGGCCTCTCCGGCCGATCACGGCCACCTCCGGTCCTGGGTCCGGGCCCTAATGGCGAAGGACGAGACCTATTGGATCATGGAGCGCGCGCAGCTGGCCGCGCTCACCGTGCCCCGGCGGCTCGACATCGTCGACGCGCTCGCCGCTTCCGGGCCGCTCTCCGTGCGGGCGCTGGCCGCGCAGATCGGCGCGCGGCCTTCGGCGCTCTACCATCATCTCGCCCGGCTGCTGGAGGTGGGGCTGGTCGTCGAGGCCGGCACGCGCATCGTCAATCGCAGGCGCGAGACGCTCTATGCGACGCCCGCGCCGCGCATGCGCCTGATCCGCGCGCTCGCCGAGGGACGGCACAGGGAAGAGATGGACGAGATCGTCGCCGCCCTGACCCGCCAGATGGAGCGCGATTTCCGTGCCGCGGGCGTTCATCCGGAGCGGCGCGGCGAGGGCGAGGGCCGCAATTACGGTTTCTTCCGCCTGCTCGGCCGGCCGGGCGAAGCCGAGCTCGCGGCGATCAACGCCCGGCTCCAGGAGATTGCCGAGATTCTCTGGTCCGCCGCCGATCCCGCGGCCGATCCGGTCTGCCTCGCCTGGGTGATGACGCCGGTCGGCGCCCCGGCCGATTGAGCGCGGGCCGGCTCAATCGGCCGGGGCGCCGAGGATGTTCTGCTGATCCTGTGCCACCTCTTCGCAAGCAAGGCCAGCGTGGGTGCGGGCTCCAGCACTTAGCGGCGCTGCAGCGCTTCTTCACGATATAATGAGCGCGTGAATGTTACCGCGTCATCGAGGGCCGATAGGAACACGCGGTTGAACTCAGACCAATCGCCATCCTGGCTAAGTGCCGTGAGTGCCAAGGCTAGCGCTTCTCCGCGGCGATAGAAAGCGGGCGCCAACGCAATCTTCGGGCCGGTCAGACCGGCGCATCGCCCCAGTGCGGCATGCACCATCAACCTGCCGAATCTGCCGTTCCCGTCCGAAAAGGGGTGCGTCATGATCGTTTGGGCGAAACAATATGCCGGCAGGGCCGTGCGCAGCTCGGGTGTATTTGCGATACGTGTGATCTCCGCCAACCAATGCCTCGCGGACTCGAGCGGCCCAAACTGCACGTCGCCATTGTCGGAACGGCCGGTCGCTGCGCCCTTTCGATAGACAAGCGGCTGTCCGGCCATGGCGGATGCCATCTTCAGGGCAAGAGCATCGTCGATTTCGAAGGATACAAGCCGCGACCAATAGGCACAGGCGATCGGCTCGACGGCAGGTCGCAGGAAAAGGGACCGGCACTTCCTCTTCCAGAACGAATTGTCCGGTTTCGAGAACCTTTCCTCCTCTTGCATAAGCATTAGGGCAACGCGCAGTTCAAGCCCCGCCGATCCAATAGGGCCTGTGGGCAATGTCTTGTCCTCAGCAATGTCTGCGTAAAGCCGAGTCGCCGATTCCAAACCCTGTGGAGTCAAGGGCCGAATCTCAGGGCACGTCCAGGTTGGATTTGATTCTATTCTTGATAATTCAGGCTCATGCGGCATATCAAGACCTCGCGGTGGGGGAGGATAGCAGCAATGCCTTATCAAGATTCAACTTATCTGCAGGGTTCACTTCCGGAAGCACCTCCGACTGGTCCGCCTCTGCTCTGGATTTCCGTCCTGGACGACCTGCAGCTCTTTTTCGACGAGCTTGGCGGCCCGGTGCAAGAGACTAACGGGGCCGACCAAAACAGCTATTATAATGATCCCTCGGATTCGGCCCCGCTGGATCCCATGTTTCTTCAAGAGTTTGGATGGATGAACGCGGGTCAGAACGTACCTGGCGCTCATTATTTTGACTATTTGACGAGTGATGTCGATTCCGAGTTCCTTCTTTCGACATCCGGTGTAACCGCCTTCGATGCGGTCTTCAGCGGGGGTCACATTTCTGTCCAGAAGCTGAGCGATGGGAACACTTACGGCATCAACCTGAACGGCCTCACCATGTTCGCGACTTGGCATCCCGGTTCGCCGGGGAGCGGAGATAACGATCTGATCACCGTCGTGGGAGGCCATTGGACCTTTCTATATACCGGCTTCGATGTCGCGCATTACGGCGGTAACGCGCCGCCGTCGCCGCCGCCCTCGATTGCTGCGCCCTCGGCCGATGCGTTGGCAGCGCGTGCGGATCCGGAAGGTATCGCAAATCAACACATCCAGACGCTACGCGCACAGCTTCATGCGGTATTGGATCAGCATGACGGGCACTGGATGGTCCAGTTCCATGGGCCGAATGGCACAGAGTATTTCGACCTCGCTGACCTGGTCTACCGTCTCGATCACTATCACATCCACGCTGTTGACGGGTCCCTGACGGATGTCAGCGGCGGCGCGGGTTTCATTCATCCCGACGGGCATGGGGGATGGGAAACGGATATCACCCGCGATCAATTGGTCGGCTATGAAACCCAGGCCTATCATTTGCTGGATTTCATGATTCTTCATGAAGTCGCCCACGTGCTTCCCAACGGCACGTCCTTTTCCAACAGCCAATGGTGGGGTTGGCTGGCAGCAAACCCGGGGGGAACGGAAGCAACCTATCATGGCAACGGAATGAACGGGGTGGCTGCATTCTGGCAGAACGAGTCCTATGCAAACAACATGGCTGTCGCTTTGGAGAGTTTAGTCGGTTTGGCGCCGCCTCAGCATGTGGCCGGCGGGTTTGATTATGCTGGAGTGTATTGATGAGCTCGCCTAAACTCTCCTCGCGGGAGGAGTGGTATGGCGCATGACCCGTTATTTCTGGTGAGACGAGGCGCAATTGGCGCGGTATGCATCGGCATTCTGTTGCTCGCCTCATCCGGCACGCCTGCGACCGCTCAAAGTCGCGGGATGCCACCCATTACGATACCTATCCCTCGACCGGATTTCCATTTTTCCGACCCGGCACGCGACGCCCAATATTGGACGTTGGAAGTAGAAGCCGAGAGGACTCTGGCGGCGTTTCACGAGTCCGTGATTGCTGCCCGCCACGCCATATTTCCTGACGCGGCGCGCCCGAGCACGCCGGTGCAGCCGGGCACGCCGGCCTGGCTGGAGGCCAGAGCCGCGGTCCAACGCGCGATCCGGGCGCGATGGGTGACATACGATGTACAAGGAAGAGCCATTGCCTTCGCCACGCGCGCGCGACGGGAAGTGCCCCCAGGAGAAGCCGAGTCCGCCCTGGATATTCGCCGTCGTCACGAAGTCGTGGTTCAGGCGACCGCCGAAACACTGGTCGATCTTCTCGCCGCCTTGGCCGGCGTCAGAGCAGATCATCCGCCGTTGTGAAGCAGCAATCCAAAGCTTTCCCAGCGCCCGCCCAGCCGGCGCCCTTGAACAGCCTCGACCATTGGCGCCTCCGGTTTCGATGAGACGAGGCGCAATTGGCGCGGCATGGATCGCGATTCTAATGATTGCCGCGTCCGGCACTCCCGCGCCCGCTCAAAGTCGCGAGATGCGTCCGATTACGACTCCGATTCCGCGACCCGACTTCCACTTTTCGGATCCGGCACGCGATGCACGCTATTGGCAGCTGGCAAGAGAGAAAGAACGGGTTTGGGCAATCTACGGAGAGTCGGTGGATGCGGCGCGCCGCGCGATCTTCTCCGATCAGGCGCGGCCGAGCGTGCCGGTCTCACCGGGTGCGGCAGGCTGGCTGCGGGCTCGGGCGGCTGTCGAGCGCGTTATCCGGGATAGGAGAGAGGTCCGCCACGCCATTGAGGCGCTGGTCGCTTTCGCCATTCGTACGAGACAGGAAGTCTCCGGACCCGAAGCCGAGTACGCGCTGGATATCCGCCACGCGAATGAAGCGAGCCTCAGGGCGACTGGCGACACACTCGTCGATCTTCTGGCTTCACTCGCTAATATCAGGGTCGGTCAGTGGCCGCCCTGATGGAGAGCCTCAGAGCTTCCCGAACACCACCCCTCACCAGCTCCAGCCTGCGCCTTGCGCGGCTTCGATCGGCGTCACATTCGGCTGCCCCACCTCAGATGAGACGCGGCAGAGTTGCAGCGGTATGTGTCGCAATTTTGCTGGTCGCCCCCGCTGGCACGGTCGCGCCTGCTCAAGATCGCCACATGCCTCCCGTTACAACCCCTATCCCTCGACCGGACTTCCATTTTTCCGACCCGGCACGCGATGCTCAATATTGGAGGTTGGAAGCAGAATCCGAGAGAGCCTTGGCGACGTTTCACGAGTCCGTTCTTGCTGCCCGCCAAGCCATCTTTCGGGATAGGTCGCGGCCGAGTGTGCCGGTGCAGCCCGGCACGGCAGAATGGCTGGAAGCTCGCGCCGCAGTCGAGCGAGCGATCCAGGCCAGACGGGGGGCAAGTGACGCAATTTCCCGGGTCATCGCCTTCGCGACGCGCGCGGGGCGAGAAGTCTCTCCCCGTGAAGCCGAGTATGCACTCAACGTTCGCCACGCCAACGAAGACACGCTGCGGGCGACCAGCGATACATTGGTGAACCTTCTCGCACGCTTGGCAGGCATCACGGTTGTAGTGTGGCCCGCCTGACTGGCCCACACAACCTACGGATAGGCACGCCTCTCAGCCCCGACCTGCGCCGTGAGCAGCCTCGACCATCGGCGCCTCCGGTTTCGATGAGACGAGGCGCAATTGCCGGGCCTGGGCCGCGATTCTGTTGCTTGCCTCATCGGGCACGCCTTCGAGCTCTCAAAGTCGCGGGATGCCCCCCATTGCGATACCTATCCCTCGACCGGATTTTCATTTTTCCGACCCGGCACGCGACGCCCAATATTGGACGTTGGAAGTAGAAGCCGAGAGGACTTTGGCGGCGTTTCACGAGTCCGTGGTTGCTGCCCGCCACGCCATATTTCCTTGACGCGGCATTATGGTGACACGTGCAATAACCCCCAAACCAATCCTCTCGGACTCGAGCTCCGCCATTGCCTCGCGCGAACGGGGCAGAATTGATGTGCCTGGCCCTCCTGACCGCGCCCTTGCCGACCCCCTTCGCGACGCACTAACATCCGCCAAGGTGGAATTTTCGTTTGCTGCGCAGGGCTTTGGCAGCCACTTACAAGAAAAATCTCATAAAATGTCGGATTTTTCTTGACAGCGCGAATCGACCGGCTATTATGCCCGTAATCAATGATTCGAATTGCGCCGCGCCAGATGCGGATCCGGCGCTTTTTCATGCGCGCGCTCCGCGTCGGTTGAGTTCGCCGCGCTTTGCCGCTCCCCCCGGACAAGGAGTCGTGAATGTCTCCCTGCACCCCCGCTTCGCGTCCCGTTCCGAAGCCAGCAACGCGCCCCAGGCCCGGCGGCCGCATGAAGGGTAAACTCAACCGCGCGACTGTCGCCATGCGAGACGTTCCTCGGCTCCGGAAGGCTACAAAATTGACAAACTTTACACATGCGGATCGCGCGCGCGCACGCGCGCCCGCGCGAGGAGGCGGGCGCACGCCCGGCCCGCCTCGGTCAATATTGCTGGAAAGGCCGGCCGGACTGGATCAGGCGCTGGCGCGAGGTGTTGCCGGGCACCGCGATATGGGTCGCCGGGTCATATTCCTTGCCGACCGCCGGGCTGCCCTGCGGGACCCAGATTTCCACCACCGTGTGGCTGTAGCTCTCCGGCAGATAGCGGACATAATAGCCGTCCGGGTGGATGCTCCAGCGCCCGCTCGGAATGTCTTGGCTGCCCGGCCCCATCGGCGCCGCGCCGGAAAGGACCGCGACCCGCTCCAGGTCGGCGAAGCTCGCGCCCGTGGTCAGCATCTGGCGCATCTGCTGCTCGGCCTGGGCGATCTGGCGCAGCGGCTCGGGCACGCCCGTGACATTGGCCAGCGAACCGACCACGTCGAGGGCGCTGCGGTTGAGCGCGGCGAGCTGGCGCGGGGTGAGCAGGCGCGCCGCGACCGCCTTGAGCTCGGGCGAGAGGTCCTCGAACTTCGCGCGGGCGATGATCGCCCAGAGCAGGAGCTGGATGTCGTGCTGGTGGATCTCGGGATGGTTCACCGAGTTGCGCACGATCGTCATCACCGCATCCTCGGCCGGGCCCTTGGGCGGCGCGTAGAGATAGCCGTCGCCGCCGCCCGGCCCGTGCGTGCCGGCCTTGAGGCAATAGCTCTGGTCGTGAAACTGATAGTAGCCGGGCTGCAGGACGAAGCCGCCATTGGGCGTGCGCTGGAGCGTCATCAGCGAGCGCATCGGCTCGCGCGGCGTGAAGCCGTCCTTCGAGGAATCGCCCCAGCGGGCGTCGGGCAGGCTGGTGGTGATCGGCTGGCGGTCGCCGAGCAGGTTGGGCACATGGAGCCGGCCGAGATTGAACTGGGCCTGGGCCGGGCCGACGCCGATCAGGATGAGCGCGGCAAACGCCGCCGCGCAGAGCTTGCGAAACTGCATGTTGGAAACCCTCTCGCTGGACCACCGGACTCGCGGCCGGTTGCCCCCGTCCGCACCCTTTGCTTAGCCCGGAAAAGTCGCCCGGCGCCAGCCATCTATCGACAAAGTTTCACGATTCCGCGACCGATACGCATCCGTTATGAATTGCGCGAAACTTCTTCTTTTGACGGACCGCGCCTTTCTGATAGCGGCACGAACATGGCCACCGCCACCTCCGCAGCCTCAGCCCGCGAGATCCTGACGGGCCTGCACGACGTGATGGCGTCGAAGCTCGGCGCCCAGGCCAAGCTCAACAAGGTGGTCAAGATCATCGCCGAGGCGATGGCGAGCGAGGTCTGCTCGATCTACCTGCTGCGCGACGGCGTGCTCGAGCTGTTCGCGACGGTCGGCCTCAACCAGGAGGCGGTCCACGTCACCAAGCTCGCGCTCGGCGAAGGGCTGGTCGGCTCGATCGCCAAGGCGGCCGAGGTGCTGAACCTCGCCGAGGCCGCCGGCCATCCCGAATTCGCCTACCGGCCCGAGACCGGCGAGGAATTGTTCCACAGCTTCGCCGGCGTGCCGATCATCCGCAAGGAACGGGCGATCGGCGTGCTCGCGGTCCAGCATGCCGATCCGCGCGCCTATGACGAGCTCGAGATCGAGGCGCTGCAGACCGTGGCGATGGTGCTCTCCGAGCTGATCGCCAATGCCGGCCTCGCCGATCGCGCCTCCGCTCCCGGCGACGCCGCGCGCGACGAGGGCATGACCCGGCTGACCGGCCTCAAGCTCGTCGTCGGCATGGGGGAGGGGGTCGCCGTCTACCACCAGCCGCGCATCCTCATCGAGCATACCGTCGCCGAGGATATCGAGGCCGAGCGGCGGCGCGTCTATTCGGCCTTCGAGAAGATGCGCGAGCAGATCGACGCGATGATGGGCCAGGCCGAGTTCGGCACGGTCGGCGAGCATCAGGAGGTGCTAGAGACCTACAAGATGTTCGCCTATGACGAGGGCTGGTCGCGGCGGATCAACGAGGCGATCGATTCCGGCCTCACCGCCGAGGCGGCGATCGAGCGCGTCCGCCAGCGCACCGCGCAGCGCATGCGCCAGATCGACGATCCCTTGCTCCAGGACCGGATGCACGACCTCGACGATCTCGCCAACAGGCTGCTCCGGATCGTCTCGGGCCAGCTCGGCACCGCCGCCAAGGCGGGCGTGCCGCAGGATGCGGTGCTGATCGCGCGCAATCTCGGGCCCGCCGAACTGCTCGAATATGACCGGCGCAAATTGAAGGGCGTGATCCTCGAGGAAGGCTCGCTGACCGCGCACGTCACCATCGTCGCCCGGGCGATGGGCGTGCCGATGATCGGCCGGGTCCGCGACGTCCGCCAGCGCATCGCCGAGGGCGACCTCGTCCTGATCGACGGCGGCGAGGCGGTCGTCTTCGCCCGGCCGACGCCTGCGGTCCAGGAGGCGTTCGACACGCGGCTCGCGGCGGGCCGCAAGCGCAGCGCCGAATATGCCGCGGTCAAGGACAAGCCGCCGGTCACGAAGGATGGCGTCCGCGTCTCCGTGATGGTCAATGCCGGGCTGCGCGACGACGTCGCCGCTCTGGGGGCGACCGGCGCCGACGGGATCGGCCTGTTCCGCACCGAATTCCAGTTCCTCGTCTCCGCGACCCTGCCGCGGCGGGAGAGCCAGCAGCGGCTCTACCGCGCGGTGCTCGACGCGGCGGGCGGGAAGCCGGTCGTCTTCCGCACCGTCGACGTCGGCGGCGACAAGAGCCTGCCCTATCTCAACCCGAGCCCCGAGGCCGAGGAGAATCCGGCGATGGGCTGGCGGGCGCTGCGGCTCGCGCTCGACCGCTCGACCCTGATGAAGGCGCAGTCGCGCGCCCTGCTCGAGGCCGCCGCCGGCCGCGAGCTGCAGGTCATGTTCCCCATGGTCTCCGAACCCTGGGAGTTCGACGCGGCCAAGGCGATCGTCGAGGAGCAGAGAGCCTGGCTCGCCGAGCGCAGGAAGCCGCTTCCGAAGAAGATCCTCTATGGGGCGATGCTCGAAGTGCCCTCGCTCGCCGAGCTGCTCGACCTGCTCCTGCCGCGGCTCGATTTCCTCTCGGTCGGGACCAACGACCTCACCCAGTTCCTGTTCGCCGCCGACCGCTCCAACCCGCGGCTCGCCGAGCGCTACGACTGGCTCTCGCCCGCGATCCTGCGCTTCCTGAAGCGGATCGTGCGCGCCGCCGACAAGCATCGCGTCCCGCTCGGTGTCTGCGGCGAGATGGGCGGGCGTACGCTTGAGGCGATGGCCCTGGTCGGCCTCGGGATCCGGCGCCTTTCGATCACCCCGGTCGCGGTCGGGCCGGTCAAGGCGATGATCCGCTCGCTCGACGCCAGGGCCTGTGCCTCCGCAATGGATCGGCTGCTGAGAAATCCGCCGCCCGATTTCCGGGGCGCGCTCGTCCGGTGGGCGGAAACGCACGGCGTGTCGATAAGTTAGGGCCGACATGTTCCGTGGGGTCGGTTGACTAAGTAATGCGTGGCGAAGACAGAGGGACCATGAGCGGCCAGGACGATTTTGCACCGGACGAGGATCTCGCCATCGGCGAGCAGCTCCGGCGCGCGCGCGAGGCGAAGGGGATGAGCCTCGACGACGTCGCCGGGCGGACCCGCATCCCGATCCGCCATCTCCAGAATATCGAGCGCGAGGATTGGGACGCCTTGCCCGCGGCCACCTATGCGGTCGGCTTCACCCGCAATTACGCCAATGCGGTCGGCCTCGACGGCGCCGCGCTGGCGCGCGAGCTGCGCGACCGGATCGGCGGCCCCAGCCATCGCGCCGCCGCGCCCGAATATTATGCCCAGGCCGATCCCGCGCGGGTGCCGCCCAAGCCGCTCGTCTACGGCGCGATCTTCCTCGCGATCCTGATCGCGCTCTATCTGGTCTGGCGCAGCACGCTCGACGACGGGACCCGCTCGGTGGCGCCGCTCGACATTCCGGTGGCGCCGGCGCCCGCGCCGGCACCCGGCCCCGCGCAGCCGGCCGGCCCCAATCCGCAGGCGGCGGCCGGCCAGCCGGTCACCCTGGTCGCGACCGGCGAGGCCTGGGTCCGGATCAGCGAGGGGCCGACGGGCGCGACCCTGTTCCAGGGCACGATGGCGCCCGGCGACCGTTACCAGCTGCCGGCGACCGCCCAGCATCCGGTGATCCATACCGGCCGGCCGCAGAATCTGCGCGCGATGGTCGGCGCCAGCGATCTCGGGCCGCTCGCGCCCACCGAGCAGACGATCCAGAATGTCAGCCTGCGGCCCGAGGACCTCGCCGCCCGCGCCGGGGCCGCGCCGCCACCCGCGGCGGCTCCGCCTTTGGAGGTGGCAGCGCCACCTCCAGCCGCGCCCGCGCCCACGCAATAGTTTCATCGCTTTAGGCTGGCGAGCGTCGCGATCCTCCCATATCATGCCTTCGGTTCAGGGATGGCGGGGGTCAACATGCGTTTTCATCTACTCGGCCTGGTCCTCATGGCCGGCGTCGCGATGCCGGCTTCTGCCCAGCGCACGGCGCCGCTCGACCAGAGGGTGACCAGGATCGAGCAGGAGCTGCGCGCCGTCCAGCGGCGGGTCTTCCCCAACGGCAATGCCCAGTTCGTCGAGCCCGAGATCGGGGCAACGAGCGGGCCCGGGCCGGCCGGCAACGTCTCCGGCGATGCGCTTGCCAACCTCTCCGCGCGGGTCGACGCGATCGAGGCGCAGCTGCGCACGCTGACCGGCCAGATCGAGGAATCCTCCCATCGCAGCGTCGCGCTCGAGGAGCAGATCGCGCGCCTGCGCGCCGAATTGAGCGGCCGGATCGAGCGGCTCGAGGCGCCGGTCCGCCCGGCCGCCGCCGAGCCTCCGCCCGTGGCGCCGACGCGGCCGCGTCCCGCCGAGCCCGCTTCGCCTCCGCCGGCCGAGCGCCCGGCCTCGACCGCGCCCGACGATGCCGAAGGCGCCTACAATGCCGGCTTCCGCCTCTGGAACGAGCGTCATTATGCCGAAGCCCAGGCCGCGCTCGAGGCGGCGGCGACGCGCTTCCCCAACAGCCGCTGGACGAGCTGGATGCGCAACCTCCAGGGCCGCGCCTATCTCGACGACAACAAGCCTGCGACCGCCGCCCGCATCCTGCTCGCCAATTACCAGGACAATCCGCGCGGCGAGCGCGCACCCGACAGCCTCTATTATCTCGGCCAGGCGCTGACCCGGCTCAACCGCCGCCCCGAGGCCTGCCGCGTCTATGACGAGCTGGTCACGGTCTATCAGAACATGCGCGACGAGATCCGCCGCCGCCTGCCGCAGGCCCGCAACGACGCGCATTGCCCGACCTGACCCGGGTGAGGCCGCCCGAAAGCCTTGTCAGCCATCTCGAATGCAGCGCGACCGGTGAGCGCGTCTCCGCCGACGCGCCGCACAACCTCTCGCCCGCGGGACGGCCCCTCCTCGCGCGCTACGATCTGGCGGCTGCGCGGGCGCGGCTGACGCGCGAGATTCTCGCCGCCCGGCCCGCCGACATGTGGCGCTGGCGCGAGATCCTGCCGGTGCGCGATTCGGCGCGGATCGTCAGCCTGGGCGAGAGCGAGACGCCGCTCGTCGGCCTGCCGCGCGTCGCAGCCGCCTCGGGCGCCGATCCTGCGGCGCTCGTGGTCAAGGACGAGGGCCGCCTGCCGACCGGCTCGTTCAAGGCGCGCGGAATCGCCATGGCGGTGTCGATGGCGAAGAGCTTCGGCATCGAGCGGGTCGCGATGCCGACCAACGGCAATGCCGGCGCCGCGCTCGCCGCTTATGGCGCGCGGGCGGGGATGGAGGTCGATCTCTTCTGCCCGAGCGACACGCCGGTGGTGAACCTGGCGGAAATGGAGGCGCATGGGGCGCGGGTCCATCACGTGGACGGCCTCATCGACGATTGCGGGTTGCTCGTCGCCGAAGGCGCGGCCGCGGGCCGCTGGTTCGACATGTCGACCCTGAAGGAGCCCTATCGGATCGAGGGCAAGAAGACGATGGGGCTCGAGCTCGCCGCCCAGCTCGGCTGGTCGCTGCCCGACCTCATCTTCTACCCGACCGGCGGCGGCACCGGGCTGATCGGGATGTGGAAGGGCTTCGCGGAGCTGGAGGCGCTCGGCCTGATCGGTCCCGAGCGGCCGCGCATGGTCGCAGTGCAGGCGGAGGGCTGCGCGCCGATCGTCAGGGCCTGGCGCGACGGCGCCCTCCATGCGCAGCGCTGGGAGAATGCGGCGACGGCGGCGGCCGGGATCCGCGTGCCCCGGGCGATCGGCGACTTTCTCATCCTCGGCGCGGTGCGCGAAAGCGGCGGTTTCGCGATCGCGGTCTCGGAAGAGGAGATCGCGCGCGCGCAGCGCGATGCGGCGCGGGAGGACGGGCTGCTGCTCTGCCCCGAGGGCGCGGCGACGCTTGCGGCCTGGCGGAGCGCCCTCGCCGACAGTCTGGTCGGGCCGGGCGCGCGCGCGATCCTGTTCAATTGCGCCTCGGGCCTCAAATATCCACTGCCCTGACCAAGGCGGCCGGGAACGGGGGATGGGCCCTTTTCATCTCACAGGCACGAAAAGGCGAGCGAGGCCGGAGCCCCGCTCGCCAGGATCATTCAGTCCTGCGGCCTAGCCTAGCAGCGGCGGCCGGCCCCCGCGCGGTCGGCATAGCGACCGCTGTCGGAATCGGTGCAGGAGCGGCGGCGGCGCACGCAGCGGCCGTTGCCGGCCGGATCCGCATAACGTCCGCGATCGGCATCGGTGCAGCCGGAACGGGCGCGGCGGCGGCGGCAGCGGCCGTTGCCGGGCGGGTCGGAATAGCGGCCGCTGTCGGAATCGGTGCAGCCCGTGCCCGAGCGGTTGCGGCAGCGACCATCGCCCGCCGGATCCGAATAAGAGCCGCTGTCGGAATCGGTGCAGCCCGACTGTGCCTTTGCCTGCTCGGCGCCGACCAGGCCGACCGCGCCCGCGGCGGCGACGGTGCCCGCGACGGTCGCGAGGAACGAACGGCGGCTGAGTTTGCGTGTTGGTTTCATTGGCACTCTTCCCCTTCGTCTCTTTTCTGCCCCGTAACGTTACCATATTTCGTCCCTTTGGGAAGCCCGAACCGTCGGCGGCGGGTCAATCCCGGCGAACGCAGCGGCGGCCCCGTCCGGGAGGGTCGGACTCGGAGCCGCGGTCGCGATCGCTGCAGGTTCCCCGGCCGCGCCCCCGCCCGGCCGGATCGCCATAGCGGCCGCTGTCGGAATCGCTGATCCCGGTCCGCGCGCGGCCATGGCCGGCGGCGTCGGCCTGGGGCCCGCTGTCGCTGTCGCTCTCGCCCGTCGCGCAGCGCCCGCGGCCCGCCGGATCGGAATTGGCGCCGCTGTCGGAATCGGTGCAGCCGGTATGGGCGCGGCCGTTGCCGGCCGGATCACTGGGATCGCCGTCGCTCTCGCCGGTGCGGCCGCGGCCGCGCCCGGCAGGGTCGCCCTTGGGGCCGCTGTCGCTGTCGGTTTCCTGGAACGCCCGCGCTTCGCCCGCGACCGCCAGCAGGGCCCCGGCCGCCGCGCCGGCGCCGACGACCCGGGCCAGGAAGGAGCGGCGGCTGAGCTTGCGCGAGACCTGCATGACCCTCTCCCCGCGGCGAAGCATAAGCGATTTCCCCGGCCCGCGCGAGACAGCTAGGATGGGCACATGGAGCAGCAGGTCATCCGCTTCCGCGCCGATCTCGAAGCGCTCACCGGCGGCGCGCCGGAGCGGCTCGGTCTCGCCGTGTCCGGCGGGCCGGACAGCCTCGCCTTGCTGTTGCTCGCCCATGAGGCCTTTCCGGGCCGGGTCGCGGCGGCGACCGTGGACCACGGCCTGCGACCGGAAAGCGGCGCGGAGGCGGCCTTCGTCGCCCGGCTCTGCGCGACGCGCGCCATCCCACACGCCATCCTGCGCGCGGAGATAGAGCAGGGCGCCAACCTTCAGGCCGCCGCGCGCGCGCGCCGCTATGAATTGCTTTCCGCCTGGGCCGGCGAAGCCGGGGCGCCGTTTATCGCCACCGCCCACCATCTCGACGATCAGGCGGAGACCCTGGTCATGCGGCTGCTGCGCGGCGCCGGCCTGTCCGGCCTCGCCGGGATCCGGGCTGTCAATGGGCCGATCGTCCGGCCCCTGCTCGGCTGGCGGCGGGAGGAGCTCGCCTCGGTGGTGCGCGACGCCGGCCTGGATGCGGTCGCCGATCCCAGCAACGCGGACGAGCGCTTCGATCGCGTCCGCATCCGACGCCGCCTTGCCGAAAGCCCGTGGCTCGAGCCCGGGCCGCTGGCCCGCAGCGCCGGCGCGCTGGCCGAAGCCGAGGCGGCGATCGATTGGACGGTCCGGCGGCTGCGGACCGAGCGGATCGAGACGATGGGCGAAGGCCGTGCGCTCGATCCGCAGGGCCTGCCGGCCGAGCTGCAGCGGCGGCTCGTGCTGGCGATCCTCGCCGAAATGGGCGGCCCGGCCCCGCGCGGCGAGGCGGTGACGCGCCTGCTCCATGTCCTCGGCAGCGGAGGCACCGCCACCCTGGCCGGAGTCAAATGTGTCGGCGGCCCAAGCTGGCGCTTCACCCCGGCGCCGCCGCGGCGCTGACCGGCTTGCCCGCGCCACGGGCCGTCCCCCGGACCCGGAACGCCCCGGTGCGAGGCTTCGTTTCAGCCCCGGCATTTCAACGCCTTGAGCGAAGGAGAGTGACATGGCGCATGACGAACGCAGGGACCGGCGCTGGCGCGAGCGCGGCGAACGCGGGCCCGAATGGCGCGGCGACGAGGGCTTCGGCGGCGGCTGGGGCAACCAGGTTCCGCGCCCGCACCGGCTCGGCGACCGCAACTATCGCGGGCCAGCGGACGATCCGGATTACGGTCCGCGCTACGGCGAGGGCGGCGCCCATGGTTACGGCGCCGGCGACTGGTACGGCCCCGACGCTGCCTATGGCGATTATCGCTATGGCGGGCCGGGGCTGGACGCCGAATTCGGCGGGCCGCGCTTCGACCGCGTCGACGTGGGCAGCGTCGGCAGTCACGGCATCCATCCGGTCGCCTCGGCCTCGAGCCCCGGCTATGCGATGGGCGGCGGGGGTCTGTTCGGCAGCTCGGCGCGCGAATTCGCGATTCGCCGCGAGGCCCGGCACGATCCGCATTATGCCGAATGGCGCCACCGCCAGGTGGCGGAGTTCGACCGCGACTATGAAGAATATGCCCGTGAGAACCAGTCGCGCTTCGACCGCGAGTTCAGCCAGTGGCGCCAGCGCCGCGGCGAGCAGCGCCAGGCGGTCGGGCAGGTGCGCGAGCATATGGAGGTGACGGGCTCCGACGGCGGCCATGTCGGCAAGGTCGATTGCACGCGCGGCGACCGCATCATCCTGACCAAAGGCGACCGGGAATCCGGCGGCATCCACCATTCGATCCCCTGCGCCTGGATCGAGCGGGTCGACGACAAGGTCGTGCTCAACATCGAGGCCGACGAGGCGCGGCGGCGCTGGCAGAACGAGAATAGAAGCCGCGCCCTGTTCGAGCGCGAGGATCTCGGCCGGCGCGGCCCCCACGTCCTCAACCGCAGCTTCGCGGGCACTTACTCCGACGAGGAATGAGGGGCGCGCCACTCCCCTCCCCAGCGGAGAGGGGCTGGGGGTGGGGGTTGGGCGCTCGAGATTCAGCTCGAACGCCCGACACCCCCACCCCCCCCGAGGGGGAAGGCTTTTTGGCGGCGGGACGGGTTTACATGCTTCGTCCTTTTGACTCTCCCTCCCTTTGCCGCGAAGCTGCACGCAACGAGGGGAGAGGATAATGAGCACGACCCGCGCCTGGAATTTGAGGTCCCGTCCCAATGGCCTTCCGACCATGGAGAATTTCGCGCTCGAGGAGGCGCCCTTGCCCGATCTCCAGGACGGCTGCGTCCGGGTCGAGAACAAGTGGCTCTCGGTCGATCCCTATATGCGCGGGCGGATGAACGACGTGAAATCCTACGTGCCGCCCTTCGCCCTCGGGGAGCCGATGCAGGGCGGCGCGGTCGGCAAGGTGGTCGAGAGCCGCTCGCCCGATCTGGCGGTGGGCGACACCGTTTTCCACATGCTCGGCTGGCGCGAGGCCGCGGCCGCGCCGGCCCAGGCGTTCAACAAGGTGCCCCCGCTGCCGGTCGAGGACCAGCAATGGCTCGGCAATCTCGGCCTCACCGGCGGCACCGCCTATTTCGGGCTGCTGCGCGTCGCCGAAGCGAAGGAAGGCGACATCGTCTTCGTCTCTGCCGCGGCGGGCGCGGTCGGCTCGGCCGTGGTCCAGATCGCCAAGGCCAAGGGCATGACGGTGATCGGCGCCGCCGGCGGCGCCGAGAAATGCGAATGGGTGCGCTCGCTCGGCGCGGACGCGGCGCTCGACTACAAGTCCGGGCCGATCGTGAAATTGCTGACGGACGCGGCGCCCGACGGGATCGACGTCTATTTCGACAATGTCGGCGGCGACCATCTCGACGCCGCTTTGGCCGCGGCGCGGCAGAAGGCGCGCTTCGCGATCTGCGGCATGATCGAGGATTACAATACGGGCTCCAGCCACGCCTTCCGCTATATGCTCCGGATCATCGGCGCGCGGATCGCGATCAAGGGCTTCATCTACACCGACTATCTCTCCGAAATGGCCGACTTCTACCGCGACATGGGCGGCTGGATCGCGAGCGGCCAGGTGACCTCGCGGGAGACCGTGCACGACGGCATCGAATCCGCGCCCCAGGCCTTTCTCGACCTGTTCAGCGGCGGCAATACCGGAAAGATGCTCGTGCGCCTGTGAGGGGCCCGGGCCACGCGACGTCGCTTTTCGGGCCGATAAGGCGGCCGCCGGAGTCGAGTTCCCGAAGGAACAGGACTTCGGCGCTGGACTCCACAAGAGGCCAATTCCTGATAAGGAGGGGCCGCTTACCGGTCAGCCGGTAATTCTTGCCGGGGCGGGTTCAGCAGATGTCTTATGCCGACCGGGAGATCATCGTCTCCGGATTTGTCGTCGCCCTTCTCGCCATCTTCATCGGCGGCATCGTCCATTTCACCAAAGAGGGCGCGGTCAATCATTTCTTCGGCTACGCGCTGGTCGCCTGCGGGATCGTCCTGCTCTTCGTCTGCTATCTGGCGCGCTCCAGCCGCGGCAGCGTCGCCCTGCTGCGCACCCTGCTGATGGTGCTTGCCGCCTTGCTGCTGGCCGGCGTCCTCCTCAAGGACATGGTCCAGAGACTGTTCTAGCCGAGCGAAGCGGCGCGCCTGCCGATCCGTGCGAGATCCGCGACGAATTTCGCATATTCCGCCTCCCGGTCGTCGCGGACGCGCAGCAGGAAGCTCGGGTGGACGGTCACCCAGCCTTCGCCGCCCTCGGGCAGATCGTGGCCGCGGCCGCGCAGCGCCGAGATGGTGACGACCTTGCCGAACAAGGCGCGGGCCGCGGTGGCCCCGAGCGCGACCGTGACCGGCGGGCGGATCAGCGCCAGCTCCTGCTGCAGCCACCAGCGGCAGGCGGCGATCTCGCCGCCATTGGGCTTGTCGTGGATGCGCCGCTTGCCGCGCCGGACGAACTTGAAATGCTTGACAGCGTTGGTGACGTAGGTGCGCCTGCGGTCGACGCCGGCCTCCGCCAGCGCGCGGTCGAACATCTGCCCGGCGGGCCCGACGAAGGGCCGGCCGGCCAGATCCTCCTGGTCGCCGGGCTGCTCGCCGACGAACAGGATCGACGCATCGAGCAGGCCTTCGCCGAACACGGTCTGGGTGGCGCATTTGTAGAGGTCGCAGCGGGTGCAATGCATGGCCTCGGCGCGGACCGAAGCCCACGCCTTTTCCCGATTGTCGCCCGTCCGCGCCGCCATCTCGCTCTCCCGCGCAGGCGCGCCGGCGCTGCGCGCTTTTCCAACGCGATCCTGGACGAGTCTTTCCAAACTTTCTTCGCTTCCTAGGCGAAGGTCTCCTGGTAGGGCGCCGTGGCCTGCGCGCGGGCGATCTGTCGCATCAGGCTGATCAGTACCAGGCAAAGCGCGACGTTGAGCAGGGCCGCGGCGAAGTCGAGGAAGGTGGTCATGCCGGCAACGTCGCCATTCTCGTCGATCCCGCCGAGCCGCAACGATATGTTGTCGAGGATGTTGACCACGATCCACAATCCCCACCAGCCGACCAGGATCGAGGGGCTGGGCTCGCCGTGCCAGTTGCCCCGGAAATGGCTCGCCATCCAGATCTCCCGCATCGCCTGGTAAGGCTTGAACAGGTTGGCGATCGGAATGAAGTACCAGCCGACCGCCATGCCCGGGGTGATCGTCATCTCCGTGCTCAGCGCATGGGCATTGGCGCTCGCCCGATAGATCCACCGCCCGACAAGGATGAAGCAGGCGATCAGGGTCACCAGGAAGATGGTCGAGACGATCGCCATCAGGCCGAGCGCCGTGCTGAGATCGCCCGGCGCGTCCACCGACTGATAGGCCCAGAATGTCATTCCCAGCAGCGCCAGCCGCGTCACCATGTAGATGAGCAACGCGCCCGACGCGATGTTGGTCAGCGTCCCCAGATCCTTATATTGGTGCATGGAAGGCCCCCCTTTCCGCACCGCGAGCATAGGCCCGACCACAGGCGGGCGGTAGACGCTTGTGCGGACCGCGATGCTTGTTCTATTTTTGTTCTTGCCTTTCCCTTGCGGAGGCGCTATCGGAACCGGTGAAACGATTATCCGTTCTTGGATTGCCAGACCGGTTGCCGATTGAGAGAGACGCACCGGGGCGTATGAGGAGCCCTCCAGCAGCCTACCCCCCTGGCTGCTGGAGGGCTTCCGTTATTCCGGCTGCTGCGGCTCGGGCAGGGTGCACAGGTCGACCCAGCGCGATCCGACCAGCGCGTACAGGCGCGCCGGCGTCACCGCGACCGAGGCGGTGCGCGAGCCGCCCGCAGGATAGACGAGATCAAACGCCTGGAGCGAGACGTCGAGATAGACGGGCAGCGGCGTCGCCAGCCCGAACGGGCAGACCCCGCCGACAGGGTGGCCCGTCAGCGCCAGCGTCTCCTCGGGGCCGAGCATGCGCGGGCGGGCGCCGAACGCGGCCTTGCACTTGGCATTGGAGAGGCGGGCATCGCCGCGCGCGACGAGCAGGAACGTCCCTTCGCCGGCGCGGACCGCGAGCGTCTTGGCGATCCGCTCCGGCCCCACGCCCAGCGTCGGTGCCGCGTCCGCCACGGTCGCCGTGCTCTGATGCCCTTCGATCAGGCGGAGATCGGGCGCATGGGCGGCAAGCCAGGCGCGGACGGATTCGAAGCTCATTCGGCCCCCTTCGAGAAGGTGGATCGCCTCTAGCGGCGCGCGGCAAAGTCGGCCAGTCTGGGGCGGGACGTGAGGCGCGGATGACTCTGCTTCGGATCGTGAACGCCTTCTATGCTGCGCTCTTCCTGGTCATGGCCCTGGTCTCGCTCGTCTTCCTCGGCGCGAGCCTGAAGGAGCAGGCCGGCCCGCCCGGCAATGTCTGGGTCTCGGCCGGCTGGGCTCTGCTGCTCCTCCTTTATGCGGGCCTGGTCTTCACCAACATGCGAAGGGCCGGCGCCGACGGGCCGAAGGAGCGGCTGATCGCGCTCAACGTCGCCGCCTCGGTGCCGATGCTCGCCGGCCTGTTCGCGGCCGAGCCGTCGGGCCGGTTCCTGTCCGGGGTCGCCGTCCTGCCCTTCGCATTGACCGCGGCGGTGCTGGTCGCGCGGCGGCGGAGCAACACGGCCTGAGCTCCGCCCGCTCCGCCGGTTCGAGCGCAAGCTCCCCTGAACACGGAACCCGGCGCGCCGTCCTCGGGTTCACTCCCCGACCCCGAATCGAGGAGAATGACGATGACGTCCGAGCGCGAGATCAAGGCCAAATTCTGGAAGGAGCTGAAGAGCCAGCGCACGATCATGCTCGGCCTCGACGGCGCCCGGAACGGCGACACGCAGCCGATGACCGTCCTGATGGAGGGCGACGAAGGCGGGCCGTTGTGGAGCTTCACCGCCAAGGACAATAGCCTCGTCGCCGCCCTCGACCGCTCGAACCGCGCGATCGCGACCTTCACCGGCAAGGGCCACGATCTCTTCGCCTCGATCCACGGCACGCTCAGCCTCGACAGCGATCCGGCGACGATCGACCGGCTGTGGAATCCCTATGTCGCGGCCTGGTTCGAGGGCGGCAAGGAGGACCCCAAGCTCGCCCTGCTCCGGCTCGATCCGGAAAATGCGAAGATCTGGCTCAACGCAACCCCGGTCGGCGCGGCGATCGAATGGCTGCTCGGCCGCGATCCCAAGGAGAGCTACAAGGAGAAGGTCGCCGAGGTGACGCTGTAGCCCTCGTCGCTCGCGGCCTTCGGGGGATGGCCCGGCCGGGGCGCCAAGCGCGGCCGCCCGCGCCCCGGCGGCGGCCTCTCAGCCGCCGTCCGCGGCCCGTTCCGCGGCGGCGATGTCGATCTTGCGCATCTTCAGCATCGCCTCCATCGCGCGTCGGGCGCGATCCGGATCGGGATCCGAATTGAGCTCGAGCAGCCTTTTGGGCGTGATCTGCCAGGAAAGGCCCCAGCGGTCCTTGCACCAGCCGCACATGCTTTCCTCCCCGCCATTCGAGACGATCGCATCCCAGAGCCTGTCGGTCTCTTCCTGGTCCTCGGTACGGACCTGGAACGACACCGCCTCGGTGAACGGGAACAGGGGGCCGCCGTTGAGGCCGATATAGGGCCGGCCTGCGAGGGTGAACTCGACGACCAGCACGTCGCCTTCCTTCATCGAGGGATTGTCGGCGGGGGAGCGGACGACATTGTCGATGCGGCTGTCGGGGAAGAGCGTGATGTAGAACTCGGCCGCCTCTTCCGCCGTATGATTGTACCAGAGGCAGGGGATGATCTTGTCCATGGCGTCTCTCCTATTTGGTCAGCGAGATGAGCGCGAAGGCGGCGCCCTGCGGGTCCACGCCCTGCAGGACCCAGCTCCCGCCGGGGACCTGATGGGGGCCCATCCTTATCTCGCCGCCATTGGCCTTCACGCGCTCGGCGGCGGCATCGATGCCGTCGACATTGACGTAGAAGTTCCAGAACGAGGCCGGGATATTGTCGGGCTGCTTCATCATTCCGCCCATCTGGGCGCCGTCGGCGCCGAAGATGCGGTAGATGCCCATGGTGCCGCCCATGTCGAACTCGGCAAGCGATTCCCAGCCGAACTGGCCGCCGTAGAAATCGAGCGCGCCCTGGTCGCCGAGCGGCGAATAGAGTTCGCGCCAGCCGATCGTGCCGGGCGTTCCTCCCGGCGGCATCGGGCCCGGCTCCGCGCCGGGGGCCGGCTTCGGCGTCATCACGTAGAAGGCCGCGCCGCCCGGATCGGCGGCCATCGCGAAGCGGCCGACTCCCGGTATCTCGGTCGGCGGCATCAGCTGCCGGCCGCCGGCCTCGGCGATGGACTTCAGCCTGGCGTCGACGTCGTCGACATGGATATAGCCGACCCAGGCCGGCCTCGCGCCGCCCGCCCGCATCTCGTCGGTGAGCTGAAGCAGGCCGCCGATCCCGCGTTCACCCACGGACAGGACGACATAGGGATTGCCGTGGCCGTCCGGATTCATGGCGGCGGCGGTCCAGCCGACCACCTTGGTGTAGAAAGCTTGCGATGCCGCCTGATCGGGGGTCATCAGCTCGTACCAGAAGAATTCGTCTGCCATTTCGGCTCTCCTTTTCGTCTTGCCCGCCGTTCAGCGCGCGGTGTCGATGAGGGGCGCGAAGCCGCCCCAGAACATGCGCTTGCCGTCGAACGGCATGTTGTCGTGGTCCGGCTGCATTCGCGGATCGGCCATGACCTTCGCCCAGCCCTCGTCGCGGGCCTGCTTGGAGGGCCATTCGACCCAGGAATAGACGATCGTCTCGCCTTCCTCGGCCTTCACCGCGCGCCGGAAGTCGGTGACCTTGCCCTCGGGCACGTCGTCGCCCCAGCCCTCGACCACGCGGACCGCGCCATATTCCTTGAACACGCCGGCGGCCTTCTCGGCCATCTCGCGATAGGCCTCGCGCTTGCCCTCGGGCACCGGCACGACGAAGCCGTCCGTATAGCCGTTCTCGCCCTCGGCCTTCTCGTCGACGATCGCGGTGAAGCCGCCGAAGATCATGCGCTTGCCGTCGAATGGCGCGGCCGCGCCCAGCTCCGCCATGCGGGGATCGCTGCGCATCTTCTCGGTGGCGGCGTCGCGCACCTCCTTCGAGGGATATTCGAACCAGGAGAAGACGACGACCTCGCCCTCCTTCGCCTGCACCGCGCCCTTGAAATCGGTGAGCTTGCCGTCGGGGACGTCGTCGCCCCAGGATTCGACCACCCTGGCCACGCCGAACTGCTTGAACATCGGCAGCATGGAGCTGGCATGCTCGCGAAACGCATCCTTCCTGTCGGCCGGCACCGCCAGCACGAATCCGTCAACATAGGTCATCATCTCTCTCCTTGGTTCGATCGATTCAGTCGCGCAGCGGCAGGAGCGCGCGGATGCGGGGGTCGCGCAGCCAGAGGCCGCCCCACACGAAGAGGCCCAGATACACGCCGAACAAGATGTGGGTGAACAGGGGGCTGCCCACCCGGACGTGCGTGGCGACCGCTCCGCCGAGATATCCGGTGAGCAGGACCGCCCCGAGCATGGCGGTGCGCGGAATCGCGTAGAGCAGGGTCAATCCGAGCAGCAGGGCCGCGAGCAGCAGGATCGTGGCATAATCGGCGGGCCAGCCGAGCGCCGCGGAAGTCTCGCCGATGATCGGCGGATTGGCGATCTTCATCCCGCCGTCCATCAGGAAGAAGAGGATGGTGACGACGCTCAGCGCCCAGCCGATGCGCGCCGCGCCCCGGCCCCGGCCGGCGGGGTGATCTAAGGTCGTGGTCGTCATGGCGCATCTCCGAAAAGGTGGCGGCGCCGGCCCGGGGGCGAGACCGGCGCCGCGCGGGGGCTCAGGCCTCGGCCGCTTCGGGCTGCGGCTGCGCCATGGCGGCGGTGGCGGCCTCCATGTCCATCCACATCGGCTCCCAGATATGGCCGTCCAGATCCTCGAAGCTGCGGCCGTACATGAAGCCGTAATCCTGCTTCTCGCGCGGCTCGCGGCCGCCGGCGGCGAGCGCCTTGTCGGTGATCTCGTCGACCGCCTCGCGGCTGTCGGCGGAGATGCAGATCAGGACCTCGCTGGTCTCCTTCGCATCGGCGATCCGCTTGGGCGTGAACTGGGCGAACTTGTCGTGGGTGAGCAGCATCACATGGATCACGTCGGTGAAGACCATGCAGGCGGCGGTGTCGTCGGTGAACATCGGATTGTTCACCGCGCCGATCGCCTCGTAGAAGGCCTTGGCGGCCGGCAGGTCGGCGACGGGCAGGTTCACGAAAATCAGCTTGGACATGATCAGTCTCCATAGTTGAGCTTGGGATACCAGCCGACCGGCCGGCCCTCGGGCGTCCAGTCGAGGATGTTCCAGAGCGGCGTCGGATCGGGCGCGAGATGGGGGTCGAAGCCGGGATCGGCGGTTTCGGGGCCGCCCTCGGCCGCCCAGAACAGTCGCACGCGGTCGCCGTCGCGCTTCCAGACCAGGACCGCCGCCCATTCCTCGCCGTTCACGAGGATTCGATAGTCGCGGGCGAAGTCGTCGCCGATCGTCTGATAGAATTTGAGGTTTCGCCAGCCGCGCTCGCGGGCGAAGGCGAGCTGGCGCGCGACAGGTGAACGGCCGATGATCGCGAGCGCCAGCCTTTGCTCGAGTCCGGCGCGGGGATGTCGAGCGAGCCGACGAACGAGGTGCACATCGGGCAGGGCCGCTCCCGCTCGGGGCCGTACATCCAGGCATAGGAGAAGAGCGTATCGTGCCGGCCGAACAGGTCGACGAGGCCGATCTCCTCGCCTTGCTCGTCCAGGAAGCGATAGTCCCCGGCAACTGGCCCCGGCGGCAGCGCACGGCGCTGCGCGGCGAGACGCTGGATCCGCCGCCGCAGCGCGATCTCCTCGGCGAGCAGAGCGGTCCGTGCCTTGCGATAAACCTCGCTTTCGCCCGGCCAGCGAACCCGGCTTGCCTCCGCCATGTCGCGCGCGGGCTTCAGCGCATCTTCCGGCGGCAATGTGGCGGCTTCGCTCATTCTTCCTCTCCTGCGGTCCCTTTTCGACTCGCCTCCGCGACTCGGGATTTGACGCTGATGCGCTATTCTGTTATAAATTGCAACTATGGAGTTAGAAAAAATAACTGAGTCGCGGAACGGCCCGTCGCGCCGCCGCTATGACGACGCCTGCGGGACCGCCCATGCGCTCGACCTGATCGGCGAGCGCTGGGCGCTGCTGGTGATGCGCGAGCTTATGCTCGGTCCGAAACGGTTCAGTGACATCCGCGCCGACCTGCCCGGAATCAGCGCCAACACGCTGACCCAGCGGCTCGAGGGGCTGGAGGCGAACGGGCTGGTCGTCCGGCGTCGGCTGCCGCCGCCCGCCTCGGCCCAAGTCTACGAGCTCACCCAATGGGGCTATGAGGCCGAGCCGATCGTCCAGACCATGGGCCGCTGGGCGACCCGCTCGCCCGCCCACGATCCGACCATGCCGCTCTCGGGCACGTCGCTGATGCTCTCCTTCCGCACGATGGGCGATGCCGAGCGGATGAAGGGGCTGAAGGGCCGGATCGGCTTCTGCATCGGCGCCGAGACCTTCCTGGCGACGATCGAGGACGGCCGCATCGAGGCGGTGCGGGGCTCGGTTGCGGGCGCCGACCTCGTCTTCACCGGCCCGGCGCCGGTCATCGCCGGCGCGGTCTATGGCGGCGTGCCGATCGAGGCGCTCGAGGCGGAAGGCGCGCTCAAGGTCGAGGGCGACCGCGCGCTGGCGGCTAGGTTCGTCACCCTCTTCCCGCTGCCGCCCAAGGCGTTCTGAAGCGAGAGCGGAGCCGCTCGTGCGGCCCCGCTCTCACGCCTCAGAAGCCGATCCGCTCGCATGGCTCCGGCTTCGCCCGCGCCTCGGCCACCAGGAGGGCGAGGATGTCCGCCGGGGTCGCTTCGCCGCGATAGCGCAGCTGCCGCGCGACCACCGCGAAGTCGCCGGGCGTGAGCCCCGCGATCCGCGCCAGCCCCGCCGGCGCAGGCGTACCGAAGAAGCGGGCCCAGGCGCGCTCCGCCAGCGGCGGCGACAGCGGCCCCAGCGCGATCTTGAACACGAAGCGCCGGAGCGCCGCTGGATCGAGCCGCCGCGGATAGTTGGTCGCCGCGATGAACGGCAGCGGGTGCGAATCCATCCAGGTGAGCAATTCGTTCACCAGGCTCACCTCCCACGAACGCTGCGCGTCCGCCCGATCGAAGAGCAGCGAATCCGCCTCGTCGAACAGCAGCACGGCGCCGCGATCGCGTGCCTCGGCGAAGGCGTCCGCGATCCGCGCCTCGGTCTCGCCGACCCAGGCCGACAGCAGGTCGGACGCCCGCCGGACGGCGAGCGGCCGGTCGAGCCGCTCCGCCACCAAAGCGGCGAGCGCCGTCTTGCCCGTCCCGGGCGGCCCGGTGAGCAGCAGCGAGACGTCGACTGGCGCGCCTTTCGCCGCGATCGCCTCGATGAGCGGCGCGATCGGCCGATCCGCCTCGTAGAGGCTGAGATCGAGCCCGCGCGAAGCCGGCTTCGGCGCCGGGCTGCGCCCGCCGCGAAGGCCGAGGATCAACGAGCGGCCGACT